>Ga0070734_10003304_pt1 | contig 17210 bp, 12 predicted proteins | sample Coa_R1_8_FD_66444 | JGI IMG/M metagenome (GOLD analysis project Ga0070734, IMG submission 66444) | Surface soil microbial communities from Centralia Pennsylvania, which are recovering from an underground coalmine fire - Coalmine... | ecosystem: Environmental > Terrestrial > Soil > Unclassified ... | reverse complement strand
CGACAACATCTCGATGGAAGTGACGCTGATCGTTCCGATCGCGATGGAGGAGAAGCTGCGCTTCGCCATCCGCGAGGGCGGCCGCACCGTCGGCGCCGGCGTCGTCGCTAAAATTATCGAGTAGCGCGGCCCCGGTGCTCATCACCACCACCAACGACCTTCCCGGCCACCGGGTGGTTCAGCATCTCGGGCTCGTGCGGGGGATCACGGTGCGGTCCCGCAACGTTTTCGGGACCATCGGAGCGTCCCTGCAATCGTTGCTGGGCGGCAATATCTCCTTATATACCGGGCTCGCCGAGAAGGCGCGGGAGGAAGCCTACGAATTGATGGTCGAACACGCCCAGCAAATGGGCGCGAACGCGGTCCTGGCCATGCGCTACGATGCCAATGAGATCACCGACGGCATTACCGAGGTCCTGGCCTACGGAACCGCTGTCGTGGTGGAGCCGATACGGTAACAAACCCGCGAAATACAGGGTTTTGGGCTTGCATTGGACCCCCGCCTTCTGCAATAGAAGTCGCGCGGCGGGCCCCCGGGCCTTTTTGGCCGCCGTTTTCGCTTCCGGAGGAGTGTAGCTCAATTGGCTAGAGCACCGGTCTCCAAAACCGGGGGTTGGGGGTTCGAGTCCCTCCACTCCTGCCATGCGGCAGGCGGAGGGACATGAACACCGGACCGTGGCGTGAAGTGAACCGGCCCTCGTAGGCGGCAAGTTCAGACCAGAAAGACGCGGGGACGTTCCGTGTTTCGGTTCGTTTCCGGGAAGACATCGTTTCGGAAAGATTTTGGGATGACCACACCGTTCGAATTCCTGCAGCAGGTACGCGCCGAAGGCTCGAAGGTGACGTGGCCGTCGCGGCGCGAGACTTTGATCACCACCGCGATGGTGTTCGTGTTCGCGCTGCTCGCCTCGATGTTTTTCCTGCTCTCCGATCAAGTGATCCGTTTCAGCATCAGTTCGCTTCTGAGTTTTCTGCGCTGAGGGAACAGGTTTTGGCAAAGCGCTGGTACATCGTTCACGCCTACTCGAATTTCGAGAAGAAGGTGGCGGAGTCGATCCGCGAACAGGCGCAGGCGCGCGGGCTCGCGGATTTGTTCGACGAGATTCTCGTGCCGACCGAAAAGGTAATGGAGGTTCGCAAAGGCAAAAAGGTCGAGGCCGAGCGGAAGTTCTTCCCGGGCTATGTGCTCGTGAAGTGCGAGCTCACCGACGACGCCTATCATCTGATCAAGAACACGCCGAAGGTGACGGGCTTTCTCGGCGCCGACAAGAAGCCGATCCCGATTCGCGATGCCGAAGCTGCGGAAATCCTCAATCAGGTGGAACGCGGCGTCGTCACCAAGCCCTCGATCGTCTTCGAAGTGGGCGAGCAGGTGCGGGTTTCGGACGGGCCGTTCGCGTCGTTCAGCGGCACGGTGGAGGAAGTCGACGAAGACCGCTCGCGGCTCAAGGTCGCCGTGAGTATTTTCGGCCGGGCCACCCCGGTCGAACTCGAGTTCAGCCAGGTCGAGAAGGGCTGAACATCCTTGTGGGAGGCGAGGACGCGCTTCGCCGCGCGTCCGGACCGGACCACGAAACCCGGGCCGGAGACCTCCGGTCCGCTTGGGAGTGAAGAATGGCGAAGAAAGTTGCCGGTTTTCTGAAGTTGCAGGTGCCCGCGGGGGCGGCCAATCCGGCCCCGCCGATCGGCCCTGCCTTGGGCCAGCGCGGGCTCAACATCATGCAGTTCTGCAAGGATTTCAACGCGCAGACGCAAAAGATGGAGAAGGGGATGCCAATTCCCGTCACCATCACCATATACCAGGACAAATCCTTCACCTTCGAACTCAGGACGCCGCCGGTTTCCTATTTTCTGAAGAAGGCGGCGAAGCTTACGACCGCTTCGAAAACACCGGGCCGCGAGCCGATCGGTTCCGTATCGAAGGCGCAGGTCAAGGAGATTGCGCAGCAGAAGATGAAGGACCTGAACTGCGACACGATCGAAGCCGCGATGAGCATGATTGAGGGTTCCGCCCGCTCCATGGGCATTCAGGTGATGGAGTAGGGCGATGCAGAAGAAGGCAGGCAAACGCATTCGTACGGCGCGCGAGGCCATCGAGCGGATGAAGCTCTATCCGGTCGACGAGGCGGTGAAGCTCGTGAAGGAGCGCGCCAAGGCAAAATTCGACGAGACGATCGAAGTCGCGATGAATCTCGGCGTCGATCCGAAGCAGACCGATCAGAACGTGCGCGGCGTCGTCAACTTGCCGAACGGCTCCGGCCGTTCGTCACGTGTTGCGGTATTCGCCAAGGGCGCGAAAGCCGAGGAGGCAAAGAAAGCGGGCGCGGACGTCGTCGGCGCCGAGGACCTCGCGGAGAAGGTGAGCGCGGGGCAGATCGACTTTGACCGCTGCATTGCGACGCCTGACATGATGCCGCTCGTAGGCCGGCTCGGCAAAGTGCTCGGCCCCCGCGGGCTGATGCCAAATCCGAAGGTCGGCACCGTGACCAACGACCTCGTTGCCGCCGTCAAGGCGCAGAAGGGCGGCGCCGTGGAGTTTCGCGTTGAGAAGGCCGGCATCATTCAGGCCGGCGTCGGCAAGGCTTCGTTCACCGCCGAGCAGCTGGCGCAGAATATCCGCGCGCTCGCCGACGCGGTGGCGAAGTCGAAGCCTTCGGGCGTCAAAGGCACCTTCATCAAGAAGGTGGCGATTTCCTCGACGATGGGCCCTGGCGTCCGCGTCGAGCCGTCGAGCCTCTTCGGAGGCGCATGAAGAATTCCGCGCGGGAGTTCGCTTCCGCGCGGGGAGACCGGAGGGACTTCGGTTCTTTCGGTCGTCCTGTCCGAGATTGCGGGCGCGTGGCGCGAGCCACGCTTAATCCGAAAGGGCCTGCATGAGACGGGGATAACCGGTTTCAGGCGAAAGCCTTGGATCGGTTCGAACCAGCACCGGCCGGCCGCTCCTCTTTGAGGAAGGCCCAAGGGGACAGGGCATTGGAGCGTCGACCCGCTCTCCTGCCCGCGAAGGCAGAAGACGGGCCGGCAAGGTGCAACCGGCGTTCCCCGCTGTTTGGGGACGCCAACCGGAGAGAGAACGTGGACCGAGCGGAGAAGCAGGAGATGGTCACGGCGCTGAACGGCGTTTTCAAGAACGCCGCCGCGGTCGTGGTCGCTCACTACTCCGGCCTCACCGTCGCGCAGATGTCGGTATTACGCCGGCAGATGAAGAAGGGCGGGGCAGGAGTGAAGGTCGCGAAGAACCGCCTGGCGAAGAAAGCTCTCGAAGGCACGGACGTCGCCCATGTCGCGTCCCTTCTCAAGGGACCGACCGTGATCGCCTATTCCAGCGATCCGGTGACGGCGCCCAAGGTCGCTGTCGATTTCGCCAAGGGGAATGAGAAGTTCATCATTCTCGGCGGCGCGATGGGCAAGACCTCGCTCGACTTGAGCGGCGTGAAGGCGCTTGCCGCCCTTCCGTCGCTCGATGAGCTGCGCGCGAAGATCGCCGGCCTCTTGCAGGCGCCGGCGACCAAGATCGCGCAGATCGTCGCCGCGCCGGCTTCCCAGCTCGCGCGCGTGGTCGGGGCCTACAGCCGAAAGAGTGAAGCCGCCTGAGGCGGTTCCGCAATCGATCAAAGGTTCGAGCCGAAAGGAAATGAAATGGCTGACTTGGCGAAGATCGTAGATGAGCTTTCGAAACTGACCGTCTTGGAAGCGGCCGAGCTTTCGAAGCTTCTCGAAGAGAAGTGGGGCGTGTCGGCGGCCGCCGCGGTTGCGGTGGCGGCGGCGCCCGGCGCTGGCGGCGGTGCCGCCGCGGCGGAGGAGAAGACCGAGTTCACGGTCGTGCTCGCTTCCGCCGGCGATAAGAAGATCGAAGTGATCAAGGAAGTGCGGGCCTTGACCGGCCTCGGCCTGAAAGAGGCCAAGGACCTCGTCGAGGGCGCACCGAAGACCGTCAAGGAGGGCGTTTCCAAGGACGACGCCGCCAAGATGAAGGCGACCCTCGAAAAAGTGGGCGCCAAGGTCGAGCTGAAGTAACACGCGTGAAGATGCCGGGTGGCGCCATCGCGCCATCCGGCCAATTCGCCCGAACGGGCCGAACGAGATTTTAGGACGCCTAGCGCGTCCAACGGAGCGAGAACGAAATGGCGCAGACATTCACCGGTCGTAAGCGTGTTCGTAAGTTCTTCGGCAAGATCGCCGAAGTCGCCGAAATGCCGAACCTGATCGAGGTTCAGAAGGCGTCCTACGACCAGTTCCTGCAGATCCACGAGCCGGCGGGCGGACGCCCGGACGAGGGCCTGCAGACCGTGTTCAAGTCGGTGTTTCCGATTTCCGATTTCGCCGGCAATTCGCAGCTCGAATTCGTGAAGTACGAGTTCGAAGCACCGAAATACGACGTTGATGAGTGCCGCCAGCGCGGCATGACGTTTGCCGCGCCGCTGAAGGTGACGCTCCGCCTGATCGTGTTCGATGTCGATCCCGAGACGCAGGCGAAGTCGGTGAAGGACATCAAGGAACAAGACGTCTACATGGGCGACATTCCGCTCATGACGATGAACGGCACGTTCATCGTCAACGGCACCGAGCGCGTGATCGTTTCGCAGATGCACCGCTCGCCGGGCGTCTTCTTCGACCACGACAAGGGCAAGACCCACTCCTCGGGCAAGCTCCTGTTCGCGGCGCGCATTATTCCGTATCGCGGCTCCTGGCTCGACATCGAGTTCGACGCGAAGGACATCGTGCACGCGCGTATCGACCGCCGCCGCAAGATTCCGGTGACGTCGCTGTTGCAGGCGCTCGGCATGAACGGGGAGGAAATCCTCACCACGTTCTATCAGCGCATCGCCTACAAGCGGGTGAAGACGGGCGGTTGGCGCGTGCCGTTCGATCCGCGCCGCATGCGCGGCTTCAAGGCGATGACCGATCTGCGCAACGCCGACACCGACGAGGTGGTGATCGAGGCGGGCAAGAAGCTCACCGTGCGCCAGGCGCGCGTGCTTGCCGAGAAGGGCCTGAAGGCGCTGAAGGTCGCGGACGAAGACCTTCATGGCCAGTACATCGCCGAGGATCTCGTCAACCCGAAGACCGGCGAGATCTACGCCGAAGCCGGCCAAGAGATCGACAAGAAGATCATCGAGGCGCTGACCGAGGCGGGCTACAACGAGATTCCGGTGCTCGACATCGATCACGTGCACACCGGCGCCTACATCCGCAACACGCTCGCGATCGACAAGAACATCCGGCGCGAGGACGCGCTGTTCGACATCTATCGCGTGATGCGTCCGGGCGAGCCGCCCACGGTGGACACCGCGGAATCGATGTTCAATTCGCTGTTCTTCGATCCCGAGCGCTACGACCTTTCCGCGGTTGGCCGCGTGAAGATGAACATGCGGCTTGATCTCGACGCGCCCGATACCATGCGCGTCTTGCGCAAGGAGGACATCGTCGCGGTGATCCGCGCGCTCGTCGAATTGCGCGACGGCCGCGGCGAGATCGACGACATCGACCATCTCGGCAACCGGCGCGTACGCTCGGTCGGCGAGTTGATGGAGAACCAGTACCGCATCGGCCTGTTGCGCATGGAACGCGCGATCAAGGAGCGCATGAGTTCGGTCGATATCGACACGGTCATGCCGCAGGACCTGATCAATGCGAAACCGGCGGCGGCGGCGGTGCGCGAGTTCTTCGGCTCCTCGCAGCTATCGCAGTTCATGGATCAGACCAATCCGCTTTCGGAGATCACCCACAAGCGGCGCCTGTCGGCGCTCGGGCCGGGCGGGTTGACGCGCGAACGCGCGGGCTTCGAGGTGCGCGACGTGCACCCGACGCATTACGGCCGCATCTGCCCGATCGAAACGCCGGAAGGGCCGAATATCGGGCTGATCAATTCGCTCGCGACGTTCGCGCGCATCAACAAGTACGGCTTCATCGAGACGCCCTATCGCAAGGTGAAGGACGGGCGCGTCACCGAGGAGGTCATCTATCTCTCGGCGATGGAAGAGGGAAAGTATTACGTCGCGCAGGCGAACGCGGTGATTGATCAGAAGGGCAAGTTCACCGAGGACCTCATCGTCTGCCGGCACGCCGGCGACGTGCTGATGGTCTCGCCCGACCGCGTGGACTTTATGGATGTTTCTCCGAAGCAGCTCGTGTCGGTCGCGGCCGCGCTCATTCCGTTCCTTGAGAACGACGACGCCAACCGCGCCTTGATGGGCTCGAACATGCAGCGCCAGGCGGTGCCGCTCGTGCAAGCCGAGGCCCCGCTCGTTGGCACCGGCATGGAAGACGTGGTCGCGCGCGATTCCGGCGCGGTCATTGCCGCACGCCGCTCGGGCGTCGTTGACCAGATCGACGGCACCCGCATCGTCATTCGCGCGACCGAGGACAACGATCCGTCAAAATCGGGCGTCGACATCTACCGGTTGATGAAGTTCCAGCGTTCGAACCAGAACACCTGCATCAACCAGCGGCCGCTCGTGCGCGTGGGCGACCACGTGAAGAAGGGCGACATCATCGCCGACGGTCCGTCGACCGAGCTCGGCGAGCTGGCGTTGGGGCGCAACGTGCTCGTCGCCTTCATGCCGTGGCACGGCTACAACTTCGAGGACTCGATCCTCTTGTCCGAGCGGATCGTGAAGGACGACGTCTTCACCTCGATCCACATCGAGGAATTCGAGGTGATGGCGCGCGACACCAAGCTCGGCCCCGAGGAAATCACGCGCGACATTCCGAACGTGTCGGAAGAGGCGCTGAAGAACCTCGACGAGGCGGGCATTGTCTATATCGGCGCGGAAGTGCACGCCGGCGACATCCTCTGCGGCAAGATCACGCCGAAGGGCGAGAGCCCGATGACGCCGGAAGAGAAGTTGCTCCGCGCGATCTTCGGCGAGAAGGCCGCGGACGTGCGCGATACTTCGCTCCGCGTGCCGCCGGGCGTGCAGGGCACGGTCGTCGAAGTGCGCGTGTTCAACCGCCACGGCGTCGACAAGGACGAGCGCGCGCTCGCGATCGAGCGCGAGGAGATCGAGCGGCTCGCCAAGGACCGTGACGACGAGCAGGCGATCCTCGACAGGAACGTCTTTGGGCGTCTCGCCGAGATGCTCGAAGGCCGTCAGGGCATCGCCGGTCCCAAGGGCTTCAAGAAGGACCACAAGATCACGCGCGCGGTGCTCGACGAGTATCCGCGCTCGCAGTGGTGGCAGTTCGCCTCGCCCAACGAGAAGCTGATGGGCGAGATCGAGCAGCTGCGCAAGCAATACGACGAGTCGAAGAAGCGGCTCGAGCAGCGCTTCCTCGACAAGGTCGAGAAGTTGCAGCGCGGCGACGAATTGCCGCCGGGCGTGATGAAGATGGTCAAGGTCTTCGTCGCGGTGAAGCGCAAGATCCAGCCCGGCGACAAGATGGCCGGCCGCCACGGCAACAAGGGCGTGGTGTCGAAGATCGTGCCGGCCGAGGACATGCCGTTCCTCGAGGACGGCACGCCCGTCGACGTCGTGCTCAATCCGCTCGGCGTGCCGAGCCGCATGAATGTCGGCCAAATCCTCGAGACGCATCTCGGCTGGGCTTGTCACGGCCTCGGCCAGATGGTGGCGAAGGCGGTCGATGCCTATATGGCGAAAAGGGACGTGAAGCCGCTGAAGGACACGCTGCGGGAAATGTACGGCAAGGACGAGACCATCGCCTCGCTCAATGACGCGAACCTCGTCGAACTCGGCCAGAACCTCAAGCGCGGCGTGCCGATCGCGACCCCCGTCTTCGACGGCGCCAAGGAAAGCGACATCGAGCACATGCTCGAAATGGCCGGCCTCGACAAGGCCGGGCAGGTGACGCTCTATGACGGCCGCTCCGGTGAGCCGTTCGATCGCAAAGTGACGGTCGGCTACATCTACATCATGAAGCTGCACCATCTCGTGGATGACAAGATCCACGCGCGCTCGATCGGTCCGTACTCGCTCGTCACGCAACAGCCGCTCGGCGGCAAGGCGCAGTTCGGCGGCCAGCGGTTCGGCGAAATGGAGGTGTGGGCGCTCGAGGCTTACGGCTCGGCCTACACCTTGCAGGAAATGCTCACCGTGAAGTCGGACGACGTCGCCGGCCGTACCAAGGTCTACGAGGCGATCGTGCGCGGCGACGACACGTTCGAAGCCGGCATTCCCGAATCGTTCAACGTGTTGGTGAAGGAAATGCGTTCGCTCGGCCTCAATGTCGAGCTTGTGAACACGAAGAAGCCGACGCCGGGCTCGGAGGAGAACGTCGCAGCGGAGTGAAATTCGCGCGGAGGCGACCGCTGCCTCCGCGCGCGGAATTCGATCGAAATTTTTCCGGGAGCGACGCGAGCGCGGACCGCGTCCTGATCCGGAAAGCAGGAGAAGCTGATGAACCAGGAACTGACGAATATTTTCGGGCCGCAGCAGCCGGCGCAGGTCTTCGACCACATCCGGATTTCGATTGCGTCACCCGAGAAGATTCTTTCGTGGTCCTACGGCGAGATCAAGAAGCCGGAGACGATCAACTACCGCACCTTCAAACCGGAGCGGGATGGTCTCTTCTGCGCGCGCATCTTCGGGCCGATCAAGGACTACGAGTGCTTGTGCGGCAAGTACAAGCGCATGAAGTACAAGGGCATCATCTGCGAGAAGTGCGGCGTCGAGGTGACGCTGTCGCGCGTTCGTCGCGAGCGCATGGGTCATATCGAGTTGGCCGCGCCCGTTGCGCATATCTGGTTTCTGAAGTCGCTGCCGTCGCGCATCGGGCTTTTGCTCGATATGACGCTGAAGGACCTCGAGCGCATTCTCTATTTCGAATACTACGTCGTCACCGAGCCTGGGCTGACGCCCTTGAAGGAGCGTCAGCTTCTCTCGGAAGAAGAATACATGAAGACGCAGGAGGAGCTCGGCGAGGACAGCTTCACCGCCAAGATCGGCGCGGAAGCGATCCGCGAGCTGATGAAGGGCATCGATCTCAAGAAGCTCCGCGATGAGCTGCGCGCCGAGGTCAGTTCGACCGAGTCGGACCTGAAGAAGAAAAAGGCCGGCAAGCGCCTGAAGCTGATCGAGGCCTTCCTCACTTCCGGCAACAAGCCTGACTGGATGATCATGACGGTGATCCCGGTGATCCCGCCGGATCTGCGGCCCCTGGTGCCACTCGACGGCGGGCGCTTCGCCACGTCCGATCTCAACGATCTCTATCGCCGCGTGATCAACCGCAACAACCGCTTGAAGCGGCTGATCGAGCTGAAGGCGCCGGACATCATCATTCGTAACGAGAAGCGCATGCTGCAGGAGGCGGTCGACGCCCTCTTCGACAACGGCCGCCGTGGCCGCGTCATCACCGGCGCGAACAAACGGCCCTTGAAGTCGCTCGCCGACATGCTGAAGGGCAAGCAGGGCCGCTTCCGCCAGAACTTGCTCGGCAAGCGCGTCGACTATTCCGGCCGTTCGGTGATCGTCGTCGGTCCCGAACTCAAGCTGCACCAGTGCGGCCTGCCGAAGAAGATGGCGTTGGAGCTCTTCAAGCCGTTCATCTATTCGCGGCTCGACGCCAAGGGCCTGTCGACCACCGTCAAGCAGGCGAAGAAGCTCGTCGAGAAGGAGAAGCCCGAAGTTTGGGACATTCTCGACGAGGTGATCCGCGAGCATCCGGTGCTCCTCAACCGCGCGCCGACGCTGCATCGCCTCGGCGTGCAGGCGTTCGAGCCGATTCTAATCGAAGGCAAGGCGATCCAGCTGCACCCCTTGGTCTGCGCCGCCTTCAACGCCGACTTTGACGGCGACCAGATGGCCGTGCACGTGCCGCTGTCGCTGGAGGCGCAACTCGAAGCGCGCGTCCTGATGATGAGCACGAACAACATTCTGCATCCGGCGAACGGCTCGCCGATCATCGTGCCGTCGCAGGACATCGTGCTCGGGCTCTACTATCTCTCGCTCGTCCGCGAAGGCGAGCCCGGCCAGGGCATGGTGTTCGGCAATATCGGCGAGGTCGAGCATGCGCTGTCGACCGGCGCCGTGACGCTGCACGCCAAGATCAAGGGCCGCTTCGTCACCGTCGACGAGCGCGGCAAGAAGGTGTCGAAGATTTACGACACCTCGCCCGGCCGTCTCCTGCTCGGCGAGATTCTGCCAAAGGACCACCGGATTTCCTTCGACCTCATCAACCGCTCGATGACGAAGAAGGAAATCTCGCACATGATCGATACCGTCTACCGCCACTGCGGGCAGAAAGAGACGGTGATTTTCTGCGATCGCATCATGGCGCTCGGCTTCAACCATGCCTTCAAGGCCGGCATTTCCTTCGGCAAGGACGACATGGTGGTGCCGACCAAGAAGTGGACGCTCGTGGAAGAGACGCGCAATCAGGTCAAGGAATTCGAGCAGCAGTATAATGACGGCCTGATCACCCAGGGCGAGAAGTACAACAAGGTGGTCGATGCCTGGTCGAAGTGCACCGATAAGATCGCCGAGGAGATGATGCGCGAAATCTCGGCGACCAAGAAGGATGCGTCCGGCCGCGAGGCGCCGATCAACTCGATCTACATGATGTCGCACTCCGGTGCGCGCGGCTCGCCGGCGCAGATGAAGCAGCTCGCCGGCATGCGCGGCCCGATGGCCAAGCCCTCGGGCGAGATCATCGAAAGCCCGATCATCTCGAACTTCAAGGAAGGGCTCACCGTGCTCGAATACTTCAATTCGACCCACGGCGCCCGCAAGGGTCTTGCCGACACGGCGCTGAAGACCGCGAACTCCGGCTACCTCACGCGCCGCCTCGTCGACGTCGCGCAGGACTGCATCGTCACCGAGGACGATTGCGGCACCAAGGCCGGCATCCGCATGCGCGCGATCGTCGACGCGGGCCATGTCGTCGCTTCGCTTGCCAGCCGCATTCTCGGCCGCACCGGGACCGAGGACATCGTCGATCCCACGAGCGGCAAGACGATCGTCAAGCGCGGCACACTGCTGGAAGAGCCGGAAGTCGAGGCAATCGCGGGGGCGAATGTGCAAGAAGTGCGCATTCGTTCGGCGCTGACCTGCGAGACGGTAAACGGCATTTGCCGCAAGTGCTACGGGCGGGATCTTGCCCGCGGCACGCCGGTCAATATGGGCGAGGCGGTCGGCGTGATCGCGGCGCAGTCGATCGGCGAACCGGGCACGCAGCTCACCATGCGCACCTTCCATATCGGCGGCGCCGCGCAAATCGCCGAGCAGTCCTTCATCGAGTCGAACTTCGAGGGCACGATCAAGATCAAGAACCGCGAAGTGGCGAAGAACTCGAACGGCGAAAGCGTCGTGATGGTTCGCAACCTCGCGATCCTGATCGTCGATCAGGACGGCACCGAGCGCGCCTCGCACCGCATTCCGTTCGGCGCTCGCCTGAAGGTGGACGACGGCGACAAGATCCGCCGCGGCCAGCGCATGGCCGAGTGGGATCCCTACACGCGGCCGATCCTGACCGAGGCCGACGGCACCGTCGCCTTCGAGGATCTCGTCGAAGGACAGTCGATGAGCGAGACGGTCGACGAGTCGACCGGCATCACCAAGCGCACGATCATCGACTGGCGCACGGCGGGCAAGGCGGCGCAGGATCTGCGTCCGTCGATCGTCATTCGCGGAGCCGAAGGCACGCTTGCCAAGCTCGCGAAGCTGCGGAAGACCTCGAGCGAGGTGCGTTACTCGCTCCCCGTCGACGCCATTCTGTCGGTCGAGCCGGGCGCGCGCGTGAAGGCTGGCGACGCGCTTGCGCGTATATCGACGGAAAGCGCCAAGACCCGCGACATCACCGGCGGCTTGCCGCGGGTGGCGGAGCTGTTTGAGGCGCGGCGGCCGAAGGAATCGGCGGTGATCGCCGAGATCAGCGGCACCATCCAGTTCGGCAAGGACTACAAGAACAAGTACCGCCTCTCGATCGTGCCGACCGACTCCAAGCAGGAGCCGGTCGAGTATCTGATCCCGAAGAACCGGCACGTCTACGTGCAGGAAGGCGACGTCGTCGAAAAGGGCGACTCGATCGTCGAAGGCAACCCGGCGCCGCACGACATCCTGGCAATCAAGGGCGTCGAGGAACTCGCCGCCTACCTCGTCAACGAGATCCAGGAGGTCTACCGGCTGCAGGGCGTCAACATCAACGACAAGCACATCGAGGTGATTGTCCGGCAGATGCTGCAGAAGGTCGAAATCGACGAACCGGGCGAAACCGAACTCATTCAGGGCGAGCAGATCGACAAGATCGAGCTCGACGAGATCAACGCCAAGATGAAGGAAGCAGGCAAGAAGCCGGCGACCGCGCGGGCGGTGCTCCTCGGTATCACCAAGGCGTCGTTGCAGACGCGCTCGTTCATCTCCGCGGCCTCGTTCCAGGAGACGACGCGCGTGCTCACCGAAGCCGCGGTGCAGGGCAAGATCGACACGCTCGATGGCCTGAAGGAGAACGTGATCGTCGGCCGCCTGATCCCGGCCGGCACCGGCGCGATGATGTCGCGGCTGCGCTCGGTCGCGACCCACCGCGACGAGTTGATCCTGAAGGAGCGCGAGAAGGAGGCGGCCAAGCCCGCCGCCGAAGCGCTGATCGAAGGACCGGCCGCGGCGGAATAGGCGCCTCAGACCGCAAAATGACAGAAGGGCCGCGGCATGCGGCCCTTCTTTTTGCGTTATGCGGCTGCCCGCCATTGATTGGCAGCGTTGCTGACCTTATCTCCGAGGCTCTGCCGGCGGGAACTTCTCACGCGTTAACGGACGGCCGCGTGTAAGCGGCCCAAGCCCTCGTTTTTCCGGCCTTTTGGGGTTGACGGGGCGCAAGCGAGGAGTCTAAAACCCGCGCGCTATTGGGCAGGCGGTCGGTGCCGCCGTTCGATCGCGTCCAGCGATCGACCAAGGGCGCCGAGACGCTGCCTCTGACAGCCAGTTTGTCAGATCTGCGTAGGGACCACGATGCTTTTCAGTATCGTGGTCGTTTGTCACGGGAAACAAGCGCCCTTCCGCGGCGAGCGCGGGACGGCGCGCTTGGCGTTTGCGTTTTTAAATGGCCCATCGCGGGCCGGAGAATGAGAGTCGAGGCCGATGCCGACGATCAATCAGCTGATCCGCAAACCACGGGTCGCGCCGCGCTACCGGAACAAGGTTCCGGCGTTGAAAGCCTCGCCGCAAAAACGCGGCGTGTGCACGCGCGTCTATACGACGACGCCGAAGAAGCCGAATTCGGCGCTGCGCAAGGTCGCCAAAGTCCGCCTCACCAACGGCTTCGAGGTGATCGGCTACATCCCCGGCGAAGGCCATAACTTGCAGGAACATTCCGTCGTGATGATCCGCGGCGGCCGCGTGAAGGACCTTCCGGGCGTGCGCTATCACATCCTGCGCGGCGTCCTCGACACCCAGGGCGTCAAGAACCGCAAGCAGCGCCGCTCGCTCTACGGCGCCAAGCGGCCGAAGTGAGGGGGAGCTAGGCAATGTCCCGCCGTCACCGCGCCGAGCGCCGCGAGATCGTTCCCGACCCGAAATTCGGGAACCTCAAGGTCAGCCGTTTCATGAATTCCGTCATGCGCCAGGGCAAGAAGTCGGTCGCCGAGTCGATCGTCTATGGCGCGCTCGACACGATCGAGAAGAAGATCAAGCAGAATCCGATCGGGATTTTCGAGCAGGCGCTCGACAACGTCATGCCGTCGGTCGAGGTGCGCTCGCGCCGCGTCGGCGGCGCCACCTACCAGGTGCCGGTCGAAGTACGGCCGGAGCGGCGGCAGACGCTCGCAATCCGCTGGATCATCGACGCCGCACACGAACGCAACGAGAAAACGATGGTCGACAAGCTCTCGGGTGAGCTTCTCGACGCATCGAACAACCGGGGGAACGCCGTCAAGAAGCGCGAAGACACTCACCGCATGGCGGAGGCGAACCGCGCCTTCTCGCACTATCGCTGGTGAAGAGGCCGCCTGGAGACCGTTATGCCCCGCACGCACAAAATCGAGGACTACCGCAACTTCGGCATCATGGCGCACATCGATGCCGGCAAGACCACGACCACCGAGCGGATCCTCTATTACACCGGCAAGAGCCACAAGATCGGCGAGGTCCATGAGGGCGCGGCCACCATGGACTGGATGGAGCAGGAGCAGGAGCGCGGCATTACCATCACATCGGCCGCGACCACCGCGTTCTGGAAGGAAAAGCGCCTCAACATCATCGATACGCCGGGGCACGTCGACTTCACGATCGAGGTCGAACGTTCGCTCCGCGTCCTCGACGGCGCCGTGTGCGTGCTCGACTCGAACCAGGGCGTCGAGCCGCAGACCGAGACCGTTTGGCGCCAGGGCGACAAGTACAAGGTCCCGCGCATCGTCTTCGCCAACAAGATGGACAAGGTCGGTGCCGACTTCTTCCGTTGCCTCTCCGACATTGTCGAGCGCCTCGGCGCCAAGCCGATCGCCATTCAGCTGCCGATCGGCGCCGAGAACCAGTTCCGCGGCCTGATCGATCTCGTGCGCATGAAGGGCGTGGTATGGGACGACGAGTCGCTCGGTGCGAAATATCAGGACATCGACATTCCGGCCGAACTTGCCGATCAGGCAAAGGAATATCGCGAGAAGATGATCGAGGCCGCGGTCGAACTCGATGACGCGGCGATGACCGCCTACCTCGAAGGCAAGGAGCCCGATGAAGCGACGCTGAAGCGTCTCATCCGCAAGGCGGTGATTACCGGCGCCTTCTTTCCGGTGCTCTGCGGCTCGGCCTTCAAGAACAAGGGCGTGCAGCCCTTGCTCGATGCCGTCGTTGATTATCTGCCGTCGCCGCTCGACGTGCCGCCGATCAAGGGCATTGACGACAAGGGCAATGAGGTCGTGCGCAAGCCGGACGACAAGGAGCCGATGTCGCTTCTCGCCTTCAAGATCATGGACGACCCATTCGTCGGCACCATCACCTTCTGCCGTATCTATTCCGGCACGTTGACGTCGGGCATGGGCGTCATCAATTCGACGCGCGAGCGCAAGGAGCGCGTTGGCCGCATGTTGTTGATGCATGCGAACAATCGCGAAGACATCAAGGAAGCGTTTGCCGGCGACATCGTCGCGCTCGCAGGCCTGAAAGAGGTGCGGACCGGTGACACGCTGTGCGATCCGCAGAAGCCGGTGATCCTCGAAAAGATGGAATTCCCCGATCCGGTCATTGAGATCGCGATCGAGCCGAAATCGAAGGCCGACCAGGAGAAGCTCGGCGTCGCTCTCGCCAAACTCGTGGCCGAGGATCCTTCGTTCCGCGTCCATACCGATCCTGAATCCGGGCAGACCATCATTCGCGGCATGGGCGAACTGCATCTCGACATCAAGGTCGACATCCTCAAGCGCACCTATAAGGTCGAGGCCAATATCGGCGCGCCGCAGGTTGCTTATCGCGAGAAGATCACCCAGCGCGTCGAACACACCTATACGCACAAGAAACAGACCGGCGGTTCCGGCCAGTATGCCGAGGTGACGATCGTCGCCCAGCCGCTGCCGCCCGGCGGCGGGTTCGAGTTCGAAAACGAAATCGTCGGCGGCGCGGTGCCGAAGGAATACATCCCCGGCGTCGAGAAAGGCCTCGAATCCGTGCTCGGCGCGGGCCCGCTCGCGGGCTTCCCGGTTGTCGATCTCAAGACCACGCTGATCGACGGCAAGTATCATGACGTGGATTCGTCGGCGCTCGCCTTCGAAATCGCTTCGCGCATGTGCCTGCGCGAGGCGATGCAAAAAGCGAGACCCGTGCTGCTTGAGCCGATCATGAAGGTCGAGGTGGTGACGCCGGAGGATTACACCGGCTCGGTCATCGGCGACCTCAATGCCCGCCGCGGCCAGATTCAGGGCCAGGACAAGCGCGGCAACGCCAACGTCGTCAACGCGATGGTGCCGCTCGCGAACATGTTCTCCTACGTCAACAACCTGCGCTCCATGAGCCAGGGCCGCGCCACCTACACGATGCAATTCGATCACTACGAACCGGTACCCAGCAACATCGCGCAGGAGATTCAGGCGAAATACGCCTGAGTCTTTTTGCTTTTACAGAACGGCAATCGACGGAGAGTCCCATGGCGAAAGAGAAATTTGAGAGGAAGAAGCCGCACTGCAACGTGGGGACGATTGGCCACGTTGACCACGGCAAGACGTCATTGACGGCGGCGATCACGAAGATATTGGCGGAGAAGGGCCAGGCGCACTACACGGCGTATGACCAGATCGACAAGGCGCCGGAAGAGAAGGCGCGCGGGATCACGATTTCGACGGCGCATGTTGAATACGAGACCGACAAGCGCCACTACGCCCATGTCGATTGCCCGGGGCATGCCGACTACGTGAAGAACATGATCACGGGAGCGGCGCAGATGGACGGCGCGATCCTGGTGGTGAGCGCGGCCGACGGGCCGATGCCGCAGACGCGGGAGCATATTCTGCTGGCGCGTCAGGTGGGCGTGCCGGCGATCGTGGTGTTCCTGAACAAGTGCGACATGGTGGACGACCCGGAGCTTCTGGACCTGGTGGAGCTCGAGGTTCGCGAGTTGCTTTCCAAGTACAACTTTCCCGGCGACAAGATCCCGATCGTGCGGGGCTCGGCGCTGATGGCGCTTGAGGACAAGAAGCCGGAACTGGGCAAGGACGCGATCCTGAAGCTGATGGACGCGGTCGATGCCAACATCCCGCAGCCGGACCGCCCGAAGGACAAGCCGTTCCTGATGCCGGTGGAGGACGTGTTCTCGATCTCCGGCCGCGGCACGGTGGTGACGGGGCGGATTGAGCGCGGAGTGATCAAGGTCGGCGAGGAAGTGGAGATCGTGGGCATCAAGCCGACGTCGAAGACGGTGGTCACCGGCGTGGAGATGTTCCGCAAGCTCCTCGACCAGGGGGAGGCCGGGGACAATGTGGGCTGTCTGCTGCGCGGCATTGAGCGCGAGGGGGTGGAGCGCGGGCAGGTGTTGGCCAAGCCCGGCTCGGTGAAGCCGCACACGAAGTTCACTGCGGAGGCCTATATCCTGACCAAGGAAGAGGGTGGGCGGCATACGCCGTTCTTCACCAACTACCGGCCGCAGTTTTACTTCCGCACGACCGACGTGACGGGGGTGGTCACGCTGCCTTCCGGCACGGAGATGGTGATGCCCGGCGACAACATCTCGATGGAAGTGACGCTGATCGTTCCGATCGCGATGGAGGAGAAGCTGCGCTTCGCCATCCGCGAGGGCGGCCGCACCGTCGGCGCCGGCGTCGTCGCTAAAATTATCGA
>Ga0070734_10003303_pt1 | contig 17212 bp, 12 predicted proteins | sample Coa_R1_8_FD_66444 | JGI IMG/M metagenome (GOLD analysis project Ga0070734, IMG submission 66444) | Surface soil microbial communities from Centralia Pennsylvania, which are recovering from an underground coalmine fire - Coalmine... | ecosystem: Environmental > Terrestrial > Soil > Unclassified ... | reverse complement strand
TGATCGAGGCCGAGCAAATTTAGAATGGACGCGTGAATGTCCCAAACGTGGTGCGGTTCATCCATGGCGCGTAAGCCAATTTCGTCGGTGGAACCGATGGTCTGGCCGCCCTTCACTCCGCCGCCCGCCATCGACATCGTAAAGCCCCAGGGATTGTGATCGCGCCCGTATTTTTCGGGCGACTGCCCGGCGGTGACCTGCGCGAATGGCGTGCGGCCGAATTCGCCGCCCCAGACCACGAGTGTGTCCTTCAGCATTCCACGAGCTTTCAGATCCGCGAGCAACCCGGCTACCGGTTTGTCGGATGCTTTGCACCATTTGGTGTGGTTATTGTTGACGTCCTGATGCGCGTCCCAGCCCGAGCCAGAGCCGCTGTAGACTTCCACGAAACGCACGCCACGCTCCACCAGCCGCCGGGCCATCAGGCAGTTTGCTCCGTAGATTCTGGTTTCGGGCTCATCCATGCCGTAAAGTTTCTTCGTCGCCTCGCTCTCTTTACTCAGATCGACGGCATCGGGCGCCGCCGATTGCATCTGATAGGCGAGCTCGTATGAGCGGGTTCGGGCGTCGAGCTCCGTGTCGTCGTCCTTGTCGCGCTGAAACCCTTCGTTTAGCTGGCGGAGGAAATCGAGCTTGTTGCGCTGTTGCGCATCGCTGGTTCCGGCGGGCGGCCTTAGGTTCAGGATGGGCGTGTCGCCCTGGCGGAACAGCGTGCCCTGATAGGTCGCCGGCAAAAACCCTGAACCGTAATTCTGCACGGCACCCAGGATTTCTTTGTCGTCCTGCATCACGACGAACGTGGGAAGATTCCGTTGCGCGCTACCCAGGCCATAGGTCAGCCACGCTCCGAGAGAAGGACGGCCAGCGAGAATCGAGCCCGTGTTCATCTGGCACACCCCGCCCACGTGGTTCACCGCGTCGGATTGGCATGACCGGATTACCGCAAGATCATCGGCGTGCTGGGCGATGTTCGGAAGCCAGTCGGAGACCCAGAGGCCGCTCTGGCCGTATTGCTTGAACGCTCGCCGCGAGGGGTAAAGGCCGTCGCTCGGCTTGGCTCCTTGCGCCGTCAGCAACGTTTCCGGATGAAACGAGGGCGGGACGGGCTGGAGCGCGAGTTTTTCGAGCAATGGCTTGGGATCGAACAGGTCCACCTGGCTGGGACCGCCTTCCATGAAACACCAGATGACGTTTTTCGCTTTGGGCGTGAGATGCGGCGGCTTTGGCGCTAGAGGATCGAGAGCGGCTGCGTGCCCGTCTTCGGCGAGCATCGCGGCGAGGGCGATTCCAGCCAGTCCGCTGCCAGCCTGCGTGAAGAACTCGCGGCGGCTGGAAACGTTCCAGTGATGCCTCAGTTTATTAAGCATTCGATCAGCCATGGCGTAGCTCCCTAATTGATATACAGAAACTCGTTCGAATCCATCAGCATTTGCGCCAGATCCACCATCGCGGCGGCTCGCGCCGGATCGAAGATGCCTGGCGGCAGGATTGGCAGAGGCGGCTGCGATTTGTCGCCGCTGGCGATCCGCTGCGCCATGATCTGACTCTGAGTTTCCAGGAAGTCTGAAGCGATTTTCTGCTCTTCTTTCGTTGGCGCGCGGCCGTAGGCCAGTTTGAAGGCTCGCTCGATTTGTGCGTCCGGGGTGAGACCGCGATCGTTGAGCACGCGGCCCGCAAAAGCCTTGGCCCAATCGAGCATCAGGCCGTTGTTCAGCAAGTCCAGCGATTGCGACGGCGTTACGGTGTTCTTCCTGAAATCGCAACTTTCGAAGGTATTGGCGGAGTCGAACTCCTGCAACATGGGGTAGCGCAGGTTGCGGCGAACGAAGATGTACACGCTGCGGCGGTTATTCTGCGACGGATCCTTCTCCGTCTTCCAGCCGCCTGCCGCCGCGGTCGCGGAGAGATCGGAGATGGTTCCCGGAGGCACGGGTGGGAAAACCCCAGGACCGCCCATCTGCGGATTCAGCAGGCCGCTGACGGACAACATGGAATCTCGAATGGCTTCCGCTTCCATGCGATGCCGTCCATAGCGCCAGAGGAGTTTGTTGTCGGGATCGGCTTCGCCCGCCTTGGCCTGAAATTCGGAAGACTGCTGATAGGTGTTCGACAGGAGAATCATGCGCTGCAGCTTTTTTACGCTCCAGCCATTCTCGACGAACGTCGAGGCCAGATAGTCGAGCAGCTCCGGATGGGTTGGCCGGGAGCCCATTCGGCCAAAATCGCCAGGCGTGGCGGCGATGCCCCGGCCGAAATTGTAGTGCCAGATCCGGTTGACCATCACGCGGGCGACGAGCGGATTCTTGGGATCGGTGAGCCATGCCGCCAGCGCGCTGCGCCGGCCGGTGGAGTTCGCGAGCGGCGTAATTTGGGCGTCGCTTGGGTCGAGAATCGAAAGGAATCCGGGTTGAACTTCATCTCCTTTCGCGTCCCAATTGCCGCCTCTCAGAATGCGGGTCGGCGGCGCAGTTGCGCTGATGTCGGTCATGAATTGCCCTTCGGGCAGCGGGGCCGGTTTAAGGGAGTCGAATTGCGCGAGCTGCTTCTTGAGCCCGGCGTAGCGCGCACCGTCGTCGCCCTTGAGCGTGCGCAACGTGCGCGCATCGGGCTCTTCATCGAAGCTCACGCGCGGCTCGGCGGTGTGATACATCATCGCTTGTAACGGATTGCGCTTGGCGGGATCCATCAAAATGGCTTCCTGAACTTCCGGTTCGAAGGTCTTCGATCCAGTTGCGGCTTTGGCGGCGCGCAGCGGTTCGACGATCCTGGCCATCTCGGCGCGGATATCCTTGGTCTTCTCATCCCACGCGGCTTTTTGTTCTTCGTACTTCTTGCGGGCGGCGGGATCCTTGATCGGAAGCGGCCCGTCACCGAAGCTGGTGTTGGCGAAGAAAGCTTGCAGGCGGTAGTAATCTTTCTGCAGGATCGGATCGAACTTGTGATTGTGGCAACGCGCGCAGCCAAACGTCATGCCTAAGAACGTTTCGCCGGTTACGGTAGTCATGTCGTCCAGCGTTTCCTGGCGGCGAGTGTAGAGTGCGGCGGCGTTGGTTTCATCGATCCAATGGCGGTTGAATCCCATGGCCACTAGCGCGTCGGGGTCGCCCGGATACAACTCGTCTCCAGCCACTTGCTCCTTCACGAAACGGTCGTAAGGCTTGTCGTCGTTGAATGCTTGGATCACGTAATCGCGATAACGCCAGATGTTGGGCCTGGTCTCATCGGCTTTGAAACCGTTGCTGTCGGCGTATCGAACTACGTCCAGCCAATGGCGTGCCCAGCGTTCGCCATAAGCTTCGGACGCCAGCAGCCGGTCGACCACTTTCTCCCATGCGTTGGGAGATTTGTCATTGAGGAATTGCTGAATCTCTTCTTGCGTCGGCGGAAGGCCGATCATGTCGATACTCGCGCGTCGGAGCAGCGTGAGGCGGTCGGCCGGCGGATTCGGTTTGAGCTCGTTTTCTTCCAGCTTGGAGACAACGAAAGCGTCAATCGCTGTCTTTACCCAAGTCTTATTCTTGACTTCGGGCACGGCCTGTTTCTTGACCGGCTGGAGCGACCAGAAGTTGCGTTGGGCTGGGGTAAACGAGTCGGTCCCGGCTGCGTAAAGAGCAAAGGCGATGGCTAAGGAGCCACCCAGACGCACGAATCGGCGACGCATAACCACCTCCGACTGAGGGTTAATACTGGCGGCGACTATATCACGCGAGTTTACGGGGGTCAATCAACGGGCTCATGAGTTTAGGCCTTACTGCTATGGCATAAGTTAAAATAGTACTTGACGGCTTGTAGTCCTATACAGCACACTTTTGCAGTAGAGTCCGTTGCGAAGGACCTTTGATCAGTCTCGGAGGAGGCGTGGTGAAGTTTTTCAAATTCGCATGGCCCGCGGTGATGGCCATGGCGGTTCTTGCGTTGCCGGCCCACGGCACGAGCCTCTTCATCAGCCCGACGTTCAATTCCAGCATCACCAGCGATCCGAATGCGGCCGTAATTGAAAGCACTATCGATACGGCCATTTCGATCTACGAAGAGTCCTTCTCCAATCCGATTACCGTGGACATAACTTTTGGAGAAGGCGCAGGTCTGGGCTCGAGTTCTACTGAGTTTGAGACGGTGAGCTATGCGGCTTATTGCGCGGCGTTGGTAGCCAACGCGACTACCGCGAACGACGCGCTCGCCGTTGGGACTCTCGCTCCCGGCGGCGTTTGCCCCTCTCACAATCCGGTGAACGGCAGTACGACAATCAACGTGAAGACCGCTAATTTGAGGGCTCTGGGTTTCACGACTCCGGGCGTTGGACCGGGCGGCATACCTGACGGCAGTATCACGGTGAATCCTTCGATCACGACTCCGCCCAACGGCAGTGGATACAGTCTTCTGGCGGTCACCGAGCACGAAATAGACGAGGTGCTTGGCCTTGGTTCCGGCCTCCCCAATACGACCGGAGGGACCATTCCAGTTAGCAATATCTTTCCGGAGGATCTGTTCCGCTATGACGCGAGCGGAAATCGGACGTTTGCTTCCGGAGCAAGTTGCACTGGTTTGCCGAATGCGTACTTCTCCATCAACGGAACGACGGATCTGGCTCAGTTCAACAATGCCTGTAACGGGGGCGATTTTGGAGACTGGGCCGTCGTTCCGGGCAGCCCCAAAGTGCAGGATTGGGCTGCCATCTCCGGCACAAGTCCAACGCTTGGGCCGGAGCTGATCGCGCTGGACGTGATCGGTTACAACGCCATCCCCGAGCCTGGAACCTTCCTGTTGGTTGGGGCCGCGCTGGTCGGCCTGGGACTGCTGAGGCAGCGGTCGAACAAACCTTAGAAACCGCGGCCCTAAAACGCTTTCACCGCATCGATCACCCGAGAGATTTCCTCTGCCGTGAGATAGGGGTGAATGGGTAAGCTCACCTCCGACGCGGCCAGCCGCCGGGCATTCGAGCAATCGTCTGTAAGTTCTGGCTGATTCATCGCCGGCTGATCCGGAATGGCAGCTGGATAATGTTCGCCGCCAGTCACGCCGGACATGTTGAGATATTGGAGAAACGCACTCTTGCATTGCGGAGGCACCAGCACCGGAAAAAGGTGCCAGTTCGACTCCGAACCCTTTGGAGCACCCAGGCAACGTATTTCGGGATGTTGAATCCCCGCGAGGTATTCGCTCGCCACGGCGCGCCGACGATCACTCCACGCGGTCAAGGAAGGCAGCATCGCCTGCCGTAGCACCGCCGCCTGCAGTTCATCCAACCGGCTGTTGTACCCCACATATTCATGCCTGTACTTCGAGGTCTGGCCATAGTCGCGCAGCGCCGCCGCACGATCCCGCCACTCAAGATCATCCGTAAGAATCGCGCCGCCGTCTCCCAGCGCGCCAAGGTTTTTCGTCGGATAGAAGCTGGTCGCCGCAAGCTGACCTGCCGTGCCGGTGGCCTCGCCGCGAAACCGCGCGCCGATCGATTGGGCGCAATCCTCCACGACCTTCAGGCCGAACTCCTGGCGAAGTCGCCGTAAACCGCCCATGTCCAGTGCGTGTCCGTACAGATGAACGGGCACGAAAAATCGAATCTCCGGCCGCCGGGAGAGAAGCTCGCGGCACCGCTCGAGATCGATTAGCCCGTACTCATCGGTATCCACGAAGACCGGAACCGCACCCAGCTTGAGAATTGCCAGCGTGGTCGCGAACGCCGAAAGTGGAGTCGTAAGCACCCGGTCGCCCGCTTGGCAGCCGAGAATTTTCAGCGAAATTTCGATGGCGTCCAGTCCGCTCGCGACCCCGACCGCGTGCTTCACTCCCCAAAATGCGGCCAGAGCCGCTTCAAACTCCCGAACTTCGTCGCCTAGAATGTACCGCCCCCCTGACGCCACTCTTCCTAAAGCGGCGAGTACTGGATCTTTTAGGTCTTCCCATTGGCGTTTGAAGTCGTGAGCCGGGATCATAATCAAGTAAAGCATTTCTAGTACTGGTTGTTCCGAAGTGTTCCGCCGTTCGGGCAACCGGCGTCTACAATTGGGAAGAAGTCTAAATGCAAACCATCCTGGTCATCGACGATGACGAAAGTCTGCGCGACACGATTGGCCTAATGCTGGAAAATGAAGGCTTTCGGCCCATTTTGGTGGCGGACGGCGCCGCCGGGCTGGAACAAGCTTTCTCCGTCAAACCGAACTTAATTCTGGTCGATCTGCGCATGCCGGGTATGAGCGGCGTCGACGTTTGCAAGCGCCTGCGTGCAGCCGGGGCGCAAACGCCGGTCATCGTATTGAGCGCCCTGGGAGATGAAATCGACAAAGTATTACTGCTCGAAATCGGAGCGGACGACTACGTTGTAAAACCTTTCGGAACGCGCGAGCTGCTGGCCCGAATTCGGGCCCTGCTGCGCCGAGCCTCGCAGGAGCCCGGCAGCGCCCTCTCCTTCTCCGATGTGGAAGTTGACCTGGACCAGCGCGTGGTCCGCCGCGCTAAGGATGAAGTGCGCTTAACGCGCGCCGAGTTCAACCTGCTGGCGTTTTTTTTGCAGAATCCAGGACGGGCGCTCTCGCGCGACGTCATCCTCAACTCGGTCTGGGGCTACGAATCCTTCCCCAACACACGCACTGTGGACGCACACGTCGTTCGGCTGCGCCAAAAACTGGAGCCGGACCCCGAGACGCCGCGCCACTTCCTGACCATGCACGGAGTCGGCTACCGTTTTCTTCCATGAAATCGTTTACGGTGCTTCTGGTGGACGACGCCGACGATTGCCTGGCGATGCTCGACGTGGCGTTGCAGGCGCTTCCTGGGGTGATCGTGCGCTTCGCGCACAGCGCGGAAGAAGGGCTGGAGGTGCTGGCGCGCGGCGATGTGTCCGCTGTGATCACCGATATTCGCTTGCCCGCGATGACGGGCCTCGAACTGATTGAAAGGATCCGCCACGATCCGGGACTGCGGGCGCTTCCCATCGTCGTGGTGAGCGCCGAGACCGATCCCGACGTGCCGCGGACGGCTCTCGAATCCGGCGCGAATGCATTTTTCCCCAAACCATTTTCGCCCGCGGCTGTTCGAAAGAAACTGGAGGAACTGATTCATGCCTCGTGATCTCGGCAGACCGTGCGTCGCCACGTTGATTTTGCTGTTTGCTTCGCTGGCGAATGCCCAGCCTTCTCCGGATATGCAGCAGATCCTTCAGCGCCTGGACCGGATCGAAGCTCAAAACCGGGAATTAATGAATGAAGTTCAGGAGCTTCGGAAGCAACTAAGTGCGGCTGCACCCTCCGGCGGTCCCTCCGATTCGGCACAAGCGCCCGTCGAAGAGCGCGTGGACGTCCAAGATCACCGCATCGCGCAACTCGACCAGGAAAAGATATCGAGCGAACATAAACTACCCATCACACTTACTGGCATGCTCCTCTTCAATAGTTTCTGGACGGGCGCGAACGCGGGCGGCGCGGCGAATCCGACTATCGCAGCGCTGACGCCGGGGCCAGCAGATGCGGGAGGGACATTCCGCCAGAGCGTTGTCGGAATCAAATTCGACGGTCCTGCCATCGCAGGCGGCGGGAAAATCACCGGATCGGCTTACATCGATTTCTTCGGAGGGTCCGGAGGAACGCTTAGTCAGATGCTGCGGCTGCGCGTAGCTTCCGTCGATGCGACATGGAAGAACACAACTGTCAGCGTCGCTTTGGATAAACCGATTCTCGCTCCGAGAGAGCCAGATTCCCTGGCGCAAGTGGGGGTTTCGCCTCTCACATCGGCGGGAAATCTATGGCTCTGGCAGCCGCAGGTGCGCGTCGAACAGCGCTTCGCCTTCAACGACCAATCCGGACTGCGTGCTCAGGTGGGCGTCTACCAAACCGCTGAAGGCGGAACCGGGCTGGCCGGCGAATACCCCTCCGGAGTTGCCGCCTCGCGGCCCGGCTTTGAGGGCCGTTTCGAATTCTGGGGCGCTAGCGGAGAGAACCAACGCATCGAAATCGCGCCGGGATTTCACGTGAGTAACTCACAAGTCCTGGGCCAGTCCGCGCCCTCGCGGATCTTCTCGGTGGACTGGTTGATCCGTCCGGCCAGCTGGATCGATTTCACGGGCCAGTTTTTTCAGGGCGAGAATACCGGTGTGATCGGCGGCTTGCGTCAAGGCGTTAGCATCTTCAACGGCGTTGTGCGTTCGGTTGGAGCCGCTGGGGGCTGGGGACAAGTTAAATTCCATCTCACGCGCCGCGCCACGCTCAACTTCTACGGTGGCCAGGAGGATGACCGAAATCGCGACCTGCAACCCGGCGGCATTGCCAAGAACCAGGCCTACGCAGGCAACTTCATGTATCGCTTCGGCTCCAATATTTTGGCGAGCTTCGAAACCTCTCAAGTGCGGACCACCTATCTGAACTCGGGAACGCGGATATTCCCCCACTATGACCTTGCAATTGCGTATCTGTTTTAGTCTGGCGGCGTTCATTGCCGTGCCGCTCGCGGCGAGTTCGGTAACTGGCAAGATCGAGTTGCGCGATTCGAAGGACGCCGCGGTCCGCAAGAAAATGGATTTCTCCGGGGTTGTGGTGTGGCTGGAGCCCGCAACCGGGAAAGCTCCCGTGCCGCAGGCGGCTCACGCGCGCATGATCCAGAAGGACAAGACCTTCACGCCCCACATTCTGGCTGTTCCGGCCGGCACCACGGTCGACTTTCCCAATTTCGATCCTATTTTTCACAACGCGTTTTCAAACTACGACGGCAGGATCTTCGATGTGGGTCTCTATCCGCCTGGAACATCGCGCAGCGTTCTATTCCCCCGGCCCGGCATAGTGCGCGTATTCTGTAACATTCACGAAACCATGAGCGCCGTCATTGCTGTACTCGATACGCCTTATTTCGACACAACCAAGAAGGACGGGAGTTTTCAGATCCAGGATGTGCCTGCCGGGGAGTACCGGCTGCGCGTGTTCCACGAACGCGCGACGGCGGCCACGATCTCCGCGGCGGAACGCCGGGTCACAGTTCTGGGGACGGAAAATCTGACCGTCCCCCCCATCCCCATTTCTGAGAGTGGTTTTCTGGCCGTCCCCCACATGAACAAATTCGGTCGCGACTATCCTCCCGCGGCGGATGAACAGGGAGTCTATCCGGCGGTGCGCAAATGAAACCCCCGCTTCGATCGGTCTCCTTGTTGTGGAGAATTCTGTTCTCCACTTCGATCGCCATCACGGCGCTGTTCGCCTTCATGGGATGGGTGTTGCAGGAGCAGTTCGTCAGCACCGCTTCGAAAACCTTGGATGAAGAAGTTAAGGCGAGCTTCGGAGCCTACGAATCGCTGTGGCGGGCGCGCGCCGATCAACTCGCAAGCGTGAGCCTGGTGCTGAGCCGGATGAAGGATGTGAGAGCGGCTTTCGGCACCAGGGACAAGGCCACCATTCAAGATACGGCGGCCGAAGTCTGGGATAAAATCTCTCAGCCGGGCACGCTGTTCTTGATCGCAGATCCGGGTGGCGCTGTGATCGCTGGCGCGGGGACCGGAGGCTCTCTCACCGACGCGCCGTTCGTGCGAGCGGCGGCTAAGGATTTCCCCAAACAGGCGCGAGGATTCGTGGTCTTGGATGACCGCCTGTATCAAATCGTGGTGACTCCCGTGTATGTCGCCAGCGGAGAGGGAACCGCGCTCATCAACGCATTGGTAGCCGGCATTCCCGCGGACGCGGCGCTGGGGCACGAACTCAAGACATCCACTGGCGGCAGCGATTTTGTATTTCTGGCGCACGGGCATGTTGTGGCCAGCACTCTGGACGCGCCGGTGGAACGGGAAATCGAAGCTGGCCGGCTTCCGTCCGGGCAAGCGCAACAGGTCTCTCTGGCAGGGTCCAATTACTATCAAGGGTTCCAAGTGCTCGCAGACGTGGAAGGGAACCCGATCGGCGAATTGCGCATCCTCCGCTACGACGCCGCGCGGAGCCGCATCTCGGCCCTGCGAGTTCGACTGGTAGAAACTTGGATCGCCGCCATGCTAGCCGGCTTCACCTTAACCTATTTACTGGCTCGCCGGTTACTACGTCCCGTGGAGGTTCTGGGCCAAGCGGCCGCCGAGATCGGTAAGGGCAACTACGATGTGCGCGTGCCCGTCCAGGGTCATGACGAAATCGGGCGCTTGGCCGAGACCTTTAATAGCATGTGCGCCTCGATCCGGAAGGGCCGCGAGGATCTGATTCGCCAGGAGCGGATCTCGACTATTGGGCGTCTTTCGACGTCGATCATCCACGATCTTCGCAACCCCCTCGCGGCCATTTACGGTGGCTCGGAAATGCTGGTGGATGCCGAGCTTTCTCCCGAACAAGTCCGTCGGCTCTCGGGCAATATTTATCGGGCTTCCCGACAGGTGCAGGACTTGCTCCAGGAGCTTGCGGACGTCACCCAAGGACGCGGTCACGCCCGGGAAATCTGCCGGTTGCGAGAAGTGATCCTGGCGGCGCTGGAACCTCTAAATGCGACTGCCGAATCCCAGGGCGTCACGGTCCGGATCGAGGTGCCTGACGACGTCGAGCTCCCCTTAGACCGCTCTCCGATGGAGCGGGTGTTTCAGAATCTGATCGCAAATGCGATCGAAGCCATGCCCGACGGCGGCACGGTTTCCGTGCGTGCGGATCGGCGAGATGCGGAAGTTATTATTAGTGTTGAGGATACGGGTCCAGGAATACCCGCCCTGATCGCTTCGCAACTGTTTCAGCCGTTCGTGACGGCGGGCAAGAAGAATGGCATGGGGTTGGGACTGGCTCTTTCGCGGAAAACGGTCATTTCCCACGGCGGTGATCTCTGGTCGGAAGGCAAAGAAAGCGGCGCACGGTTCGTCATGAAACTGCCGGTTTCCTAAATCGGTTGCAACCCCCTGGGGATTGCTTGCGTCCGGATACCAGAGTACAATCAGGGTTAGTTTATAAGGTGGTTATAGCTATGCGGACCAGGCATATCCTCGCTCTGTGTTTTCCCTGCGCTCTCTTTGTGATCCAGCCAGGTGCATGGGCTCAAGATCCCAATCCTACTCCAACCCCGGCTCCTAAAGAGAAGAGGGTTCCTATCCCGAGGGAAACTGTCTCCCGTCCCATGACGGAGCGGGAGAAGAAAAAGAACGAAGAAAAGCTCCGGAAAGAGCTCGAAACCCCCTATAAGAAGTGGTTGGAGGAAGACGTCGTTTGGATCATCAGCGACGAAGAGCGGAAGAGCTTCAAGCAGCTCCAAACCGACGAGGAGCGCCAGCAGTTTATCGAAAATTTCTGGCTGCGCCGCGATCCCACACCGGACACCGAAGAGAACGAGTTTAAAGAGGAACATTACCGCCGCATGGCGTACGCGGATGAGCGCTTTGCCAGCGGTATCCCAGGTTGGAAGACGGACCGCGGCCGGATCTATATCGTGTACGGTCCGCCCGACGAAATCGACGCGCACTCCTCCGGCGGTACTTATGACCGTCCGATCGAAGAGGGCGGCGGTACGACCTCGACGTTTCCATTCGAAAAGTGGCGCTACAGGTACCTGGAAGGGATTGGAACCGACGTAAACCTTGAATTTGTCGATACTACCATGACTGGTGAATATCACCTGACCATGGATCCTTCAGAAAAAGACGCCTTGACCTACGTTCCTGGCGCGGGCCTGACGATGTATGAGCAAATGGGCTTGGCGTGCAAAGCCGACCGATTCACCCGAACCGACGGAACGCACCTCGGAACCGGCAGCATGCCGCTCCCCGCCAGCATGAATCAGTTCACTCGCCTGGAGCAGTACACCAACCTGCAAAAGCCGCCGGCGATGAAGTTCAAGGATCTGGAAGCATTAGTCAGCTCTAGCATCAAATACAACATTCTGCCCTTGAAGCTCCGGACGGATTTCATACCCGTCACTGAATCCAGCGTTCTGACGGCGATCACGGTTCAGTTTGACCGCAAGGACCTTCAGTTTAAGGACAAGGAAGGCCTGTCCACGGCGAACATCGAACTGGAAGGGCACCTCAGCTCCATCAGCCGCCGTCCGATGGGCAGCTTCAGTCAGGAGCTGACGATCCCGTTGCCGACGGAGATGATTCAGAAGGGCGCGCAGGGGGCGGAGATCTATCAGCACACTCTGTATCTGGCGCCGGGCAAGTACCGGCTGCAAGTTATCGCCAAGGACACCGTGGGCGGCAACGTCGCCAAGGAAGAGCGAGCCCTCGAAGTGCCCCGCCTGGACGAAGATCGCCTGACTTCCAGCTCTTTGATTCTCGCGGACATCCTCGAAAAAGTAGATACCAAGAACATCGGGAACGGACCGTTTATCATCGGCGGATCAAAAGTTCGGCCGCAGATGAGCGCCACATTCAGCCACGACGGCAATATGGGAATTTACATTCAGCTCTATAACTTTGAGCCGGATGAGACCACCAAGAAACCGAACGGAACCATTCGTTATGAAGTGACGAAGGCGGGATCTAACGAAGACGTGATCGACTACACCGAGGAAGTCGCGACGCTGATCGGCCCCAAGAACCCGGGCAGCGCGGCGCAGATGGCCATCGAGAAGCTCTTGCCCCTGAAAAGCCTGGAGCCTGGGCAATATACATTGAAGTTGACCGTGACGGACACCAAGCGCAACCAGACCTTAGCGCCGACCGAGCCGTTTACGGTAAACTAGCGAGTGGCCGGCCCAAGGTGGCCGGCGGAAGTTTAGAGTTGTCGCCGAAGGATGAGCGTTCGGACTTCTACCATCGCGTTGAGTCTGCTGACAGGCTTCGTTGGCCTGGCGCCTGAAGGACACGCCGGCGGCGTGGCCCCATTATCGGGCGAAGTGTTGGGAGAAGTGCGCAACAGCGCCGGAATCGCCCAGATGGGCGCTTCCGTCATGATTTACAACCGCTACGACAAACTCATCCGGCAGGCGCTTACGAATGACAGCGGCAAATTTATCTTCGACGCGCTGACGCCCGATATCTATTCCGTCAAGGTCATCCTGGCCAGTTTCGCTCCCGTCTTCCAGCGCAATATTTCCGTGGCGGCCGGATCGGAGAACATGCTGGAGATCCACCTGGCAAGCATCCTCAGCACCATTGAGTTGCTGCCCGCTTCGGCTTCGAAGGGTGCGCTCATGACAGACGATTGGAAGTGGGTCCTCCGCACGTCTCAGGCTACCCGGCCTGTGCTCCGTATTCTGCCCGTTTCCAGTTCGTCGCAGAGCCATACCGCTACTTTCACAGAGACCACGGGGATGCTGAAAGTTTCAGCCGGCGATGGCGATTCGATCTCCGGTACCACCGCGCAGGATTTGGGAACCGCATTTGCCCTGGCAACCGTGGTCAACGGCTCGACGCACGTAAGGCTGAGCGGCAACTACGGCTACATGGCGAATTCGGGACTTCCCACGGCAGGGTTCCGAACGACGTACGCGCGTGACAAGGATGGCGAGTCCGGACCGCAGATGTCGCTGACGGTTCATCAGGTGAGCTTTCCGGGCTTGGCGGGATCCGCGAATCCCAACGCTTACACCGGTGGCGATGAAAGTGGTCCTGCCCTTCGTACGGTTTCTCTGGGTGTGCTCGACAAACTGGATGTCAACGACCAGCTTCGGCTGGAATACGGCGCCCATTATGACTCAGTCGCGTTCCTGGAACGTCTGAACTACATGAGTCCGTTCGTGCGAGCCACGTACGATCTGGGAGAAAACGGCGTCGTGCGCGTCGCGTTCAGTTCCGGGCTGCCGGCGCAGGAACTGATTGCGCATGAGGGTGACACCCAGGCGGTGGATTTGAATCAGGATTTGGCGGCTCTGGCGATGTTGCCTCGCATCTCCAGCATGGGCGGCCAAACGCGTCTGCAACGTACGGAAAACCTTGAAATCGGCTACAAGCTGGTGCGCGGGAGCCGGAAGTACGCGGTAGCTGCTTACAGTGAAGCGATCGCAGATGCGGCGTACAGTTTGTCGGCATCGGGGCGTTTTCTTCCCAGCACGGACCTGCTGCCGGATCTCGATTCACGCAACTACTTGTTCGATACCGGCGACTACCAAACCAAGGGTTTCAGCGCGGCTGTTACGCAAGCCGTGGGCGATCATGTGGACTTAACTCTGGCAGCCGGTCGTGGCGCCGCTTTGGTGACCGATCCGGGTGCGACGTCCGCCGAGACGGCAGCGGATGTGCGAGACCAGATTCATCAGAAGCAGCGTGCCTGGGCGACAATGCGGGCTTCCATGACGATCCCCGGTTCGGGCACTCACGTCGTGACCAGCTACGGCTGGACGGACCCGAGATCGTTGATGCCGGTCCACATGTCTCTTACTGGGGATACCAATCAAGACGAGGGATGGAACATCATGGTCCGGCAGCCCCTGCCAAGAGTCTGGTGTCTTCACGGGCGTTTGGAAGCGACGGGCGAGCTGCGAAACGCCTTGGCGCAAGGCTACCTGCCGCTGAACGCCGACGGGCAGCACGCGGTTCTTACGAATTCGCCCAGGGTCCTGCGCGGCGGCCTCAGCTTCCTCTTCTAGCAGTGGCCCACGCAGAGCGCGTGCGTTACCACAAGCGCGATGAAGCTAAATCCGCGCCCTCGCGAATCGACCGAAGCTTCAACCACACAGCCGCTTCGATCACCCATTCCCGTCCCGTAAACGTCCCGAACCCGCAATCCGTGCTGGCGATGACTCGCTCGCGATCGCCCACTGCGGCGACCGCCTCCTGAATCCGGCGAGCCACCACCTCCGGATGTTCCACGATGTTGGTCGTCGTATCTACAACGCCCGGCAAGAGCACCATATGCGCGGGTAAGGGATTCCGCCGCAACGCCTCATACTCATGCTGGTGTCGTGGATTGGCGAACTCGATGCTCAACGCGCCCACGTGGGCTTGATACAGCACGGGCAGAACGCGCTCCAGCGGCACGTCGTGAATATGCGGACCGTCCCAATTTCCCCAGCAGCAGTGCAGCCGTACGCGTTCGCGGGGAATCCCCTCGATACCACGGTTGAGCGCCGCTACATGCATCTCCGCCGCCGCAACAAAGTCCGCATCGGACAGGTCCCGATAAAACATCGCGCGATCCATAGCCAGATCGGGAGAGTCGATCTGGAGCAACAACCCCGCTTCGTGAATCGCACGATATTCATGGCTCATCTCGCGCGCGAGCGCGTTCAGGTATGCTTCCTGCGAGTCGTAGTGCGCATTGAGCATCGTGGTCGAGATGATGCCCGGGGAGGGGGCAGTCATGAAACATTCTTTGAACGCGCCCGCCGCCGTGTGCTGCAGCCGCTTGATCTCGCCCGTGAGCGCGGTCGTATCCAAATAATGCAGGTCGGCTTGAGCCTCGGGCCCGTTCTGCATCCTGCTCCGCTGTGGAAAGCGGCGCTTCAGGACTTCGACTAGCTCCGGAAACTCTTCATAATCCCGCCCGCGGCGGCGCTTCGATTCTCCCGCAAAGCCGGACATTCGCTGCGGAATGTAGGTCTGAAACCCAACCCGCTGCTGCTCGCCGTCGTTGCCAATATCGATGCCCGCTTGGGACTGCCGTTCCACCACGTGCGCCACGGCGCGATCCATCTCCTGCGCCAGCTCGCCTGGATCGATCTTCTCTCCCTCCTCACGCCGGACAAGCAGGTTGGAGAGAACTTCATTGCGCGGCAGACTGCCGACGTGGGTGGTAAGAATACGATCGCGGCTAAAAATCATCTCCTAAGAGGATATCGCGCAAAACGGGCTCCGCCCTTTGCGCTTAGGAATCTAGCACCTTGCCGCGAGTCTCCGGCAGCAAAAACGCGGCCAGCGCCATGGTGGCGTAAGCCGCGCCCGCAAATAAGCCAATTGCGTGCCCCAGCGATATCTTTGCCGAAAGGATCCCCACCAGAGCGGGAAACAGTGCTCCCGTCGCGCGGCCGATGTTGTAGGCGAAACCCTGGCCGATGCCGCGTACCCGAGTCGGGAAGTTTTCCGTAAAGAACGGCGCCATTGCGCTGAACACCCCCGCTGAGAAAAATCCCAAGGGAAAGCCCAGCACCAGCATGGCGGCGTCGCCGAAGGTGAAGGCGGTATAGGTCACCGCGATCGTGCCCGCACCGATCGCGAACACCAGAAACGTAAACCGCCGGCCGATTCGGTCCGCCATCACCCCGCCTGCGAGATACCCAAGCAGCGCGCCGGTGATCAATACCGCCAAATAGCCGGCCGAATCGAGCACCGATAGGCCGCGTTCGGTCCGCAGGAACGTCGGCAGCCAGGTGGTGACAGCGTAGTATCCACCCTGAGCGCCCGTTCCCAGCAGGCCGCTGAGCAGAGTGACGCGCAGCAGCGGCGGCCGGAAGATCTCAAAAAAGGAAGGCCGGTCTCCGCTCGCCTCAAGCTCTCTTTTCGACTTCAGGTAGACTGCGGGCTCATCCACAAACCGTTGTACGAAGAAAACCAGAAACGCCGGCGCGATTCCGACCAGAAACAGAACGCGCCAAGCCCTGGCCGCTGGTAGCCACGTGAAGAACAGAGCGTAGAGCACAGCGGCTGCGCCCCAACCCACGGCCCATCCGGCCTGCAAAAGTCCCAGGGCTTTGCCGCGATGGTCCGCGCGCATCGCTTCTCCGAGCAGCACCGCGCCGGCTGCCCACTCGCCTCCGAAGCCTAGCCCCATGAGCGCGCGCGCCACGAACAACTGCCCAAAGTTTTGCGCGAGGCCCGAGACGAACGTAAAAAAGGCGAACCACAAGATCGCGATTTGGAGGATACGCACGCGGCCGAATCGATCCGCCAGCCACCCTGCGAACCAGCCTCCAAACGCGGAGACCAGTAGCGCCGCCGTTCCAAGTTCTCCAGCCTGACCCCGCGTGATTCCCCAGGTGGCCACCAACGCGGGGATGACGAAGCTGTAGATTTGAACATCCATCGCGTCCAGAGCCCAGCCGCCGGCGCAGGCGCCAAGCGCGCGCCGCTCCTTCGAGTTAAGCTCCGCGATCCACAACTTTACTTACCCACCAGATGGGGCAAGTCTTTGTTATTTTCCTGGCAGATATATTCGAGCAATTCCGCGCCCGGTTGCCAGGGGATGGTGTAACTGGTGGTCCACGTCTTGGTGTACGCCTTGGGATCGTCGATGGTGGCTTCGTAGTGCAGCGTCATCTCATTGATGCGCGTGTACCGTTCGATTACGTGCAGTGCGTCGGTGTGCGGATGGCCGTCCTGGTCGAGCCACGTCTCCTCGTTGAATCCGATGACATCGACCACCAGCGTGTCACCCTCCCATCGGCCCACGGAATCGCCCAA
>Ga0070734_10003302_pt1 | contig 17212 bp, 12 predicted proteins | sample Coa_R1_8_FD_66444 | JGI IMG/M metagenome (GOLD analysis project Ga0070734, IMG submission 66444) | Surface soil microbial communities from Centralia Pennsylvania, which are recovering from an underground coalmine fire - Coalmine... | ecosystem: Environmental > Terrestrial > Soil > Unclassified ... | reverse complement strand
GTGAGCAGTTCGGCCGCCATCTGGGCCGGCGGCCACATCAGGCGATCCAGGCGATGAGCGCCGGAAGCCCACTCCCAATGGAAGCCGCCGTTGCGGGGCGTCAGTGTGCGGTGCCGCAGCGCCTCGACGGCAGCGTCGTTGAGGATCTGGAGATCCTCCGGCGCGACCGGTCTGTGTTGGGCGATAGCCGAGAAGACGCGGTAGATCGCCTCGCGCAAGTGGAGAAGGCGGGAGAAGCTGCGGCGCGCCTCGGCCGGGTGCTGAAGGGCGTAGTGGCGCAACTCGTTCGCTTCGCGAGGTGAGATCAGCTTGGATTGGCGGGCAAAAGAGATGATGTCACGGTAGTCTTCGAGGTGTTCCTTTCGGCGGGCAGGGTCATGGCGGCGGCTGATGGTGTTGGCAAGATCGAGGGCCGGTTGTCCCCCGGTGAGATCGAACTGGAACTCGGATTTCGGCCTGCTGGACACCTGTAGGTATTGTAACTGGTTCTGTGCGGTTCGAGGGTTAGCCGGTCCTTGTGTCGCCGGCTGAAGCCGGCTCGGAGAACAAAAAAAAGGGGTTTATCGGCACGACTGAAGTCGTGCCCTGACACAAAGCGCCGTGACGAGGCTTTCAGCAGCCTGGCTGAAGCCGGTCAAAAAAGGGCTTGTCGGCACGACTGAACCGTTTGCTGAAAAACCCGGAAAGGCAGCTTCCTCGCGAGCTAAAGCTCGCTCGGAAGCACGAAATAAAGCGTGCTTAGACGCTGGCCTAAAGGCCAGCTCTACCTATTTCAGCGTCTTGCAACGAATTTTTCAGCAGCCTGTGAAGTCGTGCCCTGACTCATGTCCTGTGAAGTGAGTGAATTTTTGTTGTCCGCGACGGAGCCGCCGGCTGAAGCCGGCTTCCCCACCAGGTTGCGGGGCCTGACGCGGCGCTGAAGCGCCGCTCTACCATGCGGGCCTAAAGTGTTTGCGTGAGAACCGTGTCGTCCCTACGGGACTCTGGGTGTTGTTCCCACATTACCCAGCGCTGAAGGCGCTGGGCTACCCTGTTCCGCGCCTACGGCGCTGCATTCCGGCCGGAAGTGGATTGCTTTGTTCCAGCAACTGTTCGGAAATCGGGTTCTCGCGCAGGCCCTGAAGGCCAGCTCTACCCGAACCGCGCGTCGCAATGAGTTTTTCAGCAAACTGTGAACTCGTGCCCTGACACAAAGCGGTTGATGGCGGGTTCTCGTTTCAGCGCTCTACACGAAGTTCACAAATAGCAATTCAAGTTGAGGACACCAGCGCTCACATCCGGCACGCAGCCGAGTGCGCGCGGCTGGGCGTGTACAGCCTGACGTTATTTTTTCATCTCGATTTCTTTGGGGAGGCGCTTGGGGTCCCAGAGGAAGTCGACCAGGCCGTCGCGATAATCGAGTTTGATCTGCAGGATGCGCAGCATATTGAAGCCGAGGATGCCGGAGACTTGCGTGCCTGCCGCGCGGCTCATGTTCGAAAGGTCGAAGGTTACGATGTCCTGGTTAGCCTGCGCGTAGCGGCCGAACTGCAGCGTCGCTTTGTCGGCGCGATACACCTTGGCCACGGAGCCGCTCAGTCCGGTCACGTGCGTAGAAGGATCGGAGCGCAGCTGGGTGAGTTGTTGCGCCGCCTTGGTGGAGAGAACGTTGCTGAACGAGCCGGTGTCGATGAGGAACAACAGCGGCCCGGTATCGTCGACCTTAGTGGGCACCAGCAGCAGGTTACGGAAGCGATAGATCCTGGTCCAGTCGGCCATCTCGGGCGCGACATAGGCGTCTTTGGGCGGCTCGAACGGCTGGGCCGCAGCGGAGGGCGACGCGCCGGAGACACCGGCTTCGCCTTCGGTTTCAAACTGCTGGCTGTCGCGCATGGTCTTCAGCGCCGGCGGAGCCTCGCCGGCCTCGGGACGCTTAGGCAGAGGCGAGAGCCGCAGCTTCGCGCCGGGAATGTCGATATCGATGAGATAGGAGCTGAAAACATCGGTGCCGATGAGCCCGTCCTGGCCGGTCACCGGAGTGGCCGCATCGGTGACGCGAATGGTGCAGTCCTGGAACTCCAGGTCGCCCACGCGGATGCGATCGGCCACGGCGGAATAGCCGCCTTGCTGCCCGGAATCGCCCATACCGACAATCGACTGGTAGGCGAGACGCTTCAGGCCAAGTTTCTCGGCGGCGGCGCGTCCCAGCAGCACGCCGGTAGCTCCGGTGTCGACCGCCAGGTGCATCTCCTGCTTATTGATCTTCACTGCGATGCCGGAGGCGCCGAGCTGGGTGCCGCTGCGGGGGATGGCGAAGAGCTTGGTGCTGGTCTCGCGAACGTCGCTGACCAGCTTGCAGGGATGCGCGGGGGCCTCGGCGTTGCGTTTGGCGAACGCAAGATACTGTTGCAGGACCTGGACGGTGTGCGGGTCGAGGCCGGAGGTAGCAGCCAGAAATTCCTGCAGCGCGGGCGGCTGTTCGGCCTGCGGCAGGGAGTGGAACCACAACAACTGTACGGGAATATCGTTGGGCGCGAGCTCGTGGGCGCGCTTCATGCTGTCGTAGGCGCGGCGATACAGCGAACAGGCGCGATAATAGCGGGCCAGCGCCAGATAGGACGAAGGATCGTTCGGCTTGAGGCTCTGCGCCTTCAGGAAGGTCTTTTCGGCGTCGGGCAATTTTCCCTGGGCGAACTGGAGGTCGCCGAGCGTCAGCAGCAGCTCGGGAGAGTCGGGATGCAGGGCAACGGCAGTGTCGAGCGCCGACTGGGCCTCGACGAGCTTCTGCTGGAAGATGAGCGCGCGCCCCAGCCCGACCTGCGCCGGTACGGAGGCGGGATCGACGTTAACGACGGCCTGGTAGCGGGCCTGCGCGTCGGCGGCCTTGCCGGTGGCCAGCAGGCGGTTAGCAGCGGCGAGTGTGGCAGCCTCGTCGCCGGGTTTGATGGGCGACGTGTCCGCGGACGCAGGGGCCGTGGTCGTGCCTAGCTGAATCGTGGTGCCGGGAGGCGAAGCCGGTGCGGTAGGCGATGAAGCTTGTCCAGTAGTTTGCGCGGAAAGGCCGACTGAAGCTGCGGCCAGAACTGCGATGAGAATGCGCCAGCCAATCATCTTGGGCCCTTGGGACTACTCCGCTGCCTTTTCGACGGCATTGCCGCCGACGCGATGCTGCATGTGCGACCAGATGAAATAAAGTGCCGCGAGCACAATGATTGCCAGAATGACGGCGTCCAGACGATGGAACCACGTCTTGAGGCGGGGATCGGTTTCCCAGTGTTCACCTAATTGCATGCCGATGTAGGCCAGGGCAAAGCACCATGGCCAGGAGCCGACGAAGGTATAGACGTGAAACTTCAGGCGCGGCATGCGGGCGATGCCGGCGGGCAGCGCGATGAAGGTGCGAATCACCGGCAGGAGTCGCGCAATGAGTACCGCGAGGGCGCCGCGGCGCGCGAAGAAGCGGTCAGCCATGTCGAGTTCGCGGCGGCTGAGAAAGATGTAGCGGCCATAGCGCTCGACCAATGGACGCCCACCGAAGTAGCCGATCTCGTAAGCCACCACCGAACCCAGGTTGCATCCCAGCGCTCCGAAGGTGGCGACCGCGAGGAGCGTGAAGCGGCCCGTGTACACCAGGTAGCCGGAGAACGGCATGATGACTTCAGACGGCAATGGAATACAGGCCGACTCGATGGCCATCAGCAGCGTCACGCCGGGGTAGCCCGCGGCCGAGATGACGCTGACGATCCATGCTCCGACGATTTCGAGGATGTGGGCAATCATGCGAGAGCAAGTTTACCAGCCTTGAGCTCGCCCGCAGCCTTTACAGCTCCCCATATGGAATAGGATGGGTACCCATATGAAAACGACAGTCAAGATTCCGGACAGCCTGTTTGAGGAGGCGCGCCGTGTCGCGCAGCGCGAGAATACAACGTTGAAAGCGCTGGTCGATCAGGGGTTGGTGATGGCTCTAGTCTTTCGCGACCGCGTAGTAGCCTTGGCGGGCCTGCAACTTGTAGTCGCCTTTAGCGTGGATCTGGATCTTGCGATAGGAGCCGTCCAGCTTGGTGTTGGTCGGGGTGTATCCGATGTTGTACTGGCTGCGCAGCTCGTTCTGAATCTGGTCGAAGGCCTGCCTCAGCTTCTCCTGCTTGTTGCCCACCTCGATGACGCGGCCTCCAGTGGCTTCGGCCAGCTTGTGCATGTCGGTGTCGCCGCTGTAGCCGAAACCGGAGTAGAAGCCGCGGTCGGCAATCAAGATCACGTAGCAGATGGTGTCGGCTTTTTGCGCAGCTTCGATGGCGTCCTGGATGCGCAGGCGGCTGCCCTGGTCCTCGCCGTCGGTGAAGATGATCATCGCTTTGCGGCCGACTTCGGACTTCAGTTTCTCATCGGCACCGAGATAGATGGCGTCATAGAGCAGCGTGCCGCGCGGCGTGGTAGGAACGGGTCCGCCGCCGAGGCCGGGAGGTCCGCCACTGATGCTGGCGTTAATCTGCATCTTGTTCAGGGCGCGCGTCAGGTCGCGGATATTGTTGGTGAAGTCCTGGTCAAGATCGACGTCGACATCGAAGTTGATGACGAAGGCCAAGTCCTTATCGCGCAGCACGGCGCGCAGAAATTCGGCGCAGGATTCCTGCTCGATGTCGAGCACACGCGTCTGGCTGGCGCTGGTGTCGATCAGGATACCGAGGGTGAGGGGCTGGTTCGACTCGGCCGAAAAGTACTTGATGGTTTGCGGTTTGCCGTCCTCGAAGACCTGAAAGTCGTCCTTGGTCAGGTTGGGGATCAGCATGCCATGCTTGTCCTTCACGTTGAAGAAAAGGTTGACGACGTTGACCTGCGACTTGAAGACCTGCAAATCCTGGTCGGAGGGGGCTTGCTGGTCCTTTGGCGGCGCGGGAGGAGTGTCCTGGGCCCGCAGAAAGAGGCAACAGCTGAGGACCAAGCCGGCCGCGAGGTAGAGGGTTCGAAACCGCAACATCATAGTTTCTCTTTTCAGTCGGATGCATCCATTCTATTGCAGGCGCGGGCGGGCGGCGAGGAAAGCTGCTTTGGCGGGCGCGCTGCTTTATACTGAGCGGAGTTCCGGCACACTCTGGAGACGCCTACCCCCATGTTTCGTCACCCTTCACGCTGTCGCCTGCAGTGCGTTTTGCTGACTGCGCTGCTCACATTGTTTGCGGCGCCATGGGCCGTTTCCCAGGATCAGAAGCTGCCGGATGCGCCCAGGCCGCAGAACAATGCGCCCGCGCCGAGCGTGAACGTGCCTCCGCCGCAGGGATCGGATGACCAAAACTCTTCGTCATCCAGTGGAAACCCGGAGCCGCCGGCAAATACTCGCACCCCGGGGCAGCAGGCGGGGCAGGCGAATCCGGAGCCGCCACCGCCGGGCTCGCAGGAGATCAAGACGGTGCCGGCGGGCAGCGCCCCGAAATCCAGCCCCAGCGGCCCTGACCAGTTGTTCAGCCTGGTGAAGAACGTCACCTTCGTTACCGTGCCTGTGACGGTGAAAGACAGCGACGGCAAGCTGGTGGATGGACTTCTGTCCAACGACTTCTCCATCTTCGAAGATGGCGTTCCGCAAAAGCTCACCTTCTTTACCAGCGACCCGTTCCCGCTGGCGGCGGCGCTGATTATCGACCAGGGCCTGCCCGATCCTGAATTGCGCAAGGTAAGCCAGACGTACTCGGCACTGGGGGGCGCCTTTGGCCCGTTCGACGAGATTGCGGTGTTCACGTACGGCAACACGGTGAACAAGCGTCAGGACTTCGGCAACAGCAACCGCATGGAACTGGCGTTGCACCGCATTTCCGACGATGCGGGCACCAATGCCGGAGCCTCGGTGGTGGGCGGCCCCTTTGGATCGGGCCCCGTGACGAACGGCAAGCCGATGCCGGGGGTCAATCCGACGATTACGCCGCGGCCGGAATTTCATGTGCTGAACGATGCCATTCTGATGGCGGCGCAGGATCTGGCGCGCCGCTCGCCGGTCAGCCGGAAAATCATCTTCATCATCAGCGACGGCCAGGAGTACGGCAGCCGCGCCAGCTATGGCCAGGTGCTGAAGGTGCTGCTCACCGACGGCATCGCGGTCTATGCTATCGGCGTCAATACCGCCGCCCTGCCGATTTACGACAAAATTTCCAAGGCGCGCATTCCCGCCTTCGGCTACAGCAACATTCTGCCGCGTTACGTAAACGCCACCGGCGGCGATGTGCTGGACGAGTTTTCCAAGGAAGCGATCGAAAGCGCGTACCAGCGCATCACCATGGAAGCGCGCAATCAGTACACGCTGGGCTACAACACCGTGCAGCGGCCGTCGAGCAACTATCGGGATATCGAGGTGCGGGTGAAGCGCCCCGGCCTGGAAATCTTCGCCAAGCACGGCTACTATCCGCTGCCGCCGCAACGGGAGCAGCCGGCGACGACCACTCCGGCGGCTTCCGAGCCGGGTGAGCCGCAGCCGCCGCCACCCGGTGGCGGACATTAGGCCCGGTTTCGAATAGATAAGCAACACTTTGCGCAAACAAAAAGGGCGGCCGCGTGGCCGCCCTTTTGAAGCTTTCAGCTCGAGACCTACAGGAGTTGTACGTTCTCTGCCTGCCAGCCCTTGGGCCCTTTGACTACGTTGAACTGCACAGCCTGGCCTTCCTGCAAGCTGCGGAAGCCGTTCGACTGGATCGCAGAATAGTGAACGAAAACATCCTCGCCATTCTGACGGCTGATGAAGCCGTAGCCCTTCGCGTCATTGAACCACTTAACTGTTCCTTGTTCCATGGTGATGCATGTTCCTCAAGTGTTGATATAGAGCTGCAATTCGATCGGGATGTGATGCAGGCAGGGAGTGCTGCTAAGGCAGGAACCGCCGCTACAACGTCGATCAATCGAGCAGGTTGATGATAGCAGGCAGAGTAACTTTCCCCCAAGCAATTTCGATACGGGCTGTGGGGTATAGGAAGATAAGACTTTTATTATCAGCAATCTAGGGCTTCGGCGTTGGCTGTTGGCTCTCAGGTTTTAGCTCTTAGCTCTTGGCCTTCGGCTTTCGCTGTTCGCTTTTGACCTTTACGTTGCCGCCCCAGTTCGGCGTGCGCGCAACGAACCAACTTGAGCGGCAGTTATAGTGGCACTTCGGAACTGCAGTGGCGTGAGACACTCGTGGTTGGTCCAGCGAAAATCCAGCCAAAGGCTAAGAGCTAACCGCCAAGAGCCATTCATGATCGTCGGCACCGGTATCGATATTGCTGAAGTCTCGCGCATCGCGCAGTCCATCGAGCGCTTTGGGCGGCGCTTCGTGGAGCGCGTCTTCACGCCGGAAGAAATCCGCTACTGCGAATCGAAAGCCAACAAAGCCGAGCGCTATGCGGGACGCTTCGCAGCGAAAGAAGCCGCGATGAAGGCCATCGGGACGGGCTGGAACCGCGGAGTCACCTGGCACGACGTAGAAGTGCAACGACTGCCGGGCAGCAGGCCTACCATCGTCTTCCACAATAAAGCAGCAGAATTCTTCCGCAAGCTGGGGGCGGTCCGGGCACACCTCTCCATCACCCACACCGCGGATTCGGCGATGGCGCAGGTCATCCTGGAATCGGAATAGTCTTCAGGCTCCGCGCTTCTTCTCCGCTGCTCGCCAGTTGGCGACCTTCCAAAGTTCAGGCACCTCGGTGAGACAACACTCACGCTTCTTTACGTTCTCGCCTGTCGGAAAACCGGCATCCCAAGACAGTAGCCCGGCGGGCATTGCTGCTGCCGGCCAAAGGTGCATGGAGTGACGAAAAGACCACCGCTTGTTGTGCCATTCTCACGGCTCGCCTGGGCGCTGTGCGGCGCGCTGTTGTTGTTCAGCTTCACGGCTGTTGCGCAGACGGCAGCATCGCGCACCGCGCGCGAGATCTCCGCGCCTGAGATCAAGAACCTGTTCTGGCAGCCCAACCAGATCCAGCAAGGTTCGCCCGCATTCTTCACGGTGGAAGTGAACCGCGCTCCGGCGCGAGTCACAGGTACGTGGCTGGACAAGACACTGACCTTCTTCAAGAGCGCCCAGGATCCGAAGATCTGGTATGCGCTGGCCGGTGTTGATCTCGCGACCCAGGCGGGCAGCTATCCCGTGAAAGTTGTGGCGGTGCTGGCCGACGGCAAGCGACTGTCGATGGAGAAGCCGGTCGAGGTTGCCGCGAAAGATTTCAAGACGGGCGCCATCGAAGTCCCTGAAAAATACGTGGAGCCGAATGCGGCAGAGCAGCGCGAGATTGCGCGCGATGAGCTACTGAAGAAGCGCGCCTATGCGCACATTATCGAGAAGCCGCTGTGGTCGGGCGACTTCATCAAGCCCGTGGATGGCCCGGCAACGGAGAACTTCGGCGAAACCCGGGTGCTGAATCAGGAGGAGCAGAGCACACATCGCGGCACCGACTTCGAGGTGAAGGAAGGGACGCCGGTGCTGGCCTCCAACTCCGGGACCGTGGTGCTGGCGAAGGACATGTTTTACGAAGGCAAGTGCGTGATCATCGACCACGGCGGGCGCTTCTATACGACCTACATGCACCTGTCGAAGATTGAGGTGCGACTGGGGCAACACGTCAAGAAGGGAACGCAGATCGGGTTATCGGGCGCGACCGGGCGCGTCACCGGACCGCACATGCACATGGGAGTGCGCTGGAACGGTGCTTACCTCGATCCGGTGCAGATGCTGGGGCTCACCCTGCCCAAGCTCGACGAGGGTAGAACGAAAGCTGCGCGACGCGGCGGCGATTAGAGACAAAGAGGGCGCTGAGCCGCTGACCCAGCGCCTGCCTTCGCGATTAACCCTGTACGCGCGCCATCAGGCGTTCAGCAGCCGGTCGAAGAACGAGCGATAGCGGCGCAATGCCACACGCAAGTCCTCGGTGTTCACGTTGTCGCCGCGGTCCCACGCCTTCTCCAGATTAGAGCGCTCGTTGGCGAAGCCCTCGGCCAGCCGCTGCATTACCGTGGCAACCAGCTTGTCGGCTTCTTCGACGGCGCGGCGCGGCTCGTCGACGAAGCCGGTCTGCACATTGCTCCAGCGCGAACGAAGGTCGGAGACATCGGAGTCGGAAAATAGCGGCGTCACAGGCTCCTGGGAGCGCGCCTCGGGTACATGGCTGCGCTCGGCAGCCATGGGAGTCTCGCGCGGCTTCGGCGCAGTGCTTTCGCTACGCACAGGCTTCGGCTTGTCCGGGCTTTCGACCGGACGCAAATCACGCTCTGTCCTTCCCGGCTCGTTACGGCCGGCGAGGTCCGCGGTTGTCAGTTGCTCTTCTTTTCGTTTGAGTTCAGCCATCATGCCACCTCCTTGTGTTCACCCACGGGTCGGGTTTCCAGCAGCTCGTCAAATAACGAGCGGTAGTAAATCAGTGCGTTGCGCAAGTCTTCCGTGGTGGCTTGCCCCTGGCGATGACGCAGGGCGATTTCATGCGCGGCGCGGTAGTTGTCCACCACCCGCGGATGGTCCACGGAGATATCGGCGGCGCGCTGCTCGAAGTCACTCATCGGGTATCCGCGCGCCTGCATCAGCTGGGTCACCAGCGAGTCGGCATCGTTTACCGCGCCTTTAGGATCGTCGACAAATCGGGCCTGGGTAGTCCGCCAGTCGGTGATGAAGTGCTCGCGCTCCGCGGCGCAAAGTGGACGGAGCTGCAGCTTCTCAACTCGTTTCTCGCGCTGCAGCAGCTCGGACTCAGCGCGCGAGGGCCCATGCTCGCGCACCGCGCGCTCATATTCGGGACCAAAGCGGCGGCGTAAAGCATCGGTGCGCCGCCGGCGCATCACCGCCAATGCCAGCACCAGCACCACGATGATGGCCACAACTACGATGATCAACATCTTGGGATCCATCTCTGCCTCCCACTCACATCACGAAAGATGCCGCGCCTTCGCCGTGGTGTTGCGCTTGTGCTCCCCGGTTTATTTCGTAAGTGCCTGCCGGATGGGTACAACCTGACCGCGCAAGGTAGAGTCGCTTCCCGCGTAGGAAGTTCGTTGCGGATGAATGGGACGTTACTGCGTCGAGGTCGTTCCGAAAGGCGGCGCAGGGCCTTTCCGCAGATAGTTGATGAGTAGCGTGAGCTGGTCTACGACGAGCTCCTGCCGGTCTTTGAAGATCGTGTGACCGGCGCCGCGTGCGATCACGCGCCAGCTTTGTGGCGAAAGCGCCTTCAGGCGCTCCTGCTCGCGATTCCAAATGGGAGCTTCCGCATCGCCGCGCGGGCTCCGGTGCTTGTGAGTGGGATCGGCGGAAAGGACAAGCACCGGCTTATTGCCAAAGCTAGTGAGCCGTCGCGCCTCATTGAGTGTGGCTTCGAGGTCCATGAACTCACCGAGGTCGCCATCGACGTAATCCGGCCGGCATTCCTTCGCGTCGTAGAGGGCGGCGTACTTCTCGAAACCCTTATCAACTTTGCTGTGGCAGTTGCCCATCAGGCGCTCGAGGCCCGACCAGACGCGCAGCCGGTCGGTCCAGAGCTCCCGTGGCGCCGCCCGCTTGTCGTTTTCATACTGAGCACGGAAGCCGGGCAATTCGTCCATCTGCTCGGGGGTGGCCGAATCGACGAAGACCAGGGCGGCAACTTCGGCAGCAAATTCGCGCGCGTATTCGCGGTTGTAGAGTCCGCCGGCCGAATGTCCTACCAGCACGATGGGCCGCTGCACGCCGCCCAGATCAAGCAGGGCGTGCAGTTGCCGCTCAATCGCCTCCGCATCGCGCGGTCGCGGTCGCGGCTCGCTCCATCCCAGCCCGGAGCGATCGTAGGTGCAAACGCGCGTGAGCGCGGAGAGCTTCTCCTGCACTAGAAGCCACCCCGTCGACGTGCTGCCCAGCCCGGTTTCGATGACGATCGCCGGAGAGCCGTTACCGCTGCAGTACAGGCGCATCTGCCGTCCTTCGACGTTGTAGAAGCTGCCGGGAACGTGGACGTGAATCTGCTGCCACTTCCAGACAGCCACATTCCAAAGGGCGAGCGCGATCAGCAAGACGAGGCAGAGCAGCGCGGCTTCAACGACCAGGCGGACGGCTTTGTGCGCGTGTGCTCGATATTTCATGGGGCCACGATCCGAAGACAAGGCAAGGGGCACGCTTTCCTCCTGACGGCACGCGATTGATTCGGTCGGGCATAGACATTATCGCGCTTGAGGGCGAGCAAGCCGCCTCTGTGCGCTCGTAGTAATCTCAATGCTTCATGATCGACACGGAAATCGATAAGCCGGTAGCTGGTAAGGTCCAGGTTTCTTTCCGCCGCCCACTGCTTGCGGTTGCGCTCATGAGCTTTTCCGCACTGCTGCTGGAGCTGGGGCTGACGCGCCTGTTTTCGGTGGTGCTGTTCTACCACTTCGCGTTTCTAGCGATATCGATCGCGCTGCTCGGGCTAGGCGCGGGCGCAGTGTTTGCGCATCTGCGGCGCGCATGGCTGGCGCAGTGGAGCATCGGCCAGCTCGGCGGCGTGCTGTGCGCCGCCAATGCCTGCCTCATCTTCGGCGCCCTGGAAGTCGTGCTGCACACCTCAGTTTCGCTCAGCCTGACGTGGCCGAACTTCACGCGGCTGACGGTGCTGTATCTGGCCGCGGCGGTGCCGTTCTTTGTCACCGGGTTGTTGTTCTCGATCGTGTTTGCGCGCAATCCGGAGCACATCACGGGGCTTTACGGCGCGGATTTGCTGGGAGGATCGCTCGCCTGCGTGGCGCTGGTGCCGCTCCTGAATTTTGTTGGCGGGCCGAACACGATCCTGTTTGCCGCGGTGCTGGTTGCGGTGGCGGGAGTGGCATGGGCCGGAGGGCGAAAAAATCATAACGTGCCTAGACGCGGGGCTGAAGTCCGGCCCTGCCCTGCGGTGGTGGCGATCGCGATGCTTGCCCTCATGGTGGCCAACTCTCACGACAAGCTGATCGATATTGTGTATGCCAAGGGGATGAAGCGCGAGGCGCCGCTGTTTGCGCGCTGGAACGCGCTGTCGCGCGTGGAGGTCGATCAGCAGGGGACGGGGCGCGCCATCGTCATCGACGCCGACGCGCAGACTTCGTTGATGAATACCGACCCGCAGCACTGGAGCGATGCTTATCGCCGCAAGCTGATGTCGGAGCCGGCATCGCTGGCCAACGTGCTGCGGCCTCACGGCGAGTTTGCCATCATCGGCCCGGGCGGCGGGGTGGACGTGCTGCGCGCCGTCGCCAACGGCAGCCCCAGCGTCACCGGTATCGAGATCAACCCCATCATCGCCAATGACATCATGCGGGATCGCTTCGCCGACTACGCGTATCACCTCTACCAGCTCCCGCAGGTGCACCTGCACGTCAGCGATGGCCGCTCGTTCGTGCGCAACAGCCGCGACCGCTACGACGTGATCCAGATGACGCTGGTCGACACCTGGGCTTCGACGGCGGCGGGCGCCTTTGCGTTGAGCGAAAACAACCTGTACACCGTCGAGGCCTTTCGCGAATACTTCGAGCACCTGAAGCCGGATGGCATGATCGCCATCACGCGCTGGGAGTTTGCACGGCCGCGCGAGGCGCTCCGTGTGGTCTCGCAAGGCATGGAAGCACTGCGGCAAATGGGGGTGGAAGACAGCACGCAGAACTTTATTGTGGTCAGCGATGGCGCGCTGGATCGCGATGGCAAGGCCGTGATCGTGCTCGCCAAGAAAACGCCGTTCACGCTGGAGGAGCAGCGTGCCGTGCTCGACCACATTCAGGGTGGCGATGGCCAGGAGCCCAACCTCAACCTGCACGTGCTGTATTTGCCGGCGACGGCGGAGCGCGCAGGGATGGCACATCCGGCGTTCGCGCAGCTGATTGGCGGGCAGAACGCGCGCGCGTTTTCGGCGAGCTACTCCTACAATGTGACACCTGTCAACGACAACGCGCCATTCTTCTTCTTCACGCTGAAACCCGGGCAGGTGTTGCGGGGCGCGGAGGGCGGCGGCATCGACTGGAAGGTGAATCTCGGCATCGCCATCCTGGGCATCGTGCTGATTGTCTCGATTGCGGCGGTGATCGCGTTCCTGGTGGTGCCGCTGGCGCTCTCGCCGGAGACGCGCTCGGGGCGCAGTCTGAGCGTGCTGTACTTCGTGGCCATTGGGCTCGGCTACATCATGGTGGAGATTGCGCTGATTCAGCGCTTCGTACTGTTTCTCGGCTACCCGACGTATGCGCTGACGGTGGTGGTGTTTCTGCTGCTGCTTTCGAGCGGCGCCGGCAGCCTGGCGTCGCGCCGCTGGTTCGCGCGGCCGGCGAGCGTCAGCGTGGTGCTGGCCATCATTGCGTCCGGCATCGCGATCTACGTGTTTGTGTTGCCGCGGCTGCTGGATGCGATGATTGGAATTCCGTTCGCAGCCAAGCTGCTGATCAGCGGAGTGCTGCTGGTTCCGCTGGGCTTTGCGATGGGCATGCCCTTTCCCAGCGGGCTGCGCGCGCTTTCCGGGCCAACGCGGGAGTTGCCGGTGAACTTGCGATCACGCGAAGACGATGATCATGGCGCGGTCGAGTGGGCGTGGGCCATGAATGCGGCGTCGAGCGTGCTGGGCTCGGTGTTGGCCATTGTGATCGCGATCCAATTCGGGTTGACGGCAACGCTGGCCTGCGGCGCCGTGGCGTATGTTGGCGCGCTGTTGTTGCTGCCGACGCTGCAAAAGAAACCTGCTACCGGTTAGGGCAGGCATCCAATTCCAGAGCTCCACGCGGCCGCGCGGGGCAGCACGATTTCCGATTGCGCAAGCATTTCTTGACTGGTGGGGCGGCGCGCTTGCCACAAAGGCGCGAGCAGTTGTTATAATCACCCGTTTGTGTGATGCACGTCACGACAGGATGTGCATCACGTCGACCGCACGCAGCTGGGTCCCGCAACTGCCGCCGGGCCCGAACCCGCAAGAGTGGAACGCTTCACATCAATGGCCCAGATCTTTCATCGTAGTGCGAATACTTTAGCGCGGCTTTCGATCATCGCCGTGGTGGTGATCGTTTCGCTGGTGCTGTGGGCGGGACTGGAGCTGCAGCGCTCCCCGTATGCGACCTGGCAGGGGGTGGCGCAGGCGCAGCCGGTGCCCTTCAGCCATCAGCACCACAACGCCGGCGACGGCATCGATTGCCGCTACTGTCACACCTCGGTGGAGAAGTCGAGCTTCGCGGGCATACCTCCCACCAAGACCTGCATGAACTGCCATTCGCAGATCTGGACGAATGCGCCGATGCTGGAGCCGGTGCGCGAAAGCTGGCGCACGGGCAAATCGCTGGAGTGGACGCGGGTGAACTATTTGCCCGACTACGTGTACTTCAATCACAGCATTCATATCGCCAAGGGCGTGGGCTGTGCCAGCTGCCACGGACCAGTGAACAAGATGCCGCTGATGTACGAAGCCTATTCGCTGCGCATGGAGTGGTGCCTGAACTGCCATCGCGCGCCGGAAAAGTTCCTGCGACCGCGGGAGCAGGTTTTCAACATGAACTATGTTGAGCCGAGCAAGGACAATCCTGTGACGCTGCGGGACGGCCGCAGCTTTACCGACCAGATTGAGCTGGGCAATGCCCTGAAGCGCAACTACAACGTGCGCACGGTGGAAGACATTACGAGTTGCAGTACCTGCCATCGATGAAGGCAGTTTCAAGTTTCGAGCAGGGCAGTTTCAAGTTTCGAGTTTCGAGTTTCGAGCAGGGCAGTTTCAAGTTTGGAGTTTCAAGCGAAGGGACTCGCGGCAACTCGAAACTTGAAACTCGAAACTCGAAACTGAGTTGAGTTGAGGGGAATGGAAAAAGAGAGCGAACGCAAACCCGAGGCGGTCTGTCCGAGCAAGCTCGAGCTGGCGGAGGCACGCGACAAGCTGTCGCGCGCCAAGAGCGGCCCGCAATATTGGCGCTGCCTGGAAGAGCTGGCGCAGAGCGACGGCTTTATCGAGATGCTGCACCGCGAATTTCCACGCCAGGCATCGATCTGGCCGGAGAACGCCTCGCGCCGCGACTTCCTGAAGCTGATGAGTGCCTCGATGGCGCTGGCCGGCTTGTCGGCGTGTGTCAAGCAGCCGCTGCAGCCCATCATCCCCTACGTGCGGCAGCCCAACGAGGTAGTGCTGGGCAATCCGCTGTTCTTCGCCAGCGCCATGCCCTTCGGCGCCTACGGCGTACCGGTGCTGGTGGAGAGCCATGAGGGCCGGCCCACGAAGATCGAGGGCAATCCCGAGCATCCGGCGAGCCTGGGTGGAAGCTGCATCTTCTCGCAGGCCTCCATCCTGGACATGTACGATCCCGACCGGGCGCAGACCATCAGCTACCTGGGCGGGCTGAACACCTGGAGCGACTACACCATTGCGCTGAAGAACGCGCTGAATGTGCAGAAGGCGGTCAACGGCGGTGGGCTGCGAATTCTGAGCGCGCTCACGAGTTCGCCGACCATGGCGTGGCTGATGGACCAGGTGCAGGCCGCGTTTCCCGAATCGAAGTGGATCCAGTGGGAGCCGGTCAATCGCGACAACGCGAACAACGGCGCGAAGCTGGCGTTTGGCGAATTTGTCGAGACGCGCTACGACTTCTCCAAGGCGGACGTCATCCTGTCGCTCGACTCCGACTTTCTCTCCAGCACCTACCCGGGGTTCGTCTCTTACGCGCGCCAATTTGCGATGCGGCGTGTGCCCGATGCGGGCGGGAAGATGTCGCGCTTCTATTCCATCCAGAGCACGCCGACCTGCACCAGCGGCAAGGCCGACGACCGGCTGCCGGTGCGCGCCTCCGAGGTGGAAGGCATCGCGCGGGCGATTGCCGCGCGCGTGGGCGCGGGCGGCGGCGGGAATACAAATCTCAACCCGGAGCAACAGAAATTCGTCGACGCGCTGGTGAAAGACCTGCAGGCGCACAAGGGCGCGGCGGTTGTGATCCCGGGCGAAGACCAGCCGGCGGCGGTGCACGCTCTGGCGCACATGATCAATCACGCGCTGGGCGCGGCGGGCAACACCGTCATCTACACCGACAACGTGATGGTGAAGCCGGCCGACCAGACAGCCGCGCTCAAGACCCTTGTGGGCGAGATGAATGATGGCAAGGTCGATCTGCTGATCATCATGGGCAGCAACCCGGTATACGGCGCGCCCGTCGATTTCGGCTTTGCCGATGCGATGAACAAGGTGCCGCTGCGCGTGCAGCACAGCCTGTACAACGACGAGACCACCGAGCTGGTGCACTGGCACATCAACGGCACGCATTATCTGGAGGAGTGGGGCGACGTGCGTGCCTTCGACGGCACGGCGTCCATCATTCAGCCGTTGATTGCGCCGCTGTATAACGGCAAGAGTCAGTACGAATTCATCTTCTCGCTTGTAGGTTCGTCGGAGACGGCGGGCTACGACCTGGTGCGCAAGTACTGGCAAGGCAAGCTGGGCGGCGGCGACTTCGAAGCCGCGTGGCGCAAGGTGCTGAACGACGGGTTCATTCCGAATACCGCGCTGCCGGCGAAGACGGTCACGCCCAAAGGCGGTAACCTGCTCGCGGCGGCCACAGTCGGCGCGAATGCGATGGAAGTGATCTTCCGTCCCGATCCGCTAATTTTCGACGGAAGCCGCGCCAATAATGCGTGGCTGCAGGAGACGCCGAAGCCGGTGATGAACTTCTGCTGGGTGAACGGCGTGCTGGTCAGCCCCAACCAGGCGAAGAAGTCGGGGCTGGAAACCGGCGACACCATCGAGATCGAGGTGAATGGCCGCAAGGTCCGGGGGCCGATCTGGCCGCAGCCGGGCCATCCCGACAATGCCGTCACCGTGTTTCTGGGCTATGGGCGGACGAAGGCGGGCAATGTAGGACGCGACGTGGGCTTCGATGCCTACAAGCTGCGAGCCAGCGACGCGCCGTCGTTCGCGGAGACGGCCATCAAGAAGGTGGATTCGGGATACGTCTTCGCGCATCCGCAGGGCTTCCAGTACATTGATTTGCCCGACCTGCCTCCGGGCAAGTCTGACCCGCTGTACGCGCGCCACATCATCCGCAAGGCGACGCTGGAGGAATTCCTCAGCAAGCCCAACTTCGCGCATGAAGAAGTCGAGCGGCCGGCATGGGATGAGACTCTCTACTACAACTACCAGTACACCGAGTTGAAGTGGGGCATGGCCATCGACATGAACAAGTGCGTCGGCTGCAAGACGTGCATCGTGGCCTGCCAGGCGGAGAACAACATCCCGGTGGTGGGGAAAGAGCAGACCGAACGCGGCCGCCAGATGCAGTGGCTGCGGGTGGACGTGTATTACGAAGG
>Ga0070734_10003298_pt1 | contig 17232 bp, 7 predicted proteins | sample Coa_R1_8_FD_66444 | JGI IMG/M metagenome (GOLD analysis project Ga0070734, IMG submission 66444) | Surface soil microbial communities from Centralia Pennsylvania, which are recovering from an underground coalmine fire - Coalmine... | ecosystem: Environmental > Terrestrial > Soil > Unclassified ... | reverse complement strand
CTCGCGTTCTTCGGGGGCTTTGTCAATGTTGTCGAACGAGGTGTAATTGGCCAGCTTGGCGGCGGCCAGCACCTTGGTGATCGCTGCCGTCAGCGTGGTTTTGCCGTGGTCAATATGCCCAATCGTCCCCACGTTCACATGCGGCTTGTCCCGCACAAATTTCTGCTTCGCCATGATGTTTTGCTTCTCCCTGGAGCAGTCCGCAATTGGCTATTGCAGGCTGCTCACACTTTCAAACTGCTGCACAGAGCAACCAATACCTGAGATACCTGACACTACAGGACTATGCCCGAACGACCTTGCCCTCGGATTTCGCCTTGACCTCATCAGCAATGTTGCGAGGAACTTCGGCGTAATGCGAGAACTCCATCGAATAGGAGGCGCGTCCGCTGGTCATCGAGCGCAGTTCATTCACGTAGCCGAACATCTCGGCCAGCGGCACATGCGCGCGAATCACCTGCGAGCCGCCGCGCTCCTCCGACCCCTGAATCTGGCCGCGCCGGCGATTGAGATCGCCTAGCACGTCGCCAAAGAAGTCCGGCGAAGTCGTGACCTCCACCAACATGATCGGCTCCAAGAGAATCGGGCCGGCCTTAGCGGCGGCAGCGCGGAAGCCCATCGAACCGGCGGTCTTGAAGGCCATTTCCGACGAGTCTACTTCGTGGTAGGAGCCATCGTAGAGGGTCGCGCGGACGTCTATCATCGGGAAGCCAGCGACCACGCCAGTCTCCATTGCCTCGCGCACACCTTCTTCGGTCGGCTTGACGTATTCACGCGGCACCGAACCACCGACAGTGCCGTTGACAAACTCGAAGCCTTTGCCGCGTTCCAGCGGCTCCACGCGAATCCACACGTCGCCGTACTGGCCGCGACCACCAGACTGGCGGACGAAGCGTCCCTCGGCCTGCGCTGTCTTGGTGATGGTCTCGCGGTAGGCCACCTGCGGGCGACCCACGTTCGCCTCCACCTTGAACTCGCGGAACATGCGATCCACAAAGACTTCCAGGTGCAACTCGCCCATGCCAGCGATGATCGTCTGGCCGGAGTCTTCATCGGTATGCACGCGGAAGGTTGGGTCTTCCTCGGCCAGCCGCTGAAGGGCAATGCCCATCTTGTCCTGGTCGGCCTTTGTCTTCGGCTCGATGGCAATTTCGATCACCGGCTCTGGGAAGGTGATAGATTCCAGCGCCACCGGATCGTCCTGCTCGCAGAGCGTATTGCCGGTGAAGGTATTCTTCAGGCCGACGGCGGCGCAGATGTCACCGGAATAGACACGTTCGATGTCTTCGCGGTGATTGGCGTGCATCTGAAGCAGGCGCCCGATGCGCTCTTTCTGGCTCTTGGTCGAGTTGTAGGCATACGAGCCTGCGGCCAGCGTGCCCGAGTAGACGCGCAGATACGTCAGGCGACCAACGAATGGGTCAGCGACGATCTTGAAAGCCAGCGCCACGAATTCGCCATCGTCAGAGACGATCAACTGGCGGTCTTCGCCGGTCTTGAGCGAGGTCGCCATCGGCGCGGGAATATCCAGCGGCGAGGGCAGATACGCCACGACGGCATCGAGCATCGCCTGCACACCCTTGTTCTTGAGGGCGGTGCCGCAGAGCACCGGCACGAGTTTGCCAGCGATGGTGGCGCGGCGCAGAGCAGCGCGCAACTCATCGTTGCTGATCTCTTCGCCTTCCAGGTACTTCATCGTGAGGTCTTCATCGGTTTCGGCAATCGCTTCCACCAGCGTCTCGCGATGCTTGCGCGCCTCCTCAGCGAGATTCGCCGGAATCTCGGTCGCCTCGGACTTCGTGCCCAGGTCATCAGTGAAGATGATGCCCTTTTGCTCAATCAGGTCAACGAAGCCCTTGAAATTGCTCTCCGCGCCGATGGGAATCTGAATCGGCGCAGGCTTCGCATTGAGCCGGTCTACGATCATTTCGACCGTGCGCCAGAAATTGGCGCCGGTGCGGTCCATCTTGTTGACAAAACAGATACGCGGGACATGGTACTTGTCAGCCTGACGCCAGACCGTTTCGGATTGCGGCTCAACGCCAGCAACGGCGTCGAAGACCACGACTCCACCGTCCAGGACACGCAGAGAACGCTCGACTTCAGCGGTGAAATCCACGTGCCCAGGCGTATCAATAATGTTGATACGGTGCCCTAGCCAGAAGCAGGTGGTCGCGGCGGACGTAATCGTGATGCCGCGCTCTTGCTCCTGCGGCATCCAGTCCATCGTGGCAGCACCCTCATGCACCTCGCCGATCTTGTGGATCTTCTTGGTGTAATAGAGGATGCGTTCGGTCGTGGTGGTTTTGCCCGCATCAATATGAGCAATAATGCCAATGTTCCGCGTTTTTTCGAGCGGATATTCTCTGGTGGCCATTGGTTCCTTAGTTCCTCGTGGCCGCTGTCTTACCAGCGATAATGTGCGAAGGCCCTATTGGACTCCGCCATCTTATGGGTTTCGTCACGTTTACGTATCGTCGCGCCCTGGCCGTTGGCAGCATCCATCAGTTCAGCCGCCAATTTTTCGGACATGGACCTGCCGGAGCGGTTGCGCGCCGAAGCGATCAACCAGCGCATAGCAAGTGCGAGCTTGCGGTCGCCGCGAATTTCAACCGGCACCTGGTAGGTGGACCCACCAACACGCCGGGGTTTCACTTCCAATACAGGCGTCGCCTGACGCAGCGCCTGCTCAAACACCTCAATCGGGTTGCGCTTGGCGCGCTGCTCGATCAGGTCGAGCGCGTCATAGATGATGCGCTCTGCGAGACTGCGTTTGCCGTCCCACATGAGGCGGCCAACCATCCGGGTCACATTACGATTGTTATACTTCGGGTCCGGCAACACGACGCGGTGCGGGACCGTCCCTCGTCGAGGCATGTGCAATTTTCTCCTCTACCGCCAGACAGCGCGAAGGGTACCAGAGCATACGCTCCGGCACCCCACTCGTTGGGAGCCTATCCAGGTTCGCTCGAACACCCGTGATTGACACGTGCGTTCATGCAGGAGGGCATCAACTGTGCCACACCTTGAACCGGAGGAAACCCAACAACGCCAGCGCGACCTGCGCGCCTAGCCGTGGTATACAAAGACCTGGCTACTCAGAACCACGAGAGCGCAGTTCCAGAGCTAGCTGGTTTCTTTCCGCATGGCGCGCGGTGGAACGATGCCACCGCGCAATTTTTGGTTCCAAGATTCGCGTTTTCGCCAGCTCCGGCCAGCTTGGTCAGCTTAGCGACCACCGGCCTTCGGGCGTTTCGCGCCGTACTTCGAGCGGCCCTGGCGGCGCTTCTGCACACCTTCGCTATCGAGCGTGCCCCGGATGATGTGATAGCGCACGCTCGGCAGGTCCTTCACACGACCACCGCGAATCAACACGACGGAGTGTTCCTGAAGATTATGCCCTTCGCCGGGAATATAGGCCGTCACCTCATACTGGTTCGAGAGGCGCACGCGCGCAATCTTGCGCAAGGCCGAGTTCGGCTTCTTCGGCGCCATTGTACGAACCTGCGTGCAAACTCCGCGCTTCTGCGGAGCGCCACGCAAACGCTGTGTGCGGTTCTTCAACGCATTGTAGGAGAACCGCAGCGCCGGCGCCTTGCTCTTGGGGACCTTTTTGTCCCGCCCTTTGCGGACCAACTGATTAATCGTCGGCAATGTTGTCTCTTTCAACCTCGTTCGGCCCGTAGGCCGTCTGCCCCAGATGCCTCATGCCCCGATGGATGAACCCCGACGTTGTGAGTGGGTGGCAACAACCACCGGGAGCATATCTGGCGCACGTTCTATGATGTTATCATTCTTCAGGGAAACTGTCAACTACGCTGTGATCCTCATAGCCATCGTCGCTATCAGCACCAAGCAGCCCAGCAGGCGCTCCCCCTCCGAGACCAAATGCCGCTAGACTGCTACTCGCCATCGCAGCGGCCAACCGTTCGGCGCGCTGCCGCTCGCGCAGTTCGCGGCGCTGCTCCACGCCAGTTCCGGCGGGAATCAGCTTGCCAATGATCACGTTCTCCTTCAGGCCAACCAGGTGGTCTGTCGCGCCCGTGATCGCCGCCTCCGTCAACACGCGGGTCGTCTCCTGGAAGGACGCCGCCGAGAGGAAGCTCTCCGTATTGAGCGAGGCTTTCGTCACGCCCAAAAGTACCGTCTGCGCCGTCGCCGGTTCGCCACCTTCCGCCAGCACCCGCGCATTCGTCTCCTCATAGTGGAAACGATCCACGAGATCGTTTGGCAGCAGATCGGTATCACCCGGATCGTCAATGCGCACGCGACGCAACATCTGCCGCACGATCACTTCGATGTGCTTGTCGTTGATGTACACACCAGTTGAGCGGTAGACCTTCTGCACTTCTTTCACCAGATAGAAGTGGACGGCCTCACGCCCCAGGATGCGCAACACGTCCTGCGGGTCCACCACGCCGGAGGTCAACGGCTGGCAGCCATGCACCGCCTCGCCGTCGCGAACGATGATGTTGGACGAGGCCGGAATCGGATATTCGCGCTCATCGCGTTCCTCCGCCCGCACCACCAGCTTGTTGTTGGCGTTGACGCTCACCTCGCCAGAGGAGCGCGCCTTCACCTCACGGTCTTCCGGAGCAACACCTTTCTCGGCAGGCATCCGCGCGATGACATCGCCCGCCTCGACATGTTGCCCATCGCTGACCAGCACCTCGCTCTTCTTGGGCAGCGGGTACTCATCCAGGATGGTGTCAACCGACGTGACCTTGACCTTGCGTGCGCCGTTGTCGGCCACCTGCACCTCGACGATGCCGTCAATCTCGCTGACAATCGCCTTGTCCTTCGGCACGCGCGACTCGAAGAGTTCTTCGACACGCGGCAGGCCCTGGGTGATGTCGTCGGCGGCGCCAGCGATACCACCGCTGTGGAAGGTGCGCATCGTCAACTGCGTGCCAGGCTCACCGATGGACTGCGCGGCGATGATGCCCACCGCTTCGCCCAGCGCGGCCAGCCGGCCCGCGCCCAGGCTGCGCCCGTAGCACATACGGCAGACGCCGTGCGGCGCGAGGCACTGCAACACCGAGCGGCAATAGACCTGCGTGACACCAGCGGCGATCATCGCATCAATGTCGTCGTCTTCCAGTTCCGACCCCACCTCGATATGCTCGAAGCCAGGCACCGGAGCCGCCAGCACACGACCGATCAGGCGATTGCGGAACGGCTCACTCATGTCATCCGAATCCTGCTTGGTGATCCAGATGCCTTCCTTCGTGCCACAGTCATCCACCAAAACGATGACATCCTGCGACACATCAATCAGGCGGCGCGTGAGATAGCCGGATTCAGCGGTACGCAATGCCGTATCGGCCAGACCCTTGCGGGCGCCGTGGCTGGAGATGAAGTACTCCATCACGGTCAGGCCATCGCGGAAGTTGCCGCGCACCGGAATCTCCATGATGCGCCCAGACGGGTCCGCCATCAGGCCGCGCATGCCGGAAAGCTGGCGGATCTGCTGGAACTTCGCCTTCGTCGCGCCGGAGTTCGCAATCGTATAAATCGAGCCATACGGATCGAGGACTTTCTGCACGTAGGTCTGAATCTTATCCGAAGCGTCCTGCCAGATTTGCACCACCTGGCGATAGCGTTCGTTGTCGGTAATCAGACCATCGCGGTAGTCGTCCTCAAGCTGCGCCACTTTGGCGTCGGCCTCGGCCAGAATCTGTTCGCGTTCCGGCGGCACAAGCACATCGCTGATGGCGATGCTGGCGCCGGCCTTCGTCGCGTAGGTAAAGCCGATGCGCTTGATCTTGTCGGCAAGCTCAGCCGTCGCATCGCGCCCATAATACTTGAAGCACTCCGCGATGACTTGCTTCAAGTTGTCCTTCTTCATCGGGAAGTTCTTGAAGCGCAGCCGCTCCGGCAGGGCATCGTTGAAGAGAATGCGGCCTACCGTCGTCTCAACGGATTCATTCTGCGCCAGTGGCTCGCTGACGCCCGAATCGGTGAAGACGCGGTCGCTCTTGACGCGCACGCGAATCGTATCATGCAGCCGGATCTGCTCCATGCTGTAGGCCATGATGGCCTCGGTTTCGCTGGCGAAGCGACGAATCGCGCGCTTGCGCAACTCTGTCTCGTCCGCCTGCGGATACTTCTCGTGCAGTTCCGTCATCTTCTTCGCCAGATAGTCCGGGCGCTCCATCGTCAGATAGTAGCAGCCAAGCACCATATCCTGCGAAGCGCCGATGGACGGCTCGCCATGCGCCGGATGCAAGAGGTTGCGCGACGAAAGCATCAGCGTGCGGGCTTCGTCCTGCGCGCGGTCCGAAAGCGGCACGTGAACGGCCATCTGGTCGCCATCGAAGTCCGCATTGAAGGCGGAACAGACCAGCGGATGCAGTTGGATGGCGCTGCCCTCGACCAGCACTGCCTCGAACGCCTGAATACCCAGGCGGTGCAGCGTCGGCGCGCGGTTCAGCAGCACTGGGTGGTCACGAATGACCTCTTCCAGCACGTCCCACACCTCCGGGCGCACACGCTCGACAAAGCGCTTGGCGCTCTTGATGTTGTGGGCAAGCCCCTGCTCCACCAGCTTGCGCATAACAAACGGCTTGAAGAGCTCCAGCGCCATTTTCTTCGGCAGACCGCACTGGTGCAGCTTGAGGTCCGGGCCAACCACGATCACCGAGCGGCCCGAATAGTCAACACGCTTGCCCAGCAGATTCTGGCGGAAGCGCCCCTGTTTGCCCTTCAGCATGTCAGAGAGGCTCTTGAGCTTGTGGTTGCCGGAGCCAGCCACCGCCCGCCCGCGCCGCCCGTTGTCAATGAGCGCATCGCAGGCTTCTTGCAGCATGCGCTTCTCATTGCGAATGATGATCTCCGGCGCGCCCAGTTCCAGCAGCCGCTTGAGGCGGTTGTTGCGGTTGATGACGCGGCGATAGAGATCGTTCAGGTCGCTGGTAGCAAAACGGCCACCATCCAACTGCACCATCGGGCGCAGGTCCGGCGGCAACACCGGCAACACCGAGAGAATCATCCACTCCGGGCGATTGCCAGACTTGCGGAACGCCTCCACGACGTTCAGGCGCTTCGTCGCCTTCTTGCGGCGCTGCCCCGTCGTAGACTCGATTTCCGAGCGCAGCTTCGCCGCCAGTTCGTCGAGATCAATATCCGCCAGCAATGACTGCACCGACTCCGCGCCCATGCCTGCCTCGAAGATTTCCGGCAGGTCAGGGTTGGTGTCGCGCAATTGATATTCAAAATCTTTGAGTTCGCGGTACCGCTGCTCCTGAAGCAGATCGAGCTTCTTCAGCCCTTCCAGGTCGCGGCGGCGCGCCTCGGTCTCCGCGCGCACGTCGTTCGAGAGCGCCACCAACTGATCCTGAATGGTAGCAATTTCGCCCTCTGCGTTCATACGGGCGCGCTCGGTTTCGCGCTCGGCGTCGGCACGGGCGCGCTCCATCTCTTTGCGCGCGGCCTCCACGACAAGATCACGATGCTCCTGCGCGATGCGTTCAAGCGCTTCCAGGTGGGTCGCGTCTACGACCACGCCCTGCTGCGCCACGCGCTCGCCGGTCGGCTCGTAGATTATATCCTCCATCAGCACTTTGCCCAGGTTCTCGCGCAGCGTCGCCCGCAGCGTCTTCTCCAGATCGCGCGCCTGCTGCAACTGCTCAGAGCGGTTCAGTTCGTTCTGCTCGCGCTGCTCTTCCAGCTTGCGCTCGATGGCGGCAATTTGCTCATCGCGGCGTTCCTGCGCCGCGACGATCTGCGCCGTCACTTCCTCTTCGCGCTGCTGGATGCGCTGCGCCACGCCCTCTTCAATATTGCTGAGGGCCATCTGGCGCGCCTCGTCGTCCACCTTCGTCACCACATACAGCGCGAAGTAGAGGATACGCTCCAGGTTGCGCGGCGAGAGATCGAGCAGCAAGCCAATGCGGCTGGGCGTGCCCTTGAAATACCAGATGTGGCTGACGGGCGAAGCCAGCTCGATGTGCCCCATGCGTTCGCGGCGCACCTTCGAGCGCGCCACCTCCACGCCGCACTTGTCGCAGACAATGCCCTTGAACCGAACGCGCTTATATTTGCCGCAGTAGCATTCCCAGTCCTTCGTTGGGCCAAAAATGCGCTCGCAGAAGAGACCATCCTTTTCGGGCTTCAGCGTCCGATAGTTGATGGTTTCCGGCTTGGTAACTTCACCATAGCTCCAGGAGCGAATCTGCTCTGGGCTGGCAAGGCTAATGCGGATGGCGTCAAAATCATTTACTTCGAGCATTGGGGGAGGCGACAGGCTGGCCGAAACAACAGACGTTTTCAGAAGCCACCCGCGCCTATCTCCTTTCCGAATGCCTTAAAGGCTTCAGGCCTATGCCATCGCGGGGCAAAAGGTGCGCCAAACGTCGCACTTTTGAGTTGGAGAGGCAGCGCCCGGGACCCCGCAGCCCCAATGCGCTGTTGCTCCTCTCCGCAGGCAATCACCGCTCAGCGTTATTCATTCTCGAAGCCGCTGAGGTTGATGCCCAATTCCGGCATCACATCGGTGCTGGTGTCCTCGACGAACTGAATCTTCTGCTCGTCTTCGTTGAGAACCTCGACATTGATGCCCAGGCTCTGCAACTCTTTCACCAACACCTTGAAGGATTCCGGTACGCCCGGCTCCATGATGCTTTCGCCCTTGACGATGGATTCATAGGTCTTGACACGACCCACCACGTCGTCGGACTTCACCGTCAGGATTTCCTGCAAGATGTTCGAGGCGCCATACGCTTCCAGCGCCCACACCTCCATCTCACCGAACCGCTGGCCGCCGAACTGCGCCTTACCACCGAGCGGCTGCTGGGTGATGAGGCTGTACGGGCCGGTGGAGCGGGCATGCACCTTGTCTTCCACCAGGTGCGCCAGCTTCAGCATGTAAGTGTAGCCAACCGTCACTTTCGTATCGAAAGGTTCGCCGGTGCGTCCATCATAGAGTTGCACCTTGCCCTCGATTGGCAGACCCGCCTGCTCCAACAACTTCTCGATGTCGTCTTCGCTGGCGCCGTCGAATACCGGCGTCGCCACCTTCATGCCAAGCCGCTCCGCAGCCCAGCCCAGGTGCGTCTCCATGATCTGCCCAATGTTCATGCGGTGCGGCACACCCAACGGATTGAGAATGATGTCCACCGGCGTGCCATCCGGCAGGAACGGCATATCCTCCACCGGCAGCACCTTGCTGATGACGCCCTTGTTGCCGTGGCGCCCGGCCATCTTGTCGCCCGCGCCAATCTTGCGCTTCTGCGCAATTGCCACGCGCACCAGTTGGTTGACGCCCGGCGGCAATTCGTCGCCGTTCTCGCGGGTGAAGACCTTCACCTCCACCACTTTGCCGCGCTCGCCGTGCGGCACGCGCAGCGAGGTATCTTTGACCTCACGCGCCTTCTCACCGAAGATGGCCCGCAACAGCTTTTCTTCCGCCGTCAGTTCGGTCTCGCCCTTCGGCGTGATCTTGCCGACCAGGATGTCGCCTGCGCCGACCTCCGCGCCGATGTAAATGATGCCGCGCTCATCGAGGTTGCGCAGCCCTTCCTCACCGACATTCGGGATGTCGCGAGTGATTTCCTCCGGCCCCAGCTTGGTGTCGCGCGCCTCTACCTCGTGCTTCTCGATGTGGATGCTGGTGAAAAGGTCCTCGCGCACGATGCGTTCGCTAATCAGGATGGCGTCCTCAAAGTTGCCGCCCTCCCAACTCATGAACGCCACCAGGATGTTCTGGCCAAGCGCCACTTCGCCATTTTCGGTGGCGGAGCTATCGGCCAGCACCTGCCCCTGCTCCACACGGTCGCCCTTGTTCACAATGGGCCGCTGGTTGATGCAGGTGCCCTGGTTGGAGCGGATGAACTTGCGCAGCTTGTAGACATGCTCGACGCCTTCGTCGTCCAGCACCACGATCTGCCGCGCCGTCGCGCTGACCACCTCGCCCTCGACATCCGAAATCACCACCTGGCCGGAGTCCAGGGCCACCTGCCGCTCGATGCCTGTGCCAACAATCGGCGCTTGCGGGCGCAAGAGCGGCACCGCCTGGCGTTGCATGTTCGCACCCATCAGCGCGCGGTTCACGTCGTCGTGTTCCAGGAACGGAATCATCGCCGCCGCCACGCTGACGGTCTGTTTCGGCGCAACGTCCATATAATCTACGCGCGCGGCGGTCTCCTGCACGAAGTCGCCGTTGTGGCGCGCCAGGATACGGTCGGTTGTGAAGTGGCTCTCCGGGTCCAGCGGCACGTTGGCCTGGGCGATGACATAGCGTTCCTCATCGTCGGCGGTCAGATAGTAGACCTCTTTGGAAACCCACGGCCTGATCGCCACCTCGGTATCGCCCAGCGCCTTCGCCAGTTTCGCCGCCAGCGCCTCATCCACCACCGTGCCGGCGGGGGCGAGCGCCTTGTCTTTGCCATCCATGACATCGCGCAGCAGGATACGGCCAACCAGTTGATCGCTGTTGGCTGGCAGCGCATGATAGACCTTGCGATATGGCGTCTCGATGAAGCCGTAGTCGTTGATCTTGGCGAAGGTCGCCATGTTGCCGATCAGACCGATGTTCGGGCCTTCAGGCGTCTCAATCGGGCAGATGCGGCCATAGTGCGAATGGTGAACGTCGCGGACATCGAATCCGGCGCGGTCACGCGAGAGACCGCCGGGGCCGAGCGCAGAGAGACGCCGCTTGTTGCCAATCTCCGCCAGCGGATTCGTCTGGTCCATGAACTGCGAGAGCTGGCTGCCGCCAAAGAACTCTTTGATCGCCGCCACGACCGGGCGAATATTCACCAACTGGTTTGGCGACGCCTGGGACGGGTCCTGGATGATCGCCATGCGCTCCTTGACCACACGCTCCATGCGCAGCAAGCCCACGCGGAACTGCGTCTGGATCAGTTCACCGACGCAGCGGACGCGACGGTTGCCCAGGTGGTCAATGTCGTCTTTCTTGCCATGCCCCTCGTCCAGCGCCACCAGGCGGCGCAGAATGGCGATCACGTCGTCCTGCGTCAGCGTCTTGATGGTCTGTGGGATGGCAAGATCGAGCTTGCGATTCAGTTTATAGCGCCCGACGCTGCCGAGATCGTAGCGGCGGGTATGGTAGAACAGGTTGAACACCAGCGTCCGCGCGTTTTCCATCGTCGCGGGGTCGCCGGGGCGCAGCTTGCGATAGACCTCCAAGAGCGCCTCTTCAGGCGTCTTCACCGGGTCTTTATCAAGCGTTGTCGTCACGAAATTGCTGACGTACTCGTTGCCCTGCGCATCCACCATCGTGAACGCCTTGAGGATGCCCTCATCGGTGCGCAGGTCCGGCGTCTTATCCGTCTTGCCGGGGTCGCGGTCGCCGATGGCGCCCATTGCGCGCAGCAGCGTCGTAATGGGAATCTTGCGCTTGCGGTCAATCTTGACCGAGAGCAAATTCTTGTTGCTCGTCTCAAACTCCAGCCAGGCGCCACGATTGGGGATCAGCTTGGCGGCGAAGAGCGAGCGACCCGTAGTTGGGTCTTCGTCGGCGGTGTAATACACGCCGGGAGAGCGCACGAGCTGGCTGACCACCACGCGCTCGGCGCCATTGATAATGAACGTGCCTACTTTGGTCATGAGCGGGAAATCGCCCATGAAGATGTCTTTTTCCTGGATCTCGCCGGTTTCCTTATAGGTCAGGCGGGCCTTGACGTAGAGCGGCGCGGCATAGGTCGCGTCGCGCTCACGGCATTGGTCGTCGGTATACTTCGGCTCGCCAAACGGTTCATCGGGAACGATGAACTCCAACTTGAGGTTCTTGTTGGTGAAATCCTCAATCGGTGAGATCTCGGCAAAGAGCTCTCGCAACCCCTCTCGTTTGAACCACTCAAACGAATCTAGCTGCACCTGAATGAGGCTGGGCATGGCGCGAATATCAGGAATTCGCGCGAAGCTAACGCGCTCGGGGAGGGAGACAGCCGTGCTCAGTGCCATGCGTGAATAACTCCTCTCGCCTGTCACCTATGCCGGTGGGCATAGTGCTCATCGTTTCATCACTCACGAGACGCTGGGAATAGCGCCGCGCAGACGAGCCGATGAGTGACTGGCCGCACTTCAAGGGATTGAACGTGCCGGGTGATGGGACGTTTCTGCTGTTCGCAGCGCCATGCCTGGCGTCCACGGCAGTGGGGACGCCGCTACGCAGCGGCTACGAACGAGCAGTGCCTACGGGATGTGCCTGCTCCTGGGCCGATCAGCCTCGCATGGCATCTAAGGCGTCTATGCGTTTATGGCATCCGCCTTGCAATGCTGGACGATGCTGGCACTAGCTCAGGAAGCCCAATGAAAAGAAAAAACTGAAAACCGAAAAGGAAAAACAGGTACACTTGCTATGGCGCGGGGCGAACCACGACGCACGCGACGCTTCCTCCATTGCGCGCATTGCATCGCCCGTTTGTGGATGTTTCACACGAGGTACAAACAACCCTATTGCATCTTCTTGGTGTTTGCAGGTATCATGTGTCACATCGAATCCCGGCTGGCCATAGTCACGAACGCCGGGCAAAGGGGACAATCGGGCTATTTCCCACAAGCGAAAAAGAAGCACGCGCCAACTAGCCCATCATCGCGTCTGGCGTGATGATGGGCGCTGTTCTCAATTCTGGCACGTGCGTCTATCGTTCGTGGTGGGTTTAATCCTCACCCGGTCGGCTGGCCGGATGATATACTGCCGCAAAAGCACTGCTCTTTGCCCTGGATCGTAGCGACGCAAACTCGCAACCGGCTGGATGCCTACCGCATCTGTCCGCAGGCCGGAAAAAGCGTCGCAGAAACAGAGTATATCACCCCAACAACAAGATGTCAAGGCCCGCTGACTTCCTAATCTCCGATCACGTGAACCGCTACTTTTCACGAAACGATCCGTCCAGTTGCCCACTACATTAAAGGGATGAGGACTGCTCAGGAATATGGCGTTGTTACTGCCGCAGAAGCGGAGCAATGGATTTCCGCGCTGGAAAAGGCCATGCGAACCGGGCGTTTCTTCCATGTCATTCTATGGTTTATCACTATCGGACGCAAACCGAGCTGAGGTCTGGTCAATTCCATGTACTCGCAAGACAACACAACACCGTTAGATTGCAATAATTCGCGTGTGGGAAGGCAAAACATGGCGCTTTTGCCATTCGTACTCTTCTATGGGTATCATAGCCAATGAACCACTTTATCTGATTGCCAGGAGCGACGCATGCAGAAGCAGCCGGTAAACACGGGAAAACAGCCGCGCTTCTGCCATCTCTGCGGCCAGCAATTGGCCGGGCGTTATTATCAGAACGGCGAGGGTGTCGTCTTCTGCGCCTCGTGCTTTGCGAACCGCCCGCATTGCGCGCGCTGTGGCACGCCGCTCGATGATGCCGCCATCGCCCGCCACCGTGGACACGCCGCCGATATCCCGCGCCTCTGCTCGCACTGCAACCGCACCGCGCCCCGCTGCGCAGCCTGCCAGCGTCCCATCACCGCTATCTCCTACACCTTCGAGAACCTCGACGAGACGAAGCCGCGCCGCTACTGCGAAAGCTGCGTCAAGAGCCGACCCCGCTGCGACGCCTGCCGTGTGCCGGTGGAGTTAGGGATGATGCCGCTGGACGACGGGCAGTATCGCTGCGCCTCCTGCTCGACACAGATGGTGCGCGAGCCGCGTGTTGTGGAGAACATCTATCAGGAGGCAGTGCGCGCCTTCGGACAGGTGATCGGCGTGGGCAATCCGCTGCGCCAGACGCCACGCCTGCAAATCGTCACCCGGCTTCAGATGGGCACCATCCGCCGCTCCTATCAGCAATTGCAGCAACCGGGGAGCGATGATAGCGCCAACGGGCATCACGTGCTCGGCTTCTTCGTGCGTTATAACAATGTCAGCTCGATCTATGTCGAACGCTATCTGCCGCGCAACATGCTGCTGGGCACGCTGGCGCACGAACTGGGCCACGCCTGGCAGGCGGAATATGCGCCGGATATGCACGATCCCTTGACCTGCGAGGGCTTTGCCGAATGGGTGGCGCATCGGGTGCTGGTCGCCAGCGGTCTGCGCGCGGCGGCGGCACATGCGACCCGCCGCGACGACATCTACGGGCGCGGCCTGCGCCTTTTTTTGGAGACTGAACGCAAAAAGGGGCTGGCAGGCGTGCTGCGGCTGGCGCGTGGCGAAAAAGTGTAGAACCAGGAGGCGCATGTGACGGCACCGGCCACCACCTCCACCGTGATCGCACCTGTCACGGGTCCGCGCCCGCTGTTTGGCGGCTATGCGCTGGTGGCCATCGTCGCCGCCTGGATCGCTGGCATCGCGCTTCACTTCATCACGCCGCTCTCCGCGATCACAATCTTCACCTGGCTCGTCCTCGCGCCGTTCCCGCTGGCGCTCTGGCTCATCGCCGCGTTCATGGCACGACGCGCGGCTGCCCGCTTCACATCCGCCGCATCCTCTGAAGCGCGCTGGTGGCGAATTGCGTTGGTTGTGGGACTCATCGGCTTCTGGGTGGCGCTGGGCGCGGCGCGGGCCACCTGGGCGGACCCGGCGAACAATCCGCTGGCCGTCTCGCGCTTCGCGTCCAGCACATCAGGCAGCAAACTCATCGTGCAGGGGCTGGTCGCCGCCGAACCCGATCTGCGCTCCGGCTATCGCCTGCTCACCGTGGACACCAGCCAGGTCAGCACCGACAACGGCAAAAGCTGGCAGAAGGCAAGTGGTGAGATCGAGGCGACGATTTACGGCCCCGACGACTGGTTTGCGCCAGCCTACGGTGATACCATCTCACTGACTGGCAAGCTCAAACCCGCAGGTAGCGCGCCGCCCGGCATCCTGGCGCGGATGAGCAACGCGCAGGCAAGCGTACTGGCGCGTGGTGGCGGCAATCCAGTGCTGGCGTGGCTCTTCGATCTGCGCGTGCAATTGGCGCAGTCCATTCAGCGGTCGCTACCGGAGCCGGAGGCCGCGCTACTCATCGGCATCCTGCTCGGCCTCAAAACACCAACCTTGCGGGCACGGCTGCCGCTCTTCACCGCCACCGGCACGATTCACCTGGTGGTGCCCGCCGGACTGAAGGTCTCCACGCTCGCCGAATTGACCAGCTACGCCGTCCGCCGCCTGGGGCAATGGCCGCGCACCATCGCCGCATTGCTGGCCGTAGCGACCTATGCCGCGCTGGGTGGCGGCGGTCCAGCGGCAGTACGCGCCGCGATTATGGGCGCACTCCTGGCGCTGGCTCCGGCGTTGGGCCGCGCCTACAACGTCTTCACTGCCATTGCCATCGCCGCCGGCATCATGACGCTGACTGATCCGTTGCTGATTGCCGACGCCGGTTTCCAGTTGACCGTGCTGGCGACGCTCGGCCTGCCGCTGCTCGTCCCGCCGGTTCAGCGACGGCTGGCGCGTTGGCTCGGTGCGATTCCACGTTTCCCCGCCACCCATGCCATCGCCGAACTGTTGGCAGTGACGATTGCCGCGCAACTCGCCACGCTGCCGGTGCTGGCGCTCACCTTCCATCAATTCTCGCTGATCGCGCCCATCGCCAACCTGTTGACCGTGCCGCTCCTGGCGCCGCTGCTCGTGCTGGGCGCGCTGCTGGCGCTGGCGGGTCTCTTCGGCGGCGTCGCTGGGCTGATTGCGCTGGCGCTCTCCTGGGTGCTGTGGCCGTTGCTCTGGTTCGTAGATAGCGTCATCACCATATGCGCCAATCTTCCCGCCGCGTCGTTCACTGTTCCTGATTTGCCGGGCATTGTCGCCTGGGCGTACTACGCGGCGCTGGCGGGGATGCTCTGGTGGCTTCTTCCCTGGCTGCGCAAACGGCGTAGCAGATCAGCCAGTAGCGCACTTCCAACGACCACTGCACAGCATACGGGCGGGCATATCCGTCTGGCGCGTGGGGCGCTGGTGGGCGTCTTGCTGCTGGCGCTGGTCGGCGCATGTGGCGCAGCGGCGCCCGTTCTGACCGATCACGCGGCGCATCTCTACTTCTTGGACGTTGGGCCGGGCGGCGAGGCGGCGTTGCTGCGGCTGCCCTCCGGCGTGACGGCGCTTCTCAACGGCGGACCCGATGGACCAACCCTGGAGGCGGCGCTGTCCGGCAAGTTACCGTTCTGGCAGCATACGCTCGATCTCGCCGTGCTGACGGACCCGCGCAGCGGCGACGTGCGTGGTCTGCAAGATGCCGCGACGCACTTCACGATTGCCCATAGCGCCGACGCTGGCATGCTACACCCTGGCAAAGACTATCTCGCCTGGCTGGACGCCACCGCTCATGCAGGTGCGACGCATAGCATCGTGCGCGCTGGCAGCGTCATTCATCTGGACAGCGACACGCTCCTGCGGGCGCTGGCGCCGCTGCCGCAACTCTATCCGCCGGGCGATGGCAGCACCGACGCCAGCAACGATCTAATTCTGCGGCTAGAAACGCCTGGATTGCGGGTGCTGTTCCTGGGCAGCGCAGACGACTATGCGCTGGATGCGCTGGCCTACGCCAATCAGCCGCTCGCCGCCGATGTGGTGGAGATGGCGTTGCCGCCGGGCGCGCCGCTCAATCTGGATGGGCCGCTGGGCGCGGTGCTGGCGCTGGCGCATCCGCATCTCATCGTCATCAACGATGCGCCGGTTGCGCCAACCTCAAAGACGGCCAAACGCGCCGCCGCTGTGGATTGGTGGGGCAGCGACAGCGACGCAGCGAGCACCCTCGGCGCGCAGATTCTACGGGTAGATTTGGCTGGCACAGTGGAGCTTTCGGGCGGGGCAAACGGCTGGACGCTGGGGTAAATTCAATTTTCCACTATATGCTATACTGTCTGTAAGGTGATTACACTCTTTAGCTTGAGGTATTTCCTGTTGAGAAGAGGGAAACAAGAGGATGAGCATTCCTGATTATCAAAGCTTCATGTTACCTGTACTGAGGCTTGCGGCAGACTATAAAGAGCATACAGAACCAGAGGTTGCTGAGAAATTGGCCCAGCAATTGCAAATTTCTGATATAGATCGGCAGCAACGCATAAAAAGTGGTCAACCATTGCTAAATAACAGAATTGGTTGGGCAATAACCTACCTGAGACAAGCTAAGATACTTGAAAAGGGGACTCAAAGGGGCACGTTCAAAATCACCTCACGGGGAGCACAATTACTCGCGCAGAATCCAGCACGAATCACTAGGTTCTGTTGACATTTGGCCAGGACCCCCTAGAATGGAGGCATGAGCGATATCCGATTAAGCGACGAAGATTGGAGCAAGATACGGGCATTCTTGCGCCAGGAGCCGCGCGCCT
>Ga0070734_10003296_pt1 | contig 17243 bp, 18 predicted proteins | sample Coa_R1_8_FD_66444 | JGI IMG/M metagenome (GOLD analysis project Ga0070734, IMG submission 66444) | Surface soil microbial communities from Centralia Pennsylvania, which are recovering from an underground coalmine fire - Coalmine... | ecosystem: Environmental > Terrestrial > Soil > Unclassified ... | reverse complement strand
CCGGGGATCGGGAGTGGGTGATGCGGATGTTGGTGCGGATTATCCTGCTCCGCCCCCTGATAGGCTGCCTGATCGGGAGTGAAGGGCAGACGCAAGGGTGGCTCGAAAGCCGGTTCCTGTAAGATTTCAGATCCCTCTTCGGACATCGCAAGACCTCCTACCGCACGACCCATGTAAGACAAACGCAATGGCAAAGCGTTGCCAACTTCTGACCCAATTGGACCTGCGGGGAGAATACAGGCAGAGCCCCATTCTCCCATAGCGGCGTGTTAAGGAACGCACGAGGGCGGGGGCAGATGGGGATTACCGGTCGGCCAGACGGGTTGCCCCCCGGTATATGGCCCAGGGCTGTCGGGATTGGGGGAAGGCAATCCGGCGGACTGGCTGATGCCGTAGCAATAGTTGTTGGGCGGAGTATCCAACGCGCAGGTACCATCGGTCGCAACATAGGGCAAAGTGTCTGGAGGGTTCATTTACCCAAGCTCCTCTCTGGATGCGTGTCATACACTCTCACGCATCAGAGCGTCCCGAAGTGCTGTAACCGCCAACTCGGCGCAGAACTCACGGCCCTCGGGGAGACCGCCGAGAATGCGCAGCAGGTCCTCGGTAGTCAGCAGTCCGGCTTTTTCGACCGGACGGCCTGTGACCAGAGTGGCGAGCATGCTGCCGCTGGCGACAGCAGCGGGACAGCCAAACGTTTTGAACGCGGCGCGCAGGATGGTGTCGCTTTCGATCTGCAGCCAGAGGATTAGATACGGGCCGTCACCTGGCGTTCCCGCTACTCCCTTATGCGTCGCACCCTCCAGCGGCCCGATATGTGCTGGATCGGCAAGAATTCTCTGCACGGTCTCGCTATACACGCTCCCGGTTACTCCCACTCACAAGTGAGGTCTTCCTGTGGACAAGAAGGGAACCAGCCGAAATTCGATTTTAAAATTAATTCTGCTCACTTCCTCGCCTGCCATTGAACGTATCGAAGCCCGTGTAGAGCACGCCCGCCAGTTGCTGGAACTCCCAGGGCATATGGGTTTCGTGATCGCGAATGGCGGTGTTGATCGTCTCCACAGGCGTGTCTCTCTCTATCCAACCAACTGCTTTTGTCCCCTGCTATATAAGACACCACGACCCCTCCGAAAATGGACGGGTAGACGCGCCTTTTTTCAAAATATTTTCGGCAAAGAGAGACCACAACACCTCAGACCCACAGGCGCAGATGGTCGCAACACTCTTCCAGGGTCAAGCCCGCCTGTGCCAACAGACCGGGCAGCCTCCGGTTCAATCTCACAAATGCCTTATAGATCCCCGAATACGTGCTGCCGGTTGCCTGTGCGATCTCGGCAAGCGTCTCCTCTCGAATGTAGTAGCGCCAGAAGAAATCGAACTGGCGCGGCGAGAGCGGGGCCAGGGCGTTGCGGATCCTCTCCCGCATATCCTTCCGATAAACTTCGTTTTCCGGAGAGCGGTGGGGATCCTGCGGGTCAGGAAAATCGCCCTCCTCCCATCCCAGTTCGGTATCCAGAACCATATGGCCTTGTCGCCGCCGATGGTCGCGGATGGCGTTTTTCACGTAGTTGCCTATACAATGAGAGATCAGGGCGTCGTTGCTCTCCAGGTCGGAAAGGCTGATATGTCCTGCCTCGTAGGCTTGCCATATTCCTTTCGCGCAAAGCTGGGCGCAATCTTGCGCGTCGTCATAACTCAATCCCGCCTTCCGTGCTTTGAAATAGGCGCGGATACGGATGTCCTTGAACACCTGGTCCTGAAATCGTGAGGAATGAGAGGAGCGTCGGTCGCTCATTCAACCGCCCCTCCTCTCCGATAACATCGTAAAATCGTAGGGTCTTGCGGATTACAACGCGTGGTATGCGACACCCGAACCAACCAGAACACCGCACATGTCATGGTCATAGCCGCCTCTTCAGGTCTATTCCCCGTTCACACTCAAGAGGAGAGCATCCGCGTCCTGGGGTCGTATCAGGGCGTAGATAGGATCAGGCCATGCTCCCGGCTGCACGTGCCCCTCTCGCCTCAAGGCATCCACAGGGCAGCAGGCAGCCGCTCCGACGACAGAGCGCCGGGGCCGCCCGCCGAAAATTCTCGACAGGCGGCGAACTGGCATCTGGGAGCTATCAAAATGGGCGCTATCGGAAGAAGTGTCGTGCCCCGACTACTGCGACAACAGTCAACTCCATCGTCACAGAGCAGGGCGAGATGCACAGAGATTCTTCTAATGTCATGCCCGTCTTACCAGAAGGGCGTGTGGGAGTGTTATTCCTGCCGTGGCTCATGCCCAAATCGAGCCGCGCCCTCTCGTCGCAAAAGGGATCTGTCAGGAGTGTGTTCCCAGACCAGTAGCAGACACCAACGCGAAGGGGACGCGCGTTGTGCCTGTTCTCCATACATATCAGTACGTCCAAACAAGTCGAAAGATACAAGTTTCTCTGATAATTTGCGTGCATTACCGGAGATTCATACTCTGTCATCATCGCAGTTCTACATGGGGTGCAGGACCTTGATAAGGGTTGCTTTCACGGCACTATACTAACGGCACGTCAGAATCCGGATGTAGGGCGCAGGCCCCGTCCTGCGCCGATTAGATCGGCAGGGGACAGTGCCCCTGCCCTACAGCCCGAATTCTCAACGGAGGATTTCCTTCGCGGACACAAAAAGCCCCTCTCCCCTTGCGGGAGAGGGGGTGTTCTCTGCCGCGCCGCGAAATCCGCGAGAGAATAGCGGATTTGGGCTGCGCGAAGCGCGACCTCTTTCGGAGGCAAGCGGTAGAGCGGGCAGGGGGTGAGGGGGGGGAAGCTGTCAAGGGGCGGGAGCGATCTCCACGGTATGCGGCTTGGGCGCCAGCTTACCCTGTAGCTCCTTGAGCGCCTCCGCCTCCTGTGCATCCAGGTCATCCATCTGCTTCTTGACGGCGTCGCTCACGTTCATGCCGTCCTGCCCCTTCTGCATCTGCACCTGGATATCCCGCCAGCGGTGGTTGTGGAGGTTGGTATGCTTACGCACGGCAGCCAGGACTTCCTGCGCCTGGGTGTTCGCGGGCAGGCCCGGCAGTGCGGCGAGATCCACCCCTTTCGCCAGATCCGCGCCGGAGACGGTCGCGACCTCCGCGCCGTCTACCTTGACGGTATACTTCTCGCCCGAAAGCCCGGTCACCGTCAGGGTATAGCGGTTTAAGGTCTGCTCGATGTCGGTGGAGGCCAGCACCAACTCGGTATCCGGGTGGGTCTTGGGGTCCCGATCCAGCGGCCAGGGCAGGGCGTCGTCCAGATGCGTGAAGGTGAGCTTCCCGTCCGCGACATGCACGTCGGAGAGGTGCGTGTTGTTGTGCCTGGCGACCTTCCCGGTTTTGCCGTCCAGCTCGATCTCGGCGACCGTATCGGGCGCATTCCAGGCTTTCAGCACGGCTGCCGCCATCACAATGTGCCCCCCCGGACCGGGATGGACACGATCCCGGATAATATTGGCGGCCACTACCGCATCGCTCGTCTTGGCGCGCGCCAGCGCAGCTACCAGGGGCTCGTTGGTATCGGCGACCACCAATCCATACTCCCGGCCCAGCGCCTTCACCGCCTCGCCATAGGCCGCCAGTGTGGAGTTGTATCCGCCGGGAAACGTCACCGGGCGGGTCACGTCATCGAACGGCGGAGCCGTGAGGAGGGTGATGCGGACGCCGGGCAGCTCTTTCAGCAGGGTGGTCAGAATGTGGCGATACCCGTTCACATACGTATCGAAGCGCGCCTGATCGAACGCGGCATAGCCCCCATCGTTCATTCCCAGGCAGATGGTGACCACATTCGGCTTATAGACCAGCACATCGCGCTTCAATCGCAGATCAATCGGCCCGCCGCCGCCGCCCGTCACCCGGTCGCCGCCCCAGCCGGAGTGGAAGAACGTAAAGTGCTTTTTCGGGAAGCGGCTGACGCAATACGACTCGATGTAGGTGGTATAGAGGCGCTGATCCGTAATGCTGTCCCCATAGAAGACGACCCGATCCCCATCCCTCAGATAGAAATTCTCCCTGGTGCGGGACGGTGCATTTCCAGCATGCGGTTCGGCGGCGTGCGCGACCGGCCCCAGACTTGCCAGGCTGACCAGGACGCACAGCCCCGCCAGCAGCGCGGCGGAGTGACGTTTCATGACTTGGCTCTCCTTTAAGCGGCATCGTATTGTAGGGGCAGCCCCCTGTGGCTGCCCTCAACCCATCGGCAGGGGACGGGGCCCCTGCCCTACAGGCGCATTGAATACTGAGAGGGTAACTATTGGAACACAATGGACGTTAAGGCGACGCGCCGTTGTTGGCGCTGTCGCCGAGAATGCGCCGCTGAATGAAGTCGGTGGAGACCTCGCCGCGCCGATAAAAGGCGTTGTTGACGATCTTCAACTGGAAGGCGATGTTGGTCTTGACGCCGACAATCTCCATCTCGGAGAGGGCGCGCTGCATCTTGGCAATGGCCCCGGCGCGCGTCTTGTCCCAGACGATCACCTTCGCCAGAAGCGGATCGTAGTAGGGAGGCACCTCGTAGCCCGCGCAGATGTGCGTATCCACGCGCACCCCGTTGCCGCCCGGCAGGACGACGCGCTCGATCCGCCCCGCGCTCGGGGCGAAGTTGCGCTCCGGGTCCTCTGCATTGATGCGGCACTCTATCGAGTGCCCCTCCCACCGGATCTCTTTCTGCGAGAAGGGCAGCTTCTCCCCGGCGGCGATGGCGATCTGCATTTTGACCAGATCGATCTCCGTGACGGCTTCCGTGACGCAGTGCTCCACCTGAAGCCGCTTGTTCATCTCCAGAAAATAGAAATCCTTCTTACCATCCATGAGAAACTCGACGGTGCCGGCATTGCTGTAGCCGATGGCGCGTGCGGCGCGCACCGCTGCATCTCCGATCCGATTGCGCTGCAGGGGGGTCAGGATCTCCGCGGGCGCCTCCTCGACCAATTTCTGATGCCGCAGGTTCTGGACGGAGCACTCGCGCTCGCCGAGATGCACCACATGCCCATGTTGGTCGGCGAGGACCTGCACCTCGATATGGCGCGGCTCTTCGACGAATTTCTCGATATACACATTCGGGTTGCCGAAGGCCGTAACGGCCTCATTGCGCGCCATCTCCAACTGCCGTGGGAGCTCCTCTTCATTCTGAACCAGCCGAATGCCGCGCCCCCCCCCGCCCAGCGCCGCTTTGATGAGCAGGGGGTAGCCCACGCGCTGTGCAAAGCGGATCGCTTCCTGTGCATCGTTCACCGCCTGCGTGCCGGGAATGACAGGCACGCCCGCCGCCTTCATCGTCTCCCGCGCCACCGCCTTATCGCCCATCTTCTCCATCGAAGCGGCGGAGGGGCCGATGAATTTGATGCCGCAGGCTTCGCAGGCTTCCGCAAAGGAGGCGCGCTCGGAGAGGAAGCCGATGCCCGGATGAATCGCATCCGCACCGGTGATATGGGCTGCACTGATGATGTTGGGCGCGTGGAGGTAGCTGTCTTTGGGAGCGGGTGGGCCGATACATACGGACTCATCGGCCCAATGGACATGCAGGGAATCGGTGTCGGCGGTCGAATGCACAGCAACGGTTTTGATCTTGAGTTCTTTGCAGGCTCGAATAATCCGCACCGCAATCTCGCCGCGATTGGCGATCAGTATTTTTTTAAACATTGGCCTGGGTTGCCGTCTCCGATTAGAAATTTTCATGCCCCGGTTGCGTGCAATGGACCTGTCCCGTGCTGGGGTCGTACTGATACGGCACATGGCCGTCAGGACAGGAGAGCATGCTCTCGGGAATGCCCGGCAGCTCTTTCAGCGTCGCCGGGAATTTGCCGTTCTCCTCGCTCGACTGCGCCATTTGGAGCGCCGCGCGGAGCTGCTGCAGGTTGTTGATGCACTCCGGATCGTGCCCACGCTGCATCACCGAGCGCTGCTTTTCTCCGGGCTTGCCGCTGCCATGCCCTAAGTAGAACGCATAGATCCCCGCGCTCAGGGCAGCGATGATCACACAGACCACCAGGATCTCTATAAGCGAAAAACCGCGTCGTAAGGTTGTCATTCGGAACATCGGAATTTCTCCTTCACAGGCTTAAGAGACATCCGCCTGGGGCTGAACGGTAAACAGATGCTGACCATATTCGACCGGCAGGCCCTCTTCGATCAGCGTATCCACCACCACCCCGGATCCGGGGGCCGTCACTTCCGTGATGAGTTTCATGGCCTCGATGACGCCGACCACCTGCCCCTGCGCCACTTTCGCCCCCAGCCCGACAATCGGTTTGACATGATGGAAAATGCCGACCAGCGGCGCGGTAACCCAGAGCGTACGCTCCTCCGCTTCCGCATCGTCACTCTCTTCCTCTTCCACAACGCCCTCCCACACCGGCTCATCTTCCGATGTGTAGGCATATGGCCTCGGCATGGCGCCGGGAGAGACGCCCGGTGGGGAGACCGCCTTGCGCAGGGTGATCCGCGCCTCACCCTGCCGTATCGTCAGGTCACTGATCGCGGCGTTATTCACAATTTGTACCAGGCGCTCCAGTTCGGAGAGATCCATATCGTAATTCCGCTTAGATTTTGAGTTTGAAGGTGCAGTACTCCAGGAACCGCTGCGCCCAGGTCATGGCAACGAGCGTAAAACAGATGATGAGGATCGTCTCAATCGGAACGTTGCCGGAGATGCCCTTGGCAATATCCGCGCTGCCCTGATTGTTAAAGTTGAGATGCCCGATCAGGCGATCGATGGCATCGAGCAGATTGCGCATCAGGTGCAGCAGGTTGTCGAATTGGAAGAAGACCAGCACCGGAACGATCAGGGTAAAGGGCGGCGAGAGGATCTGGTATTTTTGCCGCTGATGTTCGTTATAGATAACGCAGTTCTGGCAGCGCTGCCGCTTCTGCTGGTCGGTGATATGCGGGTTGGTCGGGATGCGCACGCCTCGCGGCCCCGCCCGCGTGGGAATATTGGCTTTCTTCTCCTCAGCGCTCTTGGTGAGCAGGTCGCCGATGGGGACAAAGCCCGATCCCACGCCCGCCGTCATGTCCTGGCCCTTTGACTGCTCCTTACCGCCCATGGAGAGCAGGATGATGCTCTCTTCGCACATGCATCCGACGCGCTCTTTCCAGCACTTGGTGCGTGCGTGATAGATGGGGCAGCCCTTGCGGACCCCCTCGCGACAGAAGGGGAGCTGCCAGCAGTGGGCCAGCGCCCCGATCAGGGCCTTCGGAACCTGCTCCTTGACGGCGTTCTGTCCGTAGGTGAGGTTGGCGAGATCCTCGCCCTTGCGGGCCGTCATAAAGCGGGAGAACATCGTGCGCAGGATCATCAGGATGCCCGGAGCGCCTACCATCATCGCCGTCAGGTGGACCTCCCGCAACAACTCCTGGGCCGCCGTGTTATTGACAAGGCGGGTGGCATCCGAGGAGAAGATCAGGTCAATGGCTAGCTGCAGCCCATAGGCGAGGAACGCTGCGACCAGCAGCAAAATGACGCCGAAGGCATCCTCATCATAATAGAGCAGGATCGCGGACAACAACGTGACGACCAGGCTGATATTGAGATAGAGGGAGAGCTGCCTTACCAATTCCAGAGCATGGGCCGATTCGGTGGGCTTGCCTGCCACATCCGCCATCTGCCCTGAGATCAATCCGTACAACAAATAGAGAAATAACAACAGCGTCGGAATCAGCGAAATCTGGAATATTTTTTTAATAACATCCAGAACCTGGTCGCTGAGGATGCTAGAGAGACCGCTATCGGCGGATTTCGTGATTCGCACGTTCGTCCTTCCACTTCTGCGATTCTGCGATTCCCCCTGGCGCCTCTACCGCATAGGCATCGTTCCAAAAGGGCCTGACAGTATGGCGGTCGCAATCCGTCGCTACTTGACCCGCTCCAGATAGGTGTCCGTGCGGGTGTCCACCTTGACTTTATCGCCAATATTGACGAAGAAGGGCACATTGATCACGGCGCCGGTCTCCAGAGTAGCGGGCTTGGAGCCTCCGGAAGCCGTATCGCCCTTTACGCCGGGGTCGGTATCCGCGACTACGAGTTCTACAAAGCTCGGCACTTCCGCACCGAGGATCTTCTCATTGTGCTCGACAACCAGAACCTCCATTCCGTCTTTCAGGTACTTGATCGTGCTGCCGAACGTAGCAGCAGAAATACTGACCTGATCGAAGGTTTCGGGGTTCATGAGCACATACTCATCGTCCTGCTTGTAGAGATACTGCATCGGGTGGCGCTCCAGAATGGCCTGTTCGAACTTCTCCCCGGCGCCGAAGGTGCGGTCCACGACGCCGCCGGTGCGGAGGTTCTTCAGTTTCGTCCGCATCACCGCCCCGCCCTTGCCGGGCTTGTGATGCTGGAACCAGACGATGGTATATATCTCATTGTCTAGCATGATTGACAGACCGTTTTTGAAGTCAGCGGTATCTACTTTCGGCACGGCTCGATCCTCCAAAAGGAAGCGCGTCCCCGACGCTTTCGGCGGGAATGCGCCTTTTTCGCGATTGATTTGACGCGCCAATTATAGCACAAACCGAGGGGTCGGCGCAACCAGGCGTACGCTCCGCCCCGTTATGCCGTCGTGAACGTCTGTCAACCGTTTGACGAAGGAGAAGCACTTTGGTTACAGGGAGAGGGCGTCGATTTCTGCGCGCGTGGGGAGAGAGGGCTGCGCTCCCATGCGCGTTACGGAGAGGGCGGCGGCACGCGTGGCGAACCGAGCCGCGGTGGTCAGATCCTTCCCTTCGGCCAGGGCGACGGCCAGCGCCCCGGTGAAGCAATCTCCGGCAGCCGTGGTGTCCACCGGCGGAACGGGAAGCGCGGGCAGGCGCTCGAGGGTCCCGTCCGTAGCGACCAGACAGCCTTCGCTGCCCAGCGTGATGACCACCGCACCGACCCCTTTTTGCAAGAGCGTTTTGGCTACTTCGGCCCAATCCAGCCCTTCGGGAGTGGCATGCCCCAGCAGGTTTGCGGCCTCATGCTCATTTGGGGTGAGCACATCCACCTGGCGCAGCAGGTCCCCCGGCAGTGGGTCGGTATGCCGGACGGGAGCGGGGTTCAAAAGGACCCGTGTGCCGACGGAGCGGGCCAATCCCACGGCGTAGACGACGGTCTCCAGGGGGATCTCCAGTTGCAGCACCACGGCATCGGCAGCGGCGATGCTGTCCCGCGCCGCTTCGATGTCGGCTATGCTGAGCTGATGATTGGCGCCCGGCGCAACAATGATCGCATTCTGCCCCTGCGTGTCCACGCCGATCAGCGCCACGCCCGTCGGATGCTCCGGGTCGCGCCGGATGTGGTCGGGCAGGATACCGGACGCCTCCATCGCCTCCCGAAGCGCATCGCCGAACGCATCCTGCCCCAGGCGCCCGACGAAGCGCACCTCCGCGCCCAAGCGTGCTGCGGCGACTGCCTGGTTGGCCCCTTTGCCGCCCGGCGGCATCACAAACGCGCCTCCCAGCACCGTCTCCCCCGGCGCCGGGATATGCTCCGTGCGCACCACCAGATCCTGGTTGGCGCTTCCGATCACTACGATACGGGATCGCTTGTTCATAACAACTTTCTGGACGGCGTTGAAACGCCGTTCTGATACACAAAGTCCGCGAATAAGGTCGCGCTTCGCGCAGCCCAAATCTGCTCTTCCCCCGCAGACTTCCCTCGCGGATTTCGCGGACTCCCTATTGAACCCGCGACGGCGGGTTTCGCATTTCAGAACGGGGATTGATCCCCGTGGATCAGAATAGCCGTACTCACTCTTAAAGTGGGACGCGGGTCTGCAGGGCGACGGAGGCCCGCTCAAAGCCCACCAGATGCGTGACGAACTCGACGCCTACGTTGCGTGTGACCTGGGCGCCCACAAAGAATTTGCCGCCCGGACGCAGTTGCCCGTCGAAATACATTCCCAGTCCGAAGCCGGCGTAATACTTCCCGGAGATCGACAGCACCTGATCCAGGGTGGCGGCATAGGTCGTCCCCGGCGCGGCGAAGAAGTTCGGGGCATTGAACTCTCCCAGAAAATCTACCGCACCACGGGTGCGAAAGCCGGGCAGGAGGTGCAGTTTTGGAAAGGCGATGTCGGCGCCTGCGGCAAAGCCCAGGCTAGGCGATAGGAGCAGTCCTATGCGCAGGGCATTGGTGTCGGGCGTCAGTACGTCGCCGGTCCTGTCATACGCTCCTGCCAGCGCCTCCGGCCGGGTGGGCGCATTCAGGCCGGTCTGGAAGTTGATGAGCATGAGGGTGCGTTTCTTACCGAAAAAGCCGGCCCCGTTCTCCTCGGTGTCATCGCGGATCAGATTGAACTGGAGCTTGGAATCGCGCGGCAGGTAGTAGTTGATACCGGCAGTGTACTCATGTAACTTGTGGTTGATGCGGGGTATCTGGAGGTTCGTTTCGGTCACTACCACCAGCGGCCCCCCGTTCTGTTGCGCCGGGTCCCAGTGCTCATAACGCGCGACAAACTGCCATCGGCGGGAGATGGTGTGCGCGTACAGAATGTACGCCCCCCGCGAGATACTGCCGTTCAGGCCCGGCCCCGGAGCACCCGGAGCATAGTCGCGGCCATAGGCGACCTCGCCCTCCAGGTAGTGCGGGCCATGCTGCCAGATGAAGGTGGCCCCACCCCGGTCCCGCCGCTCCGACGGGGTATTGCCCAGCACATTCATCCCGCCCCACAGCCCCGCTTTCAGGTGGGAAATGCCGGTGTAGAAGAGCGCGCCGTCTATAAATTTCTGGCTGTTGTTGTCCTGCCGGTTCTGGGTCGCGCCATTGTCATCCCAGATCCCGACCAGGCCCTCCACCGTCGGGTAGCGATAGCGCAGAGCCAGCCCGAAATCGCGGGCGTTCCCCACCAACCCTACCTTCGCCGGCAGGTCTTCGTTCATCACGGCGCGGGCCACGGTCAGCAAGCGGCTGTCATCCCGCGATCCCTCCTCCGTCAGGCCCGTACGCTGCTGCCCCACTTCCATGCGCAGATGCCGGTTGAACTGGTAGCCGACGGTCAGATCCTGCAGCACTTGCTGGTGGCTGGAACCATCGAACGCCCTGGCGAGGTCGAACATGGTATGGAGATCGAACCGTCCGGGCGGCAGGAGCGCCGATCCCTCTTCTCCCGGTAACGGCGCATCCCGCCCCTGTGGGAAGACATCCAGGGCGACCTCGGAGCGGCGGACACGGAAGGCGCTGACGCCATCCAACCCATAGTTGCGGCCCGGCGGCAGCGGGCCGCCGCCGTTGTTCCCGGCGATCCGGTCGCCAAGGCCGTTGCCATACCAGCCTTGAAATAGCAGGCTGGTACGCCAATACTCCCTCTTCGGTTCCTTTTTGTCCTCCGGAGCAGAGGCGGCGCTCGGCGCATCGGCCCCATCCGAAAGGGATTTTGCGTTCTCCTCTTGCGCTCGCCCCGGCGATTTCAGGAGCATGATCCCTGTCACCATCAGCACAGAGGTCAGCGTTGTTCCGCGCCATCTCCTGCGGTGAGCAGAAGCGCGGGAGCGAACCGGGTTCGCCCATCGGCAGTATGGAAAGAGCAAATCCTTTGTCTTCCTTCTTGAATTAGCAGCCCTCTTACAGGAGAGGGTAGAATGGGGTCGTTAGGTCCGCGCTCAGATTCATCCGGGTGTGGGTCAAATCCTGCGTCTTTTGCGGGGTTTGGGGGAAAAGAGGGGAAAACACAAACACACGTCATTCCGAAGGCACGCTTAAGAATGACGTGTGTTTGAGACAGCCAGGAGGAATGGCATCAATCCTCCTGGTTCATTTGTACATAGACTTCGCGAATGCGCCGAACGTGGTAGGCGACATTGGCGGAGGTGCAGCCCACGATCTCGCCCACTTCACGCCAGGTGTACCCCTCCATCAGGCCGCGCAATATGCGCCTCTGTATCAGAGTGAGGCGGGACTGCAACTCGGCGATGTCCACGTCGTTCCGGGGGTCGAAATAGGCTTCCCCCTGGGCTTGCACCTCGGTGAGCGCCACATGCTGGCGGCGGCGCTGCCAGCGAATGGTATCCAGAATGCGCCATCGGGCGCGTTTGAGCAGGTGTTGTTCCGGCGAGCCGACATTCAAGTCCAGGTTCGGAAGCATCTCCAACACGGCCAACCACGCCTCTTGACGTAGATCGTCCGCATCCGCTCCGCATTGTCGCCCAAAATAGGCTGCCATCTTCTCTATGCGCGATTGTAGCGCGTCCATCACATGGGTCTGGGCCTGTCTCTCGCCGACCTTCGCCCGTTCATAAACCTGTTGCATTCTCACACTTCTCCTCAAGAAGAGCCAAAAAACACGAAAAAGAGCCGTCGGTGCTGACCACCGACGGCTTTTTCGAAGACGACAACAGCCGCGCAGGACGATAAGCGTCACGCGGCCCTTGCGTTCTTGAGAAGAAGCGCGTTCATAAGGTTCGGCTCATTCTGGAGAGTGAGGCGAACCTAACGGGTGGTCAGGGCCTGAAGAAAGGTTGTGCCGACAATTGCCGTAGCAACCTATGCTCCCAAAATCTCTGTCTGAATATCATCAAAACCCTTACCTCCGTTTCTACAGTCTGGCGTTCCACCATGCCTGTTCAGACGTAACAGGCGAAATATGGTTTCACTATACCCCTCTATCGGCTCCTGTACAGTCTTTGTTAAAGGGGAAAAAGAATTTTTTTTACTTTTTTTCTTTTCGAGGCCGAGTATAATGGAGAGGACTCACTCCCTCAGAAGGGCGTCTCCACTCCCGAACAGGGATTTGAAAAGGAAATCTGATGTCCGCTTTTGACAATCTGACCCATGCACAGCAACTGGCGTTGCTGGAGGTCTTCGATAATCCGCGCCCGGAGCGCGACTACCGCATCGTGCATACCTGCCACGAGTTTACCTCCGTCTGCCCCAAAACCGGGCAGCCGGACTTTGCCACCATCATCATCGATTATATCGCAGATGCCAAGTGCCTGGAACTGAAAGCATTGAAGTTCTATCTGCAGGCCTTTCGGCAGCAGGGGATCTTCTACGAAGCCGTGACCAATCGTATTCTGGACGATCTGGTGGAAGTCTGCCGGCCCCGCAGCATGACCGTCCGAGGCGATTTCAACATGCGCGGCGGCATCTCTTCGGTCATCACAGCAGAGTATCGCAAAGGTTCCTGACCAGATTCCGAACAAAGGAAGGCCCTGCAGTCCTATTAGGATTGCAGGGCATTTCGTATGCGAGAGCCGAGCCGTGAACGACCCGTCTAGGGGAGGGCGCAGCAAGCAGCGCCCCTACTAACCGGTCTGCGACCGGCAATGCATCCTCCGCCCGTAGGGCGGTTGGCTGTCGCAAGGCAGAGGCGCGAACCATTGCAGCGCCGTTCCTTGCAGTGGCCCATTAGCCAAGTCCTTCAGGACTTGGCGATGATCTCGCGAATATGATCGTCGAAGGCGTTCTGATCCGTGATAAAGGATTGGAGCGCCGACTCGGTCATCAGGTCATCCAGCGAGGCGCGGCCCGCCCACCGAGCCGTCTCGGGGATTTTGCCCTTGGTGCGGATCTCCGTCTGCTCCTGCGGGGTAAAGTTACTGAACAGCCGGGTCCCGAAATCCTTGTCCGCCTGGCGCAGGTCGTCTCCCGTCAGGTTCGCTCCACCCCGCGCCGCCAATTGCTGCGCGAAGCGCTTGAAGGTGTCGTCAATCGTCCACAGCACCTCGACGCTGCCCTTGTCGGTCGATGTCGCCAGTTCGACCGCATACTCCTCTTTCAGACGCGAAGTGAGGTCTTCCGGCTTGTGGCCCTGCGTATAGAACTCGGCCACGGCCTTCGGCGGGATGGTATAGACATCTACCCCGGCCAGCGAGATCATCTGCTCGGCATTGCGCATGGAAGCGGCGATCTGGTGCGTGGGGATGTCGTCGTGCGCGCTGCGCAGCTCGATCAGTCCCGCCTGCGACGCCAGCGTGACCTTCTCGCCGACGTTCTTGCCGTCACCCAGGTGGTTGTCGGCGACGACCGCGTTCAGACGGCCCAGGAAGACATTCACATAGTTCGGCTTCGAGACCAGCGCCGCCAGGTAGTTCTGGCGCGCGGAGAAGCCGAGCGTGTAGTTGATCGGGATGCCCTCCTGCCGCACCCGCGCCACCGCGCAGTAGCCTTCCGGCGTGAGGGGGATCTTCACGATAAAGCGGTCGGGATTGACCGCGTAGTAGCGCTGTGCGTAGCGGACGGTCTTCTCGATGTCATGCCCGACCGCCGGATGCAACTCTACGCTGACGAGGGCGTCGAACGCCTTCACCAGCCGCAACGCGATCTGGCAGTTGACCACGAACACGATGTCCATCACCAGGTCGTCGTCGCTGATGCCCGGCTCTACGCCGCGGACTTCCCGAATGGCGTTCTGGATCACATCGTCCATGATGCCGGTCTGCACGACCTGATTGGCGAGGGTATTGTTGGTAGTCAGCGCGGACATCTCCCGTCGCCACAGTTTGCTCGCCTCTTCCAGATTGCCCGTATCCAGCCAGAGCTGCGTGCCCAACTGATTGAGCTTCGCCAGTGCGGGATCGCTCGGCGGGGCGGGCACACGCTCCGGGGCGTGCGCCACATTGCGCGCCAGTTCCGCCAGCAGCGCCTCTTTCCGAGTGAGATTCTCCGTTGCTATCGCCATGATCGAACTCCTTTCGCTCCTTCATCCTACCGCGCGCACCGTAATCACGGCGACAACGCGGTCCACAATCCATTCTCGGTACAATTCAGTGTACCCGACAGGGCAAGGCAGAACGTCAGGTCAGGCCGAACCAGGCTTTGGTTTTCGGAAGGAACCATAGGACGCCAAGAATGAGGGCGATCCCCACGCAGATCACCTTCGGCACGGTGGAAAAGCCGAAGGCGAACAGGCATAGAAAGGCGAATACTCCCACCCCGACGGCATTGGCCGTCCAGGTCCAGGTGCGCTGCGTCCAGGTCGCCACCGCCAGCCCGATCAGCGCCAGCGCCAATGGAACCAGGAAGATGGCCCAGACGATCGCACCGAAGGTACTGGTCGCCACATTGATCGCATTCGATCCCTCCTCATTGATGGTAGGGCGATCCTGAAAGTGCCTGACGGCGAGGCCCAGGACGAAGAGCGCAAACGCCAGGTTGAAAGCCGCAATCACCATCACAATGGGCGGGTGCCCCTGCGTCGCGCTGGCCTGCTCGGCCAGTCTGCCCTGGTAGCGCTCCCCCGTCAGTTGCCCTCCATAGGCCGTGAAAGGCGAATGGCAGTTTTTACAGACCGCATTGCCCGCGTCGTTGACTTCCCCACAATTGGGACACTGTATCGTATCCGGCATTCCTGCCTCCTGAAAAATACTTCCAACCCTTGTACCCAGTATGGACATGAGGGCCGCGATGTTGCCACATCCGCATTTCCACGCCGTCTGGAGTTTGCCCTGCCCCTATTCGGGAAGCGCCATCTCCAGCTCTTTTTTGAGCAGGCGTTTCACCACCTTGCCCGTGCCCCCGCGCGCCAGAGCATCCCGAAAGATCACCTGGCGCGGGACTTTGTAGTTCGCCAGGCGTTCACGGCAGTAGGAGATCAGTTCCCGTTCGGCGACCTCTTGCTCCGGTTTCTTAACCACCACGGCGACGACCTCCTCGCCCCGCAGGGGGTCCGGCTGGCCGATGACGGCGCAATCCGCGACGCCAGGATGGGTGAACAACACCTCTTCGACCTCACGGGGATAGACGTTGAGGCCCGCCGTGATGATCATGTCTTTTTTGCGATCCAAGATATAGACGTAACCATCGGCATCTATCTTGCCGATGTCGCCGGTGTGGTACCAGCCGCTCCGCATCGCCTCCGCCGTCGCCTCCGGCTGGTTCAAATAACCGAGCATGACATTGTCGCCGCGCACGACGATCTCACCGATCTCTTCGGGGCCGAGCGGATGGTCGTTGTCGTCGAAGATCGCGATCTCGACGCCGGGAAGTGGCAATCCGACGCTGCCGACCTTCCGCTCCCCATAGAGCGGATTGACCGAGGTGGCGGGGCTGCACTCCGTTGGGCCATCTCCCTCCAGAACCGGGATGCCGTAGCGGGCTTCCAGCGCGGTCAACGTGGTGGCGGGCAGGGGAGCGCCGCCGGAGACGAAGACGCGCACAGAGGACATATCGTAATCGCGCTCCGGCGAGTGCTGCAGGAGGGAGTAGAACAGGGCGGGAACGGCTGGGAAAATCGTTATCTTGTGCTTCTCGATAGCCTCCAACGCCCGCGCCGGGGTGAAGTTGTCTATGAGGATGGAGGCACAGCCATTGCTCAACGCGGCATGCATACAGACCGTGCCCGCGAAGGCATGGAAGAGCGGCAGGGCCGTAAAGAAGCAGTCAGACGCGGTAAACTCCAACACCCCTTCAAATTGCTCCACATTGCGGATGAGGTTGCGGTGGGAGAGCATCGCCCCCTTGGGATGCCCCGTGGTGCCGGAGGTGTAGATGATGACGGCGCAGGTGTTCTCATCCTGTTCGACGGGCGTCAACGGGGGTGCGGCGGCGCCTGTCGCCATCAGTTCCGGCAGGGTCGTAAACCCGGTAATGGCATCGGCCAGCGCCGGCTCCGCCAACTCCTCTCTCCCCAGGATGCTGACCACATGCCGCAGCCCACTCAGGCCCTTCCGTGCGGCCTCCACGCCGGGCAGCAGTTGGGGCACGGTGAGGACCAGGCGAACGTCGGCGTCTCTCCAGATATACTCCAGTTCCGCCGGCTTCAGCAGCGGATTGGAGGGAACTACCACCGCGCCCAGCATCGCTGCGGCATAGTAGCCCAGGACAAACGGGGGACAGTTGGGCAGCAGCAGCGCCACCCGATCCCCTTCTCGTATCCCCAGCGACGCAAACCCCGCCGCAAGCCTTCGCACGGCAATATCCAGTTCCCGATAGGTCATCGGCTGATCCCTATAAACCAGCGCACGATGGTCCGGATAGCGCTCAGCTCCCTGTGTGATGATGTCGCCCAACAGCATGTGCGGCGTCTCCTCCTGAAAGGTGGATGCACGGCACTGAAGTGCCGTGTCAAAAGATTGACATATTTGTCAAAGAGCCTTCATTGCCCCTTATGTTTTGCAATGCTAGGCGCATCTCCTGCCTGGAGAGCTTCTAACCTCTCATCATGAAAGAAGCGGCAGAGGTCGGTAAGGGGACAATTGGGGCAGCGAGGAGACTGGGCTTTGCAGATCTGGCGGCCATGGGTGATAAGCGCGACATGGAAGCGATAAGTCTGTTCCGGCTCGATCTGCGCCTGCAGCGCATCGTGCGCTT
>Ga0070734_10003295_pt1 | contig 17246 bp, 10 predicted proteins | sample Coa_R1_8_FD_66444 | JGI IMG/M metagenome (GOLD analysis project Ga0070734, IMG submission 66444) | Surface soil microbial communities from Centralia Pennsylvania, which are recovering from an underground coalmine fire - Coalmine... | ecosystem: Environmental > Terrestrial > Soil > Unclassified ... | reverse complement strand
CACCACCGCGATCACGGCCATTCCCACGGGCGCGGGCCGGGGAAGGCATGACCCTGTCGCGGACATGCTGCGGATTTACCGTTTCCAACGCCGGAGTTTTCATTTCGCCCAGACCCTCCCCCAAACCGTGGGAGGCAAGTTGGAGAACTACGGGGCTGTTTTCGTCACCTCGGCGGACCCTTCCCAAAGCCGGCCCCAGCGCCGCAGCCAAATCCTGGAGACCGCCGAACGCATCCATGATTTTGCGACCAGGGAATTGGGGGGGGAGGTCCTGGTGGGGATCGGCGAGACGGTGGCGCCGGGGGAACCGCTGAAAGAATCCTACCGACAGGCGTTGCTGGGACTTCATTTAGGCCGGGGGGCCGGGAAAAAGGTGGTTTTTTTCAGCTCGGTCCATGCCCAAAAATCCGTGGGCATACTGGAAATTACGCGCCGGTTGGAAAAATTAAAACTCCTGGTTGAAACGGCTTCCCTCGCGGACTTGGGGGCCACCCTGGACGGGTTCTTGAACCAGGTGCTCACCCTTTCCCTGCATGACCCCGAGGAAATCCGGTGGCATTTGCAATACGGATTGATCCTGATGAAAGACGCCGTTGAGAAAAGGCTTTTCGGGAAGAAGGAGGAAGCGTCCAGGTTGCATGAAAACCTGGTCCTCTCCCTGGAAAAAGCCGGAACAACGCAGGAGATGATCCTGTCCTTTAAGGACGCCTTGGAAAAAATCCTGTTCCTGGTCCAGGGCAGCGGGGTCCTGAGGGGCGTCCTCTCCATGGAAGGGGTCCGGGATTATTTGGACCAGCATTTCCGGGAACCCCTGCGGGCCAAAAAAATCGCGAAACTGGCGGAAACATCGGTCGCCACCCTCAGCCGCCATTTTAAGAAGACCATGGGAGTCGGACTGGAAGCCTATCTCCAGAACTTGAGGATGGAAGAGGCGAAGCGCCTCTTGAAAACCGGAAGCCTGCCGGTTTTCCAGATCGCCCAATCCTGCGGCTTCAAATCGGCTTCGCACTTCAACCGGTTCTTCCGGAAAAAAGCCGGATGCTCTCCCGAAGAATTCCGAAAAAAATCCCGCTGAGTTGAACGAGAAAAATATTTCGGCGTCCCAAAGCCGTTTGAAATAAAAGTCAATGTCGTTGATGAATTCTGGCCATTGATCTACCCATCCCCCGTTGTGGACGCGCCCCTCCACCTGTATCTTTTGACCTCGGCCGGTTTGAAAGCGCTTTTTACGGCCTTTTTGGTGGCCCCCACGAAAAGCGGTAGGGATTCAAAGGGCCAGGCGGTTACCGAACGGACTTGAGTCCGGTTTCCTTCGGCCCGTCGCATTTAAATTCGGAGGTGGTACCCATGTCCTTGAAAAAAATGAACGCCCTTGCCTTGGCCCTTGGGCTTTTCGGCTTTACCCCCGTCCTCTGGGCGCAAAACGTGACGGTTACCTCCGGCACGACTTTTCAAACCATCTCGGGTTTCGGCGCCTGTAGCCAATGGGACAACGGGTTCTCGTCCTCCCTGGCGAACACCTTCTGGGCGGACGATTCGGGCCAGTCCCCCAGCAACCAGGTGAACGGCCACGCGGGCCTTTCCATCCTCCGCCTGGGCATCGACGACTCGGGCAACGGCAACTGGGGCTCCCAATGCTCCTTCGCGACCCAGGCGCTGGCCATCAACAAAAACGTCAGGGTCTTCGCCAGCCCCTGGAGCCCGCCGGCCAAGTGGAAGAACAACAACAGCGTCTCCGGCAACAACACCGGAAGCGACAACTTCAACCCCGGTTCCAACAGCAACCAGCTTAACACCGGGAATTTCGCCAATTACGCCGCCTACCTCACCAGCTTCGCCACGGCCTGTAAGAACACCTATGGCTTCACGCCTTACGCCATTTCAGTCCAGAACGAACCGGACTACGACCCCAGCTATGACGCCTGCCTTTGGTCGCCTTCCGCCATCGATTCCTTCGTCGGTAACTACCTGGGCCCGGACCTCAACGCGGCCGGTTTCAGCAACATCGTCATGATGCCCGAATCCTTCGCGGACAACCTGAACGGGTCCAACACCACCATGAGCGACTCGAACGCGGCGAAATACGTGAGGGTCGTCGGGATGCACCTCTACGGCGGCGGCCCCAACACCCTCCCCTCCAGCTACTCCTCCACGGCCGGCCACGCGGTTGAATCCTGGTGCACCGAAGTCTCGGAGAAAACCAGCGACAACAACATCGACAGCGGCGTTTTCTACGCCGGCGAGCTCCACAGCTGCATCGTCGACCACAACTTCAACGCCTACTGTTACTGGTGGCTCGTCCCCACGGGAACGGACGACGAGGGCCTCTGCGACAACTCCGGCAACCCCACCAAGCGCCTTTATACGATCGGCAATTTCAGCAAGTTCGTCCGCCCGGGTTATGTGCGCATCGGCGCCACCGAGGTGCCCTCGTCGGGAGTTTCGGTATCCGCCTACTACAGCTCCACCGACGGCAAGGTCGTGATCGTGGCCATCAACGGCAATAGCGGCTCCAGCGCGAACGTCAATTTCAATTACAGCGACCTGAACGTCTCCACGGTTTATCCCTGGCTGACGAATTCCAGCAACAACCTTGTCCAGCAAAGCTCCGTGGCCGTCAGCGGTGGGAAATTCAGCTATACCCTGCCCGCGCAAAGCGTCATGAGTTTTGTGGCCTCGGCGGGCGGGGGCACGCCGGTGCCGACCGCCACCTTGACGATGACCCCGACCCCGATCGTTGCCTCCACCTGGCGGGTCAACGCCGGGGGGCCGGCCTATACGGACAGCCTGGGCAACGTTTGGGCCGCGGATGAGAACTTCAACGGCGGGACCACCATCGCCAGCGGGGGGACCATCACGGGAACGAATGATTCCACCCTTTACGACACCCAGCGTTACGGAAGCTTCAGCTATTCGTTCAACGTCCCCTCCGGCAGTTACCAGGTCACCCTGAAATTCGCAGAGACTTATTCGGGCGACTTCGCCACGGGCGACCGGGTCTTCAATGTCGCCATCAACGGGACCACGGTAGCCTCCAACATGGATATCTTCTCGCAAGTGGGTTCGAACACCGCCGACGACAAGGTGTTCAATAACGTCGCCCCGGTGAGCGGCGTCATTACCATCACCTTCACGGGAGGGAGCAGCACGGACACCAACGCGGTGGTCGAGGCCCTGCAAGTCATCCCGCAGCCGGCCACGCCCACGTTCACGCGCACCAATACGCCGACTTCGACCTTCACGGCTACGGCCACCAGCACCGCTACGTCCACTGCCACGTCGACGAAGACCAATACGTTGACGGCTACCAATACGGCCACCAGCACACCGACAGCTTCGTTTACATCGAGCTGGACGCCGTCAAGTACCGCCACGCGCACGCCGGTGCCGCCCACGGCCACCAATACGGCCAGCAGCACGCCTACGTCCACCGCCACGTCGACCCATACGAACACGGCGGTTCCGCCGACGGCCACTATGACCTTTACGGCCGTGCCACCGACGATGACGAATACGCCGGTACCGCCCACGGCCACGAACACTCCCGTTCCGCCGACGGCGACGAATACGCCGGTGCCGCCGACGGCCACGCCGACGTTGACGCCGAACAACACGGCTACGTCGACGAATACCCCAGCCCCGCCGACTTTGACCAATACGCCGGTACCGCCCACAGCCACCAACACCCCGGCGCCTCCGACCGCGACCTTCACTTCGGCTCCTCCGACTTCGACCTTCACGGCGGTTCCGCCTACGTCGACGTTCACCGTCACTCCTGTGCCCCCGACGGCGACGAATACACCGGTGCCACCCACAGCCACAAACACACCGGTTCCGCCGACGGCCACGAACACACCTGTCCCTCCGACGGCGACGAATACCCCGGTGCCGCCAACGGCGACCAAGACCTTCACGGCGGTTCCACCGACGGCGACCTTTACCCTGACACCTGTGCCGCCCACGGTGACCAACACTCCGATGCCTCCGACGGCCACGAGGACCTTTACCCCCGTGCCGCCGACTGCGACCTTTACCTTAGTTCCGCCCACGGCCACATGGACGGTGACGCCGACAAACTCGGCTACCGCCACGTTCACGCCGACCACCGTGGTGGCCAGCGGCAGCCTCAAGGTACAGCTCCTGAGCGGGGTGACTTCGGGCACTACCAACAGCCCCCACCCCTTCCTGCAGGTGGTCAACACGGGAAGCGGGTCCTTGAACCTGAATAATGTGACGGTGAGGTACTGGTTCAACTGCGACTGCACCAACCAAGGCCTGCAGGCCTGGGTGGACTGGGCCGGCCTCATCCCCTCGGGAACCTACGAAGGGTCCAACGTGCATGTTGCGGTACTGCCCACCAGCCTGGGAGGCCAGACCGACTATGTCCAATACAGCTTCACCGGGAACATCACCCTGGCGCCCGGGGGCGTGATCCAGATCCAGAGCCGGTTCAACAAGAGCGACTGGAGCAACATGACCCAGTCCAACGACTGGAGCTTCGCGGCCAATAGCGCTTACCAGAACGCGGGCAACGTGACCGGGTACCTGAATGGAGGCCTGGTCTGGGGCCAGGAACCGGTGGGGGCGGCGGCCGCCCTCAAAGTCTCCAGCGCCATGGCCTTCCCGAACCCCTCGACGGGAACGGGAACGACCCTGTCGTTCACCGTCAACGGGTCTTCGACGGGGGCGGGCGCTTCCACGCTGGACGCCAGCAACCCCCTGATGGTCGATCCCAACGCCACGATCACCCTCGGCATCTACACCCTGGCGGGGAGGATGATCTGGAGCCAAACCCTGACCGGAGGAGCCTACGGGACTTCGGGACAGCATGAGGTTTACTGGAACGAGAAGGATTTGAGGGGAACGGGATTGGCCAACGGGATTTACATCCTCAAGGTGACAATCCAGTCGAACGGCCAGACCAGTTCCACCATCGGCAAGATCCTGATACTGGGGTAGGTGCCTCCGCCGACGGGGCCGCCTTTACTGGCGGCCCCAAGGGCAGGGTGAACGGCAACCCAATCACCTGGAAAAAAAGCGACGACAGAGGCCCATGGCCACCCCCTGGCCGACGGGCTCTATTACGTGGTGGTGACCGTCAACGGCAAGCATTCCACTGCAAAACTGCTGATTCTTCAGTAAGTGAAGTAGAGGGCAATCCTCAAGTTTTCCCCCCGTTTATCCCGTATTTGGCTGCCCGGATGCGGCCTTGAACCCCCTTTTCGAAAAAGCTATCCTTGGCTTCCATTCCACCTTGGGGAGTCCCCAAATCCTATGACGGCCCGTTCTACCCGCCAAACAACCTTTTTCATCGCGGCCGCCTTGCTGGCCCTCGCGGGCCTTGCCGCACCTCTTCGGGCCGCCACGGTGGGCCAGGTTTGGTACACGATCGGCCAAGGCGGCAGTCCAAACACTGGCCTATTCCGCGTGGGTGTGGACGGCTCTAACCCCGTCCTCCAGCAATCCGGCTCCTCTCCCACGGCGGTGATTTTCCCCTACGGCGTGGCCGTGGATCCGGTGCAGGGGAAGTTTTTCTATGCTGAAAACTACGACTATTTTACCTCCGAACAGATCCGGTCGGGCAGCATGGCCACGACCAACTCGTCCTTAACAACCATCTATAACACCCCCAACCCCAACGCCGAGGTCTTGGGTGGCTTGAGGGTGGATACGACCAGCCATAACCTTTATTTCGCCCTAGCCGACTACGCGGCCGCGACCAACAACGGTGTTTACCGCCTGGCCGAAACCGGCGGGTCGGCCACCAAGGTGGGCGGCACCGGAGGGGTGGCGCTCCAGTCGCCCCTCAACCTGGCCCTGGACCTACCCGACAACCTGGTCTTCTTGACTGACGTTTATAACGGCACGGTCAATAACCTGGACGTCTGCAACCTTTCCACCGGCAACGCGGTCTCGCTTTACAGCCTACCGACCCTCTCCAGCCTTCTTTTTGGGGTGGACGTGGACCCGGTGAACCATTTCCTTTACCTCGCCGTGTCCCCCCAGGCCACCGGGGCGGGCAACGAAATCTTGAAGTTTTCCTTTACCGTCACAGGTTCAGGCACGACGGCCGCGGTGGGAAGCCTCACGGGGCCGACGACCCTTTACAATTCCACCAGCGCCGGGGAACCCTTTGACGTCGTAGCCGACCTCCTGGTCGGCACCCTTTACCTGGCGGATAACAACCTACCGGGTGTCACCCATGGCACGGTCTTGGGGACCGGCTCGGTTTCCGCCCTGCACACCGTCGCGGGCGAGGTTTCCGCCCAGAACGTCTTCCTGGAGGCGGCACCCGTCCTTACCACCTCGGGAAGCACGGTCAGCTATAGCGGGGGGGGCGCGGCAGTCGTGGTGGACGCTTCCGCCTCGGTCACCGATTCCACCTCCACCGAACTATCCTGGGTGGCCGTCACCATGACCTCGGGCTATAACACCGGGGACATCCTGTCCGCCAACCCCGCCGGAACCGTCATCACCGACAGCTATAACAGCTCCACCGGGGCCCTCACCCTCGCCGGCCCGGACACCCTGGCCCATTTCAAACAGGTACTGGATACGGTGAGCTATTCCTCCACCAACATCAACGCCAACAACAGCGGCTTCAACCCCACCCGCACCCTCGGCTTCGCCGCCTCGGACGGTTTTATCACGGTGGGGGGCAGCGCCAGCGATTCGGTTACCATCCCCGACACCCCGCCCACGTTGACCGCGGGGGGCACGGCCCAATACAACGCGGCCGGCGGCCCGGTCGTGGCGGATTCCAGCCTTGTCGTCACCGACCCGGACAACACCACCCTGGCTTCGGCCACCGTCTCCATTTCGAGCGGGTTCCTTTCCGGCGATAAGCTGCTTTTCACCAACCAGAACGGCATCACCGGTTCCTACAACACCATCACGGGGAGGCTCGGCCTCTCGGGCACCTCCAGCGTGGCTAATTACCAGACCGCGCTCCAGAGCATCAGCTACACATCCTCGGCCTCCGACCCCAGCAAGGGGGGCACGGACAACACCCGCATCCTCTCCTGGACCGCGAACGACGGCACTTTGGATAGCACCGCCGTCACGAGCACCGTGGACATTACGGTTTTCACCCCCACGCCCACCGCCACCGCCAGCCTGACACCCAGTGCTACGGCCAGCACCACGCCTACCGACAGCCCCAGTTTTACCCCTTCCGATACGCCGACCCAAACACCCACCGCCACGCCCATTGGTACGTCCACTTTGACCGCCACTTTAACCCCCAGTGCCACGGCCAGCCTTACCCCCACCGACACCCCCAGCGGAACACCTACGGCTTCAGCGACGGAAACTCCCAGCGGCACGCCCAGCTTTACCCCGACGGCAACCCCCAGCTTCACCTCCAGCAGTTCGATGACGGCAACGCCCTCCCTCACCGTGACCAACACGCCCAGCCTGACCCCCACCGCCACTGTGACGGCCAGCCCGACCTTAACCGCCTCTTCGACGCCTTCCGGCACGCCCACGCTGACAGCCACCGCGACGATCACTGCTACACCCACCGTCACTGACACGCCCATCCCCAGCCCCACACCCACGGTCACGCCCGTTTACAATGCCTCCAGCACGGGAGGCCTTTTCCTGGGGCCCAATGTGCTGACCAACGGGCAGTCAGCCCAGCTTTATTTCAGGGCTTTGCCCCAAAGCAGCAGTTGGAATATCTACGCCATCGACGGCGAGCGGGTGGACCATTTCACCGTTACCGGCGCCACCGGGCACAGCTGGAACCCGGCCAAGCTGGCCTCGGGCCTTTACCTGGTGCGGGTGCATGTGGTTTACCAGGATGGGACCAGCGGGGATGGGACGTTCAAGGCAGTTGTACTGCATTAATATTAAGAAGGTTTGATATGACGGAAGTTGAAGCCGAAAAGGTTTTCGAGGTTTTCAACGGACTGCTGGACAGCATCCGGCCTTCGGTCTTTCAAGTGAACGGTGTCAGCAACGAAAGACTGGTCCTTCGGAAGACCTTTCCCACCCATTTTGCCCTCTGTGCCTGGCCACTGGGTTCGGTCACGGGCTTTCTGCCCTATTCCCTCGCCTTGGACAACCAGGCCCTGGGCTGCCGCCATTCCATCGGAACGACCTCGACCGATTATGTGGTTTGCATTGCGGCACCTGATGTGGAGGCCATGAACCAAGCCTTGAAGTGCATCCGGGAAACGAATGATTTATTCATCAACCCCGAGTCCGTCGAGGCGCCGATACTTTCCATCTGGCTGAAGGGTCCCAATGGCCGGCTGGTGGAAATCCCCAATTACCAAGGCGAGGATCTAGGCCAATTTGACTCGGATACAAATTTGGTGTCCTGAGCCTCACTTTCCCTATCTTAAACGTAAGTATACGGGTGTATTCTTTTTCTTCTTGACCTAAACAGTTTTTAGTGCAGAATAAGGCATGGAAACAACAATGATCGGCCAAGGAATTGACCTAAATGCCTAGAGTTTCCTATCGAGTTGCCGAGTCGCCCGCCAGAATCGATGCTGATTGGGTTTATTGGGCCCGCCAAGAAGGTCGTCTATCAAAAGAAGCTCCCAGCTTTAAATTGATAGATTTGTTTGCGGGGGCGGGCGGATTGACTGTTGGGTTCACCCGTTTTTCCGGACATACCTTCCAACCCGTTTGGGCGAATGACTTCAATCAATATGCAACCGATACATACAATCTAAATTTCGGCAATCATTGTGTTGTAGGCGACATCAATAAAATCCTAAAAGACCCATCAATTGTTATCCCGAAAGCGGACGTGGTTATCGGTGGTCCGCCTTGCCAAGGTTTCAGCCTTTTAAATAAGAATCGGGAGAACGACCCGCGGAAGCAGATGTGGCGTCCTTATTTAGAAGTGGTGAAAAGATCGGAAGCCCAAATCTTTGTAATGGAGAACGTGCCCCAAATTCTAGGTTCTCCCGAACATACCCAGATAATCCGTGCAGCGAAGGAAATGGGTTTTAAATTGGCTTGGAAAAAACTTTGCGCCGCCGATTATGGCGCCCCCCAAACCCGTCGACGGGCCATTATTATTGGTTGCCGCTTTGCCGATCCGACGGAATATCTCCAACTCAAGAAAACCCACTACAGTCCCCAAGAGGAAGATTCAGAAGATCTATTCGACCCCAATGGACAATATATTTCCATGCCGAAGCCTTGGCGCAACGTTCGGGATGCCATCGGCGACCTGCCCAAGCCGGTGGGGACCGAGATTCGGAATGAATCGGCGCCATTGGATCTTCACTTCGGCAGGACGCCAACTCCGGTCAGCCTGAAAAGATATAAGGCTATACCAAAGGAAGGCATGAACCGTTTCGACCTGCAAAGAAACGCTCCTGAGCTTACTCCGAAATGTTGGAAGAGGAAAAAATCAGGTGGCACCGATCTTTTTGGACGGCTTTGGTGGAATCGTCCGGCCTTCACTATTAGAACGGAATTTTTTAAACCGGAGAAAGGGCGTTATCTACACCCCCTCCAGCATCGTCCAATCACCCATAGGGAAGCGGCCCGCTTTCAATGCTTCCCGGATTCCTTCCGGTTCTCCGGAACCAAGATTGAAATTGCCAAACAAATCGGAAACGCTGTTCCCACCGTAATGGCAGCGCGGGTCGCAGATTGTGTCTATGCCCTCCTGCTGTCCCAAAAGGCCGTCTATGGCCGACACCTTCAGCCCTAAAAAGCGCAGTTGGATCATGTCCCGCATCAGGGGACGCGACACAAAACCCGAAAAAATAGTCCGGACAATTTTGAGGCGAATGGGCTATCGTATTCAGAAATACGATAAGCGTTTGCCGGGCAATCCAGACATTGTTCTTAAAAGGAAGAAAAAGGTCATATTTGTCCACGGCTGCTTTTGGCATGGCCATAAACTCTGCCAAAGGTCGAGGCGGCCTTCCACCAATCGGGCCTTTTGGAACAGAAAAATTGATGGGAACATCCGGCGCGACATACGTGTACGACGCCAGTTAAGGCGCATGGGCTGGGATGCTCTGGTTTTGTGAGAGTGTCGAATTAAGAAAGCAGCCTTGAAGACAGAACAAAAAGTAGAAGTTTTCATGAAACGAAAGGCTTAAAAATGCCAAAGGAAAAAGCGGCCATTTCTACGCTTTCATTGTTAAGAAAAAAATTTCACGTCAACATTCTTAAGAAAATTCTTACAGTTGAAAATGGAATTCCTTCAAACGCTGATAAGCACAACAAAGTGAGCATTGGAATCTCCAACGGGATCATCCGGATGATTGGGAAGGCTCTTGAAAGGGAAAGGCTGGCGGCCCAGACTTCCGGAAATAACTTTGAAAATATATGTCGAGATTTCATTGAAGCGGCCTTCCTGAAACTCGACCACCTTCGGCCGGGTCATTGGAGGTTTAAACAATTAGGGGAAATCTCGGAATACGAGCAATATGCTCACTTAAAATACATTGACCAGGTTAGAAAGAAAGACTCCAAATTGGCCTCGATACTTGGAAGCGACTACACCATAACTCCGGATATCGTAATTTCAAGGGAGCCGGAAGACGATAGGGCTATTAATAAAAAAGAACTATATGTGGACGACCAGAGCGGAAAACAGACAAGTCTTCGGAAGAAATACAACGATCTCCCTATTCTCCACGCGAGTATTTCCTGTAAATGGACCATCAGAAGTGATCGGGCCCAAAATTCAAGGACGGAAGCCCTTAATTTAATGAGAAATAGGAAGGGGAAACTCCCGCACATTATGGTGATTACGGGTGAGCCACTCCCAAGCCGCCTTGCTTCAATCGCCCTTGGAACCGGAGATATGGATTGTGTCTATCATTTTGCACTCCCGGAGCTCATTCAATCTGTGGACGAAATGGCGAAACAAAAAGAGGGATTGTCCGAAGCTAAAGATCTTTTGACGACAATGGTGGAAGGAAAACGGTTGAAGGATATTTCGGACTTGCCATTGGACTTAGCGATTTAGGAGAAGGATATGCCTCAATCTTTTGAATCAAAAAGTTTTAATATTGGAACCCTTTTGGGGATGTATGAAAACAGAAGGGTCGTTTTGCCCAGATTTCAAAGAGGTTTTAGCTGGGAAACAACCCAAATTTCAACCTTTTGGAACGATCTCTTTTCATTCCACGTTGATCGAAAAGGTGACCGGCATGTCTCCTATTTTCTGGGTCCGATAGTAATCCAAGATTCTCAAACCGAGATTGTATTGCTCGATGGGCAACAACGATTAGCTACTTCCACTATTCTTTTGTCGGCCATTCGTAATATAGCTCGTGGTATCAGTGAATCAGGGTTCACTGCTGGCGCCGACCTGGCCCGAGATATTCAAAGGGAACTAATAGAGAAAGACAGCGAAAGCACGCAGTATTCATTGGATCTAAGCGAACAAGATTCTGTCTTTTTTAAAAGTTTTATTCAAAAAGATCCACCTTCGAACATTAATCCAATATTACGTTCTCATAAGTTGATAAAGGCCGCCTATGACTACTTTTTAAAGCAGCTCGGCGACAAAATCTCCTCTCTAAAGGAAAAACCTGAGAAACTTAAATTCCTAAAAGAAATTAGGGATTGCTTGATTAAAAACTTGATCGTTGTCGCAATCATCGTCCAAGAGGAGGAAGACGCTTACGCCATATTCGAGACACTTAACGATAGGGGACTGAGACTGTCGGTTCCTGACTTATTACTCAATTTGTTGTTGCGTCGCACAGACCAGATCGATAGCGTTCGAAGTAATTGGAATATGCTCTTAAATAATCTGGGCACAAGAGACATCGCCCAATTCTTAAGACATATGTGGCTATCTCAATATGGTGACTTAAAAGCTAGGGGTTTATTCAGCGAGTTAAAGCAACATATTGAATCAAAAAAAATCGACAGCTTGGAGTTTTCAAGAATTTGTTCCGAAGAGTGTGAGGAATATGTTTCGATTTTAGAAGTAGACGACAATATTCCAGAAGATTGCAGAAGAGAAGTCGAGGGGCTGGTGAAGTATTTAAGAATCACATCTTGTTTTCCACTGCTGCTGTCGGGTCTCAAATGTCTAAACGAAGCCGATTTTAGCAAATTAGTGAAATCAACAACCGCCCTAGTCGTGCGTTACGATTTAATGGGAAATTTAAATCCTAATGATTTAGAAACATCATTTTACGTTGCTGCTCGAGAAATACGTGGGCATTTTGCGACCGGTGACAACAGTGCGCGCTGCTTGCAGGCTGCAAAAGCAATTCTGGCCAAAATTAACCCTGCCGATCAAATAGTTGAGCAAAATGCAAAAAATCTAATTTTAAATCGCAAACAAGCTACTTGGCTAATAACTGCCATCGCTCGGTGGGAACAGTCCGGTACTAAAGAGATAGGTTTTGATAAGGTTAATTTAGAACACGTGTTTCCTACAAATGCTGGGAGTGAGTGGCCAAATAGAAAAGAATTGGAACCATTTGTTGAACATATAGGCAATTTGACATTGATGGGCAAAAGACTTAATAGAAATGCACGCAATCTTTCATTTGAGGCAAAGAAAAATGATTATTATTCAAAATCTGAGATTGAAATGACAAAAGCTTTAACGGGATTTAAACAATGGACACCGCAAGAAATTAAGGCGAGAGCCGAGGAAATGACTAAGAAAATAATAAAAATTTGGCCAGGTCCTTGACTGTGAGAGCAAGATATTTAAAAAGTGATACGTCCCTAATCCGATTTCTTCATCCAAAGAGTTTTGGCTGAATTCTCCAAATCCGTTATGTCCGAATCTGATTCGCCCTGACGCATTTGACATCCGATAGTTTTCTTCAATTCGCCCTTTAAATCTCCCATAGACCATGTCGAAAGATTCGTGCTCACCAACACCTCTCCGCCGGGGGCAAGCAAGTCAAAGCAGTTTTTAGCCATGGGGACAAGCTCTTTCCTAACCGTGAACGGCTTACCCTTTGATCTCGAAAAACTCGGCGGGTCCAGGATAATGAAATCGAAAGACCAACCCCGCTTACGGGCCAGAGCCAAATAATCCCGGGCATCGGCTTTTGAGAAGACATGGCCCTCGGTAGGGAGCCCGTTGGAAGCGAAGTTTTCCTTTCCCCAATCCAAAAAACGCTGGCTGACATCTACACTCGTCACCGCGGAGGCTTCACCGAGGGCGGCGGCGACACTGAAGGAACAGGTATAGGCGAAAAGGTTCAAAACCTTGGCGTTGCGGGTGTGCTGGCGAAGAAACTTGCGGTTGGCCCGCTGGTCCACGAAAAGGCCGGGCGACATACCTGTATCCGCTCGCAAATTGTAGAGGACATTGTCTTCCTTGGCTTGCCAGCGGCCCGGAAAACCTGAATTTTGCCAACGCTGGGCCGATCCGGGGTCTTTGCCGCGGTTGACCATGCCGTTCACCAGCCAATGCTCACAGCCGACCTTCACGGCCAGTTGGCCTATCGCGGCTAAATCACTTTCGGTAGGAGGGTGGTTGCGCATCCAAGAGACCCAAAGGCAGGGGCCATAGCGGTCCACCACCACCTCCGCGCCATCCCGGTCCACCAGGCGGAAGCATTCGGTGTTCCCTCCGGCAAAGGCCTTATGGGTGGCTATCGTCCGCTCAAAAACCTTGTTCATCCATTGATCCATAAAATTCCACGAGACTTCAGTTTTTGGATTGGTTTGGATTGCTTCGTCGCCTCAAGATCAGAGGTTCCTCGCAATGACACCGAAAAGAGACACGGCGAGGCAATCATAATGCCCGCATTATTCCTGTCGGCATCCAATTTCTTACTTGTCAAACGGGGAAAAACCTCTAAAAAGCCTTATAACAGGGTAAATTCACCACGTGTTTCGGTGTCTCGTTATACTTTCACGGCCGGGAATAAACCATGCACGTTAAAACACTAATGATTTAGGGGAATCCTTGGAAGAACGGGAACTGGTCCAAAAGATCCTCCAAGGTGATGAAAGCGCGAAAGCCCTGCTTTTCACCACCTATCGGGAAAGACTTTATAAGAATTGCTCTTATTTGCTCGGCTACCAGGACCCGGAAGCGGAGGACGTGGTGCAGGAAACCTTCATCACGGCCTTCGAGAAGCTCCCGGAATTTGAGTTTAGGTCCAGCCTTTCGACCTGGTTGACGCAAATTTGCATCTTTAAGTGCCATAACCGGTTCCGGCAGCGGGCGAAAATGGTGAACCAGGAACACGCCGAACTGGACGGGTTGCTTCGGTCCACGGCCCTGGAGAAGGACGAGATCAAGGACCGCGCGAAGGAAAAGCACCGGGTCATCGAGAAGAGCCTGGAAAAGATCGGCAAAGAGTGCCGCGAGATCATTGAACTGAGGGAATTGCAGGAAAAAAGCTATATCGAGGTAGGGAAGGCCTTGAAGCTACCCCTGGGCACGGTGATGTCCCGGCTTTCCCGTTGTAAGAAGGCGCTGAGGGTTTTGGTGGAAGAGTTTCTGAAAAACCAAGATTGAACCACAGAGTACACGGAGTAACACAGAGTTAAAGGCAAATTGGATTTAAACGGCAAGGAAGAGACAAGATGGCTGATTTGATCGAACAATTTTTCACCCGGGACTTGAGCGAGGCCGAACACGAGGCCTTGGGCAAGCTTTTGCAGGAATCCCCTGAGGCCGCGGCTAAATACGAGAGCCTGTTGGAACAGAACTACCTGGCCACCGGCCTTCCCAAACCCACCCTGCCCAACAGCCTCAACTACATTCCCAAAGGCAGTGGAAGCCTGCTGGGCAAGGGTGCCTTGCTCAAGGTTTTGGCCGCCGGTTTGGCGGTGGTGACGGCGGGCATGGCTTGGAAATTCTGGCCCAAGGCTGAAATCCCCGTTTCGATCCAGCAACCCGTGGCCCAGCAGATTCCCCAAAAGCGTTCCATCCCCGTGGTCCTCCAGAGAAAGCTGGTCCCCGTGAAGCCCCTGGCGGCGGGCCCCGCGCAGGAAGGACAGCAACTCAGCGTGGTCCTGAACACGGCCCAGAAGTCCCTGGTGACGGTGCGCATCCTCAACAACGAGGGCAGGGAAGTACGGGCCCTCTATACGGGGTTTGTTGACCCCGGCAAGTGGTCTTTCCAATGGGACGGCCTCTTGGGCGACGGACAGCCGGCCAACGCGGGGGATTACAAAATCGACGTCCAGTCGGGCGAGTCCCACCTGTCGAAAGACATTCAGATTAAGCTGAAACCTACCAATCCCTAACATAAAGGCTTATTTGAACTGGGGTTGCTTCGTCATTATCGAGCCCCTATTCGGGGCTCATTCCTCGCAATGACACCTTCACAACGACGGCTATTTGAATATTTGTAGTAGTAACTGAACCCTCGCGGGATGAATAATATTTTGTCCTTATTCATCTTTTGCCGAGGTTTCCTTGAAACGTTTCGCTTTTATCCTCACATTTTTGCTCATCCTTTGGCGCCCTGCCTTCGGCCAATACAGCGGCTATGGCCTTAACGGCGTTTATTACACCACCATCAACCTGACCAGCGCGGCAGTGACCGAGAACGACCCCTTCATCGCTTTCCTCTGGGATGGTTGCCAGCCGGAGCCCGGAATGTCCCCGACCGTCTTTTCAGCGCAGTGGACGGGCGAGGTGGTGCCTTCCTATAGCGAGCCCTATACCTTCACCGTCTATGTGGCGGGCGGGGTAAGCCTGATCGTGAACAACCAGGTGCTGATCAGTTCCTGGACTGATGGGGGCAACCGGCAATTGACGGGCAACATCACCCTGACGGCGGGGACGCCCGTTTCCATCGTTGTCGATTATTTCACCAACGGGGGAAACGCCACCGCCGACCACGTCCAGCTGGGCTGGCAAAGCACTTCCCAGGTGGCGGAGCTCGTTCCCCACCAGTACCTCTTGACGGGTGCGGCCCTGAACCCCACCCCCACGCCCCAGACGCCTTCCTCCTGCCAGTCCTACGCCTCGGGCATTACCGTGAACGGTACGCTGGCCGAATGGCCCTGGGCTACGGGCGGTTGGAACACGGTGAGCCGCACGGTGGTGGGGAACGTCTTCGGGACCACGGCGGCCTTCAAGACCCTTTGGGACGCCTCCAACTTCTATCTCGGCGTGACGGTGACCGACAACCAGGTGAATAGCGGCGCCTCGCTGGTTTTCGACAATTCGGCGGTGGAACTTTTCCTGGACACCACCGATACCCGCAGCGTCACCACCACCACGACCGACTTCCAGTATTTCTTCCCGGCGGGAAGCCCGACGCCCTCGGAAGGCCAGGGAAGGACCACGGGGGTCACCCTGGCGACCGCGACCGTTCCCGGGGGTTACGTGGTGGAAGCTTCCATCCCCTGGTCCACGCTGGGCTTGGGCAGTCCGGGTGCGGGTAAGGTGATGGGTTTTGACATCGGCGTGGACGTGAACCACAACGGCGGCCAGTGCCGGGACGGCCAGTTGATCTGGAACGGGGGATCGGACGATTACATCGACGCCGGCGATTACGCCCAATTGAGCCTCACCGGCCCCTGTCCCACGCCGGTGTCCACGCCACCTGGGCCGGTGGATAACAACCCCTACGTTTCGCCCAACCCCACCGATGGCGGGTCAGTGAAATTCGTGTATGACATGGCGGAGGTGGGGACAGCCAATATCAAGGTCTGGAACGCCTGGGGCAACCTGGCGGCCACCATCGCCGAGCCCAAGGGCGCCGGGGAACAATCCACCGTGCTCAACGTCACGGGTTTCGCACCGGGGCATTATTTCTATCGCATCGAGTTGGATTACAACTCGGGCAAGAAGGACACGTTCAAGACCCAGGTTTTGGCGGTCAAAAAGTAATGGTTAACCGCCAAGACGCCAAGTCCGCCAAGAAAGACAAAAAGAAAAATAGATTTTTGAAACACAAGACGAAACGAATTTTTAAATCCGGTTTTTTTGCCGTACTTGGTGCTCTTGGCGTCTTGGCGGTTCAATCTTTCGTAGGTTGTTTCGCCCAAACCGTTACTTCCAGCGCGGCGCTGGTGACGCCCTTGTCCGCCCTGGGCGCCTCGGCGCGGGTGGACGGCCTGGGCGGCGCCTTCATCGGCCTGGCGGACGATCCCGCGGCCCTTTTCTACAACCCCTCCGGCCTTTCCCAGTTGAAAACCGCGTCCCTTTCCATCAACCACAACAGCTACCTGGCGGGCTCCTTCGAGGAAACCCTGCTCTTCGGCCTGCCCACCGGATCATTGGGCGGTTTCGGGGCGGCCCTGCAATATGTCTCCTGGGGCGGGTTGGACGAGCGGGACGTGAACGGCGTGTCGTTGGGCAACTTTAC
>Ga0070734_10003294_pt1 | contig 17247 bp, 14 predicted proteins | sample Coa_R1_8_FD_66444 | JGI IMG/M metagenome (GOLD analysis project Ga0070734, IMG submission 66444) | Surface soil microbial communities from Centralia Pennsylvania, which are recovering from an underground coalmine fire - Coalmine... | ecosystem: Environmental > Terrestrial > Soil > Unclassified ... | reverse complement strand
AGCTGAATGCTGAGTGCTGACTGCTGAATGCTAGGGTTTTTCCTTCAAATACTCCTCTTTATACCCCAGGTAATTCCGGGCATAGCGCAGAATCAATTCCTGGCTCTCCGTATCGTCGATCCGCTTGCGGAATTTGCCGGGCGAGCCCATCCACAAGGAGTGCGGCTCAACCACGGTGCGCTCGGGGATTAGCGTGCCGGCGGCAATAATCGACCCTGTGCCGATACGCGCTCCGTTAAGGATGATGCAGCCCATGCCAATCAGGCAGCGGTCTTCGATGACACAGCCATGCAACGTCACCGAATGTCCCACAGTGACCCAGTCGCCCAGGATGACCGGGTACTGTCCCAGCATGCCGTGCAGCACGCTGCAGTCCTGGATGTTGGTGTTAGTGCCCACGCGAATGGAGTGCACGTCGCCGCGCAGCACCGTGTTCATCCACACGCTGGCGTGCTCGCCCAGCACTACATCGCCGATGAGCTGCGCGGAATCGTCCACAAATGCCGTTGCCGGTACCTGCGGCGTCTTGCCCTTGTAAGAACGGATCATGTGCGGAAAAGAATTGAGCCTAACATGGAGTGCGAGCCGCGTGCCAGTTTGGGCGGTCGTATTGCGGCCTCGATGTTGCAGGAGGCGAGCTGCGCTCGCCCGGACAGCCGGGGGCGGCTGTCCCCACACAAACTACTCCGACGTAAAGTAATCCACCGTGACCGGGTTTTCGAACAGGGAGTAGTCGCGAGTCACGACGGTGATGCCGCTGTCGGTCACGAAATAGCGCTGGCGGTCGGCTTCGGTGTCGTAGCCGATGACCGTGCCTTCCGGGATGTGCACATCGCGGTCAATAATGGCGCGGCGGATGCGGCAGTGCCGGCCCACATTCACGTGCGAAAACAGGATGCTGGAATCCACCTCGCTGTAGGAATTTATGCGCACGTCGGGAGAGAGCACGCTGCTGCGCACCATGCCCCCGGAAACGATGCATCCGGCGGAGACCAGCGAGTCCATGGCGCTGCCCATACGCCCGGGCTCGGCGAAAACGAACTTGGCCGGCGGATACTGCCGCTGGTGAGTGCGAATCGGCCAGTGTTCGTCGTACAGGTTGAACACCGGCGACACCGAAGCCACATCCATATTGGCCTCGTAATACGCCTCCAGTGTGCCCACGTCGCGCCAATACAGGGCTTCCTTCTTGTTCTCGTCGATGAAGTTAAAGGAATAAACCTTGTAGTCGTCCACCATGCGCGGCAGGATGTCGTGCCCGAAATCGTGCGACGAGTTGGGATCCTCCGCGTCCTTGAGCAGCACGGGAATGAGGACGTCGGTATTGAACAGATAGACGCCCATGGAGCCGGAAACCATGCGCGGATTGTAAGGAGAGCGGATATCGGTGCGCTGCGGCTTCTCCTGAAAGCCCACGATGCGGCCTTCGCGGTCCACGTCCACCACGCCAAAGCGGTAGGTCTCGCTGGGATCGATCAGGATAGTCGCCAGGGTGACATCAGCGCCGGACTCGCGATGCTGCTTCTGCATGAGTCCATAATTCATTTTGTAAATATGGTCCCCGGCGAGAATGAGCACATGCCGCGGCTGTTCCGAGCCGATGGAGTAGATGTTCTGATACACCGCGTCGGCCGTCCCCATGTACCAGTTCTCGCTGACCCGTTTCATGGGCGGCAGAATCTCGATGAACTCGCCCATCTCGCGGGCCAGGATGTTCCAGCCCTCACGGATGTGGCGGTTCAATGACAGCGCCTTGTACTGGGTGAGAATGTAAACCCGGCGCAGGTCGGAATTGACGCAGTTGGAAAGCGAAATATCGATGATGCGGTAGATGCCGCCGAAGGTGACCGCGGGTTTGGCGCGGTCGCGCGTCAAAGGATAAAGCCGTTCTCCCGCTCCCCCGGCTAACAGCACTCCCAGGGTGTCCTTCATAGAGGCTCCGCTGAAACGGCGCTCAGGCGGCAGCAACTTCAGGCCTGACCGCGCAAACCTTAGATGCTAGCACAACCAGGGGAACGTAAATGGGCCGGAGCGCAACCAGTCCCGGCTAAGCGGCGTCATCGGCGCTGATCTTCAGCGATTTGAGGAATTTCATGTCCTGGGAGTTCAATTTGAATTCGGGCACTCGGGTGCGGGCCGTGATGGTCGGGCGGCGGCGCGCCGGCTTTTCGTCGGGCTTGTTGAAGCCGATGGTAGCCTCCAGAACCAGGAAGATGTCGTACCCTCCCGCCTTGATACGGGAAATGACGTCAGCGATCTGTTCCGATTCGGTGAGCGACTCGCTGATCGCATCGCCCAGCTCTTTGATCAATTTCTTCAGTTGTTGATCCACACTGCCCCCGGTCGCGCCCCTGACCTCACCCGGGAAGGGAGCGCTCCTCTTATCATTCGATGCCAGGCAGGGGTCTGGAGTTTCGCGGCGCGGCCTAAAACCCGGGCCGGGGGCTGATAAAATGCGCTAGTGGGACAGTCGGCAGGGATTTCCACAGCGCGCAAGATCGGCCTGGTAGCCCGGGTAGCAACTCGGGTGGCGGCGCGCCAGGCCGGCCGCAGCCGTCGTCTTTCGGCGATAGGCCGCGCCAGCCGCATCACGCTTTCCCATTTCAGCCGCGTACTGGGCCTGCTGTGGCTGCAGGTGACCGGCTTCTTCTTTCTGGCTCTGGCGCTTCTGGGCGGCGTGGCTCTGGCCGACGAGTATCCTAAGTACCAGGCCGGCAAGGTCAGCGGAGCGCGCCTGCTGCTGGCTGCCGCTTTTATGCTGCTGTTTGTCTATTTTGGAGTAAGCTCCTTCTGGCGCGTGCGCAAGAAACCCTGAGCGGGGGTGGACATGGCCGAGAATATGAAATCCGGCTCCGGCGTGGAGCAGGAAGCCAGCGAAAGTTCCCTCCCCGTCGAGAAGCAGTTGCCGGGCGACGGCCAGGAAACCTCTTCTCACATCGGTGTTCATCCTCTTTACACGCCCGCCGACCTGCCGGGCTTTGACCAGGAACGCGAAGTCGGCTACCCCGGCCAGTATCCCTTTACGCGCGGCGTCCAGCCCACCATGTACCGCGGCCGCCTCTGGACCATGCGCCAGTACGCCGGCATGGGCGATGCCGAAGAATCCAACAAACGTTACAAGTACCTGCTGTCCCAGGGCACGACCGGCCTGTCGGTAGCGTTTGATCTGCCCACCCAGATCGGCCTTGATTCCGACCACCCCCTGGCCTCCGGGGAAGTGGGCAAGGTAGGCGTTGCCATCGATTCCATCGAGGACATGGAGAGGCTTTTCCAGGACATCGACTTGGGCGCCATCTCCACCTCCATGACCATCAACGCCACGGCATCCATTCTGCTGGCTCTGTACGTGGCCGTTGCCAAGCGGCATGGGGTGAGTGCCCGCCGGCTCTCCGGAACGGTGCAGAACGACATTCTCAAGGAGTACATCGCCCGCGGCACCTACATTTATCCCCCGCGGGAAGCGATGCGTATCGTTACCGACCTGTTCGCCTACTGCAATGAGCAGGTGCCGGAGTGGAACACGATTTCCATTTCCGGTTACCACATGCGCGAGGCCGGATGCACCGCGGTGCAGGAAGTCGCGTTTACCCTGGCCAACGGCATCACCTACGTGCAGGCGGCGATCGATGCCGGGCTGGACGTGGACCGCTTTGCCCCGCGGCTCTCGTTCTTCTTCGCCTGCCACAATAATTTTCTGGAAGAAGTCGCCAAGTTCCGCGCCGCGCGGCGCATGTGGGCGCGCATTATGCGCGAGCACTTCCATGCTTCCAATCCTCGGTCCTGGATGCTGCGCTTCCATACGCAAACCGCCGGTTCCACCTTGACCGCGCAGCAGCCCGAGAACAACATCGTGCGCACCGCCTTGCAGGACCTGGCCGCGGTCCTGGGCGGCACACAGTCGCTGCATACCAATTCCTTCGATGAAGCCCTGGCCCTGCCCACGGAAGAGGCCGCGCGCATTGCCTTGCGCACGCAGCAGATCCTTGCCTACGAATCAGGCGTATGCCAGACCATCGATCCGGTGGCGGGTTCGTATTACCTGGAATCGCTGACCAACGAAATCGAAAGCCGGGCTGATGGGTATCTGGAAAAGATTGACGCCATGGGCGGGATGCTGCGCGCCATCGAACGCGGCTATGTGCAGCAGGAAATTCAAAACGCGGCCTATGAATTCCAGCAGGCGGTAGACCGCCTGGAATCGGTAGTCGTGGGCGTCAACCGCTTTGCCAGTGACGATGAGCACTCCGTACCGCTGTTCCGCGTGGATGAGGGGCTAGAGCGTAAGCAGGTGGAACGGTTGCGAGCTCTCCGCGCCCGCCGTAATCCTCAGGCTTGTCAGACTGCGCTGGGACGGGTGGAAGCGGCGGCACGCGCCGGCGAAAATCTTATGCCGCAGATCGTTGCTGCCGTGGAAGCCTTGGCCACGGTGGGGGAAATCGCGGATGCCCTGCGGAAGGTATTTGGGGAGTATCGGGAAACGGTGGTGATTTGAAGTTTCCAGTTTCGAGTTTCAAGTTTCCAGGTGAATCGGATTGCGACCGAAACTTGAAACTCGAAACCTGAAACTGGTTTGTTAGTCCTGCGCCTGGTAGTCGCAGGCTTCCCGGCAAATGCGGCAGTAATAGCAGCCATCCTGGCACAGGCGCGCATCGTCCGCGCTGAAACAGATACTGCAGTAGCGGTCGCAGGAGCACTCCTTTTCGTCCTTGTCGCACATCACGCACTGAAACCGGGTGCTTTCCATGGCGCTAATCTATCGCCCGGCGGCCGTTTCCGGGTAATTACCGAAGTGCTTCGCGCCCCGCTCCAGGCCAACCCGTCAGCCATGGCCCGGGCAGAATTGGACAGGGCCGGTTTTTCTGATGTAAGTGCTACTCCGAAGCTGAGCACTGACAACTGGCAACTGGCCACTGACAACTGCTTCCCGGTCGTGTTACCGTAACAAGTTCCACCTACCCCCGGGGCAGAACTCAGCGAGGAATTCCGCCTTTGTCCTCTAGTGTCGAAACCACTTCTGCGGTACGCAAAACCGCCCTGAATGCCGTGCACCGCCGGATGGGCGCGAAGATGGTGGAGTTCAACGGCTGGGACATGCCGGTGGAGTACCCGGCCACAGGCGGGTTGATTGCCGAACATCTGGCCGTACGCACGCGGGTCGGGGTCTTCGACGTCAGCCATATGGGCGATATCCGCGTTGCCGGCCCTCAGGCCCTCGAGGCCACCCAGCACATCACCATGAACGACGCTTCCCGCCTGGCCATTGGGCAGGCCCAGTACTCCGCCCTGCTTTATCCCCAGGGCACGTTCGTGGACGACGTGATTGTGCATCGCCTGGGGGAGCGTGAATTCCTGCTGGTGATCAACGCCGGCACCCGCGAAAAAGACTTCAATTGGGTGCGCGACAATGTGCGCGGCTTCAACTGCACGGCGGAGAATCTGAGCGACGACTTCACCCAGATCGCCATTCAGGGGCCACGCGCCCAGGAGTTGCTGCAAAAGCTCACCGATGCCGACTTGGCCGGGGTGAAGTTCTATTGGTTTACCCATGGCACGGTCTGTGGGCTCAAGGACATTCTGATCGCTCGTACTGGCTACACCGCCGAAGACGGTTTCGAGATCTACGTGCCGGCCGACGAAGCCACCAGCGCTCGCGTTTGGAACCAGGTGCTCGAAGCGGGCCAGGAATTTCAGGCCCTCCCTTGTGGCCTGGGGGCGCGCAATACCCTGCGGCTGGAGGGCAAGCTTCCCCTTTACGGTCATGAAATTTCCGACACCGTCAACGTCTGGGAAGCGGGGCTGGACCGTTTCTGTAAGATGGAGAAGGGCGATTTTGTCGGGCGCGCGGCGCTGGAGCGAGCCCGGCCAGAAGGGGTGAAGCGTACCCTGGTTGGGCTGGAGATGGTGGAGCGTGGCATCGCCCGCGACGGCTACAAGGTCCAGGACGAAGCTGGGCGGGAGGTTGGCTACGTGACCAGCGGCTCTTATGCGCCGTTTCTCAAGAATAACATAGCGCTGGCCTATGTGCCGCCCCGGCTGGCCGAGCTGGATACGCTGTTGAAGGTTGAAATTCGGGGGCAGGGAGTGGGAGCGAAGGTGGTGCCCACGCCGTTTTACCGCCGACCCAGGAAAACGTAGCGGTAGAGACGTAACTGGTTGCGTCTCCCGGGTCGGGAGTTTGGAGACGTTGCGAGCAACGTCTCTACCAACGTTCGAGTACCAGAGGCAAAGAGGAAAAGAATCTAGCCCCATAGGGGCGGCACATTCGCGGAGATCGCATGGCCTATCCCAAGGATTTCAAGTACACCAAGGAACATGAGTGGATCAAACCTGACGGAGGCAATGCCACCGTGGGGATCACCAATTATGCCCAGGAATCCCTCGGAGATATCGTTTTCGTCGAGCTTCCCAAGGTGGGCGCCGAACTTACTGCCGGCAAGAGCTTCGGCACCGTGGAATCGGTGAAGGCGGTGTCTGATCTGTATGCGCCCGCCTCCGGCACGGTCACGGAAGTGAACCAGGAACTGGCCACGGCTCCGGAGAAAGTGAACTCCGACGCCCATGGCGCCTGGATGATCAAACTCAAACTGAAAGATCCGAAGGAGTTGAATGCGCTGCTTTCGGCCGATGACTACGAAAAATTCGTGGCCGAAGAAACGCACTAGAATTGAGGAATCGGGTAATTTGGTAATTGAGTAATTTGTAAAGCGCTTTGCTGTCTTGTGCTTCGGTGCCCGCGCAAGATTTTCAATTACCCAATTACCAAATTACTCAATTACTCAATTAACCCATGCGCTATCTTCCTAAATCGCCGGCGGACCGGGAAGCGATGCTGCGCGCTCTGGAAGCGCGTTCCATCGACGACCTGTTCGCCTCCATCCCCGCCGAGTATCGGCTGAATCGTGAGCTGCGCCTGCCCGCTCAGAAATCAGAGCCGGAAATCCTGGAATGGTTTCAGAAGTGTTCGCACGAAAACGGCAAGGGGCTGCCCAGCTTTCTGGGGGCCGGGGCTTATCACCACTACCGCCCGGTCATTATCGATACCATCATTTCGCGCGGCGAGTTTCTGACCGCGTACACGCCTTACCAGGCGGAGATCTCGCAAGGCACGCTGCAGTCCATTTTCGAGTTCCAGACCATGATCTGCGAGCTCACGGGCATGGAGGTGGCTAACGCCTCCATGTACGACGGCTCCACCGCGGCCGCCGAAGCCGTCATGATGGCCATGCGGGTCAGCGGCCGGCGGCGTGTGGTAATCGCCCGCAGTGTCCACCCCGAATATCGCGAGGTGCTGGTTACCTACGGCCAGCATCAGGACATGCCTCTGACCACGGTAGCATTCGGCGCCAACGGTCGAGTGGACATGGAGGAACTGGACAGGGTTGTGGGCCAGGATTGCGCTTGCCTGCTGGTGCAGTCGCCCAACTTCTTCGGCACCATCGAAGATGTTCCCGCTCTGGCGGATCTGGCGCACAGCCGCGGCGCCCTGCTGGTGCTGGCCATCGCCGAGGCGGTTTCACTGGGCATCGTGAAGCCTCCCGCGGAGGCGGACATCGTAGCCATGGAGGCGCAATCCTTTGGCGTACCGCTGGGATTCGGCGGACCTTATGCCGGCGTGATTGCCACCCGCGAAAAATATGTTCGCCAGATGCCCGGCCGGCTGGTGGGCGAGACCCGCGATAAGCACGGCAAACGCGGCTACGTGCTGACGCTTGCTACCCGCGAGCAGCACATCCGGCGGGAAAGGGCGACTTCCAACATCTGCACCAACCAGGCCCTGATCGCGCTCATGGCCAACGTCTTCATGACCGTGTACGGTCGCGAAGGCCTGAAGGCACTGGCCAGGCAGAACCTGGCCAAGGCCGCCTACGCCCGCGAGCATTTCGGCCGCCATGGCCGCGTCCTCTTCGAGGGCGCGCCGCGGTTCCACGAGTTTGTCTTGCAGACCACGGAAAACCCTTACGTGATCAATAGCCGGTTGCTGGAAGAGAACATTGTCGGCGGTTTTCCCCTGAAGAAGTTCTATCCCGAGCTGGGCAATGCCGCGCTGTGGTGCTGCACCGAAACCACGGCGCGCGCCTCCATCGACGCGGTGGCAGCCACGCTGGCGCGCGCGCAAACCGCGGGCCGGCGCCGCCCTGAGCCGGAACCGGAGGTGGTGCGATGAGCGGCGTGAAGAAGGCTGCCCGCCACGTCAATCAGAACGAAGGCGTGATCTTTGAAAAGTCCTCGCCCGGCAAGGCCGCCTGGAAACTGCCTCCGCTGGACGTGCCCGAAGTGGATGCCTCCGAGTTGCTGGGAGCGGCAGAACGCCGGGATTTGGGGCACATGCCGGAGGTCAGCGAGATCGAAATCATCCGCCATTTCACTCGCCTTTCCACCTGGAATTACGCCATTGACCTGGGCATGTACCCGCTGGGCTCCTGCACCATGAAATACAATCCGCGGGTTAACGAAGCGGTTTCCCGCTTTGATGGTCTCGCCAATGGCCATCCCTACCAGCCGGAGCGGATTTCCCAGGGCGCGTTGCGCATTCTGCGGACACTGAGCGATTGCCTGCTGGAGATTACCGGCATGCAGGCCATCACGCTGCAGCCCGCGGCCGGGGCGCACGGCGAGTTGACCGGCATTCTGCTGGTCCGGGCGTACCTGCAGAAGCAGGGGAATCCGCGCAAGAAAATCCTGATTCCTGATTCCGCGCACGGCACCAATCCCGCCACCGCCGCCATGGCCGGCTACGCCGTCGAGAATTTGAAATCCAATTCCGCCGGCATGGTGGATGTGGCCGCCCTCGCGGCGCAGATGAACGAAGACGTTGCCGCTCTCATGCTCACGAATCCCAACACCCTGGGCGTATTTGAGCAGGAGATTCACAAAATTGCCGATATCCTGCACGGCAAAGGCGGCCTGCTCTACATGGATGGCGCCAACATGAATGCGCTGGTGGGCAAGGTGCGTCCGGGGGATTTCGGCGTGGACGTCATGCACCTGAACCTGCACAAGACATTTTCCACCCCGCATGGCGGCGGTGGGCCGGGATCAGGGCCGGTGGCATGCAAGAATTTTCTGGAGCCGTTCCTGCCTGTCCCGGTGATTGTGAGCAAAGCCGACGGCACCCTGGGCTTCGACTATGACCGCCCGCAATCCATCGGCCGCGTGCGCGCCTTTTACGGCAACTTTGGCATGCACATCCGCGCTTTGGCTTACATCATGGCCAACGGCCCCGATGGCCTGCGTCAGACCACCGAAGATGCCGTCCTTAACGCTAATTACATTCGCAAGGGGCTGGAAGGCGTATACGATCTGCCCTATCCAACCCCGACCATGCACGAAGTTGTTTTCAGCGATCGCATGCAGTCCAAAAAGGGCGTGCGCACCGGCGACATTGCCAAGCGCCTGATCGACTACGGCTTTCACCCCTATACGGTTTCTTTCCCCTTGATTGTGCCCGGCGCCATGATGATCGAGCCCACCGAGAGCGAGTCCAAGGAAGAGCTGGATTTGTTCGTGGACGCGATGAAGTCCATCGCGGAGGAGTGCGCGAACGTGCCGGACATGGTGCTGGAAGCTCCGCACAGCACCCGCGTCTCCCGCTTGGATGAGGTGGCCGCCGCCCGCAAACCGGTGCTGCGCTGGAAACCCAATTCTTAATCAACGACAGAGGACGCAAAGTTCACAAAGGAATTTGAGTCCTTGGGGCAATGCGCCGTGCGCAGCGAGGGCGAACCTTCTGGGCATGAACAGAGTCCAGGAGAATTGAAGTTCTCTGCGTCCTCTGTGGTTAAAAGCTATTTCTTTTCCGTGATATCCACGTACGCGCGCGTCTTCTCCCAATCGATATTCATGACGCAGGTGTGGGCGTCCTTCTTCTGAAATCCGATGGTGAAGTCCTCCACATCCGAGGGCAGCGCCTGAGTTTTCATATCCAGCCGCGCCAAGTCATATTGCGTCCCCGGGTAGGGAATTCCCCACTCGCCTGTTTTTTTGCTGATGACCAGCTTCCACGTCCCCTCCGCCGGAATCGTGAACAAGGTGTAATGCCCGGCGGGAATGGTCGTCCCATCGATGTCGACATTCACAGTGGTATCGAAGGTCGTGGCTTCGTTAGCGCCGGTGCGCCACACTTCCCCGTATGGCACCAGGCCGCCATAGATCTTGCGGCCCTTCATGCGCGGGCTGCTGTAATCCACGTTGATGCCTCGGCCGCCGGCAAACTCGCACTTGGCACTGGCCGGCGGGCTGGGACGCTTGCTCTTATCTTTTTGCGCCCAAACCGCGACCGCGACAACCACGACGGCCACCACCGCAATCCATGTTTTCCGCATGATTCTCTCCTCTGCAATGAGGCACGATTATCCAAGAAAGAGGTCGGACTTGGCAATTCCGACGGCGAACTTAACACCGCACAGTTCAACCGTTATGTTAATCGAAGCGGTGAAGCAGCGCTTCAACTCTGCGCTACGCCGTTACGTACTTTCCGGCCTCGACAATGCGGCTCGCAATTTGACGCCGCAACGCGATGGTGTTCACGGCTTCATGCTTGCCCAGGCGCCGCAGAATCGCCAGTTGTGTGCGCAGCATGTCGCCTTCCGCCACCGCCGCAATCACCTTGCGGGCCGCCGCTTCCAGCTTTTCCATTCCCCGCGCGAGATACACCTGCGCCATCGCCACGGCCAGCGCCGCCCCGGCTTCGCCATTGCGCTCCAGCATCTTTTGCGCCCGCAGCAGCGCCGACTCCATGGCATACACTTCCATGATCATGTCCGCCAGCGCGCCCATGATCTCCTGCTGATCCACCAGCGCCTGCATATACTTTTGCGAAGCCACGCCCGCGGCGAACAGCGCCAGCTTCTTGGCATTGCTTACCAGGCTGTGCTCGGCCGCCAGCGTTCCCTCGAAGCCGTCGCCCTGAGTGGGCCCGGCCAGCACTTCGTCCATCAGTTTCTTGATGGCCGGCAGCAGCGGCAATTGCCCGCTCATCGCGCGCTTCAGCAGCCAGCCGGTAATAATCAGCCGGTTGATCTCGTTCGTGCCTTCGAAAATGCGGTTCACCCGCGCATCCCGGTAAGCGCGCTCCGCCGGGTACTCCTCCACGAAGCCGTAGCCGCCATAGATCTGCACTACCTCGTCAACCACGTGGTCCAGCATCTCCGAGCCCCACACCTTCAGGATGGAGCACTCCACCGCGTACTCCTCGATCGCCTTGCGAACGTCTCCGATGGCGTTGGCGCCCGCCTTATCTACCGCGCCCAGCGCCACATCCATCATGCCCACGGTGCGATAGACGATGGCCTCGCCCACGAAGACTTCCGTGGCCATATCCGCGAGTTTTTCCTGAATCAGCCCGAATTCGGCGATGGACTTGCCGAACGCCTTGCGCTGCCTGGCGTAGCCGATGGCATGGTCGAGCGAAGTTCGCGATCCGCCCACGCACATGGCGCCCAGCTTGTAGCGCCCGATGTTCAGAATATTGAACGCGATCACGTGCCCTTTGCCGACCTCGCCCAGCACGTTTTCCACCGGTACCCGGCAGTCGTTCAAGATCAGCGGGCAGGTGGACGACCCGCGAATTCCCATCTTGTGCTCTTCGGCGCCGATGGAAAAGCCGGGGAACCCGCGCTCCACCAGGAACGCCGTGAACTTCTCTCCGTCCACTTTGGCAAAGACGGTAAACAGATCGGCGAAACCCGCGTTGGTGATCCACATTTTCTCGCCGTTGAGCACGTAGTGCTTGCCATCGGGAGCCAGCTGCGCTCGGGCGCGGCAATTGAGCGCGTCCGATCCGGCCGAGGATTCGGAAAGCGCGTACGCCCCGATCATTTCCGCCGTCGCCAGCTTGGGCAGATACTTCTTCTTCTGCCCCTCCGTCCCGAAAAACACGATGGGCAGCGTGCCGATGCCGGTGTGCCCGCCCCAGCTCACCGCGAACCCGGCATACTTGGCCATGTGGTCGGCCAGAATGCACGAGCTGACTTTGTCCATCTCGGCTCCGCCGTACTCCTCGGGAATGTCCACCGAGGTGAGCCCTAGCTCCGCCGTCTTCTTCAACAATTCGCGGGTGAGCGCCCACTCTTTGTGTTCCAGTCGGTCAGCCACCGGCAGGACTTCCTTGGTCGCGAAATCGTCTGCCGTCTGCGCGATCAGTTGATGCTGGTCGCTGAAATCTTCCGGAGTGAAAACCTCGTCCGGCCGGCGCTCTTCGAGCAAAAAGCTGCCGCCCGCTATCTTCGTTTTAGGTATCGCCGATGTCGTTGCCATAAACTCCTCTTTTTGTCACCACAAGAGAAACACAAAGGATGGTGCCCTTCGTATCCTTTGTGGTGAAAGCCTCGTTAAGAAAGATTCTCGAATATCCCCGCCGCGCCCATGCCCCCGCCCACGCACATGGTGACCAGTCCGTAGCGGGCGTTGCGCCGTTTCAGTTCGCGGATGATGCTGGCTGTCAGCTTGGCCCCGGTGCAGCCCAGCGGATGCCCCAGCGCGATCGCGCCGCCATTGACGTTTACCCGCGCCAGGTCCAGCCCCGCTTCCTTGATTACCGCCAGCGACTGCGCGGCAAACGCCTCATTCAGTTCGATCAGGTCAATTTGCGAGAGCTGCAGGCCGGCCATCTTCAGCGCCTTGGGAATGGCGTACACCGGGCCCACCCCCATTTCCTCCGGTTTGTAACCCGCGGTGGCAAACGAGATGTAGCGCGCCAGCGGCTTGATGCCCAGCGCCCGCGCGCGCTCTGCCGACATGACCACGGCGGCCGCCGCCCCGTCCGACATCTGCGAGGAGTTGCCGGCGGTGACCGTTCCCTTGGCGTGAAATGCCGGTTTCAGCGAAGCCAGGACTTCTATCGAGGTGTCGGCCCGCGGACCCTCGTCAACTTTGAAGTTAACTTCCATGCGCTTTGGCTTAGAGCCGTTAGGAGTGGTAAAGCTCACCGGCACCGGCACAATCTCGTCGTCAAATCTGCCTGCTTGCATGGCAGCGATCGCGTTCTTGTGACTGCGCAGGGAAAATTCGTCCGCCTGCTCGCGGGTAATGCCAAAGCGCTTGGCCAGGCGTTCAGCGGTCAGGCCCATAGATAAGTAGGCATCCGGATAGTGGTCCACGAGCCACGGGTTGGGGGAAACCTTGTGTCCGCCCATGGGAATCATGGTCATGGATTCCGCTCCTCCGGCCACGATCACTTCCGCGCCGCCCGCCATGATGCGCTCGGCCGACATGGCGATGGCTTGCAGCCCCGAGGAACAAAAGCGGTTGATGGTCATGGCCGAAACTTCCACCGGCAGCCCGGCTCGCAGGGAAGCGATGCGCGCCACGTTCATGCCCTGTTCCGCTTCCGGCATGGCGCAGCCCAGGACCACGTCCTCGATTTCCTTGCGATCCAGTTGCGGCACACGTTCCAGCGCGCCCGCGATGGCCACCGCCGCCAGTTCATCCGGCCTCGTGCTGCGCAGCGTGCCTTTAAATGCCTTGCCTACCGCCGTGCGTACTGAACTTGCAATCACCACTTCCCCCATAACAACCCCTTTCACCAACAACGTCCTTTCACAGACGGCTCACTTCTTAACATTTACAGCGTCATTCTGAACAGGCTTTAGCCTGTGAAGAATCCCGCGTGCGCCGCTACGATCTCTCGTCCCTACAAGTAAGTCATGAAAATTACCGGCGGATCCCTAAGTGCAAGAGAATTGCATTTTCCACGGCCCGCATGTCATTGAGAGAAAGCATCCCGATGCGCTCACGCAGACGTTGTTTGTCCGCGGTCATGATTTGGTCGGCCATGGCTTTCGACTGACGCTCATCAATGGAAACCAGAGCTTCACCGGGATAGACTCTTTGGGTGTTGCTCGTCAAAGGAATGACCACCACACGATTGAGTGCCAGGTTAGCCGCGCTATTACTTACCACCACGGCGGGACGCGTCTTGCGAATTTCGCCTCCCAGCGATGGATCGAAAGACACCCACCACACTTCACCTCTCCTGATCGCCGCCATCTGAGATCAATCCTTCGGACCAGGCTCGAGCTTCTGCCTCGCGCTCCGCATCTCCAGCCATTTCCCGATACCTCTCCAATAACCCTCCCTGCTGGGCCAAGCTCAACTCCTCCACACGCTGCAGAACCACTGCCGTCAACTCATCGGGGAGCACGAACCACGTCGGAACCGCGCGGGACTGAGGATTGCCAACGCCCGGTCCTTCAGCTCCATTCCAGCGAATCCCAAGCCGCTCCTCGTTTTCCCAGTTCAGCCTCGCGACCGCCCACCCACCTGGCCCGGTGTTGTACAGAACATCAACTGCTCGAATTGAGCTTCGAGGAGCTACCACCCTTGCTGGCTCAACGTAGGCCATTTTCAGCCACCTCCGAGCTAGCATTGTAGCTCATCACATAGCTACATGAAAAGCTATTGATATAGCTGGGCAGAAGCCGTTAACCCATTAATTTCTTAGCGTTTTTCCCGTCTTCAGCGTGTACTGGATCCGCTCCTGCGTCTTGCGCTCGCCGCAAAGCGACTTGAAAGCCTCTCGCTCCAGGTCGAGCAGATACTGTTCGCTGACCGGCGTGCCCGGCGAAACCGCGCCCCCGCAAATCACCTCCGCCACCTTGGTGGCGATCTTCACCTCGTGATCGCTGATGTATTCACCCTGCCGCATTAGATGTACGCCCAGCTTCAGGGTGGCAAGAATGCTTTCCCCCGGCGCGGCAATATCTGTCCGCGGCACCGGGGCTTTGTACCCGGCTCGCGCCAGATCGAGGGCACGCTGCTTGGCATCGGCCAGCACGCGCTCCCGGTTCATGGTGACCTCGTCGCCTTCGCTGAGGAAACCCAGGCCGCGCGCTTCCTCCGCCGATGTCGAAACCTTGGCCATGGCGATGATTTCAAAGGCGCGCTTCATGGCCTCGACCATCTCGACCGATTCCCCGCGTCCGCCGGGGCGCACTCCCTCCGCGCTATCCAGAGCGCGCAACAACATTTCCTTGCAGCCGCCGCCGCCGGGCAGCAGGCCAACCCCCACCTCGACCAGGCCCATGTATAGCTCGGCGTGCGGTTGACGCACCGGCGCGTGCAGCGAAATTTCGCAACCCCCGCCCAGCGTCATGCCGAACGGCGCCACCACTACCGGCTTGGGCGAGAACTTGATCGCCTGCGTCATGCCCTGGAACTGGCGGATGGCCATATCAATTTCATCCCAGTCGTCGTCCTGGATGGACATGAGCAGCAGCATCACGTTGGCGCCCACGGAGAAGTTCTGCGCGTCATTGGTGATAACGAACGCTTCGAAGTTCGCCCCCAGCGCACCCGAATCCGGCCGGCCCGGCACGCCCAGCGTTTGCGTGATCATCTGCACGATGTCGGCGCCGAGCGCGTTCATCTTGGAATGGAACTCGATGCAGCCCACGCCGTCGCCCACATCCACCAAAGAGGCGCCCGCGTTCTTCTTCACCACGTGGCAGGATTTCTTGATGGCGGGCAGCAGAATGACCCCGCTGGGCAGCGGTACCGGGCGCCGGCTCTGGGAAGAGACTTCGAAGTAGTCGCGCCCGGAGGGCGCCTCGCGGTCCTCGCCGTACCAGGATTTCTTGCCCGAATTGAGCAGGCGTTCGACATTGGCCGACACCGGCTGGCCCTGCTTCCTCATACGCTCCACCGTTTGCTCCACGCCGGCGGCATCCCACAGTTCGAAGGGGCCCATCTCCCAGTTGAAGCCCAGGCGCATGGCGCGATCGATGTCGGCGAGGGAATCGGAAATCTCTCCGATACGGTTGGCGGAGTAATTCCACAAATCGCCCAGCGCGGTCCAGTAAAACTCCGCTACCTTGTCGCCTTTGCGCGGACCGGAGCCGTCCAGGCCCATCAGCAGGCGCAGCCTCTCTCCGGTGTCCTCCACATTGCGCGCCATTTCCAAAGCCGGAAAACTGGCCTTCTGCCGCGGCCGGTACTCCAGCGTGCGCCAATCGAGTCCCATTCGTTCTGCCTTCTCGCCCTTGCCTACTTTCTTGTAGAAGCCGCCGCCGGTCTTGTCCCCCAGCCAGCGCCGCTCCAGCATGACTTGCACGAATTGCGGCGTTTGCAGGTCGGAGCGCTCATCGCGCACGTTCTGCTTGAAATTGCTGACCACGTGGGCCAGCACGTCCAGACCTACCAGATCAGCGGTGCGGAACGTCGCCGACTTCGGCCAGCCCAGCGCCGGCCCGGTCAGCGCGTCCACCTGTTCGATGCTGAGGTCCATCTCTTGCATGATTCGCATTACATTGAGAGCGGAAAACGTTCCAATGCGGTTGGCGATGAAGTTAGGTGTGTCCTTGCTCAAGACAATGCCTTTGCCCAGGCGCACATCGCAAAAATGGCTGATCGCCTCCAGCGCGGCTGCGTCCGTCTGCGCCGTGGGAATGATCTCCAGCAGGCGCATGTAGCGGGGCGGATTGAAAAAGTGCGTGCCAAACCAGTGGCGGCGAAAGTCTTCGGAAAAGCCCTCCGCAATCTTGCTCACCGGCAAGCCGCTGGTGTTGGTGGTGATGATGGTGCCGGGACGGCGCGCCGCCTCGACTTTACGCAGCAGGCCGCGCTTGATCTCCAGATCTTCCACCACCGCCTCGATGATCCAGTCCACGCTCGCCAGGCGGCTCAAATCGTCTTCAAAATTTCCCGTGCTGATCAGCCGCGCTAATCCGGGCTCAAAGAAGGCCGCAGGTTTCGACTTCCGCGCCCCTTCCAGTCCCAGTTCGGCGATGCGGTTACGAGGTTGCGCTTGCTCCGGCGCCACCATGTCCAGCAACAGGCAGGGAACGCCGGCATTGGCCAGGTGGGCAGCGATGCGGGAGCCCATGGTCCCCGCGCCTAAGACTGCGACTTTTTGAATGTTCTTTCCCATAACGATTCCCTGATCCTCGAGCTTGACGTAGGCGCCGCCATCACGGCGATTATTCCCAAACTGGGAAACTACGCGCTGATGAATATTTGCGAGGGATGGGCCGCTTCCGGCGGAGTGCTTTTTTCTTTTTACCACTCTCCGGGCATTTCGTCGGTGACGAATCCTGTTTTGAATTTCTAGCTGACCCGGCGAGAATGCGCAAGCACCCGGATTCCAATACAGGTTGTGAGCGCAGTCGCACGCAATGCCGCCCGAGTCTTCCCGCGGGGCGCCAGCAGCTCTCCAGGGCCCCGCGCCGACCAGCGCGCGTGCGATTTCCTTTATGGCTGCCGTTCGTCTAACTCTGGTATGAAGAGACACAACTGCCTGGAGAACGCCGGAGG
>Ga0070734_10003293_pt1 | contig 17249 bp, 15 predicted proteins | sample Coa_R1_8_FD_66444 | JGI IMG/M metagenome (GOLD analysis project Ga0070734, IMG submission 66444) | Surface soil microbial communities from Centralia Pennsylvania, which are recovering from an underground coalmine fire - Coalmine... | ecosystem: Environmental > Terrestrial > Soil > Unclassified ... | reverse complement strand
AGCGGCTGCCGTTGATCCGACTCGCGTTTTGATGACGGGGCACCGCAAAAACTGCCGGTCAAACGCCCCAATCGGCTAAGTTGGGCTAGCGAAGCGCGCAGCGTAGTAGTCGTAGATGGTGTAACGGGCCGGCCGGGCGCAATAAGCGCAGCGTTGCGCCGCTCTTGGCTTGGAATGGCGGAATACGCTTCGCTATTCCGCCCTGCGTCGCTCCAGCGCGCGTTACCGCCTCCACACCCGTCGATAGCGGCGCCCGAGCCCGGTCAGCACCTCATATCCGATAGTGCCGCTCCATCGCGCGACTTCGTCGACCGTGATGCCGTCGCCGATCAAGGTTGCTTCGGCTCCGCGACGCGCGAGATCCTCGGGCAGGCCAGTGACGTCGAACGCCATCAAGTCCATTGAGATGCGCCCCACCATGGGGCAGCGCCTGCCAGCGATGAGCGCAACGGCGTCGGATTTGCTCGGCCTGGCTCCCGGCTTGAGGTTTGCTTTCGCCTCGCTTGCGGCACGCGGATAGCCGTCCCCGTAGCCTACCGACACCACGGCGATTCGCGCCGCGCGCGTTGCCGTCCAGGTGGCCCCATAGCCCACCGTCTGGCCGCGGGGCACATCTCGCACCTGTACGATCCGGGCCTTCAGGTTGACCACGGGCTGCATCAGGTTCGTGGTTGCGGGCGTCGGGTTTACACCGAACAACGCGGCGCCGGGACGCACCAAGTCGCAATGGGTGGCGGGCCCGAGGAAAACGCCGGACGAATTCGCGAGCGAGGTCGGGGTGCCGCGGAACATGAAACGCAGATCGCGAAATGCTGCGATTTGTTTGGCATTGAGCGGATGGCTGGGCGTGTCGGCACAGGCGAGATGGCTCATGACGAGCGAGATGCCGTGATCCGGCATCTTCACTCGCGCGGTGAACAGTGGCGCCTCCTCGAGCGAGAAGCCGAGCCGGTTCATACCGGTGTCGAAATGGAGCGCTGCGCCGCCGCGCCAGCTGGTTGCGGTACGGAACGCGTCCCATTCAACGAATTCCGCGAGGCTGCCGATCACCGGCCTGGCGTTGATCTCCGCGAACGTCGGAGCCGTACCGGGCGGGATGCCGTTGAGCACGTAGATGATGGCATCAGGCGCCACGGCGCGCACCTGGCGCGCTTCGGTAATGTGGGCGACGAAGAAGGTGGCACATCCGGCCTTCGCCAGTGCAGCCGTCACCTTGTCGAGGCCACAGCCATAGGCGTCGGCCTTCACGACCGCGGCGCAATCCGCCGGAACGACCCGTTGCGCCATTGCCTTCCAGTTCTTGACGATCGCCGTGAGATCGATGGTGAGAACACCGCCGGTTTCGAATTCCGTCGGCCCCGCAGTCTCGATCTGCATCGGTTCCGTCGACTCCGAGGTAGCCGGAAGTTTTGCCGTGACCGATGGGGCGCGCGTAATCTTCGGCGCGATGGCGTCCGCGGCGTCGACCTGATCCGATGCTGGCGAGCCTGGCCGCCTGGCCGCTATCTCGACGGGCGGAGGCGGTGCCGGGCTAAATCTCGCTTTCAATCTACCGAACGCCAAAGGGGCCTCTCCGAAGTTCGATATTACCGCGTGGCTGCGAGCGCACGCTTAGCACATGACGCAGGAAACGGGAGCGGATTCTTGTGCGCTGCGTTAGAAGGCCGCCGACGCAGACCGCCCGCCTTCCGCCTCGCCGCCATCGTGCGGTATGATCGCGCCAACGACAATTGGGAGGAAATCGCATGTGCCGCCTGTCACCGGGGACGCGCGCCCTGCGCTCATGGTCAGCGCCGTATTCAATTTGTAAAGGCTTGTTCACGATCGGTAACATCTCGTATGGCCGCGTTGTTCTCGGCCTCGTCGCGCTGCTTGCGCTGGTCGCGCCCGGGTGCTTCGGGCTTGCCGCGCGCGCCGCCGAACGGCCGCCCGTCATGGGGCGCAATGCCGGCGTATCGGCCGGCCACCCGCTGACGACGGCGGCGGCATTTGAGATTTTGGCGCGCGGCGGCAATGCGTTCGATGCCGGCGTCGCGGCGCTGCTGGTTGGCGGCGTGGTGGAGCAGGATCTCTACAGCCTCGGCGGCGAAGCGCTCGTCCTCGTCTACCCGCGCGACCCCGGCAAGGTGATCGCGGTCGTGGGGCAGGGGTGGGCGCCGCAGGGGGCCACCATCGACTGGTACATGGCGCGGGACAAGAATCTTGACGGCAAGGGGCTCGATCCTGCGGTCGTGCCGGGTGCGTTGCATGCCGCCCTCACGGTGCTTGAGCGGTGGGGCACCATGAGCTTCGAAACGGTGGCGGCGCGGGCGATCGAATATGCCGAGCAGGGCTTTCCGCTGCGGCCCCGCACGGTGGCGGCGATCGGCCGGAACGCCAAGTTCATGCAGGACTGGCCGGAAAACCTCAGCTATTGGTTCAAGCCGGACGGCGCAGCCTACCGGCCCGGCGACACGATAAAGTTTCCCACATTGGCGCGCACGCTCACCCGCATGGTCGAGGCGGAGCGCGCCCACAAGAACGAGGGCCGCAGCGCCGGCATCGCGGCGGCGCGGGATCGCTTCTACAAGGGCGATATCGCGGAGGAGATGGTCGGCTTTCTCAAGGAGCATAAAGCGCCGTTCGAACTCGCCGATTTTGCCGAGTTCTTCGCGCGCGTCGAGCCGCCCGCCATGACAACCTATCGCGGCTACGAGGTCTACAAGCACGCATTTAACGGCCAGGGACCGGCGCTGCTCGAAGCCCTCAATATTCTGGAGAATTTCGATCTGCGATCGATGAAGCTCAACAGCCCCGCCTACCTCCACACCGTGGTGGAGGCGCTCAAGCTCGCCTATGCGGATCGTGACAGCTATTACGGCGATCCCACGTTCGTGCAGGTCCCGGCCGAGGGGCTGTTGTCCAAGGCCTACGCGAAGGAGCGCGCCAAGCTGATCGATCCCAACAGCGCGTCGCGCGCGTTCGTGGCGGGAAATCCGCTGCCGTTCGACCACCAAGTGAAGGAGTGGCCTTACTGGGTCGCAAACATTAAGGATGCCGGCAAATCCACCGGGCCCCTGCCCGACCCGGAGCCGGTCTCAGGCGCCTCGAAAGATACCACCCACATCGCCATCATCGACCGCGATGGCAATATCTTCGACTCGACGCCGAGCGGTGGCTGGATCGGCGGCGCCGTCATCCTGGGCAAGACCGGGATCGGGATGAGCGTGCGCGGCGAGCAGTTCTGGCTCGACAAGAGCCGCGCCGCGCAGCTGCGCCCCCGCGCGCGGCCGCGCTATACCCTCACGCCGAGCATCGTGCTGCGCGACGGTCAGCCTTTCATGGCGATCGGTTCGCCAGGCGGCGACAACCAGGAGCAGACCATCATCCAGGCGTTTCTTGACGTCGTTGAGTTCTGGCCCGACTGGTACCCCAACCTGCACGAGGCGTTCGAATGGCCACGGGTGCAGACGTTGCATTTCTACGGTTCATTCTGGCCGCACAATTCGGGTTTCAACAAGCTCAACCTCGAAGCCAACATCCCGGACGCCGTCTACAACGCGCTGCAGGCACGCGGCCATGACGTCGCCCGTATCAAAGCCTTCGGCATGAACGGCTGCGCCACCGCCGTGCTGATCGATCCGGCCACCGGCAATCGCATCGCCGGCGCCGACCGCCGGCGCGATTGCTACGCAATGGCGTATTAGAGCCGATTTCGGTCGCCTTGAATTCCATCTGCGTCGTCGCCGGGCTCGTCCCGGCGACCCCGAGGAGGAACTGCTGTGAAAATTCCTCGTCGTCACTTTGTCCAAGTTGCTGGGGCCGCCGCTTTTATTTTTGCGTTTCCGCAATTCGCACCGGCGCTCGATTATCCGACGCGGCCCGTACGTCTCATCGTCGGCTATGCCCCTGGCGGCGCAACCGACATTCTCGCGCGGCTGATCGGCCAATGGCTGTCTGAGCGTCTTGGGCAGCCGTTCATCATCGAGAACCGGACGGGCGCCGCCAACAATATCGCGACCGAGGCGGTCGCGAATGCGACCCCGGACGGCTACACGCTTCTGCTCGTCAACCCGGCAAACGCAATCAACGCGACGCTTTACGACAATCTGGGCTTCAATTTCCTGCGCGACATTGCTCCGGTGGCCGGCATCATCCGGGTCCCGAACGTGATGGAGGTCAATCCGGCCGTGCCGGCCAAGACGGTTCCTGAATTCATCGCTTATGCCAAGGCCAATCCGGACAAGATCAACATGGGGTCGGGCGGCAGCGGTACGTCGGTCCACGTGTCGGGCGAGCTATTCAAGATGATGACAGGCGTGCACATGGTCCACGTGCCCTATCGCGGCGCGGCGCCTGCCGTCGCGGATCTGATCGGCGGACAGGTCCAGGTCGTGTTCGACAACCTGCCGGGCTCGATCGCCTACATCAGGGCCGGCAAGCTTCGCGCCTTGGCCGTGACAACGACCACGCGTTCGGAAGCGCTGCCCGACATCCCGACGATCGCCGATTTCGTGCCGGGTTACGAGGCGAGCGCATGGTTTGGCATCGGCGCGCCGAAGAACACCCCAACCGAAATCGTGGACAAGCTGAACAGCGAAATAAATGCCGGACTCGCTGATTCTCGGCTGAAATCGCGACTTTCCGACCTGGGCGGAGCGGTCATCGCGGGCTCACCATCCGACTTTGGAAGGTTGCTGGCCTCCGAAACGGAAAAGTAGGCGAAGGTGGTCAAGTTCTCTGGCGCGAAGCCGGACTGACACGGCGGTCCGACCTTAGATTGCGCTACGAGATCCGTGCCGGCATGCGGTCTTCGTCCTCCAGATCGGAGAACCGCGTCACGTCTGACTTGAACTGTAACGCCACCGTGCCGGTCGGGCCGTGGCGCTGCTTGCCAATGATGACCTCGGCGCGGCCGTGAACGGCTTCCATTTCAGCCTGCCACTTGAAATATTCCTCAGTACCTGGGCGGGGCTCGCGGTTCTTCAAATAGTATTCCTCGCGGAACACGAACATCACCACGTCGGCGTCCTGCTCGATCGAGCCCGATTCGCGCAAATCCGAAAGCTGCGGGCGTTTGTCGTCACGGCTTTCGACCGCGCGCGAGAGCTGCGATAGCGCGAGGATCGGGATGTTCAGCTCCTTCGCAAGTGCCTTGAGGCTCGTGGTGATCTCGGTCACCTCCTGCACGCGTCCCTCCTGGGCGCGGCGGCTCGATCCTTGCAGGAGCTGGATGTAGTCGATCACCAGGAGGTCGAGGCCGCGCTGACGCTTGAGGCGTCGCGCCCGTGCCGCCAATTGCGCGATCGAGAGGCCCCCGGTCTCATCGATATAAAAGGGAATGCGCTCCATCTCGCGCGCGGCTTCCGCGATGCGGTCGAAGTCGGACGGCGCGATCTCGCCGCGGCGGATCCGGTAGGAGGCAATCTCGGTCTGCTCGGAAATCATGCGGGTTGCGAGCTGCTCGGCAGACATTTCGAGCGAAAAGAAGCCGACAATACCGCCGTTGATCGATTCGATTTGGCCATCAGGCCGGACATTTCCTTCCCAAGCCTTCGCCACGTTGTAGCCGATGTTGGTGGCGAGCGACGATTTTCCCATCCCGGGGCGACCGGCCAGGATGATGAGGTCGGATTTCTGCAGACCGCCCATCATGCGGTCGAGATCCTTTAACCCTGTGGCGAGCCCTGAGAGTTTTCCGTCGCGCTGATAGGCGTGCGCCGCCATCTCGACCGCGGTGGTGAGCGCCTGGGCGAAACGCTGGAACCCGCCGTCGTAACGCCCGGTCTCCGCAAGTTCGTAGAGACTGCGTTCCGCCTGCTCGATCTGATCCTGAGGTCGCTCGTCGACGGGAGCATCGTAAGCGGCATTGACCATCTCTTCGCCGATCACGATCAGTGACCGGCGAATCGCAAGGTCGTAGATGGTGCGGCCGTAGTCAGACGCGTTGATGACGGTCGTGGCTTCGGCCGCGAGGCGGGCGAGATACTGGCTTGCCGTTAATCCGGCGACGTCGAGGTCCGGTGGGAGAAAGGTCTTCAGCGTGATGGGGGTCGCGGTCTTGCCGACCCGCACCAGGCTCGCGGCGATCTCATACAGTTTCTGATGAATCGGCTCAAAGAAATGCCGGGGTTCAAGAAAGTCCGAGACGCGGTAGAACGCCTCGTTGTTCACCAGGATGGCGCCAAGCAGTGCCTGCTCGAGCTCGATGTTGTGCGGAGCGGTACGATAGGGCGGCGCCGAGGGTGAAAGATTTGGCCCCTGCTTGCGTGCAGTTGATTCGAGCGCCATGGCGTCCCGCGTTTTTGGTTTGACACTCTATGGCGTACAACGGAACAAGACTTAATCGAAGCATGCGCCGCGCAGCGCCAAGGATCGTCGATGCGCGACCAATCGACTTGATCGGCACGGCTCAGACGCTTCGAATCGAAGTAAGCCACAAACACTGCTCGCTTGGGAGCGGTGATTCGCTTTTTCCACTCTATCACCAACCAAAAATTTTTTGTTGGCAGTTCGGCCAAGACGGGCATTTGACGCGAATACCCGCGATGGCGCCCGCGCGCGACTCACTCGCCGGCGAGCTGCAGCGGGGTACGACGCCGGGCTTCGCATCCGCGAAGACGCGATTCGGCATGCATGATGTAGTCGCGCGTGATCGGCACGACGCCTTGACGTTTGGCGAGTTGAATTTGAAACACCATCATGTTGTGCCGGCGGAATGCCGCTTCCGAACAGGCAAGGTAGAATTCCCACATCCGCACGAAGCGGGCGTCGTAAAGACGCGTCACCTCGTCGCGGTGGGCGAGGAAACGGTCGCGCCACGCCTTGAGGGTCTCAGCGTAATGAAGCCGCAGGATTTCGATGTCGGTGATGAGGAGACCGGCACGCTCGACCGCCGGTATCACCTCGGATAGCGCCGGAATGTAGCCACCCGGGAAGATGTATTTGGCGATCCATGCATTGGTGTAGCTCGGACCGCTCGAGCGGCCGATCGAATGCAGCACCATGACGCCATCATCGTCGAGAATGCTGGCGCATTTCGCGAAGAACGCGTCATAGAAGTTGACCCCGACATGCTCGAACATGCCGACCGAAACGATGCGGTCGAATGTGCCGGCGACATCGCGATAGTCGAGAGCATGGAATGCCGTGGAGCCGGTCAGCTTGCGTTCTTTCGCCCGTTGAGATGCGACCGCGAGTTGCTCCTGCGAGAGCGTGATGCCGGTGACCTGTGCGCCGCACATCTCGGCGGCATAGAGTGCAAGCCCACCCCAACCGCAGCCGATGTCGAGGAGCCGATGTCCTTCCTCGAGGAGCAGCTTTGCGGCCAAGTGCCGCTTCTTGGCGAGTTGGGCGTCGTCGAGGCTGTCCTGCGGCGTCTCGAAATAGGCGCAGCTGTACTGACGGTCGGAATCGAGGAAAAGCGAATAGAGGCGACCGTCCAGGTCGTAGTGATGGGCGACGTTGCGGCGCGACCGCCTGCGCGAATTAAGCTGCGTGATCCGTCGCCATACGAATCGAAGCGCCATGATCGGCGCCGCCCAGGGTGGCGAAGCGGATTTTCCCGCCACCAGATCGATAAATTCTGCAATCGACCCACGCTCGACCACGAACGTGCCGTCCATGTACGCTTCGCCGAGGTTGAGGTCAGGATCGAGCAAAACCGCGCGCTGGGCACTCGCGGATACGAAACGCACCGCGATCGGCGGGCCGGTGCCATCGCCGAACGATAACGTAACCCCCTTGGCGGTCGTCACCTGCAAGTTGCCGCAAGTGACATGCGCCAATGCCAAACGCAAAAGCCAGTCCATACTGCGACACTCCGGCCCGGGCCGGTACGGATACGCGTCGTGCCGGCGTGGGCTTCGCGATACCTCCTTCCCGCTACGATTCCGACAACGGACCCGGAATTATGCAAACCTAACAACGCTCAAGGCGTTCCGCAATCGGGGATAAGCCCGACATCAACCAGAGATGACGCGGGCCACGGGCCCAGAGCACTTCACGCAGGGTTAGGAATCGAGATTCGGCCAAATCGAGGGCAAACCGCTTATGTTAACTGAAAGAATAATCTCGCGCCGCCGTCCGAATAGGTTAATAAGGGCGACGGCTTATCGAACCAGGGGTGGCGGGCAGGTGAAGCAGATCTCAATCTTCGTCTTTGGATTGGTGACAGCGTTCGCAAGCGCTTCAGCGCTTGCGCAGGACTTTACGGCCGGAAAGACACCAGCGCAGCTGTTCAGCTCCGATTGCGCAGAATGCCACCGGTCGCCGAATGGTCTGGGCAAGAACCGCGACGTGCGGGCGCTCGCCAGCTTTCTGCGCGAGCACTACACAACCAAATCTGAGAGCGCGAGTGCACTTGCCGCCTACGTGTCAGGCTTCGCGGGCAGTGGGACCGCTGCGCACAATCGCAGCGCCGGTACTTTGACACCGGCTAGCGGCGATGTCGAACGCCCGCGGGCTGAGCGGCGAAAGCGAAGCGAGGCCGAGGCGACGGCCACAGGAGAGGATGCCCACGCGAAAACCAAATCCACCGAAGATCTGCCGGGACGCCGTCGCCGCACCAACAATCTTTCGGGTGATGATGAAAAACGACGGGCGAGCGATGATGGCGAAGTGCAACGGCCGCCGCGCAGCCTTGCGACAAGGCCCGCAACCGCGAAATCAGATGCGCCGGCGCGAGGCCGGGCGATGCGCGAGGCTACCGACCCGACTTCGCGATTGCGTTCCTATCTGTCATCGGGACTCGGCTACGAGAGCGCGACCGCGGAGGCCGCCAGGAAGGGGGCCCCAAAATCTCGCAAGCGCCGCAATAGTGCGGATACTGTCGAGGCTCCTGCTTCCGATGTGCCGACCGATGTGCCGACGACGGCTAAGACAGACGCGGAAGCGCCATCAACAGCATCTCCACCAGCCACGACCGACGCCGCTGCGTCTGCGACGCCGTCGGAGACCACCGGCGCACCAGCGCCAGCTGCATCCCCGCCGGCGAGCCCGCGTTCGGAGCCGTAGCTCACGGCCGATTTTGGTTGGCCCTGGTCTTTGCTTCAGCCAATCTCAAAGATCGTGTAGTGGCGACCCTTCAGGGTCGCCACTACAACAGGCGGCCTATTCGCCCTTGGTTTCGGACGGCTCTCCCTCTTCCTTGACGCTCTCCGGACTCTCAAAGAACTCCTCCGCGGCGGCGGCTTCGCCGGTCGCCATCACCAGCCGCTCGTCGCGCGGCGCGATCACATTCTCGCCGCGGGCGATCCGCTCGGCCTCGTCAGCACTGCGAGCGACGTTGATGGTGATCGACACCTCGATCTCGGGATGAAGGGCCACGGGCACTCTATGGAGGCCGATACTCTTGATCGGCGTGTGGAGTGCGATCTGGCCACGTGACACCGTAAACCCGCCGCCGGTGAGGATCGCCACGATATCGCGCGGCGACACTGATCCGTAGAGTTGGCCGGTCTCCGAGGCTTGGCGGATAACGACGAAGCTCTGGCCATCGAGTTTGGCGCCAACCTTTTCGGCATCGCTCTTGAGTTCAAGATTACGCGCCTCCAAATGGCTCTTCATGGTTTCGAACTTGGCGCGGTTGTCCTTGGTGGCGCGCAGCGCTTTGCCTTGGGGCAGCAGGAAGTTGCGGGCGAAGCCATCCTTCACACGCACGACGTCCCCCATTTGGCCGAGCTTGGCCACGCGTTCCAGCAGAATGATTTCCATTTTGGCTCTCCTTCAGATCTCGGTTCGAGTCGTAGACGGGACGAAAATCTGCTTCGGCCCTTGCGCGTTCAAATCTTGCGCGCCGGCGGCGGGCCGCGCCCGAACGAGCGTGCGCGCAGGCCGAATAACGTATCAGTGACCCCGATGAGCGCCATGATCACCACCGGCCAGACCAGCAGGACGACGGCCGCGTAGGCGCTTGTCAGCACAACCGCGCGGGCGCGCAGCGGGCGCGTCACCGTATGGATGACGGCAAAACCGACCATCGCAAATGCGAGTGCAAGTGTCGCAACAAAAATGCTGGCTACGAGGCCTGCCAGGTCGGGCATAAACGCGCCGGCGACGAGGGCCCCGAACAACGCTGCGGCCAAGGGCGAAAAGGACAGTGTCGTGAGATCAGGCCATGGACGCCGAAGTCGGCCCGAGAGATTCACCACTCGGCCAGCAAGCCACAGATTGCCGGTCAGAGTGATTGCCGCGATTGTCGCGGCGGCCGGCGGGAGCACCAGCACGAGCATCTCGATGACGCGATCGGTGTCCCGAGCGCCGGGAACCGTCGACACGTCCGGGGGGACCTGGGTCTGGATCCGAAGGATTTGGTCGAGAGCGCTCTTGAGGCCGTTGCGGATGGTTGCTTCATCGCCGCCGAATGTCGCAAGTGCCGCCACGATCACGGCTGCGCCGACGAGTGCGGCCCATAACACCAGGCGGCCAGGCGGATACCATTCGATGCGGGCGGCTCCGCCGTTCGCGACCGGGCGGCCGAGGAGCGCCAGGTAGCCGAGCCACCACGCCGGCATTCCTACGGCAGTGAGGAAGGTCGCGAAAAAGAAGATCCCGAAGGCACTGCCAAGCATCGCGGCTGCCGCCAGCGCCGCCATGAGAGCCGCCCAATGGCTCCAGCCAAGGGCCACTATCATAATCGGCAACGGCGCGAGATAGAACAAGATGACTGAAAGTGCGACGCCCGACATCACCGACGCGAACAGCAGTGCCGCTGCTACGCCAGCTCCAACTCCGATCAACACCACCTGCGCCATCGCCAAGCTGTCCCGCTCATGGAGCGGTTAGAGACGGATCGTGGTCCGCCCCAACCGGTATCAGAAATCAGTTATCAGTAATCAGGCGGACGCGAACCAACCGCTTCATTCCTGATTCCTGATTCCTGATTCTGATTACTGGATCACGTAAGGCAAGAGGCCAAGAAAGCGGGCGCGCTTGATGGCGCGCGCGAGCTCGCGCTGCTTGAGTGCCGATACCGCGGTTATCCGGCTTGGCACGATCTTGCCGCGTTCGGAAATGTAGCGCTGCAACAGGCGCACGTCCTTGTAGTCGATCTTCGGCGCGTTGGCGCCGGAGAACGGGCACGTCTTGCGCCGGCGAAAGAATGGACGGCGTGCGCCGCCGCCGAATTCACGACCGCCGTGTCCACCTTCGAAGCTCATGGCGTCAGTGCTCCGTCATTTCGATATCATCACCATCCCCACGGTCCTCGCGGGCGCCGCGCGGGCCATCTCGGTCGCGCCGGCGTTCGCCGCGCCGTTCGTCACGATCACGGTCGCGATCAACCTTGCGCATCATGGCCGAAGGACCGGTTTCGAGTTCCTCGACCCGCACCGTCATGGCGCGCAGCACATCTTCGTTGATGTGCTGCTGCCGCTCGACCTCGCTTACGGCCGCCGCCGGCGCGTCCACGTTCAGCAAGGTGAAATGCGCTTTGCGGTTCTTGCGGATGCGATAGGTAAGGGACTTGACGCCCCAGTACTCGACCTTCGGGACGCTCCCGCCCATTTGCTCGATGATGCCCTTGTAGTGGGCCGTCAGCTCGTCGACTTGCTGCTGCGACAGATCCTGCCGCGCCAGATAGATGTGCTCGTACAGCGGCATCTGCATGCCTCTCCATGGTTTGCGCCGACCCGGCGCCAAGCCCTTCGTGCCCTTCGGGAAAGGCTCGAAAGCTTAAGAAGGCGGAAACACGGGACGTCGGACCATGACGGTCCTGCCGATGTTATTTTCGAACCATGAGCCCTGTTTGAGGCCCATGATCCGGACACGGTCGTCCGTTCAGCTCCCGGCCAGGATCGAGCGGAAACCGGTTTATAGAGGCTTTGGGGCGGAATGCAACCTGAAAGGCCGTAACGGGAAGGTTTCCAAATGCGGTCGCGCCGGCGCGAGCCCTGCCTGCTTGACATTGCGCCGGCCGGCAGTTTCTTTCCCGCCAAATCGAAGGGGGTATTGCGTCCTTCCTACACGTGGAGCGGATCGAAACCGGTTGCGGCCGAGCTCGATCCCGGAAGGGAACTCAAGGAATGTCGATTGCATTGCTGTTTCCGGGCCAAGGCAGCCAGATGGTCGGAATGGGAAAGGCGCTGGCGCACGCCTTTCCGGCGGCACGACGGGTGTTCGAGGAAGTCGATGGGGCTCTTAACGAGCATCTCTCAATCCTGATCTGGGAGGGCCCCGCGGACAGGCTCACCCTCACCGAAAATGCGCAGCCTGCCCTGATGGCGGTCTCGCTCGCGACGCTCCGGGTGCTGGAAACCGAGGCAGGCCTTGATCCGGCGCGCGACGCGCGTTTTGTAGCCGGCCACTCGCTCGGAGAATATTCGGCGCTGGCGGCGGCAGGTGCGCTGACCGTCGCGGACACTGCGCGGCTCGTTCGCATTCGCGGTCAGGCCATGCAGAAGGCGGTGCCAGTCGGCGTCGGGGCTATGGCGGCCCTGCTGGGCCTTGACTTTGACGCCGCGAGCACCGTTGCGGCCGAGGCCGCGCAGGGAGAGGTGTGTCAGGCCGCCAATGACAACGGCGGCGGCCAGGTGGTGGTGTCGGGCGACAGAACCGCGGTCGAACGCGCCGTGGAAATCGCCAGGAGCAAGGGCGCCAAGCGCGCCATGATGCTGCCAGTGTCCGCGCCATTCCACTGCGCCCTGATGCAGCCTGCCGCGGATGCGATGGATCAGGCGCTCGCCGAGGTGACGATTCGGAAGCCTTCGCCGCCGCTGGTCGCCAATGTGGTGGCGAAGGCCATTTCGGATCCGCCCGAGATCAAGCGTCGCCTGGTCGAACAGGTCACCGGGACAGTGCGTTGGCGCGAGTGCGTCGGGTATATGGCGCGCGAGGGCGTGACCAGATTTTACGAGATCGGCGCCGGGAAGGTGCTGAGCGGCCTCGTCAAGCGAATCGCCGAAGGCGCCAGCGCAACCGCGATCGGCACTCCGGAAGACATTGATGCATTCAGAGCGGCGCTGACGGTTTAAAGGACCAATCATGTTCGATCTTACCGGCAGGACCGCGCTGATAACTGGGGCGACGGGCGGCATCGGCGGAGCCGTTGCGCGCACGCTCCATGCCAACGGCGCAACGGTCACGATCTCCGGAACGCGAATCGAAATGCTCGATGCCCTCGCCGGTCAGCTCGGCGGTCGCGTGCACGTGGTGCGCTGCAACCTTGCCGACCCGGAAGCTGTGGAAAACCTGGTTCCGGCTGCCGAGGCCGCAATGGGGCACGTGGATATTCTCGTCAACAACGCTGCGATCACCCGGGACAACATCTGTATCCGGCTCAAGGACGAGGATTGGGAACAGGTGCTCGCGGTCGATCTCACCGCCGCTTTCCGGCTCATCCGTGCTGCGGTGCGTGGGATGATTCGTCGACGATTCGGCCGCATCATCGGCGTGACCTCGGTAGTTGGCGTGACCGGCAATGCCGGTCAGGCCAATTATGCTGCCGCCAAGGCTGGAATGATCGGCATGACCAAGTCGCTTGCCCAGGAGGTTGCCTCACGCGGCATCACCGTGAACACGATCGCGCCAGGGTTTATCGAGACCGCGATGACGGACGCTCTCACTGACAAGCAAAAAAATGAGATCCTCGCGCGGGTGCCCGCGGGTCGGCTCGGTTCGCCCGATGACATCGCCGCGGCGGCGCTCTATCTCGCCTCGCTCGAAGGCGCCTATGTGACCGGACAGACACTTCATGTGAACGGCGGAATGGCAATGATCTGATCGCGTTGCAGCGGAAATCGCCAACTGCGGACGGATATGCCGGGAAGCTCCGCGATGCTGGTCAAGCCAATTGAAGTGTGGTAACCCCCGAGACGACTGGACGACGTGGTGGGGCGTTGAAAAAATCCAAATTCGGTGGTTCCCCTGCTGCCGTCGGCCACGACGATGCCGCGTCCGACGATTGCAAGATCGCTAGGGCGGCCAAGCCATCAAGAGGCGCGCGAGGTCTGGGAAAATGAGTGACATTGGCGAGCGGGTTAAAAAGATCGTCGTGGAACACCTTGGGGTGGAGCCCGACAAGGTGACGGAAGCCGCAAGCTTCATCGACGACCTCGGCGCTGACAGCCTCGACACCGTCGAGCTGGTCATGGCATTCGAGGAGGAATTCGGCTGCGAAATTCCCGATGACGCCGCCGAAACGATCCTCACCGTAGGAGATGCGGTTAAGTTCCTCGAGAAGAACGCCAAGAGTTGATCGCCGCGCGCGCCCGATCGACCGTTACGCGCCCCGAGGGCAGGAGTGTCCGAATCCCGACCGGGACGTTTCGATTTCCGGTTTTCCTTTGACCGGCAATCGATGCGTCGCGGATTTGGCAGCAACATAGCGCCGGGTCAGCCGGGCCGTGATGTTGGCGTGGAACCGACGCTGGCGGAAAATCGTTTGCGGGCCATGCGGGCATATCCATGAGACGCGTCGTCGTTACCGGCCTCGGACTGGTTACGCCGCTTGGCTGCGGCGTCGAGGCGACGTGGCGGCGGCTAATCGCGGGCGAAAGCGGCGCACGCAAGGTCGACACCTTTGAAGTCTCGGACCTGCCGGCACGGATCGCGTGCATGATTCCGCGCGGCGACGGCTCCAACGGCACCTATAATCCCAGCGATTGGATGGAGCCGAAGGAGCAGCGCAAGGTCGACGACTTTATCGCTTACGCGATGTGCGCGGCGACGCAGGCGATCAAAGACGCAGGCTGTGCGCCGCGCACCTATGAGGAGCAGATCAGCACCGGGGTTATGATCGGTTCGGGTATCGGCGGCATCGCCGGCATCGCGGAGACGGCCCTGGTGCTGAAGGAACGAGGACCGCGCCGCGTTTCCCCATTCTTCATCCCCGGCCGCCTCATCAACCTTGCGTCCGGCTATGTGTCGATCGCCCACGGCCTCAAAGGACCGAATCACGCCGTCGTCACCGCCTGTTCGACGGGAGCGCATGCGATTGGCGATGCGGCGCGCCTGATTGCGCTCGGCGATGCCGACGTGATGTTGGCCGGGGGCGCCGAATCGCCGCTCGATCGGTTGTCGATGGCCGGCTTTGCAGCATGTCGGGCACTGTCCACCTCCTTCAACAATGAGCCGACGCGGGCGTCGCGGCCATATGACCGCGATCGCGACGGCTTTGTGATGGGAGAGGGCGCCGGCGTGGTGGTGCTGGAGGAGTTGGAGCGCGCCCGTGCCCGCGGCGCCAGGATTTACGCAGAGCTCATCGGCTACGGTCTGTCGGGCGACGCCTACCACATCACGGCGCCAGCCGAGGACGGCGATGGCGCGTTGCGTTGCATGACCGCGGCAGTCCGGCGCGCCGGAATCACTCCGGGCGAAATCGACTACATCAACGCCCACGGCACTTCGACGCCGCTCGGCGACGAAATCGAGCTCAATGCCGTGCACCGGCTGGTCGGTGAAGACGCGAGCCGCATCGCCATGTCGTCCACCAAGTCCTCGATCGGACACCTGCTGGGCGCGGCGGGCGCAGTGGAGGCGATTTTCTCGATGCTGGCAATGCGCGACCGGATTGCCCCACCGACGCTCAATCTCGATCATCCGTCTGTCAAGACCGCAATCGATCTGGTGCCACATCTGGCGCGCGAACGCGAAATTGATGTGGTATTGTCGAATTCTTTCGGATTTGGGGGCACCAACGCATCATTGGTGTTCCGACGCCTTCACGATTGAGTCGATTTGTCTCGGGTATATGCAATACCGCATCGCCAAAAGGACATAATTCGTGGCTGATCTTACGGCCGGTCGGGGGTCGACCGTGCGGTGCGTTCGTGTCTCAGTTTTCAACGGGTTAGTGCATGGCCGATTCTCATGATGGAGTTTCCGGATTGATGCTGCGGAATGCGGCGGCGCGCGACGGGCGGGAAGCTGTTGCGCGCACTGTGTCACGCGACATCGTTCCGAGTGGGCCCAGGGACGACATTGCATCGGACGACCTGCCTGGAAGAATCCGGCGAATCCCACCCCGCAGCCCGCGTGCTGCCCTCGAGCCCGAACGCGTCCCGATGCCGACGCGGTGGTCGGAGGGCGTGCGCCATCCCCTCGTCATCGCCGGCAACGCGGTGTTCACCGTGTTCATTCTCGTCGCGATTGCGGGCGGAATTCTGTTCCTGATCGCCAAGCAGCGCTTCGAAGCTCCCGGCCCCCTTGAGAAAGACAAAATCGTGAACATCCCGCCGCGCCTGGGCATTCGCGATATTGCGGATCTCCTGGTTCGGGAGGGCGTTATCGAGCATCCGGTGACGTTCGTGGTGAGCGCGCTGCTGGCAAAGACGCGCGACGACTTGAAGTTCGGCGAGTATCAATTCCCGAAACAGGCGAGCCTGCACGATGTCATCAATACCATCGTGGACGGCAAGGTGGTTCAGCATCAGATCACCATTCCGGAAGGATTGACGTCAGAACAGATCGTCCAGCGCCTCATGGAGACGGACATTCTGGCCGGGAACATCAAGGAGATCCCACGTGAGGGGTCGATGCTGCCCGAGAGCTACCGCTATCCCCGGGGAGCGCCGAGAGATCAGGTGATCCAGCGTATGCAGCAAGCGCAAGCGCGGGTGGTTCAGGAGATTTGGGAGCGCAGGATGCCGGACCTGCCGCTGCGCTCGCCTCAGCAACTTGTGATTCTGGCTTCGATCGTCGAGAAGGAAACCGCTCGCGCCGACGAGCGCACGCGAATCGCCGCGGTGTTTATCAACCGGCTCAAGCAGCGCATGAAGCTGCAGTCCGACCCCACCATCATCTATGGGCTGGTGGGCGGCAAAGGTACGCTCGGCCGTCCCATCATGCGCGGCGAGATCGAGCAACCGACGCCCTACAACACCTATGTGATCGAGGGCCTTCCGCCCGGGCCGATTTCCAATCCCGGCCGTGCGGCGCTGGAAGCGGTGGCGAATCCGGCGCGCACCAAGGAACTCTATTTCGTCGCCGACGGGACTGGCGGCCATGCCTTTTCGGAGACGCTCGATCAACACCAGCGCAACGTTGCCCGTCTGCGGGCGTTAGAGCAGGCCCAGCGTGACGGCGCGTCGCCAGCGGCCGCACAACCGGCGACCCCGACCGTGGGTTCCGTGCCGGCGGCTCCGGCCGTGCGTCGCTCTGCGCCAGCGCGGCCGCCATCACAACAGCAGACACCGCCACCGGCAACCCAACAGTCGCGTTAACGATTGCGATCAGGTGGGGCGGTTGGCCGAAGTCCTTGGTGGCGGCCCTTCGGCAGGACCAGCGGAGGGCGCACCATTGCCGCAACGACGGGCGGCTTCGAGGCCCCCCGA
>Ga0070734_10003292_pt1 | contig 17255 bp, 16 predicted proteins | sample Coa_R1_8_FD_66444 | JGI IMG/M metagenome (GOLD analysis project Ga0070734, IMG submission 66444) | Surface soil microbial communities from Centralia Pennsylvania, which are recovering from an underground coalmine fire - Coalmine... | ecosystem: Environmental > Terrestrial > Soil > Unclassified ... | reverse complement strand
TGTTGAGCTGGGTGTCGGCCACCATCCCCACGGCGGTGATCTCGTCCTCCCCCTTGTAGACATGGACCCAACCCTCGGTCTTGATCATGTCCGTATCCGGGTCCCAATTGAGCTTGTCCGTCTCCAGCTTCGAGCCGTTTTCCACGATCAGCTCCACGTGGCCCTCGGCCTGGGTGGCGTTGGTGTCGGTGTTCACCGTGGCGTGGTCCGCGGTCAGGGTCGAGGTCAGCTTGTCCTTTTTGTAGTACTGGGCGTAAACATTGTCCGAATAGGCCTCTTTCTGGTTTTGGTAAAGGCGCGCCACGTCGGCGTAGTACTCCCACCGCTTCTTGCCCTGCACCGTGGAAACCAGGTGGAACTTCTCGATGATCGCATCGGGGGAGTTTTCCCCCTGGGAAAGGGTCTCGGAACCGGTGGAGGCGGGTTTGCTTTTCAGGAGTCCCAGGGCAAGGAGGCCGATCAAAAGGACCGCGGCGCCGAGAAACCAGAAATAGCGTTTCAGGCGGATGGAACGGGGTTCTTCCTCCGGAACTTCCATCAAGGGTTCGGGCGGGAATTCGACTTTTTTCCTTTTTTTCATGGTCCTCATTTAGACGTTTCCTCAGGCGAAAACGTCGTTCGAAAAGGCGGCTTTGTGGCCGTTGGTTTGGTGGAATCTTTTGACGGCCCCCGTCCAACGGTTCTGTGCCTTCAGTATCTTTTCCACCACTTCCCGGAAAGCCCCTTCCCCGGCGGGGGTGCGGGTGACGTAATGGGCTTCCCTTTTCACCTCGGGACGGCCATAAGGAACGGTGGCGGACCAGCCGGCCTGCTTTAAAAGGGGGATGTCGATAAGGTCGTCCCCCATATAAGCGAGTTCCGAAAGCTTAAGCCCCGCCTGCCGGCAAAGATTCCGGGCGACGGTCAGTTTGTCGAGTTTTCCCTGGTAAAGGAACGGGACTTTCAAATGTTTGGCCCGGATGGCGACGGGTTTGGAAAGACGTCCCGAAAGCCATCCCACCTTTAAGCCCCCATAGGCGGCCAAACGATGGCCTATGCCGTCTTGGATGTCGAAGCGGACGAATTCCTCGCGGATGCCCAGATAAACCTTACCATCGGTCAAAACCCCGTCCACATCGGTTAAGAATAATTTGATGTTTTGGATTCCCATGGCTTAAACGATTTTGACCCTTCCCCGGCCTAAAAGGTCGTGAAGGTGCACCAGGCCCACGGGCCGGTTCCGGGCATCCACAACGATCAACTGGAAGATGGTTTTTTCTTCCATCATTTGGAGGGCTTGGGCCAACAAGGCTTCCGGATGGATCGTTGTTGGCCGGGGACTGCGGAGGTTGGAGGCGTTCCAATGGCGTATGTCGGAGTCCTTCAACAGGGCCCGGCGCAGGTCGCCATCCACGATAATCCCTTTGAGTTTCAGACCCGGACCCACCACACAAGTGGAGCCCACCCTTTTGGCGTTGATTTCCCGGACGATCTTTCGAAAGGAGGCGCTCAAGGGCACCTTTGGAACCGCGCTTCCTTTGCGCATGATATCGGCCACTCTTAAATGCAGCCGACGGCCCAGTTCTCCAGCGGGGTGGAAAAGGGCGAAATCCTTTTCCGTAAATCCCTGGGCTTCCATCAAGGCGACCGCCAGGGCGTCGCCCATGGCCAAAGCCGCCGTTGTGCTGGCGGTCGGGGCCAACCTCAAGGGGCAGGCCTCTTTTTTGACCCCCACGTCCACCACGATATCGCTCATGCGGGCCATGGAGGAATGGAGGCTTCCGGTGAAAAGAACGACCCGGCAACCCATGCGTTTCAACAGGGGAAGGAGGGTTTTCAGCTCATCCGTTTCGCCGCTATTGGAAAGGGCCAGGACGACGTCGCCCCTGGAGGCCTTTCCCATGTCCCCATGGAGGGCCTCGGCGGGGCTTAAGAAAAGGGCGGGAGTTCCGGTGGAAGAAAGGGTTGCGGCAATCTTTTGGCCCACGAGCCCCGACTTCCCCATGCCGGTGACGACAACCCGTCCCTTGGACTTGAGGATGAGTTTCACCGCCTTGTCAAAGGAAGCACCCGCTTTGCGGGAAAGCTGGAGCAGACCTTCGGCTTCGATTTTCAGGACCTTTTTCGCCGTTGACACGCTCATCATGATCCTCATGCCGCGCAACCTTACGCGGTCAATCCTTGGTATAGAGATAACGCCCGCAGGTACAGCGTTGGACGGCGATATTCTTGCGCATTTCGTTGAGGATTTGCGGCGGGATGTTCATGTGGCATCCACTGCAGGTTTGGTCGTCCTGGGCCCGCGCCACGGCAATTTTTTTGCCGCTGTTACGCAATTGTTCATAACCCCGGGCGAACTCCTCCGGCAAATCCGCCAACTGCTTCTGGCGTTCCGTTCTTTTTTCTTGGGCCGACTTGTCGCAATCGGCGATTTTTTGCTCGATGTCCTTCTTGTCTTCGGCGGCCCTTTTTTCGGCCTGGGTCAGTTCCTGGGTGAGCTTTTGGATCTGCGCCTTTTGGTCGTCATCCTTGAAAAGGAATTCCAGGACTTTTTCCTCGGCCTTGGCTTTTTCCTCCCTTCCCTTCTCAATTTCCTGCTTCAAGGCGGTGAACTGCTCGTTACTCTTGACCTCGTTTTGCTGGCCTAGGTATTTGGTGATCTTGGTGTCAAGCGTCCCCGCCTCGATTTCGAGGGTTTTGCGCTGTTTCGCCAGGTCTTCCAGCGCCTTTTTTTCGCTTTGGATCCGGTTTTTGAGCTCAGCAACGTGGCTTTCTAACACGGTGATTTCTTGACGAAAGCCTTTCTTGAGGCGTTCTAGTTCATCCAGGCCGGAATCAGTGGCCTGTAGTTCTACGAGTTTTTCCAAGGCTTCGGCGAAGTGCAAGGGATTCTCTTTCATAACGGAGTTGAACGGGGATGAAGTTTAACACGGGGCCGGGGCCTTTTCCCCTATAAACGTCGGCGGCGCCGTTGTTAAAATGCGCTCAAAATGACCTATCGACCACGGCCGGGCTCCAAGCCCAGCCCATCGACGGACAAAGCCGGTGCAGAGCCGCGGAACGATCTCGCTTTCTTGAAAATACTTTTTACGGAGGATGGGATGAACGAAGAAGCGAAAAAGAAATTACTGCGCATGATCCCCCACGCCCTTTACATCCTCACCAGCCGGAGCGATGGAAAAACAACCGCTTCGACCGTCTCCTGGGTGACGCAGGCTTCCTTCAAGCCTCCCATGGTAGCGGTAGGTCTCAAGAAGGATTCCAACACTTTTGAAGTGGTGAAAAAAGCGCAAAGTTTCGCATTGAACATCCTGGGGTCGGACCAGAAAGACCTGGCCCAGAAATTTTTCAAACATGTGGAACCGGAGGGGAACCGGATGGCGGGGGAAGCTTTCCAGGACAGCCCGGTCTTGAAGCACCCCATCTTCCCCAAGACAGCGGGTTTCGTGGAATGCAAGGTCGTGGGCAGCCTGGAAAAAGGGGACCACGCGGTGGTGCTGGCGGAAATACTGGAGGCCGAATGCGGGCCCCTGGAAGGGCCTTTGTTGCTTTCAACGACGGGATGGCATTATGGCGGATGACGCTGTGCCCTTTTTTACGATTCCCAAGCCTTCGAACCGGCAAGTTGGCCTTCTTTGACCCGGCCTTCCAGGCTTTTCTTGTTGTTCATTGCCCTGGCCTCAATATTGTGGCTCGCAAACGACGCCGCTTTTTCCAAAGGGTTGCGTGAAGGAATTTGGCTGGCGGGAACGGGTTTCGCCTATTTCTCTTTTTCCCGGCTTCGTTTTTCCCAAAAACAAAAAATCCAGTTTGAAAAAAGCCACACCCTACAAGGGTGGGCCTTTGGGTTATTGGCCGTAATAACGTTCCTTTTCCGGTGGTTCCGCTTGTCCCCCGCCGGGGCCTGGCCCTGCTCCGACGAGGTGATTAGTGTCGAAAGCGCCGTTCATTTGACCCACAACTGGGACGGGCGTTTCTTTTACAGTTTGGGCCAAAGCGCCCCGTCGTTGGTATGGCTGACGTCCGCCCTTTTAAAAGCCGGCATGGATCTTCACTGGGCCCTGTGGCTTCCCCCGGCCATCCTCTCGGCAACCGTCCCCGGATTGGCCTACGGGGCTGCCCGTTACTTTATGCCGCCCATCGTTTCTTTTTTCTTAGCCTGCTTTTTGGCGATCGGATATTGGCCGGCCCTGACCGGGACCTTTTCTTTACAAGAATGCCTGCTGGTTCCATGGGCCTGCCTGCTGCTGGCCTCATTGGGCTTTTACCTAAAAAGCCGGGGGACAAACCGGTCGGGGCTCCGGGCCCTTTTTTTCGGATTCACCGCAGGTTCGGGTTACTGGACCTATCCAAGTTGGATCGCGGTAACCCTGGGGATAGGAATCTGGTTCCTCGGGGAGGGCGGGGGCGGCCCCCGGCGGCGCCTGCGGAGTGACCGCGGATTAGCCCTCTTGGCTTTCCTGGCGGCCTTAACACCCTTCTTGTGGGCCTGTTGGAAAGAAGGTTCGGGCTTCCAATTTTTGGATTTTTCCACTTTTACAAATGCCTGGATTTCCCCGAAAGACCGTTCGCTGGCCGGTTTGGATTATTTGAATCTCCCCTTTTGGGGAAGCTGGTCTCCCCCCCAGTCTCCTTGGGACACTCAAAACCGAGGCCTCCTGAATCCCCTGACGGGGGCATTAGCCATCCTGGGCGGTTTTGAAATTTGGGCCCTTCTACCTGGCCGCTTGCGTTGGAGGGGCACCCTGACCCTCTTTCTCTTTCTGGCTCCCGGAATTTTCTCCAGTAATCTCCAGCCCTTCCGGATTGGCCAAATCCTGCTTTTGGTCTGCGGGGCCGCAGCCTGGGGCTTGACGCTTCTGGCCTATTCAGGCGGCGATAAAAAAAACGGTTGGGCCACGGCTTTCGCCCTTTTGGGCCTTTGCGGTGTTTGGGACGGGGCTAGGATCCTCCAAACGATGGCCTTGAAGTCCTCCCAAAGCCTTCCTTACCGCCAGGTTTTCTCTTCTTTAGAAGCCCTCTGGCGGCAGAGGGGCGGGGGCCTTCTCTTTACTGAATTTCCTCCCAGCCCCACTCTTGCCATGAACGGCTTAGGGCCCATGCTCTTTTCCCTCAAATCAGCCCCTGGCGGCCACCCTGGGGCGGGCGAAGCCTGGGGGGCGGTCCTGGTCAACGAGTATTACCGGCCCTTTCTGGAAAAAGAATTGCCCGGATCCCAATGGGTCTCCCTGGCCCCCGATCCTACCGCGGGTACGGGGCGGCTGCTTTTGGGCCTCTTCCCCCTTCTCGAGAAGGAACGGAGGCGCATGGAAGATTGGGGCCAGGCCCAGGATTGGTTGGAGCAACGGGACTTCGAGATCCTCAATATTTCGACCGCACCACAGGTTCAGGACACCCTGGGACAGTTCCTCCAGCCCCCCGCCCCATTCCGGCAGGACCGCTTTTTGGTTTCGGTTTATAACGAATGGCTTTCCGAGTTCTACTACCGTTTTGGTTTTCGACGGCATTACGGGGATGTGGAATCTTCCCTTCAAGAGGCCGTAACCAAGGGTTTCCCTGCCGCCCATTTATATTACAAATTAGGAAGCTTATACCTGAGGGGAGGACAGCGCGAAAAAGCCCGCTTGGCTTTTCAAGCCGCCTTAAAGCAGGACCGAGGAAATGTTGAATTCCAGTCGGCCTTCGTTTTGGCGGGAAAAACGGGGGATCAGTGATCAATGAAGGAAGATTTAGGGCCGGTGGGGACCCTGTTCATTTACCCCGGGACTAAATCAATTGGACCCCAACTGTTTTAACAGGGTTTCCATCGAGGGGGATTTTTCGAACTTGATCTCGAAACCCGTCCGCCTCTGGGGATCCTTTTCGTGCAGCAGCAGGTATTTCTCGCCCCCGTAAAGCCAAGTGAGGAAAGGTTGAAGGGCTTCTTCTAATTGCCCCAAGCTTTGGGATCCGTGGGGGGCTTCCAGGCGGTCGTTGACGAAAACCTGCAGGTGATGGACGGCGAATTTTACCTTTCCCGCCGCTTCCGGTTCCTTTTCCAAAAGGGAGCAGGCCTTCAGGGCCCGCCGGAAGGCGGTCTTCAAATGGTCCTCTTGGCTCTTCTCGGGTGTCCTTTTCTGGGTATAGAGGAAACCCCTCTTGCCGTCCGTTTCGTCCACGCCGTAATTGGCCTCGTTGGCGATGAGAAGGACCCCGGGCCCTTGGAAAACATGGGTATATTCGGTGACATCCACCAGCATTCCTTCCAGCCTGTCCTCCTGGATCCACCGGTGGAAGACCGGGATAAAGGAACCCAAGGGCAATTCACCGCCCTTTTCCAGGAAAAATTTCACGCCGATCTTTTGTAGGTTCATTTCTCGCTCGCTAGGGTTATTTGCTCAGCAGGGCCGCCGGCGAAGGGGCCGCATTGGCGATATAACTATGGACCGCCTCCAGGAAAAGCTGGGCTTCCTCCACCCGGCGGTGGGCCTCATCCGGGTTGGGATTGGCCAGCCGGTTCTCCTGGGCCTTGAACAGGTAGGCCGCGAACTGGGTGTTGTTGACGTGCTTCACGAATTCGCCCGTATCGAAGAAACCTTTTCGGAATTCCGCCACGGTGGCCTCCGGGCTTCCGACCCATTCCCGGTTGCGGCTCCGCACAACGCCTTCCGCGGAGAAGATCATGGATTCGTAGGCCAGGTCCACGGCGGCCTTGTAGTTCTTCTTGTCCAATTCCACCTGGGCCTCAAAGGCCTTGCTCTCGGCCGAAGTGAGGGAGAATTCGGAAGGAGCGACAATCTCGCCCGCGCACTCGCCCTTTCCGATGTCGGCGATGGTGTATTCCCGGACATCTCCCCAGTCGGTGAAAAGCGAGGGTTCGGCGTCGTGGGAAGGGATCACCATCAGGTCCGAAAGGAGGTTCTTGATCTCCACCTTGCCGATACGCGCGACAAAACTTTGGAAAGCCTCATCCTTCTGCCGTTCCTTGACGAACTTGTCCGTGAGGCGCTTGACCGTCTCGGGGATGCGCTTGGAGGGCACTGCCGCCACGGCCAAACCGTAGGCCCCTCCGTTATTCTTCCACTGGCCGCCCAGGACTAATTGGAAGTGCGGCACCGTATAGGAACCCGATTTGCGGGAGACACCGTAAAAACCAAGGTCTGAAATATGGTGCTGGCCGCAGGAATTGGGGCAGCCGCTTATCTTAATCTTCAGGTTTTTGACCTCTTCAGGCAGGTCCGCCATCATTTGGTCCAAACGGCCGGAAAGCTCCCGGGTCAGGCCCCGCGAGGCCGAGATGCCCAGCTTGCAGGTGTCGGTCCCCGGGCAGGAAGTGATATCCGAGATGGTGTTGGCTCCCGAGGCGGAAAGTCCGATGGCCTGCAGTTCCTGGAAAAGGGCCGGCAGGTCCGCTTCGCTGACCCAACGGAAAAGGAGGTTTTGCTCCACCGTCGTGCGCACGGTTTCCTTGACGTATTTACGGGCCATTCCGGCCAGGACCCGGAGCTGGGTGGAGGTCAGGTCCCCCAGGGGCACTTTGATATAGACGGAAACGTAGCCGTATTGGGGCTGCTGGTAGACATTGGTTTTTTTCCAGTCCAAAAAACCCTTGGGCAGGGACGAAGCCCGGAGGTTTTCGGCCTTGTGGGCCGGCTTCTCTTCTTCCTTAATATACTGATCGATGAGGCTGGTCCAGCGGGGATCAGGGGTTAGGATTTTGCGCTCCGCCACGACCAGCTTGCGGAATTCCTCGATGCCCAGCTTGGCCACCAGGAACTTGATTCGGGCCATGCCGCGGATTTTCTTCTCCCCCAGGCGGCCGTAAACCCGGGCAACAGCCTGGGTAACGGGCAGCATTTCCTCCACCGGGTGGTTTTCAAAAAGGAGTTTGGCGTTGTAAGGAACCGGGCCCAGCCCGCCCCCCACGTAAACATCGAACACCCTTTTTTCCTTGCCGCCTTCCGTGACTTTCTTCCCGATAAAACCCATGTCGTGCATGTTGACCAGTCCGCAGGCCTCATGCGCGCAGCCCGAAAAGGCGATTTTGAACTTACGGCCGAAATCCTGGGCGTCCGGATGGCCCAGCATGAATTTGAAGATGGCCTTGGAGTAGGGCGTCACATCGAAGGCTTCGGTGCGGCAGACACCGGCCAAGGGACAGGCGGTCACGTTCCTCACCGAATTGCCGCAGGCCTCCCGCGTGGTGATGCCGACCGCCGCCAGGCGGCGCATGATGTCGGGAGTATCCTCCACATGGATGAAATGAAGCTGAAAGTCCTGCCGGGTGGTGATGTGGCCGATCCCGTCCGAGTATTCCTCCGCCAAGTCCGCCATGGTATCCAATTGATCGGCGGTCATGCCGCCCCATGGGAATTTAATGCGTTGCATGCCGGGGGCGTCCCAATGGGTGTCCGGGCCCTTCCACAGCCCGTCGTTGGGGTATTTCAGGTGGCGAATCTGCTTTCCGTCGTTTCGGTGGCCGTTGTCGTAGCGTTGGCCATAGGCGCCGCGGCGAAGGCGGGTTTCGGCGAAAACACGGGGTTCGATCTTGCCTTGCTTATTCAGTCCGATTTGGGTCTCAAAATCGTCGATCTCCCTGGCCCAATCGGCGGGCATGGCATCCTGAAGCTCGGTTTTCCAACTTTTGTTCTGGGTGGTCATGGGTCTCTTTCGGTAAAGCCTTCGGAAGCGAGGGTCTTTTGTACACTAACGGCGCCCGCAAAATCAATGCGTTATTTTTCCGGCAGGAAAGCCTATAATGTGGACCCTTGGATGGGTTGGAAAGTCTGGGAATCCGGTCATTAATCGATCAGCGGAAAAAATCCTTCGTGAAAATACCATTCCCCCCCACAAAAACCCTCTGGGTCATCATCACCGCTCCTCTTTTGATGGCCGTTTTCTATCTCTGGGTGGCCTATCCCCGCATCTGTACCAACCCGGCCATCCTATGGGAACACCCTTTCGTGTTGATGCTCTGGTTGCTGACCACCGGTATCCTTTCGTTTTCGGTCCGGGAGATTCTTTTGCGGCTGCATTTACGCCTCACCTTCATACCTTTCGCCCTTATCCCATCCGTCAGCTACTATCTTCTTTACGTGATTTACTCTGTTTCAATCCTGGGAAATTTCGCCTGGGATTCCGTGACCAACTACAAACAAATCCTCCCTTTCCTTCCCAATCTTTTTGAATTGTCCGAAAGTTTCAATATCCCCCGTCCCGCGGTCATTGCCGTGCTCGCCCTGCCTTTCATCATCTTCCTGGGAATATTCCTTGAAAACATGAAGGGGATCGCCGTTTGGCACTGGTCGGTCCGGGAAAGCTTTATCCTGCTGTCCCCCTTTCATAAATTTTTGGTTTCCTTGGTCCTGCTGGTGCCGATGTCGATTTTCTGCCTTGTCGTCACTTCCGATCCGCTTACGGGCGGCACCTTCCAGTTCGACCAGGAACCCATTCAGACTTTTTTTACGGCCCAACCGGTGGTTTTCGCGATGTCGAAGGAACGGATCCTCTGGAAGGAAAAGGACCGGAAAGTCGAAAGGGAAGTCCGCGGAAAAATACCTCAGGTCCACAATATCATCCTCATCGTAGTGGACGCCCTCAGGGCCGACCATCTGCCTTGTTACGGTTACAACCGGCCTTTGACGCCGTTCCTTTCCGGCTTTCTTCCGGGGTCAAATTTCCAAAAAGTGGATATGGCGCTTTCCAACGGACTGGACACACTCACCGGAACCATTTGCCTCCAAGCCTCCAAGGAACCGATGGCGGTGAGCCAATTCAATTACACCTTGCCCGATTATCTGGCTGACGAAGGGTTTAAAACCTACTTGATTCTGGCCGGGGATCATACCTGGCAGCTCAACCACCACGCTTTCGGGAGGAAGATCGACCTTTTCTATGATGGAAGTGAACACCCGGGTCCGGGGGGGGTCTGTGATGATTCGCTGGTCGTGGACGAGGTTGCGAATTTGAAACCCGACGACGGCGGCTATCACTACTTTTACATCCACCTTTTGTCCGTTCACCCCTTGGGGTTCCTGAACAACCGGTACCTTAAGTATTTGCCAATCCGGAATCTGATCATCGACAACAAACCGTTTTTGACGGATGAAATTACGGATCAAATCCGCAATCTCTACGATGACCGCATCCTTCAGTTGGATGATGTCCTCAAAGAATTGATGGCCAGCTTTAAGCAAAAAGGCTATTTGAAGGATTACGTCGCCCTCATCACCGCCGACCACGGCCAGCTGTTGGGTGAAAAGGGAAAATATGGCCACGGCCATTTTGCCGACGTTGAAGCCATGAGGGTCCCGATGATCTTCTTCGCGTCCAAACCCCTTCCCGTCTTTCCCGAAACCCGTTTCGGCACCCAGATTGACATCCCCCCAAGCCTGGTCGACCTGGTGGGGTTGGACATCCCGTCTTGTTGGCAGGGCCAGTCCCTTTTACGGCCCCGGGTGAACCCATGGAGCTATCACTTGAGCCCTTACTCCCATGAAGGCCAGGAAGGGGCGGTGGTTTATTACCGCCCGGACCAAATCCTCAAATTTTCCAGGACATTGGAAAACTTCGAGGGCACCTCGGGTGAATTGTTTGATCTGGAGAAAGATCCGGAAGAAAAAACCGACCTGGTTTCGACTTATGAGCCCCATTTTATGGGCGAAATGCGGAGTCAGGCCTTGGCCCATCTCCGCTTGTATTAAATCCCCAATCCACCAACCGCCGGGTTTCCCTGCCGTCAAATTAAAATAGGCCGGTAAAAGCCTGTGGGTGCCGTTGGGGATTCGTCTTGTTTAAGAAAAGGATGGGGAAAAACTTCGGATCTTACTTGCGGGCCCGTCGATCCACGTAAACTCCCTTGCCCTTCGCCTGGGCGGCGAAGTCCAAGAGGCCCTTCTCCTGGCAGAATTCCCTCTCACTGTAAGGCAGGTACTGTTCTTCCCGAAGGGCGCTTCCCCGCAGGCCGCAAGAGACACAAACATAGTCAATTTCGACCTGCAACGGGCCTTTACCCTTGGTGGCCATAACCCGTCCGTTCACCATCTTCACGCTTCCTTCGCAGGAAGGACAATGGATGCTTTGAGCGTATTTAACCTGCTTCATGCTGCTTCCTCCTTCACAAATAGGGAATAAAGTTTGGCTAAAAAGGCCGGGGATATCAAGGGCTGAAATAAGCGGGTTGAACTTAACAAGGATATCCCCTTGGAAACATGAGGGAAATCAGCTTTCCCAAACAATAAAAAAAGCCCCCGGAGGTTGCCCCAGGGGCTTTTAGCCGTCTTCAACAGGGCCTTTATGGGACCCTGGTAAGCGCGGTGGGTACCCTCATTTACCTATTCAAGAATCGGGTTTTGCCCGATGCCAAAGAAATGAGGTTTGTGCAGTTCTCCTCTTTGGGCCAAAGGCCCAAAGAGGGAGGAACTGCACGGGCTTACTTTCCGGTGGGCGTGGTCGACGCAGCCGGCGCAGTCACGGCCTTTTTGCTTTTCTTGGATTTCTTGTTGTGCTTGGTCTTCTTGGCCTTCTCGGTCTTGGCAACCGGGGTGGTCGCCGGAGAAGTTCCTTGAGCCAGAACCAATCCGGTCGTGCTTCCCAAGAACAACACCGTCATCAAAGCAGCGAATAACTTTTTCATCGAAGTCCTCCAAACCCTTTCGGGTTCTTTGTTAATTTCGGGGATCATCTTCATCCCACGCTTATAAGACGGGGTGGAGCGGGCAAAAGTTTCAGCGGTTTTACGGCCCATTTACGCCGTTGTCGGTGTTTTCAGCTTTTTACCGGATTGGGCCGGGTTTCTTCCGCCCATTTCCGCGCCTCCCGGCCGATGCCGATCCAGGTCAATTGGTTCAAGGGAAATTCCAAAAGCACGTGGGTGAAGCTTAGGAAAAAAAGCCATTTCAGTCCAACGACATAATTATAGGCGTACAGGATCAGGGAAATCCCCCAGAGGGCCAGGAGGACAATGGCCCGCCGCCGGGAAATTTCATGCCAGCCGATGATGGAGGTTTTGGAGAACCAATTGAAGTAATGGTAAAGATAGGCAAAAGCCACGAAGGACATGAAGGACAGCGCCAGCGGGTTTTGGTACAGGAAGTCATTGGCGTCCTTGACGAAGGCCGCCATTCCCCCAATCGCGGGATGGCCGAAGTCATGCAGGCGGGAAGCCTGCATCACATAGTAGTTGATGCCGATAAAGGGGCTGGAACCGTTCCCATCCTCCTGGAGGACGCCATAACTGTCCCTTACGTAAGGACCGGCCAGGTAACCCGCGTGGGCCGGATGCCACAGGAGGAGCCCCGCGGCGGCGGCGATAAAAACCAAAAGGGACAACAGGCCCGAAAAACTCCTGCTTCTCAGGGCCCCGGCCAGGATGAACATTCCTGTAAAAAGAAAAACATGGGCCAGGGTCGGCAGGAACATTCCCAGGAAAACCAGGCAAGGTTTTACGGTTAAAAGCAGAAGGGCGCCCAGGCCCGCAGGAGCAAGCGCCGCCCAACGGGCCGAAGGGGTTTTCAACAGGGCAAAGGACAGCGCCGCCGCCAAAGCCCATCCGCTGAGGAACTCGGCGGTGTTTTTCGGCGCAAAGGGCAGCCAACCAAAGAAAATCAAACTCACCAATAAGCTGACCCCCACCAGAAAAAGATAATCATGCCGGCCTTGGGCGTAATAATTCCGGTCGCGGAGCCAGGATATTTCAGTGAGATAATGAAGCGGCCCTAGAATGGCGTAGGCCGCGAGGAAGGTTTCAAAGGGCCAGGCCAGGGCCAGGCCGGCCGAGAGTACCATCAAAGCGATGTTCAGGTAATTGATCCGGTCGGTATTATTCACTGGCTTGCCCGTCCCATTTCACGGCTTCCTTTCACCGGCTGAGGCGCCTTGCGGGCCGTGCAACAAATTTCAACTGTTTACGTTTTTCCAACGCTTATTATCTAAGAGCGGTCTTTGTCGCTTCCACTATAAAAAGAGAACCGCTATTCTTGATCCGAGCAAACTTCCCGAAGGGAAATAAAGTGACCCGGGTATCCGTCAAAGAAAAAAGGGGCCTATCGCTTGCCAATGGCCAAGTCGAGCCCTGGATCAGCGGCACTTTCCATTATTGGCGCTCTGATCCCCAGCTTTGGCCCGACATCTTGAGCAACATCAAAGCCATGGGTTTCGAAATGGTGGAGACCTATATTCCCTGGGGCATCCATGAAATCGAACGCGGAAAGTTCGAGTTCGGGGAAAAGGAACCCCGAAAAAACCTCGAAAAATTCATCCAATTGGTCGGCCAAGCCGGTTTGAAGCTCATCGTACGGCCCGGCCCCCACATCAACGCCGAGCTCACGTATTTCGGCTATCCACCGCGCATTGTCTACGATCCCGAAATCGTCGCTCAGGAAGGCTCAGGCGCCGTCTCCGTTCACGACGCCGCCCCCAAGGCTTTCGGCAACCTCGGCTACGCTTCCCGCAAGCTCTACGAGGAGACCGCCCTTTGGTTCGACGCCCTCGCCCCCATTCTCAAGCGCAACCTCCATCCCGACGGTCCCATCGTGGCTCTCCAGGTGGACAACGAGACGGGTTATTACTTCCGCACTGGAGCCTACCTGCTCGATTACAACCCCGAATCCCTGCGCTGGTACCGGACCTACCTGGAAAAACGCCACGGCACCCTCAAGGCTCTTAATGATTGCTACGGAACCAGCTACAAATCCTTTTCCGAGATCGCCCCCCCCCATTTCTTCGCTGGGGAAAGCCTCAAGGACCTCCCCTATCACCTGGATTGGAGCCGCTATAAGGAATGGCAGATCAATGAATGCCTGAGAATCATCGGCAACATGTGGAAAGAAAGGGGCGTGGACGGCATCCCCTTCTTCCAGAATCTTTACGGCCCCATGGACAGCCCTTACAACACCAACGACCTGGAGCAGGACGCTTATGGGATCGACGTGGTGGGATTGGACGACTACCAGCGCAAGGAAATCTTCCGCGGTACCAGCCGCAAGGCCAGTTATCTTTCCGGCACTTCGAAGCTTCCCTTTATCCCCGAATTCGGCTCGGGTTGCTGGTCCCTTCCCCTTTGGGAAAACACCATGGTCCTCGAGGACCAGCACTTCACCACACCCCTTCTTTTCATGTTCGGCCTGAAGGCCGTCAACTATTACATGCTGGTGGAGCGGGACCGCTGGATGGGCAGCCCCCTGACGGCCCATAACAAGATCCGCCATTCCTATTTCGATTTCTACCGGCATTGGAATAGTTTTTTAAAAAAATACAAATTCCATGAATGGGACCTGCAAAGCGACCTCTTGGTGCTGGCCAATTACGACGCCGAACGCATCCTGAAGGCCCTGAAGGTCGTGGAAGGCCATCCCATCCATTTCCTGCCCGACGAGTTGGGCTTTGCCGAAGCCCATTCCTTCTTCAAGTACCGGCTCGACGAGGAGCTTCCCCGCTGGAATACCAACCAATGGGCCTATGCCTTGAAAAACCACCTGCCCGTCCACTGCTCGGACACTGTGGCCCCTTATGAAAAGCTCAAGGGCCATAAGGCCATTTGGGCGGTCAGTTTTGAGGTGATGGCCAAGGCGGCCCAGCAAAACTTAAGACGCTACGCGGAAGAAGGGGGAACCTTATTCTTCGGTCCCCTGGCCCCTTCCCTGGACGAAGATATGCGGCCTTTTACTTGTTTCGCTGAACTGGAAAATTCCAACGAGGCCAAGATCGGCAAGGGGAAGGTCATCCTGTTGCCTGAATGGGGCGAGGCGGCGGTTGAAAAAGCACTCTCTGGGGCCGGCATCCATCCCGTCATGGAGGGGCTTCCCTCCGAAATCCTATGCACCCGCTTCACGCACGAGGGTAAGGAGCTTTACTTCTTCGCCAACCCGGGCGGCCAAGCCCTTTCCTTCAAACCCCGGCGCAAGCTCACACCCCTTTACGGCATCGGCGAGGGCAAAGTGGCGCACGAACAGCTCAACCTCCAGCCCTGGTCGGTCACCGTCTGGGAGGCCCATCCATGATCCACCCCGACGCGGTTTTCGAGCATGTGGACATCAACCAGGCCCGCCGGTTCGTGGACCTCTCCGCCATCGCCCAGCCTGATCCCCAAGTCCTTTACGTCCTCCATGACAAGGGTAAGGTTTTAAGGGCCTGGGTCAGCAAAAAAGGAAAAACTTCGGTGGGTGCTTCCATCAAACCCTCCGTAGAGTTGGCTGAAGAATTGAGGAAAAAACACCAAGTGGAGGAGGTCCAGCTGATCGACCGGGGCTCCTACCATGAATATTTGAAAAAAGCCCTGGATTTGAAGGAAGCCCAGAAGCTCACCGGCTACGAATTCAAGGAAAGGTCCAAAAAACTCAAAACCAGCCAGGGGGACGGTTTTCTCATCCATCCGCCCCGGGAAAATTACGAGTATTACCACTATGTGGACCGCACCCGGCAGTTCGTGGCCAAAAGACTGAAGCCGGACTGCGTTTTTTTGCTGGGGGTCCATACGCCTAAGGAATGGTGGACTTCGGTGGTGTTGGTCTTTACCGGCGGGCAGGTTACCTATCTTTCGACCTTCGAATATTTCCCCGTTGAAAAACTGGCTGGGCCTGATTCCGGTAAAACCCACGAAGAGCTGCTCAAAACCGCCGCCCAGGCCTTTAACAAACCCGCTTTTGGCATGTTCCTGCCCCAGGAAGCCTTTGAGAAATTCGGCAAAAACCAATGGCGCGGTCTGGGTGAAACATTGCTTTTACACTCCTAAATCCAAATAAAAGCTCTTTTTCCTATCTTTTTCCCGGAATAAGCGTATGTTGGTGTCTTCTTACGGCGCTCCCACAGGCCGTTGGATGCAGTTAAATTTAAGAAGTTAAGAGGTTTTACGCAAATGGCTCAAGGTACTGTGAAGTGGTTCAAGAACGAAAAGGGTTTTGGTTTCATCTCCCAAGACGGTGGCGAGGATGTTTTCGTGCACCACTCGTCGATTCAGATGGACGGCTACAAATCGTTGAACGAGGGCGACCGTGTTGAATTCACCGTCACCCGCGGCGACAAGGGCCTCAAGGCCGAAAACGTCGTTAAGATCTAACAAGGTCTTTCCGAAAACAAAAAGCCCCTGAAGCGAAAGCTTCAGGGGCTTTTTTATTGCCCAAACCCGCGGGATCTCCGGAGCTTATTTTTTAGGGGAATGCCGGAAATCCCGTTCCATCCGCACCGCCCTGGCCTTGCCGCTCTTCAAGTCTCCCAGTTCCTTCAGCATTTCTTTTTCTTCCCCGGAGGAGGCCGGGCGTAATTTCAGGGGCAGGTGCTTCAAGACGGCATCGTGGACTTCCTGGGCGATCTTCAGGGCTTGGGTATCGGCGCCCAGCTCCTCCCGCAGGACCTTTTGGACCGCGTGGTCGATGAAGGCGTTGACGCTCTTGTACTTGAGCTTCCCGATGGCGTATTTCTCAAGGATTTTTCGGTCCATCTTTGTCCGGTAGGAAATCACGCTCACGGCGCCCCCTTTTCCATCTGGACCCAATTGTAGTCACTTTGTAGTCACTTTTCAAGCTGGGGGCGCGCCTTGAACTCCGTCACGTAAAGATGGGCCAAATCGGCCCTTTCCTCCACTACCACGACCTTGATGACAAAGGGTATGTGCCGGTCGGAAACAAAGGTGTTTTTACCGAATTGCCGGCGCATCCGGCCCCATTCCCCGGGTGGAAAATCGAAAAGTTCCCGGTAATACTTCCTCGCCAGCCCCCCAAGCCGTTTGTTGGCGGCAAGTTCCTTAAAATCCTCAAAGGCGCTTTGTTTAAAGTCGACCCGGGTTTCCTTCATAAGCTTCCCTTATTTCATTAGAATACACTTGTATACTACCCGTGGCAAACGAAGTCAATGGCCTTGGATGAAATTTGGGGGAAACGAATTAGCCCAGTTTTTCCTGGATCGTCCGGAAGGAATTTTTAAGCTCGGGATAGAGCTTCCTGAATTCCGCGTACCAACTATCGTAAAGCTTGGCCTGTTTCGCATGGGGGGACGTACGGCTGGCCACGCGGATCAATTTGGAGCAGGCCGCCTCGACCGATGGATAAAGCTTGGCGCCGACCATGGAGAGGATCGCCGCACCATAAGCCGGGCCTTCCTGGCTGTTGACGGTGACGACTTCCTCGCCATAAATATCGGCCTGCATCTGCCGCCAGAAGGGGTTCACGGCCCCGCCGCCGGTTGCGACCACGCGGCGGATAGGCACCTTGAGTTCGCGGAAGATTTCCAGCGAGTCGCGCATGCCGAAAGTGATGCCCTCGAAGACCGACCGGGCGAAATGGGCCCGCCCATGCCGGGCCGAA
>Ga0070734_10003291_pt1 | contig 17255 bp, 12 predicted proteins | sample Coa_R1_8_FD_66444 | JGI IMG/M metagenome (GOLD analysis project Ga0070734, IMG submission 66444) | Surface soil microbial communities from Centralia Pennsylvania, which are recovering from an underground coalmine fire - Coalmine... | ecosystem: Environmental > Terrestrial > Soil > Unclassified ... | reverse complement strand
GCGCTGCGGGAGGCCGCCGCGGTGGCTCCGCCGGATCTGCTCCTGGCCGAGACCGACGCCCCGTTCCTCACGCCGATGCCGCACCGGGGCAAGCCCAACACGCCCGCGATGGTGGCGCACACGGTGCGGTGCCTGGCCAGGGTCAAGCAGGTCGGCGTCGCGGACATGTGCGGGCTGGTCACCGCGACCGGTGAGCGCATGTTCGGTCCCTGGTAACCGTGGCCGATGGCGACCTGCTCGGGCCCGCCGCGGTTCGCGGGATCGCGGGCCGGCTGGGCGTGCGGCCCGCGAAGCGGCTCGGCCAGAACTTCGTCATCGACCCGGGCACCGTCCGGCGCATCGTGGCGCTGGCCGGCCTGGATGCCGGGGACGACGTGCTTGAGGTGGGCCCGGGGTTCGGGTCGCTGACCCTGGGACTGCTGGCCGCCGCCCGCCGGGTGATCGCGGTCGAGGTGGACCCCACCCTGGCCGCGGAACTGCCGCGCACCGTGGCCGCGGTGGCGCCGGGGCTCGCGCCGCGGCTTGAGGTGGTCACCGCGGACGCCGCCCGGGTGACCAGCCTTCCCGGCGAGCCGCCCACGGCACTGGTGGCGAACCTGCCCTACAACGTCGCGGTGCCCGTGGTGCTGCACCTGCTCGCTGGGTTCGGGTCCCTGGCCCGCGGCCTGGTCATGGTGCAGGCAGAGGTCGCCGACCGGATGACCGCGCCGCCGGGAAGCCGGGTGTACGGCGTGCCCTCGGTCAAGCTCGCCTGGTTCGCGGCCGCGCGACGGGCCGGGCCGGTGCCCCGGGCGGTGTTCTGGCCGGTGCCGAACGTCGACTCGGGGCTTGTGGCATTCACCCGGCAGCCGCCGCCGGACGCCGGCGCGAGCCGCGAGGACACCTTCGCCGTGATCGATGCCGCCTTCTCCCAGCGCCGCAAGACGCTGCGCGCCGCGCTGGCCCGCTGGGCGGGCACGCCCGCTGAGGCCGAGCGGATCCTGCGCGCGGCCGGGGTCGACCCCGGTGCCCGCGGCGAGTCGCTCACCGTGGGCGAATACGCCCAAATAGCGGTGGCCCGGTCCAGGCTGGGGTGAGCGTGGCTGCCGTTAGGATCAAGGGCATCGTTACCCCTGTGACCGCCGTCACCGCCAGAGCGCCGGCGAAGGTGAACCTGCAGCTTGCCGTTGGCCCGGCCCGGGCCCACGGTTACCACGATGTGGTCACCGTGTATCACGCTGTGTCGCTCTTCGACGAGGTGACCGTGGCACCCGCGGAGCATGACAGCGTGTCGGTCACCGGTGAGGGGACCGACAGCGTGCCCGCGGACGACAGCAACCTCGCCGCCCGCGCCGTTGCCGAACTGCTCCGGGCCGTGGGTGCCGGCGCCAAGGACTCCCCGGGCCTCGCGATCCGCATCAACAAGCGGATCCCGGTCGCGGCCGGCCTGGCCGGCGGCAGCGCCGACGCCGCCGCGGCGCTCGTCGCCTGCAACGAACTGTGGCGGACCGGGCTGAGCCAGGCCGAACTTTGTGAACTGGCCGCTGGCGTCGGCAGCGACGTGGCGTTCGGCCTGGTCGGCGGGACCGCGATCGGAGTGGGGCGGGGGGAGCGGGTGACACCCGCGCTGGCCGCCGGCACCTACCACTGGGTGCTCGCCTTCGCGACCGGCGGGCTATCCACCGCGCAGGTCTATGCCGCCTGGGACCGGATGCGGGCCACGCACACCGGACCGGACGATTCCGGCGCGGCCCCGGTGAAAGTGGCGGGCCGGCCCCGGTCCGGGCGCACCGGCACCGCGGCGCCGCCTGGCCCGCTCGCGCTGGACAACCGGCTGATGGCCGCGCTGCGGTCCGGAAACCCAGCCGAGGTCGGCCCGCTGCTCGCCAACGACCTGCAGCAGGCGGCGATCTCGCTGCGCCCCGACCTGCGCCGTACCCTCGCCGCGGGCATGGAGCACGGCGCGCTGGCCGCGATCGTCTCTGGTTCGGGCCCGACCTGCGCCTACCTGGCCAAGGACGCACGGCACGCCGCGGACCTCGCGGTCGCGCTCGCCGGGGCCGGGGTGTGCCGCACGGTGGTCCACGTGCTAGGCCCGGTGCCAGGTGCCAGCGTGACGTCCATCGCCCCAGAGCCGGTGTGAGCGCGCCAGCCTGAGCACGGAGACTTTGTGAACCTGGTCAACCTGGAGAACGTCGTCAAGGGCTACGGGCAGCGGGTGCTGCTCGACGGTGTCTCCGCCGGAGTGGCGGCGGGCGAGTCGATCGGCCTGGTCGGGCGCAACGGCGCGGGCAAGAGCACGCTGCTCGGGCTGCTCGCCGGGTCCGAGCGCCCCGACACGGGCCGGGTCACCCGCGCCAGGGACCTGCGCGTCGGCCACCTCCCGCAGGCCGACCGGCTGACCGGGACGGTGGCCGGTCTGGTCACCGGCGGGCGGCCCGAGCACGAATGGGCCAGCGATGCGCGCATCAGGTCTCTGATAACCGCACTGCTTCCCGACATTGATTTCAATTCAGATGCCGAACGATTGTCCGGGGGTGAGTCCCGCCGGGTGGCGCTAGCGGCGCTCCTCGCTGGCCAGCACGACCTGCTGCTGCTGGACGAGCCGACGAACCACCTGGACGTGGAAGCCGTTGCGTGGCTGGCCGGGTTCCTCCGCGAGCAGGGCACGGCGATGGTGGTCGTGACCCACGATCGCTGGTTCCTCGACGCCGCCACCATCCGGACCTGGGAACTGGCCGACGGCCGGCTGCACTCCTACGAGGGGGGCTACGCCGCCTACGTGCTCGCCCGCGCCGAACGGGCCAGAATCGCCGACGCCACCGAACGCCGTCGGCGCAACCTGCTGCGCAAGGAACTCGCGTGGCTGCGGCGCGGGCCGCCCGCCCGGACCAGCAAGCCACGGTTCCGCATCGAGGCCGCGAACGCGCTGATAGCCGATGAGCCGGAGGCGCGGAACGGCGTCGAACTGGTCCGGCTTGCTACGGTGCGGCTCGGAAAGACGGTCATCGATGCCGAGGACGTGTCAGTGACGGTTGCCGGGCGGGTCTTGTTCGACGACGTGACGTGGCAGTTGGGGCCGGGGGACCGGGTCGGGATCCTTGGGCCTAACGGGGCTGGCAAGACTACGTTTCTGCGGGTGCTGGCTGGGGATTTGGGCCGTCCGGGGGCTACGGCTGGGGCGGAAGGTCCGGTGGTGGTCGAGGGGCGCGCGGTGCGGGGGAAGACGGTGCGGCTCGGGTACCTCGGGCAGGGCGCTGAGGGGCTGGATCCGTCGATGTCGCCGCGGGAGGTGGTGGCGTCCGTCCGGGGGAATTTGGAAGCGAGTGGTGGTCCGGGGTCGGTGGGGTTCCTGCTGGAGCAACTGGGGCTGCTGGGGGACACGCAATTTACGCCTGCCGGGGAGCTGTCTGGTGGGGAGAGACGGCGGGTTCAGCTGCTGAAGATTCTGGTCGGGGAGCCGAATGTGTTGTTGCTGGATGAGCCGACTAACGATCTTGATGTGGATACGTTGACGGAGCTGGAAGACCTGCTGGATGGGTGGGCGGGCTCGCTGGTGGTGGTGAGTCATGATCGGTATTTCCTGGAGCGGGTGACCGATCACGTGGTGGCGTTGCTGGGGGACGGGAAGCTGTCGTTCCTGGCCGGCGGGATCGACGAGTACCTGGAGCGGAGGGGCGCGCGGGAGCGCACGGGGACCGTGGCCGTCCTGGCCCCGGACGGAGGTTCGCGTCGTGGGGATGGAGCGGCCCGCGACCGGCGTATTGCAAAGAAGGAGCTGCAGCGGCTGGAGCGGCAGATCGACCGCCTCGGGGTGCGGGAGAAAGAGCTGACCGAGAAGCTCGCGGCGCGCGCGAGCGACTACGAGGCGCTGATCGACCTGGGGGCGCAGCTGCGCGAGGTCCAGGCGGAGAAGGAGCGGTTGGAGGAGGAGTGGCTGGCGGTCGCCGAGGACGCCGGGTGAGTCAGTCGGCGTCAAGCGGAGCGAGCAGGACCCGCAGCAGGCTGGCCAGCGTGTCACGGCTGGCCTCGGGGAGGCCGGCGAGCAGGGCCTGCTCTTTCTCCAGCAGGTCGGCGAGTGTGGCATCCACCCGGGCCTGGCCAGCCTCGGTGAGTGTGATCAGCGCGCCCCGCTTGTCCTGCGGGTCGGGCCGCCTGCGGACCAGGCCCTTGTCCTTCAGGCGGTCGACCCGGTTGGTCATCGTGCCCGAGGTGACCAGCGTGGCCCGCAGCAGCGCGCCCGGGCTCAGCTCGTAGGGTGCGCCCTGCCGCCGCAGCGCGGCCAGCACGTCGAACTCCCAGGACTCCAGATCGTGCGCGGCAAAGGCGCTGCGGCGCTCCCGGTCCAGGTGACGGGCCAGCCGGGAGATCCGGCTCAGCACCTGCATCGGCCGCACGTCCAGGTCGGGGCGCTCGGCCTGCCAGGCGGTCACCAGGTCGTCGACCTCGTCCGTCGGGCGCGGTTCAGCGCGGGCCGTCCTGCCGCCGTCCGCCGCGTGCTCCATCGGGCAAGGATATCTCTTGACATCAAGAATTATCGAGGGCAGGGTAGAAGTAGCTTGACATCAAGATATTTGGGAGGGCGCGATGTGGGATCCGGGCCAGTACCTGCGCTACGCCGGCGAGCGAGGGCGCCCCTTCTTCGACCTCCTCGCGCGGGTGGGGGCGGATGAGCCGGGTTATGTGGTGGACCTCGGCTGCGGGCCGGGGAACCTGACCGCCGCCCTGGCCGGCCGGTGGCCAGCTGCCGAGATCGTGGGCGTGGACTCCTCGCCGGAGATGATCGCCGCGGCCCAGCGGGAGGCCGCTCAGCGCGACCGGCTCAGCTTCACGCTCGGGGATGTACGGGACTGGCAGCCAGACCGCAAGGTCGATGTGCTCGTGTCCAACGCCGTGCTGCAATGGGTGCCCGGGCACATGGACGTGGTGCGGCGCTGGCCCGGCCTGCTCAGCCCGGGCGGGTGGCTGGCGTTCCAGCTTCCGGGCAACTTCGACCAGCCGACGCACACCATCCTGCTCGACCTCGTCCGGTCGGACCGGTGGGCGCCACTGCTGCGCGGCGTGGCGCTCAACCGCCAGGCCGGCAGCCCCGCGGACTACCTGGACCTGCTGGCCAGGGAAGGCTGCTCGGTGGATGCCTGGGAGACCACCTACCTGCACGTGCTGTCCGGCCCCGATCCGGTGGTGGAGTGGTACCGGGGCACCGGGCTGCGCCCCGTCCTTGCCGCGCTGGACCCCGGTCAGGCCGAGCGGTTCCTCGCCGAGTACCGCGAACGGGTGACGCAGGCCTACCCGGCGGCGCCCTATGGGACCGTCCTGCCGTTCCGCAGGGTGTTCGTGGTCGCCCAGACCTAGTCGCGCGGGGCGGACCCGCCCATCGCCGCCTTCGCCGAGATGCTCGGTGAACGGTCCAGCTGGGACAGCCCGTTCCAGGCCATATTGATCAGGTGGGCCGCGACGACCTCCACCTTCGGCTTGCGGGCGTCCAGCCACCACTGCCCGGTCACGGCCACCAGGCCCACCAGCATCTGGGCGTACATCGGGGCCAGTTTCGGATCGTAGCCGCGGTCGCGGAAGAAGTCGCCAAGTATGTACTCGACCTGGCGGGCTATATCGCTGATCAGGCTGCCGAATGTGCCAGACCCGTGCGAGGGAGAGTCGCGGACCAGGATGCGGAAGCCGTCGGAGTTGTCCTCGATGTAGCGGAGCAGGGCCACCGCCGCCGCCTCGAACTTCTCCCTCGTGTTGGCGCCCCCGAGAATGGCGGTGGCCATGGCGAGGAATCGTTCCACCTCGCGGTCCACCACGACCGCGTACAGGCCTTCCTTGCCGCCGAAGTGCTCGTAGACCACGGGCTTGGAGACCCCTGCCTGGGCGGCGATCTCCTCGATGGACGTGCCTTCAAAACCCCGCTCCGCGAACAGCCTGCGGCCGATGTCGAGCAGCTGCTCCCGGCGCTCCTTGCCGGTCATTCGCCTGCGGTGGTTATTGCCGGTGCTCGAATTGCTCACCCACCCATCATTGCGGTCATGCCGCCTTCCGGTCACCTGGCTTCGGCGCGTCGGCACGGGTCATCGAGCCCAGCGAGACGTCGCGCAGGCCGGTGAGCTTGTTGGCCAGCCGCCGTTCGTCCGGCCACCGGACATCCCAGGCCCAGCCGAGCAGTTCGGCCCACCTGATGACCCGGGCACTGATGTCGATCTGGCCCTTGAGCGCCCCGTGCCTGGCGCAGGTCGGGTCGCAGTGGTGCAGGTTGTGCCAGGACTCGCCGAAGGAAAGGATGGCCAGCCAGGCGACGTTCCTTGACTTGTCCCTGACCTCGAAGTCCTCGTTGCCGAACGTGTGGCAGACCGAGTTGATGGACCAGGTGACGTGGTGCAGCAGGCAGATGCGGACCAGGCTGGCCCAGAAGAACGCGGTGAGCGCGCCGGCCAGGGACAGCGACCACAGGCCACCGATCAGCGCGGGCCCGAGCAGGGAGACCAGCACCCAGATGGGAAACGTCTTGGAGACCCGGCGGATCGGGCGGTCGGCCAGCAGGTCGGGGCAGAACTTCTGCTGTGAGGTCCGGTTGGGGTTGAACATCCAGCCCATGTGCGCGTACAGGAACCCCTTGGCGAGGGCCCGCGTGTTGGTGCCGAACCGCCACGGCGAGTGCGGGTCGCCCTCGCGGTCGCTGTACTTGTGGTGCCGCCGGTGGTCGGCCACCCAGACCAGCAGCGGGCCCTCGATCGCCAGGCTCCCCGCGATGGCCATCGCGACGCGCAGCGGCTTGTTCGCCTTGAACGAGCTGTGCGTGAAGTGGCGGTGGAAGCCCATGCTGATCCCCATGCCGGCGATCACGTAGAAGACGGCCCCGATCACCAGGTCATGCCAGCCCAGCCCCCAGCCCCAGGCCAGCGGAACGGCGGCGACAACGGCGAGCAGTGGCACCACGACGAACAGGCCGACCAGGAACCGGTCGCGGAAGGAACTGGGCTCGGGCTCCACATCGGGGAGCGGCGCAGGCGGTGTGCTGGCTCTCGTGCCGGGCGCGTCAGGCGTGCCGGGCGGACCTGTCAGGAGGGCGTCGGGGGGTGCCGTCATGTATTCCTCGCTCTGCTTCGGGCGCCACGGGCGGGGGAACGCTCCAGGGCGGGGTGCTTGCTGGGGGGCGCGGAGTGTGGGTTTGCCGGGGATGTGGGGATTACGCTTACGTCACCGTAACCTACGAAGTCGTAGGTTACGCAAGATGCTGACCGAGATTTCACCAAGAAGTGGCGTATGTAACACGTGCGGTATGCCTAGCTGTCTCACATCATGGGACAAGCGACGCGACGTGCCATGGTGACTGTAGTACGCGCGGGGCGGCGGGCGTCTAGCTCCCGGGCGAGGATTCGAACCTCGGTTGAGCGGACCAAAACCGCTTGTCCTGCCTGGCTAGACGACCCGGGAAGGCTCCGGCGCAAACTCTACCCGGAAGCCAGGCCGGCCCGGCCGAACGTGTCGGCCGGGCCCCGATGGGAGCCTCGCGGAGGATCAGGCCGTCGGCCTGCCCTGCATCAGCGCCGAATGCCCCATGCTGGCCAGCGCGGATAGCGAGGTGGACGAGTTGTTGAGGATGTAGTTGCACTGCTGGACCGAACTGTTCCAGTACAGCGCGGCGTGGATCGCCGGATTCGCCGCCACAAAGGACTGCATCTGCTGGATCCAGTTGACCCGCACGCTGGGGTCGGAATACGGGACGCTACCCCATTCGGCGATGAACACCGGCAGCCCGCCGTGCGCGGCGGCGAAGTGGACCACCCCGCTGAACAGCGAGGACGGACTCTCCGGCGGCGTCACACCGAAGGTGAAGGGACGGTGGTTCTTCCTGGCGGTGCGGCAGCCACCGGTGTTGTAGCCGTCAGCGGCGACGATGTCGACCTCGTTCGCGCCCGGCCACCAGTCGATGGCCTTGCCGTTGTTGTAGAAGAAGTGCGTCAGGATCAGCGTGAAGTGGATTCGGCCGCCCTGGTTCCAGAGCAGGTGGTGATTGACCGCGATCTGGTGGATGTGATCCCAGGCCGCGATGAACTCGGACGCAGTGCCCAGCCCCTGGTGGGTCCCGGGGACGTTCGCCTCATGTTCGAAGGTGAAGTAGATGGCCGGGAGCCCGTAGTGGATCGCCGAGGAGTTCATGGACTCCAGGAACGCCGTGATGGTCGCATCTTGCTGCCCGGCCGCGATGGCCGTATAGGGAGTCCCGCCGGGGAAGGTATCCAGGCTCACCAGAATCGTGGTGCCCTGCGCCATGAAGTTGTCCACGAGCCGGTTCTGGAACGAATCACCCAGCCGGTCGTAGACGCGGACGACCGCCAGCTTGCGACCGAGCGCTCCCTGCTCCGGAGCGAGCGGCACGTCGCCGCCGAACATGACGCCGTTGCCGACGCCCGCCAGGGTGCCCGCCGCGCCCGCCTTGCTGTCCTTCCCGTCCAACGCCGCGTCAAGCTTGCCCAGGCTCCCTGTGCCGCCTTCTGAGTTCCCGCTGCCCTGCAACGTCGAGCCATGTGTCGCGGTCTTGTGCTCTGCCGAGACCGCGGCGCATCCGCTGCTCCCCACGGCCAGCGCGACCATGCCGGCCACCATGGCCGAACATGCGCGCCAGCGGCGCTCCCTGGCGCGGCGCGCGGGAGAAGCGCCGTCCCTGCGCTCCTCGTGCACGTAATGCTCCTTAACGTGAATGACGTACTGCAACACGTCTAAGTCGGCGTACTTCACGATGTCCAACAGTAGAACCTTGCCAGGTCGGCCTGCCTGGGTTCTGCCTGGGAAACCGGCCAGAATCCGCTATGTGCAACCTGTGTGTGATCGCTGGGCACGGTCTGAGCCCGCTGGTGCCGTGGGTGCCCGCCGCAGCCCCGCAACCGCCATGCTCACAAGGCGGGCCATACTCGGCCTTTACGCAAAAAAAACAATCCCGGACCTGCGGGGAAACGCCAGCTAGCGGGCATGGGATGCGGAATCATCCGCCCCTTCCGCGTTCATCACATACGGTAAGCTTGCACCACGATCGCGACATCGAGGATGTTCACCCGCGCCCATGGCCGGCGACGTCCGGGCAGGGGGGCCAGATGTCATCCAACAGGGCCGGTAAAGCGTCCAATGACGTGTAAGCGTCATACACAGTGCGTGCAGGAGGGCAAACACGCCAGTGCGGGCTGACGCGGCGGCCATCGGCCGCGGCGCGGATCGCATCGGCAGGGTTCAGGGGACGGGCCTGCCGCGGAGATCCGGGGTATTGGACAGTGAACAGCGGGGTGTGGCGGCTACCCGCTGGCTCGGCGCCCGGCGCCGGAGGCAAGCGAGAGGTTAGACAGTGAGGAGCACCGCAGCATGAATCCCGTCCAACGGCCGGACTCATTCGAGGCGGCTGATTATATCGGCGTGCTACGCCGCCGGTGGTGGATCATCGTGGCCTGCGCGTGCGTCGGCCTTGTCGGTGCGTTCGCCTACGTGACAGTCGCCCCCAAGACCTACACCGCGACCGCATCGGTGAGCGTGAACCCCACCGCCGCCGACCAGTCCAACGCGGTGGCGGGCAGCCGTACCAGCGGCGCCACGGTCAACCTCGACACCGAAGCGCAGGTCGTCACCTCGACCGCGGTCGCCACGCTGGCCGGCCACATGCTGCACAGCACGCTCACCCCCTACAAGCTGTCGGCGCAGATCAACGTCACCGTGCCGCCGAACTCCTCGATTCTCGACATCGCCTGCAAGGCGTCCACCGCCGCCGGCGCGGCCGACTGCGCGAACGACTTCGCCAAGGCCTACCTGCAGAACCGGGAGCAGAGCGCGGTCACCTACGTCAAGGCGCAGCTCACCACCCTGCAGACGCAGCTGAACACGCTCAATGCGGCCATCGCCGCGGAGACCACCAAGATCGGCACCCTGCCGTCGAACTCCCCGCAGCGGGCCGCCGACACCGCACAGCTCGACTCGGACAAGAGCAAGCTGACCAAGCTCACCCAGGAATACGCGACGACCAACGGTGAACTCGCGAACACCAACCCTGGGTCCATCAACAACGTCGCCACCCCGCCGGGCAAGCCGAGCAGCCCAAAGAAGGCGCTGATCATCCCCAGTGGCCTGGTGGCCGGCCTGCTCATCGGCCTGATCGTCGCGTTCCTCGTGGACCGGCGCGACAAGCGGATCCACAACGCCGCGCACGCGGAGCGGGTGCTCGACCTGCCTGTCCTGCTGAACCTGCCGCCCGGGGCGTTCGGCCGTGAGGTCTCCATCGCCTCGCCGCGGTCGAAGACCGGGCAGGCGTTCACCGACCTGGCTCATGGCGTGGCAGCGGCCCTCGGTGAAGGCAACCACGTCGTGTTCGTGGCCGGGGCGACGCCCGGCCCGGCCGGCAGCGTCGTCGCCGCCAACCTGGCCGTCACGCTCGCCCGTACCCACTCCGAGGTGGTGCTGGTCTGCGCCAACATGAACAGCACGGTCGCGCCGAAGCTGCTCGGGCTCGGTGAGGGCGAGGGGCTCGCCGAGCTGATCGCGGGCAACGCCACGGTGCGGGATGTGGTGCAGGGCCCGGCCGGCATGCCAGGGCTGTGGGTGATCACCCCCGGGGCCGACCCGTCGCTGGCGTTCTACCACCTGCAGCACGACACGGCCAGGGCGCTCACCAGCCAGCTGCGCCGGGACGCGCGGTACGTCATCATCGAGGCGCAGGCCGCCGACGACGGGGCCGACACCTTCGCCCTGGGCGAGTTCGCCGATGCCGCGCTGGTGACGATCGAGGTCGCGCGCAGCACCAAGAGCGATGCCTCGGAGTGCGTCCGCCGGCTCCGCCAGCTCAGGACGCCGGTGCTCGGTGCCGCGGTCCTGCCCGCGCTGGGCAGGCGCATCACCGTCCGCCCGCCACGCCAAGGGCAGCCACGGCCCGGCGCCGGCCCGGACGCACGGCCGGACACGCCGCCGCCCGGGCGCGGGGGGCACGGCGACTTCAGCCCCATCTCCGGCATGTCCGCGAACATGTCGGATCGCCCGGGCCGCCCGGCACGCACCCGGGGAGACGGGCACGGCGGCCGGACAGACAGCGTTCCAGGAACCTGATCCATGGCAGGCGGGCAGCCAGCGCGGCCGCCGCGCTGGGCCGCAGGCGGGCTCGCGGTCGCGGCGGGGCTGGCGGTGGCAGCCTGCGCCGCGGGCGCGCCCAACGTCGGGGCGCCCGGCGGCGCGGCACCGGCGGCCAGCCCGACGGCGAGCGCCGGGGCCCGCACCACCGCGGCGGGGCCCGCCGCCCCGCTGACGGACCTGGCTGCCGCCAGCGCCGCCGATGCGCAGCGCCGGGCGGTTGCCCTGGTCCTGTCCGGGTCGGATCCGCGCGGGCTGACCTCGGCCGATGTCGTCTACCAGGAGTTCGCCGCGCCCGTGCGGTACATCGCGGTATTCCAGTCCAAGGAGGCAACGGGAGTGGGCCCGCTGACCAGCACGCAGCCAACGGACGGCCAGGCATTGTCCGTGCTGCGCGCGCTGTTCGGCTACGACGGCAGCACCCCCGTCTTCACCAAGGAACTGGATCACACCCAGGTCACCAACCTCGGCAGGTCGACCCACCCGTCGCTGTATTCGACCGCGGGGCCGGGGGTGTCCGCCTCCACCAGAACGGTCCAGCGAGCGGTCCGCGGTGACGGTGCACCGCCGCAGATCTTCTACTTCCGGGGTGAGGGCCCGCAGAGCAGCGTGCTGGCCACCACGCACCTGTCCCGGCCCTCGGCCGCGAAGGTGACCATTCCCGGATACGGCACCGAGTCGTGGTCCTATGACTCCAAGACCGGCCTGTGGGCGCTGGCCGGGGGCGGGCCGAAGGTCGGTGTCGCCAACGTGGTGGTGCAGATGGTCCCGTACCGGCAGGCGGTGGTGAGCCACCGGGCCGGGACCACCGTGCCGAGCGCCCATGTGATCGGCAAGGGCACCGTCGAGGTCCTGTCCGGTTCCGCGGGCGGCAGCGGCACGGCCGCGCCCGGCATCTGGTCCAAGCCGCACCTGAACCAGCTCACCAACTACGTCGACGACGGCGGTTTCCCGATGGCGTTCCAGCCCGGCCCCACCTGGGTCATATTCGCGCCAAAGGGCACCAAGGTCAGCACATCGGGGGGACAGTGATGAGGCAGGCTGGAGCGTGCGCAGCGCCCAGGCGCCCCGCAGAGGTAACGAGGAGCCGATCGTGACGACCGCCCCTGAGCGAGCCCGCCAGAACGGCCTAAGCGGTTTCAATGGTGCGCCCGCGGCCGAGCCGCAGGTGCCCGGCCGTACCCCCGGAGCCAAGCGGCGCAGCTGGTTCGCGCGCGATCCGGCCTGGCCCATCGTGGTCATGCTGGCCGGCTGGCCGGTGTGGTGGTGCCTGGGCCTCGGGGACTATTTCCCGATCCTCATCGCCATCCCCATGGTTCGCCGGATGTGGCTCTGGCGGGTGCACAGGGAGCGGACCATCAGGCTCCCGCCCGGGTTCAAGATCTGGTCGCTGTTCCTCCTCGTGACCCTGTTCTCCGTCGCGACGATTTCGCTGACCGCGCCCGAATCCGTGCCGAGCCCGACCGGCAGCCGCGTCATCTCCTGGGCACTGCGCACCGCCGTCTACTTCGCGGTGACCGTGCTGCTCCTCTACGCCGGCAACCTGACCGAAGAGGAACTGCCACGGCGCCGCCTCGCCTGGCTGCTCGGCCTGATCGGTATCTACACCGTGATCGGCGGGGTGCTCGGCGTGCTCGACCCGCACTTCCAGTTCACCTCGCCGCTGGCCTACGCGCTGCCGAACAGCCTGACAAGCAACGCCGGACTGCTCGGCATGATCATGCACCCGGGATTCTCCCAGGTGCAGAACATCCTCGGCTACGCCGTGGGCCGGCCGAGGGCGCCGTTCGACTACACCAACATGTGGGGCAACGCGCTCGCCATCACGCTGCCCTGGCTGATCGTGGCCTGGTGGTGCTACGGCAACCGCAAGGAGCGCCGGAACGTGCTGATCGTCCTGGCGGTCGCGCTGGTGCCGGTCGTCTACTCGCTGGACCGTGGCCTGTGGGTAGGCCTGGCGATCTCCATTCTGTACGTGGCCGTCCGGTTCGCCCTGCGGGGCAAGCTGGCCATGCTGGTCGGCCTGTTCGGGGTGCTCGCGCTCGTGGCGGTCGTGGTGGTCGCCTCCCCGCTGCAGAACCTCATCAACCAACGGCTGCAGCACGGCAAGAGCAACGCTGTCCGCTCCTCCCTGTCCGGGCTCGCCATGGACGTCGCGGTGTCTTCCCCGTTCATCGGCTACGGGGACACCAGGCACGAGCTGGGCAGCACCAACTCGATCGCGGTCGGCAAGACGGCCAAGTGCCACAGCTGCGGCTCGCGCGACATCGGCGGCAACGGCCAGCTCTGGATGCTGCTCATCACCAGCGGCATCCTGGGCGCCACACTGTACTGCTGCTTCTTCCTCTACGGGATCTGGCGATACTGGCGAGATCCGACGCCCTACGGGATGGTGGGCGTGCTCGTCCTGATTCTGGGCTTCCCGTTCATGCTCGTCTACATCGCGGTGGGACCGCCCCTTGCCTTCACCATGCTCGCTTACGCCCTCCTCTGGAAGAATGACCGGGTACTGCACAGGGAAGCCGAGGAGGCAGCCGCCGAGTCCGCGGCGCAGCTTCGTGCCCAGATAGGTGCGCGGGCCGTAGCCGCAAGGGCGCAGGCATGATCGGGTCACCGGGGGTGGCAAACTGGCGCGAGTGAGGCGTGGCCCAGGCGAGGCATGGCCGGAACCGAGGGCCTATGCTGGCGCTCCGCGTTCCTCCGCACAGCGCGGCAGGCCGGCCAATGCCCCGGTCCGGGCTACGAACGGCAGGCCGGCACCGGCCAGGCCGGTGCCCGTGGAGCGCGCGCCGGACAAGGGCAAGAGCGGGCAGCCGCAACTGGCCGAGGTCGCCCGCGGTGGCACCCTCAACCTGATCGGTGCGGGCGTTTCCGCGATCACCACGGTGGGCGTCACTGTCTTCGTGACCCGGAGGTTCAGCCTGCCGGTAGCCGGTGCCTTCTTCACCGCCACCTCCGCGTTCCTGATCGTCGAAGCGGTGGCGAGCCTGGGGGCCAACGTCGGCCTCGTCTACTTCATCGCCAGGCTCCGCTCGCTCGGTGAGGAGAAGCGGATCCCGACGATCATCCGCGCCGCCGTCATCCCGGTGATCGTGGCCTCGCTCCTGCTGACCCTGCTGATGGTGGGTGCCGCGGAGCCGCTGGCAAAGGTGCTGCTCAGCGGGCACCTCGGCAAGGGCGCGAAGGTGAGCCCGGACGCGGTGGCGCAGGCGCTGCGGATACTGGCCCTCACCCTGCCGTTCGCCGCGCTGCTGGACACCTACCTGGGCGTGGGCCGTGGTTACCGGGACATGCGGCCCACGGTTGTGATCGACAAGATCGGCCGTTCTATTGCCCAGGTGTTCGGCATCGTCGTCGCCGTGGCGGCCGGGAGCGCCGCGCTGCTCGCGCCGCTGTGGGCGCTGCCCTACGTGCCCGCCGCGGCCGTCGCCTGGCTGTGGGTACGCCGGATCAGGCGGCGGCCCTCCAAGGGCCCGCGGGGGATGCCCGACGTCCCGCCCGAACTAGCCGCGCTGCTGGCCATTTCCACCCCGGTGCCGAAGATCAAGGGCGCCCTGCAGCGCGGCAGCCGGACGGCGGCGCGCAGGCTGGCGAACGCCAACCCCCGCGGCTTCTGGCAGTTCACCACGCCGCGCGGAATCGCGAGCCTGGCGTCCATCACGCTGCAGCGGATCGACATCGTGCTCGTCGCGATCTTGATGGGACCGGGCTGGGCGGCCGTGTACACGGCCGCGACCCGGTTCCTCGTGGCCGGTCAGCTCGGCAACATGGCGATCAGCATGGCGGCGCAGCCGCGGTTCACCGAGCTTTTCGCCCTCGGCGACCGGCGCAGCGCGAGCGTCATCTACCAGGTGACCACCGCCTGGCTGGTGCTGCTCACCTGGCCGCTGTACCTGCTGGCCATCGTGTACGGGCCGATAGTGCTCAGCGTGTTCGGCCACTCCTACAAGGCCGGCGCCGACGTCATGCTCATCCTTGGCCTGACCATGCTGCTGGCCACCGCCTGCGGCCAGGTCGACATGGTGCTGATCACGACGGGCCGCAGCAGCTGGAGCCTGATCAACGGCCTGCTGGCCGTGGCCGTGAACGTGAGCCTGGACCTGGTGCTCATTCCCCGGTACGGCATCACCGGTGCCGCGATCGGCTGGGCCGTCGCCATCATCGTCACCAACCTGATGCCGATGGCGCAGCTGGCCTCGTCCATCCACCTGCAGCCATTCGGGCGCGGCACGATCCTGGCCGCCGGCCTGTCCGTGCTGGCCTTCCTGGCCGTCCCGCTGGCGGTCCGGTCCGTCCTCGGCGCCGGCCTGGTCGGTCTCGCCGCGGGGGTAACCGCCGGATGCGTGGTGCAGGGGATCGGGCTCTGGCGGCTCAGCGACGTCCTGCAGTTGTCGGCCATGCCCGGTATCTCGTCCATTCAGCGAAAGCTACGCCGCGCAAGCAGCCGTTGACATTAAGTCAGCGTCGGGATTTCAAAATCCATGCCTCCGCGAAGTGAACCATTACCCCCACCTCGGGCGTCCGTTAAGGGGGGAGGCGGACCATCCTCAGGTGAAACACGTCCCCCTGGATGTTTATGAGGCAGGCATCTGGTGACTACGAGACTGGCGGTGCCGGTGAGGCTGGCTGATCGGGGCTTGCGCGTTGGCCGGAATGGCCTGCGAGACGGGCATCCGCGCTACGATCGGTCATCAGGAGGTTACTCCGCTGTGCCATGGTGTTCCGATATCCTTAGCCGTCTGTTCTGCTGCCATTGGCGGCGTGCGGGGGGCCTGTCAGCTGCAGGGTTTTCAGTCGCGCGTGACCTGAGCCGGAGTTTACGGGCCTATTAAGGTCGGGGTATACCTGTCCTTTAGGGGATGTGATCTATGGGGATCATGGACGGCGTCAGGGACGCGAGGCCTGCCGCGGCCGCAGGCGCGGGGGCGCCGCCCCTGCGCCTGGCCGACGACTGGGAGCGCCTTGCGTACCTGCGCGAGGTCTGTGAACTCCTGTGGCCACCAACCGCGGAGATGACGCTCTACGGCGGAGCGCATGGCTGGCCTCAGATCACCGGGGCGGTACGGCCGCGGGCACTGGGGGGCAACTCACGGGCCGATGGCCGCGACTTCGTACTGATTCCCGGCGTCCGGCACCCCCGGCTGCTCGTGCCCGCGGCACCTCGTGCGGCCGCGGCCGCACTGCGCCAGTACGGCCAGCCGAGGTCATGGGCGGCCCGCCTGGGTGTCTCGGCATTCGCGCTCGGGCTGGCCAGCGGGCTCGGCGGGACGCTGCTCGGGGTCAGGGTCAGGGTCACCGCCCCGCCGGAGGCCGAGAGCATCGAGTCCTACCTGAAGTCCGTCCTGTCTCCCGACATCAGGGTGAGCATCCGCCTCGGGCCAGCCCGCGCCAACCGAAAGCCCGTGCTTCAGTTGCACACGACGAGCGGCGGAGCGGCGGGATTCGTCAAGATCGGGTTCAACGCGCTCACCCGTGACCTGGTGCAGGCCGAGGCCGCGTCGCTCGCCTGGCTGCAGAGCGCCGGGCTGGACGGGATCTCGGTGCCGCGGGTGATTCACCACGGCCAATGGCGTGGCATGGACGTGCTCGTGCTGAGCGGTCTCCCGGTGTGGCAGCGGCGCCGCGGGCTTTCCCCCGCTCAGCTCGCCGCCGCGATGGACACCGTGGCCCGGGTCGGCGGGCTACAGGAGGGGTCGCTGGCCAGCGACGCTTACCTGCAGCAGCTGAGCGCGCGTATGGAAGGGGCGGATCCGGGGCCGGAGCGCTCGGCGCTGCTCGAGGCGCTGGACGCGATCGCCGCAACGGGCCTGTGCACGAGCCTGACGTTCGGGGCCTGGCACGGCGACTGGTCTCCGTGGAACATGGCGAGCACCACCGGCGGGCTGCTGGTCTGGGACTGGGAGCGGTTCGCCTCCGGCGTGCCGCTTGGCTTCGACGCCCTGCACTACTGGCTGCAGAGCGAGGTGGGACCGCAGCACCGTGACCCCCTGGCCGCCGCCACCGACTGCTTCGAGCACGCGGCCGCGCTGCTCGCCCCGTTCGGGATCGATCCCAGGCGGGCCCGCCTCACCGCGTCCCTGTACCTGGCCGACGTGGCCACCAGGTACCTCGTGGACCGCCAGGCCGCCGCGGGTGCACCGCTCGGCGCGCCGGGCACCTGGCTGATCCCCGCGCTG
>Ga0070734_10003290_pt1 | contig 17258 bp, 12 predicted proteins | sample Coa_R1_8_FD_66444 | JGI IMG/M metagenome (GOLD analysis project Ga0070734, IMG submission 66444) | Surface soil microbial communities from Centralia Pennsylvania, which are recovering from an underground coalmine fire - Coalmine... | ecosystem: Environmental > Terrestrial > Soil > Unclassified ... | reverse complement strand
CACCAGGGCCGCCTGGCATGGCTCAAGCAGCGCAAACTCGAGCTCAGCCGCTCGTCCTGAACCTACTCTGTCAGCGTCAGGTTCACAGGGTCGCTCGCCGCGGTTCCCACGGTCACCACCACGGGCTGCGGTCCCGGCGGTAGATCCGCCGGCACCGTGAAGTTGATCTGAATCGCCCCCACCAGCCCGCTCGCGTTTCCCGCGAACGCCACCCTCGCCGGCTCGCCTCCTACCGTCACCACCACCGGAAGCCGCGGCTGCGGCAGGTTGCGTACCGGCGTCAGCGAGGAAGGGCCCACGCCCGTCGGCAGCGTCGGCGTCAGGTCGCCCGCGCCGCTGGCGAAAATCGTCATCACGTCGCCGGCCCGTCCCGTGTTCTGCGTGCCCGTAGTGTTGTCGATGAAAAAGTTGTAGATTCCCGGCGCCGCCACTGAAACCGGAAACGAAAACGACGCCACATGCCCGTTATTGTTGACGGCCAGGATCGCCGGGCCCGACCCCGTTTCGTATGGAATCTGGATGTCGATTTGCCCCGGCGAAACAAAAAAAACCGGCGCGCTGATTCCGTTCACCGTGGCCGAAACTCCAGCCAGCGTGAACGGCAGGGGAATGCGGCTGGCTTGTTGCTGCGCCGGCGCCAGCCCAGAGCCATACACCGCCACCTGCATTCCCGGTGCGAACGCGACCGTCCCCGACGCGTTGTTGCGCATCCCGAAAATTGTCATGTTCGCCGACCCGCCCACCACCATCGTCACCGGCACCGTTAGCACCGGCGGATTGGCGTCCGGCGCGTCGATCGTCACCAGCGCCTGGTACACTCCGTTCGCCAGTCCCGCGCTCGATGACACCAGTGTGAGAGGCCCAGGCGCCGCACCGGAAATCTTCAGCCAGTTGGTCGTCCGGTTAGCCGGCAAGACATTGGCTGTCCAGACCGCTGTCTCCCCGGACAAATTCACGCTGATCGGGAGTGGATCCGACACCGCGTTCGACGCCAGCTTCACCGATTGCGGCGACACCGACAGCGTCGGCGGCGCCGTCGGGGCCGCCGCATACTGGCCGGCAACGCTCGCCGTCACCGTCGTGCCCAGTTCACTCGTGCCAACGATTTGAATTTGTTTCGTGCCCGGCTGGTTGGTGCTGTCCCAGCAGAGCTTGGCTTGCAGAAAGCCGTACGGTGCCAGCCTCGTCGTTCCAAACAGCTGCTGAATTTGCCCGCTGAAATCCCTGCTCCCCGCCTGCAGCGCCGTTAACTGCACCAGGAATCCACCCGTCTCCTGAACGGTCAATTGCTGCGACCACTGGCACGAGGGGTCCGCCTGGGGAGTTTGTTTAATGATCGACGGCATGCTCGAAAGAGTGATCGCCGGCGCCAGCGCCGTCGCAGGGCTTGCCAGAAACGGCACCGTGATCTGCTGCGTCCACGGCGGTCCGGCAGGATCCTGCCCCGAAAAGACGAAGACGCGATTCACCGGCGCATTCAGTCCCGAGCCGCTTAGATTCGCCGTTACCGTTCCGTTCGCCGGGATACTCGTGCTTGTCCAGAATCCTAGGTTCTGCCTCACTCCGTCGATCGTGAAATTCGTAACCGTCGTCGCCACGCCCGCCTTTTCCGACAGACCCACGGTGTACGGCCAGAACGGCCCCGCCTGTGCCACCGGGTTGGGCGTTACAAACGGCACCACCAGCGCACCCGAAGCCGGCACGTTTAGCGTGATCGTCGTGGTCCCCGAGGAGCCGTCGAAGACTCCGTCGCCGCTGTAAATCGCCGTGATCATTAGATTTCCTGCAGCCAGGTTGATGGCCGGAACGGTTATCGTGGCGGTCCCCGCGTTTAACGAAGCCGTTCCGACCGCGATACCGCGAGTCAGGAAAGTAACGTTGCCGGCCGGCACGCCGCTATTGCCCGCCACCGTGGCGGTGAGCGCGACAGTATCGGTCAAAGCCACCGTGTTTGGCGCTGCCGTCAACGTCGTGGTGGTCGCCGTGCCGCTCTTCCATTCGCTCACTAAGTGATACGCGTCGATCGAACCGAGCCCGGTCGCCATGTCGTAACCCGGTCCCGCCGCATACCCCATCCCGCTCGCCGTACAGCCCGGGCTGCTTTGCTCGCACGGTACCCGGTTGTCGCCCTTGGTGATGTCATGAAAGACGTCGGTCGTGCTTTGCGCCAGCCGGTAGAGCATCGGGTTGATATTGCCTAAGCCCGGCTGCGCGAGCCCGCCATTCGATACCAGGTAGTGGTTCAACAACGCCACCACGCCCGCAAACGAAGGGCTGCCTGCCGACGTGCCGCCGACCGGAAGCAATGAGCCGCTATTGTAGATCAGGTACGCGTAGTGCTGCGGTGAGCTCGCCAGCGCGATATCGGGCACATCGCGCGCGCCATCGTTCGGAACGCCCGGGCCCGTCTGCCAGCTCGGTTTGCCGAACAGCACACTCGGGCCGCCGCCGCCGGCCGACAAATCGTTCCGCACCACCGATGTGTTCCAGGTGCTTTCCGGAACATAAGAAAGCGCCGAGCCTCCCGTGGGTGTGTTGCTCGCCGCCCAATAGCTGGCGCCGTTTCCATCGTCAAACTGGGTGCCGCCAACTCCCGTGATCTCCGGCAAACTCGCCGGGAAACTCGTGCTCGGCCCCTTGGATGCCTGCAAAATCGGCGAGGAGATGTAGTCGCAAGTCGCCGCACCCGCGTCTCCCGAAGCAGCCAGCCACGTAATCCCCTGCGCGTTGGCCTGCTGCGCGATCGCGCGAAGCCCCACCGAATTATATGCCTCGCAGCTGCCGAAGCTGTACGTGATCACCGGCGCCACGTTTTGATCGATCGCGTACTGCGAGGCCGTGCGCACGCTGCTGGCGTACACGTAAATAATCGTCGCTTGCCGCGCCACCGCGCCCGCCCATTCGATATCGAGGTTCGATTCAACGACCGCGCTGTTGATTCCCGGATCCGGTCCTACCAGCACCAGTTGCGGATCATTCGGCGGCAGACTGAACCTCCGCCGAAACTGGCGTACATCCGCCAGGTTGATATTCGATTGGCCGACAACTGCGATCGTCTGGCCCGTTCCGTCGATTCCCATGTTGTACAGGGGAGTGACGTTGTAGATAGTGGCGAAATCATCCGGCGCCAGATAGTGCGCGGCGCCGGACGTGTAGTCCGGTCCCGCTCCCGGCGGCTGCGCCGCCCTCACCAGCGGCTGTGGTTCGAAATCGCTGAGCCCGTCAATCCCGCTGACCACGTCTTCCAGCGCCGCCGGAATCGCCGGGTCGGTGGCGTTCGCAAAGTGAACTTCCCCGTTCACCTGGTAGCGGTGAATCTCGGTGCGGAAGGCGGCGTTCACCTGCCCCGCCGTGCCGCTGAACGTAATCCAGTGTCGCCCGCGCGCTACATCGTGCACTTGCAGCCCGGACGATTGCAGCCAGGAGACGACCTTCCCGATATCGCCGGTGCTCACGCCGAATCGCTCGCCGAACTGCTCCGGCGTCAGCCAGCGATGGTAATCGGGCGAGGAAGGGTCGAGCTGCCGAGCCAAAAACTGCTCGAGCCCGTCGGCCGGCTTCAGGCGCAGCGTCACGTACTCGAGCGCCATTGAACCTGCGGCCGTGCCTAAGTCGTTCCGCGGCTGTGCCTGTGCCGGCACGTGCCCGCGTAAAACCGTGACTCGGCTAGGGTCCACCGGCCGCACGACCCGGTTGTCGGCCGCCCACAACGCGGACGCAACCGTGCTGTACAGGACAATGCGGGCGATTTGGCGCCTGGGGTACACGGCCGGCGTAATCGTTCATGCTACCAGTCTTAGTGTCCGCTCAAGTGGGGCAAATTCCTTAGAACGGTCCTGAGATGCACATTAAGAGACTAGTTCGAACCGGCCATCACGCAGCACTCTGTACTTTCGGCCCCGCCACAGAATCGTGTGGCCGAAGAACGCCGCCGCCCATAATACGAAACTCGCCGCATCCTGAATCGGAACCAGCCACCAATTCGCGCGCGTCAGTCGGTCCCGGAGAATGCGGCTCGCAGTGGCTCGCGCTGCCAGCGCTCGAAACACGGCCGTCACTGCCAACACGGGCCACCATGCCGGCACCGCGAGGCAAAAGAGAAGAGCCAGCGGCAGCGGGTTCGTGAAGATCTGGCCGATATACCCCAGTGGCCGCGAGCGCCGCGTGCTGCGATTCCAGCGCAGCCGGTGCGTCATGTTCGCGCCGAATCCCTGGGCGCCGATATGATGTTCGATCACCAACGACGACAAAACCACCCGCCACCCCAGTTCCGCCGCCAGTTGGCCCATGACAAAATCCTCGGCCAGGTAATCCTTCAGAATGTGAAAACCGCCGATATCGGCGAGGGCTTGCCGCCGCGTCCCGATGGTCGGCCCGAGCGCGAATCGCATACCATCCAGCAAGCGGGCCACCAGCACCCCCGCGAGAAACTCCGTGTTTAATCCGATGGCCTCCAGCTTCGACCAGAAGCTCGGCCCCGGCACCGCCCGGTACGGACATGTCACCACTCCCGTCTTCGGATCTTGGAATTCCGCCGCCAGCGTAGCCAGCAGATTTGGAGCCGCCCGCACGTCGCTATCGGCCATCACGAGCAGATCGTATTGCGCCGCCGCCGTCATCTGTTCGAGGCTGAAGACCTTGGCATTCGGATACGGCGGCTCCCCGGTGATCATCAACCGCGACGGAATTGCCGGAAAGCCCGCGCGCAATCGTTCGACAACCGCAATCGCGGGATCTTCCGGGCTGCGCACCGCAAACAGGAGCTCAAACCGCGGGTACTTCTGCTCGAAGAATGAGAGGAGATTCTTCTCCAGATCGAGGTCGACGCCCGCCAGCGGCTTCAAAACGCTCACCGGCGGAAAACTATCGATTTCCGGCGGCCGAACCGCCGTATAATTCTCCGCCGCAACCACGGTAAGGGCGCAATATACTATTGATCCGGCGACCAGCCCCAGCAGCACCCACGCCAGCACCTTCTCACTGTAGCAGCGCGTCGCGCCTGCCGCGTTCACTCCGCCGCGTAATATCCGGCCCGCGCCCTCAACACCGCCCGCGGATACCGCCGCCGCGCCTCCTCGGTCAGCCGCACCTCCACGCGATGAAAGGCCCCCGCTGCCGAAGCGGGCGCCTGATATTGCAGCCGGTATCGCGACCGGATCCTTTCGATCATTGCCGGAAACGACTCCCCCGCCTGATGCACCTCGACCGCTTCTCCCCCCGTCTGCGCCGCGAGTTTAAAAATGTCCGATGGCGTGAAATCGGGATTCACATATGTGCCCGCCCGCGGCGCCTCTGGCCGCCTCTGCTTGCCAATTAAGATCCCGTCCAGCGTCGCGTCGGCCGCGTAAAGCGCTCGAATGACCACTTCATCCGGTACACGGTAATTCAAGCTCAGATTATCGGTCACAATCAGCACCGCCCGCCGCGCACTCGCCGGCTGTCGGCCTATGTATTCGGCTCCGGCCCGCACCGCCGCGTTGATCGCCGTGCCGCTGCCGAGATCCTGCGCCTTCACCGCATTGGCAATCTCTGATTCCACCAGCCCGAAATCTTCGGTAAACAACTGCCGCACCGCGGATTCCCGCGCAAACAGCATCACCCCTACCCGATCCTGCCGTCCCAGCGGACGCAGCGCCGCGCGCGCCGTCGCCGCCAGTTCCATCAACGACCGGTGCATGCTCCCGCTCACATCCAGCAGCAGCAGTAAATCCAGCGGTTCTGATTCATGATCGAAATACGCAATCGGCTGCGGCGCTCCTTCGTCGAATACTTCGAAATCCTTTTGCGCCAGATCCGAAATCGTGCGCCCGTTCCCATTCGCGGCCGACACATCCACCTTTACCAGCGTGACGCCGCCGCGGAAGGTCGGCGTTTGACCCGGTAGTACGATAGAAACCAGAGCGATGAAGAACATCATCGTCGGCACCGCCGGCCACATTGACCACGGCAAGACCGCCCTCGTCAAGGCCCTCACGGGCATCGATGCGGACCGCCTGGCGGAAGAAAAACGGCGCGGCATTACCATCGACCTCGGCTTCGCTCATCTCCAATTGACGCCCACGCTCCGCCTGGGTTTCGTCGATGTTCCGGGCCACGAGCGCTTCGTCAAAAATATGCTGGCCGGCGTCGGCGGCATCGATCTCGTGCTGTTCGTGATCGCCGCCGACGAGTCCATCAAGCCCCAGACCCGCGAGCACTTCGATATCTGCCGACTGCTCGGTATCCCGCGCGGTGTCATCGCCCTCACCAAGGCCGACCTGGCCGAGCCCGATATCCTCGAACTCTCCCGCCTCGAGGCCGAAGAACTGGTTAAGGATTCATTCCTGGAAGGCGCTCCGGTCGTCCCCGTGAGCTCCGTCACCGGCGCGGGCCTCGATGATCTCCGCCGCGAACTCGCTCGCGTCGCCGCCGAAATCCCCGAGAAAAACGCATCCGGCCGCTTCCGCCTCCCCATCGATCGTGTCTTTACCGTGAAAGGTTTCGGCACCGTTGTCACCGGCACCCTGGTCTCCGGCTCGGTGGCCCGGGAGCAGGAAGTCGAATTGTATCCTGCCGGACGCCGGCTCCGCGTGCGTGGTGTCGAGGTGCATGGTTCCACTGCCGGCCGCGCCCTCGCCGGACAGCGCACTGCCATCAACCTGGCCGATATCGAACCCGCGGAATTGGCGCGCGGAGATGTACTCTCCGAACCCGGCCGCTTCCGCGCCGTCACCCGCATCGATTGCCGGCTCGATCTTCTTGCCTCCGCCAAGCCGCTCAAACACCGGGCGCCCGTTCATTTCCATTCCGGTACCGCCGAGATCGAAGCCGAAGTGCGCCTCTCCGCCGGCGCCGTCGCGCTGAAGCCCGGCGGCACGTCCTTCGCACAACTGATCCTGCGTCATCCCGCTCTGCTGTGGCCCGGCGATCGCTTCATCATTCGCATGTTCTCGCCGGTCATCACAATCGGTGGCGGCGTGGTGCTCGACAATAGCGAACGCCGCTACCGCGCCGGCGACGATATAACCGCTCGCCTCGCCGCTTTTGAACGCGCCGATACCGCGGCCCGCGTCGCTCTGCTCGTCAACGAATCTGCCTTTGGTTTAGGACTCCCGGACCTCGTGGCGCGCACGGGCCTGCTCGATGCCGAGCTTGCCGAGGCCGCGCGGCGCGTCGGGCTCGTCGAAATCTCGCAATGGTATGTCAGCCCCGACTGGCTCCAGCAGTGCCGCGACCAACTCGTCGCCTCCGTGCGCGACTTTCATCGCACCCATCCCCTTTTGCCCGGCATTCCTAAGCAGGATCTTCGCAGCCGTGACTTGCCCGCCGCGCCGCTATTTCTCTTTGACGCGCTCCTGGCCGGAGCGAAAGACCTCGTGGTCGAAGGAGAGACCGTGCGCGCCCGCAGCCACAAAGTCGTCTTGCGGGATGACGAAAGCGCGGCCCGCGGCGCCATCGAGCGCGCCTTCGAGCGCGCCGGCCTCGCCACTCCGCCGGTGCCCGAAGTTCTCGCGCAATCCGGCGTCGAGCCCGCCCGCGCCCGTTCGTTGCTTCAGATTCTCCTCCGCGAGCGCCAGCTCGTCCGCGTCAGCGACGATCTCGTCTTTCACCGCACCGCCATCGACCATCTGCGCCAGATGATGGCCGCGCGGAAATCCGAGTGCTTCAACGTCTCGGCCTTCAAGGAATGGACCGGCGTCTCCCGCAAGTACGCCATTCCCCTGCTGGAGTATTTGGACCGCGAGCACATCACCCGCCGTGAAGGCGACCAGCGCAGAGTCCTCTAACGCCGCCGAGCTCTCACCGGTGTATCAGGCTTTCGGTTTCTTCGCCCGTACAAAGGCGCTCATGAACTTTCCCCCTAGCTGCGGCGCAATCGCCTCCACGTCAATCCCCGCCGACTCCAGAAAGGCCCGCGCGTCCCCGACATCGTAAACCCGCGTGGGCTCGATCTCGATTCCTTCAAACCCCGTCGCCCGCAGCTTCGCCTTATATTCTCCGTCTTCCAGCGCCCCCGCGATGCATCCCACCCAAAGCAGCATGCTCTGCCGCACGTCCTCGGGAACCGCGCCTCGCACCACCACATCCGAAACCGCCAGCCGCCCGCCCGGCTTTAACACGCGATACGCTTCGCGCAAAACCCGGTCCTTATCCGCCGAAAGGTTGATCACGCAATTGGAAATGATCACGTCCACTGAATTTTCCGGCAGAGGAATCGCCTCGATTTCCCCCTTTAGAAATTCCACGTTGCTGACACCCGCCTTCTGCTGATTGTCGCGTGCCAGCGCCAGCATCTCGTCCGTCATATCGAGCCCGTATGCTTTGCCGTTCGGCCCAACTCGCCGCGCGGAAAGCAGTACGTCGATGCCGCCGCCCGATCCCAGATCCAGTACCGTCTCGCCTTCTTTCAATTCCGCCAGCGCCGTCGGATTCCCGCATCCCAGCGAAGCACGCACCGCCTGCTCGGGTACGAGGTTCTTCTCCGTTTCCTCGTAGAGGTTCGATGTCACGGGGTCTCCGTCCGCGCTGCACCGGCTCGGGGTTCCGCAGCAGGAACCCTGCGAAGCCGTCCGCGCCCGCAGCGCCGCTTCGCCGTATTTCTCTCGTACGACTTCCTTGATATCGCTCGCCATTTTTGTCTCCTACTTGCAGCAGACAATCTTCTCCGGCTCGATCGCCCGGTTCCGCGTGCAGCACTCCGCGTATAAAAACCCGAGTAGTTCCCGCAGGCTCTCACAATCGGCTGTGTACCACAGGAACGTACCTTCCCGCCGCACCTTCACCAGTTCTTCGTTCTTCAATTTGTCCAGATGGTGCAACAGCGTCGAGTTCGGAATTCCCAGTGCTTCGCCGATCTCTCCTACCACCATTCCCGCCGGATGCGCCGCCAGCAGCAGCCGCATGATCCGCAGCCGTGGCTCGGCCCCCATCGCGGCGAACATTTCGGCATAGTGACCGACCTCTTCCGCTTGCGGCCTCTGATTCCATATTTCCATTATTACGGAAATACAGAAAAAGTCAAGTGACGCGGATCTCCGGCCCCCGGGCTCGCTCTATACCGTTTGAAATGCGCGGATTAGTTCCGCCGGCGCGACTGTGGCGGTTCCCACTTTTCCGACCACGATGCCGCTGGCCCGGTTCGCCAGTTCCGCCGCTGCCCCTGCGTGGGCCCCCGCGGCCAATCCCAGCGTGAATATCGCGATCGCTGTGTCCCCGGCCCCGGAAACGTCGAACACTTCCTGCGCCCGCGCCGCCAGGTGCAGGGGCTCTGCGTCGCCGTCGAATAGCAGCATCCCTTGCTCGCCGAGCGTCACCAGCAGGCTCTCGGTTTGCCACAATTGCCGCAGTCGCCGCGCCGCTTCCAGCAGCGCCTCGTCCCGGCACACCGGCTCCACCGCTTCCGCCGGCGGTAGTCCCACCGCGCTGAACGCCTCGATCCGGTTCGGCTTGATCGCCGTCGCCCCCCGCCACGTCAGCGATGTGTGCGGATGCGGATCCACCGCCAGGATTTTGCGGTGCTTCCGCGCCAGGCGGCAAATTTCATCCGCCAGCGCCTGCGTCAGAAACCCCTTGCCGTAATCCGCCACCACGATCGCGTCCATCTCCGCGATCGCGGATTCCAGGTACGCGCCCGCCTCCGCCAATTGGTCCGGCCGCAGCGCCGTCTTCTGCTCCCGATCCACGCGTACGACTTGCTGGTTGCGCGCGATCACCCGCGTCTTAACCGTCGTGGCTGCGGCGCCCCCGATCACTCCATCGGTCCGAATCCCCGCCGCATGCAGCAGCTCTAACAGCGTCTTACCGGGCGCGTCCGCGCCCACCGCTCCCATCACGAAGGTTTCGCTCGTGAATTCGCGCAGGTTCCGCGCCACGTTCGCCGCCCCGCCCGGGTAGTACGATTCGCCGGTCACGTTCACCACTGGCACCGGCGCTTCCGGCGATATGCGCGATACCCGGCCCCAGATGAATTCGTCCAGCATCAGGTCGCCGATCGCCAGCATCCGCTTGCCGGCGAACCGCCCGATCAGTTCGAGGAAGTTTGGTTCAGTTCGCATTCCGCCAGAAACTTCAGCCTTCAGCACCAGCTTACCGATTTTGCGTGCGCCCGCGGTTCTGCTGTACCTTCATCAGCGCGGCGATGCGGCTTTATTGAAGTTGCAGTTGGGCTCTCGGTCGCGTTGTGATTCGTCTTATTTAGGATCCTTTTGCAGCGCAAGACTCGATTTCGGTTCTTCCGGTCGGCGGACCAGCAGTTCGTACCCCGAAAGCCACAGCGGCACGTTCAAGGGAGCATAGTTGGCATGAATCCAGGTTTCAATCGTTTCGTAATGAACATTGATCCCGGTCGCGTTTGGGAACACTCTGAGGTAATCTTCCCTGCGTAGCGGCAGGTAAAGCACCCACGCGGGAGCCGATGTTTGGAGTTCTTCGAGAGCCGTTCGTTCCTCGGCCGGTCCCATCATACCCGGCGCCAGGTAAGAGTAACGAGTAGCGTTCGCGGTCTGCGTAAGAAAGTAGAACAGCGGTAAATAGGGATGGACGTATAAGGACTGGCCGGGCCGGACCTGGCTCAAGAGTTTCCGCACCGCCGGCGCTTCCTCGGGGGCAACCCGTAGCACGCCCGCTGGTGTTGCAACAACGGCGGCTTTCGCCAGTGTGACCGTCGATTGCGCTGCCAGGAGTATCCCCCACGGGAGTGCCAGCGAGAAAACGGTCAGGCCCACCGCCGGCTTGAGATACCGGCAGACCAGAATCGCAACCAGCACGTACCCGAGTGGAGAGACGATGGTGAGATGAGTGATGTCTGGGCGCGGTTGCGTGCTCAAGACATAACCTGCAAGGCAGGCCGCGAGATACGGCTCCCGGAAGGAATTGGTGGACCCGGCGTGAATCCTCCAGCGCCACAACCAGACGCCCCCCCATCCCAACACCGCAACGATGGGAAGCACTGCCGGCAACATGATCGACAGCGAGAGAACAGGCCAAATTATTAATGGCGCAGCAGCGACGGTCTGCATCAGGGCACGGTATCCTCCCAACGGGAAGCCGTAGGGTGTGACATTCACGCGGGAATAATTCGAGGCCAGCCACAACATCTGCTGGGCGAAGGGTCTGAGATAACCCGCGATCTGCATGACCAGCGACAGACACACGGAGGTGGCGGCGGCCGCGCCAACGTAAGCAGGCAGAAACCGGCGGCGCCCGGAGATGAAAAGTGCGAGCGCGGTGATCACGGCGAGTTCTGCGATCGACGGAGTACAGAACGCCGCGAAAGAAATCAGGGCCCCTCCGGCGATCCACCATGCATGCCGCTCCCTCGCTGCCCCGTGCAGGCAGAGCGCGACCGAGAGCAGGGACAGCGCCGCGCTGTCCCATCGGTGCCCGGGCAGCAGGAGAGTGGTGTTGCCCCCCTCGAACAAGCAAAACAGCACCGTGGCCGCCCACGCAGCTTTCCGGTGGCCCGCGCTCGCGATGAGCCAGTACACCAGGGCGCACTGCAGGGCGAAATCCAGGATCACGATCAGGCGCCCGGTTCTTAGGCTCAAGCCGGCGCACCGAAATACCAATTCCTGCAGCCAGAAGCTGCCGGGGCTCATGTTTCCGTAGAAGTCCACGTATAGTTTCTTGCCCCGGAGCATTTGCTCCGCTGCATCCAGAACGATGCCTTCGTCAGGAGAAAAAACCAGGTGGTTGGCGTGGAAGGTGATCAGCAGGCCGGCCACGGCCGTGAAGATCAATGCGGCTGCGGTGAATGGCTTTCGCATCAGGGCCGCGCCGAACATGTCAACCGGCCGTTCCGGTAAAATGCTCACGCCGCGCTCGCATTCTTCCCGGAGATCTCCGCCAGCGCGCCGCCCAGAGGCTTTACTCCGAATACGGCGTATTGGCCGCCTGCGGGAACCCTGCGCAACCAGGATTCCAACCCTCCAACGCGGCGGTATATCTTCTCCGGCAAGAAGAGGAAATACTGCTCCTCCCTGATTGCCAAACCTGCGCCGCGCATCAATTCGCGGGTTTCGCGGCGCGGCAGAAGGATCGCACCCTCATCGACCGGGGTTCGGCTGACAATCAGCCGCGTGATCGGATTCCAGGGATTGTGCTCAATGATTGCGAAAGTGCCGCCCGGTTTGAGCACGCGGAAAATTTCCAGCGACAGGGCCGGCCGGGCCTCCACCGCTACATGGTGATAGACGCAGACTGCGGTTATGAAATCAGCGCTGCAATCGGGAAGCGGGATCTTCGAAGCATCCTGCTGTAGGCGTGTCTCGATACCGGGCATCGGGTGCATCATCTCCGCGGAAAGGTCGCAGCCGGCGCAGCGTGTGAAGCTGGGGCTCAGCAGTTGCAGTAATTCTCCCTTGCCGCAGCCGACATCCAGGTAGGAAAGGCCGGCGGTATCGATCCCACGGCGACGGAAATGATCGCAGATCAAATCACGTTTGCGGAGATGAAAATACCCGGATTCTTTCCCGGTGAAGTGCTCGCGGATGGGGTCGCGCAACAATTCTTCGTATGAGGCAGAAAATTGGTCGAAGCGCGCCCGTCGAATCATCGCAGATGAATGATGCAGGCCCGTTCATCCGAAACCACCGTCTCGGCGCTTCCCTTGTGGAATTCCCGGGCCACCATGTACAATGGACGCTCTTTTGCCTGCTCGTAAAGACGTGCCAGGTATTCTCCGACAATCCCGATGCTCATCAGCGTCGCGCCGCCAATCAGGGTTGTCACCACCATCAGGGATTTCCATCCCGGCACGGTGTACCAACCGAAAACGGATGCCAAAGCGGCTCGAATCCCCTCCTCAATCCCGAGCATGCCGGCCAGTGCCCCGGCGGCTGCGCTCGCACGCAAGGGAGCGGCGGAGAACGAGGTGGCGGCGGTCCAGGCAAATGCCAGCATCTTTTTCAATGGGTATTTGCTGGTCCCGTGCGCGCGCCCTTGCCGGTGGTACCGAACGGCCACTTGCGGATATCCGAGCCAGGCGACCATGCCCCGCAGGAACCGGTGCGTCTCCCGCATCGTGTTCAGCGCATCCAGACACCCGCGCGAGAGCAGGCGGAAATCGCCCGTGTCCACCGGCAGTTCCCGGCAGACAAACGCACGCATGAGCCGGTAAAAGAGCCAGGCCGTTGCCCGTTTCGAGCATGGCTCGTCGGCCCTCGATTCGCGCTGCCCATATACCACGTCGTAACCTTCGCAGTAGCGCTCAATCATCTGGTGAATGACCGGGAGCGGATCCTGCAAATCGCCGTCGACGAGCACGATGGCGTCACCTGTGGCGTGGTCCAGACCTGCGGTCGCCGCCACCTGGTGACCGAAATTGCGGGAAAGGTGCAGAACCCGCACACACGGATTTGCCGAGGTCCACTCGACTAATTGCGACAGCGTCCGGTCCGAGCTGCCGTCATTCACAATGACGATTTCTACGGGGCAGTGAACTCCATCGATGAATGCCTCGACCGCCGCTCGAAATTGTGGGACAACCGCCTCCTCGTTGTACATTGGGGCGACCAGCGATAATTTCGCGGGGTAGGGACGCGAACGCAGCAGATGGCGCGTGCGCGCGTCGCTTTCAGTCGGCTGGCTCAGGCCGGTATTCCGGGAGTCATCGAAATGGGAGGCGCCCATTGTGATCGACCAGGGGGCAACGGAGAGGTATCCGAAAGAAATCTTATTGTGGTTTGTTCGGTCGGATCAATGTTGCCGTTGGATAGCATCACGCCCGCGGCCTTTTAAGGCTCCTCCGTATGCGATACGTGCGGGACCCGGATTTCCGGAAACTCCAGTAGCTCCACTTTTATCGGATCCCGAAAATACCTGGCGCCCGGACCCGCGAAGGTCCACTCCGTGTTGTGCCCCGGCACGGCTTCGCCTGCGAACAATTCCCGCGCCTCCTCCATATTCCACGGCAGAATGTTGAGCGGGATTCCGTCGCGCATCACTTCCGGCGAAACCCGGTAATTCATTAATGTGACCGCCGGCAACCGGAACAGCAAGCTCCGGGCGGTGCCTTCTAAAGTCTCTTGCAAATGGATACGGGCGATCAGCAGATGGTCGTCTTGCGGGACCGGGAACGGCCGCCCGTTTTGCCAATAGCGTGTTTCCAGCAGGCGGGGTTGCGCGCCGAAACGCGGGACGGTTCTTCGCCGGAGGACGAGATGGCCCCCTCCGCTCGCCGCCAGATCGTAATGGCGGTACAGTGCGAGCGCGGTTGCCGGCGCATCCAGCAGCGGGTTGCGCCCGTCGATCGATTGCCAGTCGAAAAGCACCCGTGGCGGAGCTGTGACTTCGGAACCGAGAAACGCCGCATTTGCCTCATCGAGGTAGGACGTATAAGCCGAATACGATTGCAACACAGGGAACGGGCGAAAGTTGAGCCCGTTCGCAGCCGCATACGCCAGTTCGTGCGGAAAGACCGCGACGGGCTCGGTTCCAATGGCTTCCCGGATCGACTCGGGCAGCCGGTCTGCCGCCAGGCCTAACCGTGTCGGATACATTGCGGGCGCCGCCGTCGCGCACATGACGGCCGCGAAGACGGATACCGGCGCCGCCAGCCGCGGATAGTCCTTGCGTCCCAAGTCGCTGAAGAGCACCACGATGCCCCACAGCAGAGGCGTGAATGCAAAGATCATGCCAGCGTGGAAGGGCTCGCGTACAAAGCTGTGCTTGAACACCACGAACCCAGGCCCCACAAAGCTGAGGGCCACCGGCAAGGCGCGGTCCCGGCGGCGGTAGAGGCAGCCGATGAGCAGCAGCCAGGAAACCATCAGTGCAATTGCGAGCACCAGCGGCGCGCGTGGTCCCCGCACCGTCATGGCTGCGCTGTAGCCGGAAGAGATTTCGATGCCGCCGCGTACATAGCCCGCGAACTCCGCCATCCCCGGAAAATAAAACAAGGCGGCCGGGCCCATCACGCATGCCGTGGTAAGCAGAGCAGCCACCCCCAAGCGCCGGGCCTTGTGCCGGTCGAACGGAAATACCGCGACAATAAATAGCGTCACCGCGCTCAGCACCAGCAGCGCCGCGCTGAATTTCACGAAAAACAGTAGCCAGCCGAGAAAGCACGAACCGGCGAAATAGGGCAGCCACCGCTGTTCGACTGCGGCTCCGCCCAGCAGCAGTAATGCCAGAAACGCGATAAATACTTCCGGACCGACATAATCCCAGTGGTGGAAGCTCCGCCAACCTGCAAGCAGGCAAAACGTGAATACCGCCACCTTCTCCAGCGGCGCCTTTCGAACGAACACGAACCACGCGAGCACGCCCGCGAACGCGAGCCAGCACGCCAGCTGGAACACGATGCCTGCGGCTAAATTGCTCCCCAGGTCCATAGGCACCGTTAGCCATGCCAGCGGGCCGTAGGTGAAGATCGCATCGCGCCCGGAGATCAGCCCTTTGAGGCGCGCATAATTCAAGGCGTAGACCCAGGATGCGTCGAGTCCGGCTGCGACCGGGTAGGAACGCACCGGGTACGCCGCGCCGGCGATCGCCGTGAACAACAGCGCGCGCGCGGCAGGCAGTTGTCGCCTGAGTTTCACGCGGGTACCGGCATTCGGCTTACACGCCTCCCGCCAGAACCGGCCGCAGCTGTTTCTCATTCTGGTGCAGCCAGTCGAAAATCTCGCGCAGTGTGGTGCGCGCGCCCCGCGCCGCCCGCCATCCGCAGAGCGATCTCAGCAGTCGGCAGTCCGCCTGGAATATCCGAACGTCCGCGCAGCGCGTCTCGGGCTGGGCGGAGATCTCGACCGAATTGCCCGTAATTTCCCGGCAAAGCTCGGTGCACTCGCACAGCGAGAGGCTCCCCTCGATGCCGCCTCCGACGTTCACGACAGACCGGGCAAACCGCCCGAAATCGGACGCCTGCGCCGCAATCAGGTCGCACAGATCATCCACATGCAGAAAATCACGCACCTGTTTACCGGTGCCGCCGAAGCCGATGTAGCGCAGCGGCCGCCGGAAGTAATGAGCTGCCAGCCAGTGCACGATTACGCCCTGGTCCGTTTTGCCCATCTGCCACGGCCCCGTAATCAGTCCGCACCGATTGATAATCCACCGCATGCCGTAAGCGTCGCCATATTCCTGCACCATCAGCTCCGCGGCCAGCTTGCTCATTCCGTACAGCGAGCGGGCCCCGTGCAAGGGAAAACTCTCGCTGATTCCGAACTCCGACGCTCCCGGCAACTGCTGCCGCGGCTCGAGGCGAAATCGCGTCTCCTCCTCGCGGAAGTTCAGGCTGTTGACTAACCCGTACGGATAGACACGGCTGGTCGACAGGAACAGAAAATCCGCTCCCGCTCTCCGCGCTAATTCGAGGCATTGAAAACAGCCTCCCAGGTTGGTGTTGATGAGATACTCTGGCGATTCGGAATAGCCCGCTTGGGCCGAGGGTTCGGCGGATGCCTCGATGATCAGGTCCGGAGCCGGCGAGATCGCCGCCAGGTCTTCCCGGCACCGAACGTCTCCGTGCGCGAACCGGATTCCGGCTTCTGCCAGCCGCGGCAGGTTCAATTCCGAGCCCCGCCGGCGAAGGTTGTCGAGCGCCGTTACCATAGTCGACGGCGATTGGCGCCGGATCGCAATCCCCAGCGACGAGCCGACAAAGCCGGCGCCTCCTGTGATCAGTACGTGCTCCCGGCTCAACACGCTTCCTTCTGAGCCGTAGCCGTGATGCTCTTCTCGCGCCTGTAATCGCCCCGCGTCAGGTGCTTTTCCAACCACAGGATGAGAACGATAAACAGATATCGGCTTCCCATTTCCTGAAGCTTCAGTTTCGAAATTCCCGTCTTGCGATTCCTCCAGCAGATGGGCGCCACCTTGTACGAATAGCCGCGCACAATCGCCTTCAATGGCATTTCAACCGTGAGATTGAAATGCGGCGAGATCAGCGGCTGCATGCCCGCGATTACTTCTTTGCGGTAGCACTTGAACGCGTTCGTGACGTCGTTGTAGGCAAACCCGAACAACAGCCGGATGAAATTATTCGTCAAGCGGTTGAGAACTAGCTTGTGCATCGGATAGTCGATTACCGTCCCGCCGCGCACGAAACGCGATCCGAATGCGCAATCGTAGCCTTCGGAAAGAATGTCCCAGTACATTACCAGGTCGTCGGCGCTGTCGGAGCCGTCCGCCATCATGATCGCAACCGCGTCACCGCTGCAGCGCTCCAGGCCGCGCCGCACGGCGTTGCCGAAGCCGTTGCTCCCTGGATTTGCAACCAGAATCACCGGGTCGTCGCCCGCTTGCGCCCGCCTCACCACTTCCGCTGTCTCATCCCCACT
>Ga0070734_10003289_pt1 | contig 17258 bp, 4 predicted proteins | sample Coa_R1_8_FD_66444 | JGI IMG/M metagenome (GOLD analysis project Ga0070734, IMG submission 66444) | Surface soil microbial communities from Centralia Pennsylvania, which are recovering from an underground coalmine fire - Coalmine... | ecosystem: Environmental > Terrestrial > Soil > Unclassified ... | reverse complement strand
TCGCGGACTTCGAGGTGTGGATACAACGCCTTGATGGCATGCACGGCTCGCGTCAAGTTGCGGCCCGGTTTCGCCAGGAGATCGGCGTCTTTCGTAGCCCTGGGCCGGCCGGTCCAACCGCCGATTGCCTGAGCCCCGGTCCAGACAAACGAGATCTTCTTCTCGGTCAGGGTTTGGAGAATTTACCGGAGATTGATCGGAGCAATGGTTTTGTCACCCAACGGTCTTGTCACCGCACAGTTCATGCCATTGCACGCTGAGGAATGCGCTTGCGCGCACGGCGTCTCCCTGGCGGATGCTCCGCCGGGTCGCTTTCAAGGCTTCCCAGTCGGGATCACTCGGAATCACGTTGGCGCGCTACCCGATCCTGGCCACGGACAGACTCCAACCGGCGTCATTGGGAAGCATCGCGCGCCAGCAATTCATTCACTCGCTGGGCGAAGGCTGCCGGGTCACGCACTTTCGAGCCTTCCGCGATCACGGCCTCCTCGTAGAGGAGCCGGCCATACGATTCGAGCCGCGGATCGTTTGGATCCCTGGCAAAGAGCGTTTCGATGGCCTTCACCGTCGGATGCTCCGCATTCAGCTCCAGGATCCGTTTCGACACCGGCACTGGCTGATCGCGATTCAGGCGTTGCATCAGTCGTTCGAGATGGGCGCCCATTTGGCCTTCGTCGGCGACCAGACACGCTGCACTTTCCTTGAGCCGCTTGGACAGGCGGACATCCTTGACCTCGCTGAGCTTCCCCTTCAAGAAATCCAGCAGCGGCTGGAAGCGTTGGGACACTTCTGCATCCACGGCCTCGTCGGCCGCCGTCCCACGATCGACTGCCTTCAGCTTCTTCTCCTTGTACGACGGCAACGCTTGCACCACGAATTCATCAATCGGATCGGTGAGGAGCAAGACCTCCTGGCTCTTGGCCTTGAACGATTCGAGATAGGGAGAGTGTTCGATCAGCTCCCGATTCTCTCCGGTCAGGTAGTAGATTTCGGATTGCTCGCTCGGCATCTCCTCGACGTACTTGCTGAGATACGTGAACTTGCCCGGCTCGGTCTTGGTCGATTCGAAGAGGAGCAAGTCCGCCAATTTTTCGCGATGGGACCAGTCATTGCTGACCCCTTCTTTCAAGAACACGCCCAGTTCCTGGAAGAACGGCACGTAGGCCTCATAGTCCTTTCGCTTCATTTCCTCCAGTGTGCCAAGGATTTTGTTGACCAGGTTGGATTTGATCTTTTCGAGAGGGGCACTCTGCTGGAGCAGCTCGCGGGAGACGTTGAGCGGCAAATCGGGAGAATCGACCACGCCCTTGACAAACCGGAAATAGAGCGGCAAGAGCGCCTCGCAATCGTCCATGATGAACACACGCTGGATATACAGGTGCAGCCCCTTCTTGGAATCGCCCCACAGGAGATCCAACGGCTTGTGCTTTGGAAGATACAGCAAAGCCCGGAACTCGATCACGCCTTCCGCGGTGTAGTGAATCGTCTTGGCCGGCTCGTCCGTATCGTGGGAGATGTGCTTGTAAAACTCGTTGTACTCCTCCGCCGTGATCTCCGACTTGCGCCGCAGCCAAATGGCTTTGCGGGAATTGAGGATCTCCTCGACCTTTTTTTTCTCCTTGTGCTCATCTTCGCGCTCCACCTCCAGCACAATGGGGTGTTCCACGAAGTCCGAATGCTTCTTGACGAGCTGCCGGATCCGCCATTCGTCGAGGAATTCCTTATCGTCGGGGCGGAGATGCAAGATGACGTCTGTACCACGAGACTCCTTCTCGATCGTTTCGACGCGGAATTCTCCCTGTCCGTCGGACTCCCATTGCACGCCATCTTCCTTCCGGCCGGCCATGCGTGAGAGGACGGTGACACGGTCGGCCACCATGAACGACGAATAAAACCCGACGCCGAATTGGCCGATCAGTTCCGGCCGATCTTTGACGTCCGCCAGTTTGAGGCTTTCCAGAAACGCCTGGGTGCCCGATTTGGCGATCGTGCCAAGATTGGTCACAATCGACTCTTTCGACATGCCGACGCCGTTGTCGGAGATGGTCAAGGTCCCTTTCTCTGGGTCGGGGATAATCTTGATCTTCCAGTCCGAGTTGCCTTCGAGGAGCTCCGGCTTCGTGAGCGCTTGAAACCGGATCGTATCGATGGCATCGCTGGCATTGCTGATCAACTCGCGGAGAAAGACGTCCTTATGGGAATAGAGCGAGTGCACAATGATGTGCAAGATCTGCTTCAGTTCCGTTTTGAACGGCAACGTTTCCGAGCTCATGCCGAATCCTCCTTTCCTCCTTTCTTTTTTAGGCGCGCGTCTAGCCTTTGCTTTCCCTTTTAGGGTATGGGCAACTGAAGCGCTTCCAGCTGTCTGCGAATTCGCTCCAGCAAACGCTGCACCGTGCGCTCCGAACGGCCCACTTCCGGGCTAATCTCATGCACCGTATACCCTTGCAGATGCAGGGCGAGGATCTGCCGTTCCCGCTCTTCGAGATCCGTCATCACCTGCTGGACCGCCTCGGAAAGGATGGCCGCCTCCAGGGGCGTCGGCTCACGGTCGAACAAGGACGGAGCCGGGTAGCTCTCCTCGGGCCCGCGTTTGTCCAGGGGGAATTCGCGGCGGACATCGCGGCATTGGGCATGGAAGTATTCGACGCGGTTGATGCATTTGCGGATGGTGAAAGTCGTCAACATCCCCCACAGGCTGTCCCAGTTCACCAGCTCGAAATGTCCTTGCCGGTACCGAGTGAAGAAACTGCGGTAGACCGACTGCACGATTTCTTCGGGATCGACCTTACGGCGGACGACATCGTCCATATGTTCACGGGCCAAGACAATCAATTTGCGGGCGAAGCGGTCGAAGACCTGCACGGCGGCAGTATCATCGCCGGACCGCAGACGGTGCATCAATTCCGAAAAATCCTGCTCCCGTTCCATACTGGCCCTTTGCTGGGCACGCTTGCCACGTGTCTCAATTATCCGGCAGCATCCGGGTCATTTCAAGCCGAGCCCCGCTCCCACGGAGCCCCCGACAAGCCGTTAACAAAAGATTTCCGCCGTTGCGGTGTCGTTTTGGCCGTCGTTTCCTGATTGAAGCAATAGAGGCGACTTGCGATCGTCGCCACCCCGGTCCTTCGTAAAGAGGATTATTCCCCATGATCTTCCGATCTTTCCGCCGACACAACGCCAAGGGAGACAAAGGCTTAGCAACCTCTCGCCGGCGGCCGGTCTTCTTCCGGCCCTGGGTGGAGCAACTGGAGACCCGCATCCTCTTGTCGGCCGTCAGCTGGATGTCGAATCAAAGCGGTTTTTGGGACGTGGGTAGCAACTGGAGTACCGGCCAGGTGCCCTCCGCGACCGACGATGTCACCATCAACGTGCCGGGGATTACGGTGACTGTCCGCGATGGCCGATTGGCACACAGCCTGCAATGCCAGGACGCCCTTGTTCTCTCCGCCGGCGGTTTGACGTTGGGCGCTGACTCGGAAATGGATGGCCCGCTGACCCTGGGGAATGCCACGCTGACGACCAACGGCGTGCTGACGCTGACCGGCAATGACACATGGTCGGCCGGCACGGTGACCGGCAGCGGCAGCGTGGCCAACCAGGGCACCCTCAACCTCACTGGCTCCGGCGAGAGCTTGCAGGTCATTCTCAATAACACGGGCACCATCACGCAAACCGGTAGCGGCAGCCTGAATGTCTCGGCCGCGCTGAATCTCCTCTCCGCCGGCATCTACGACCTACAGGCGGACAGCGGCCTGACCGGCGGCGGCACGCTGACGAACGCCGGCCTCCTCAAGAAATCGGCCGGCTCGGGCACTTCCACCATCGGCCTCGCTCTGAACAACACCGGTGTTGTGGAGGCGGACTCCGGCACGCTGTCCATGTCCGGAACCATCAGCCAGGCGACCAGCTCGGCGCTGACGGGCGGCAGCTGGACGGCCAACAATGCCACATTGGACTTGGCCTCGGCACCGAATCTGACCGCCAACCAGGGCACCGTTACGCTGAGCGGCCCCAACTCCGTATTTTCCAAGATCAACGGCCTGACCAGCAATGGCGGCAGACTCAGCATCCTGGCCGGCCAGAACTTCATCGCCGCGGGTGATTTCACCAACAGCGGGATTGTGACGGTGGGAACCGGTGCCCTGCAAATGAGTGGCCACGCATTCACCAATCAGGCTGGCGGCTTGCTGGACCTGCAAAACGACAACGCCTTCAACGGAGCAAGCCAGGTTAGCAATGCAGGGACGTTTCGCAAATCGGGCGGCGCCGGCACGCTCTTGGTCTCGGCGCCGTTCACCAACCAGAATGGCACTCTCGATGTTCGATCCGGCACGTTGGCCATCGCCTCCACCACCGCGGCCGGGGTCTTCACGGGGGGCACGTTCAGCGTGGCCAGCAACAGCATCTTGCAATTAGGGGCCAATGACGGGATCGTGGCCACCGGCAGCTTTACCGGCTCCGGCCCCGGCCAGGTACAGGTACCCTCCTTGGGAACCATCCAGATCGGCACGGCCGCCGCCGACACGGCCAGCTTCAACTTCCCCAAGGGTATGTTCGTGCTGGAGGATGGGTCCTTCCTGATCGGCCCCGGCAAGGCGATCAATACGGCTACGGGGTTCATGACCAGCAACGGCGGCGGCGCCGGCGGCATCGAGTTGGGTTTTGGTGTGCCGTTCCTGTTCGAAAACGCCGGGACGCTGACCGTGACGGGCACGAGTGGATTGGACCTCCGTTTCGCGGGGACAACGCTGCAGAATGACGCCAGCGGGATCATCAACTTCCAAGGCGATGTCGGCATCGCCAGCGTAGATGGCCAGGTGGAAACGTTGGTCAACTCCGGCACCCTCGAGAAGTCGGCCGGCAGCGGCACCTCGAGCATCTCCGTGCCGTTCTCCAATCAGGCGGGCACGATCAACGTGCAGACCGGCACGCTCTTCATCATCTCGACCCTCGCGGCCGATCACTTCGCAGGGGCCACCTTTACGGTGGCGAGCGGCAGCGTCGTGCAACTGGTGCCCAACGCTGGCATTGTCATGACCGGCAACTGCACCGGCTCCGGCGGGGGCCAGGTGCAGTTTATTCAGGGGGCCATCCAGATCGGCACGACAGCGAACGACTCGGCCATGTTGAACTTCTCGGCCGGCTCTTTCCAATGGCAAGGCGGCGCGTTCGCCGGGCCAGGCACGCTCACCAATGCGGGCGACATGCAGGTGCCGCCAGGGTTTAGCAGCCAAGCGATCATCAGCAACAGCACATTCATCAATACTGGGACTATGACCTGGCAGTTCGCGGGATTACCCATCGATGCAACCAGCCAGTTCATTAACCGCGGCACGGTCCATTGGCTGAGCGGGGGGGTGGTCGGCGCCCTTACGAACGATGGGACCGGCACCATGTCGTTGGAGGGCCCGGGCAGCCGGGCGTTTGCCGGGAACAGCACTTGGATCAATAAAGGCACCGTGGCCGAGACGGGCGGTACGCTGGCACTCGGCGCGCTCGGACCCGCGGGTGGTTCTACTGGGACGCTGGATAACCGGGGGGGGGCTGTGCTTACCGTGGGCCCTCTGGCAAACTGGATCAACGCCATTGGCCAGGCATTCAACGCGGGCACGATGAATCTTCAGAGTCCGCTTGTCTATGCCGCGGGCGGTCCCTTGGCGAACCTGGCCGGAGGCGTCATTAATGTCAGCGGTACGGTGCAAACCGGTACCAACTGGCCCAACGCCGGTACCGTGAACGTGACCTCCACCGGCAACCTCGCCTTGGGCGACAACACCATTCTCCAGAACCAGCCCGGCGGTATTCTCACGTTTGCTCCCGGCGCCCAGGTCACGCAGCCAGGGGATACTCCCGGTTCCATCGCCAATGCCGGTCTGCTGCAAATGACGGGCGGCCCCGGAAACGTTACGATCCCGGTGGCCGTCAGCAACACCGGCACGGTGGAAGTGGACAGCGGCATCCTGACCCTCAGCGGTCAGGTGGCGCAGTTGTCCGGAACGACGCTGAGCGGGGGGAGCTGGAACATTCTCAATGGAGCGCGCCTGGCTTTGACCTTCACCTTCAACGGCCCGATCGCAACCAACAACAGCAGCGTGGTCCTGAGCGGAGCCGGGGCCAGCTTCACGCCCCTGGCCGGAACCTTGACCAACACTGCCGGCAGCCTCAGCTTATTGGCGGGTGCTACGCTGACCTCGGGCGGCAACCTGACCAACAGCGGTACGCTGACCGTCGGTGCAGGGAGCACGCTGAGCGTCGCCGGGAGCTTCACGCAGACCGGCAGTGGAATCTTCAACGAGCAGGTCGGCGGCCTGCCGAGCAGCGGCCTGTTTGGGCAAATCAACGCCACGGGGAGTGCCACGCTGGGCGGCACCTTCAACCTGACCGTCGTCAACGGGTTCGGCCCGGCGCCCGGAGAAAGTTTCCCGGTGATGAGCTTCCCCGGCGGCCATACCGGCAATTTCGCCATGCTGAACGGCCTGGCGCCATCGTTCACGGCCGTCCTCAACGTCACCAACTTCGTGGTCAACACCATCGCCACGGCCATCGGTATCGACCTGGCGCCATCGTCGATCACCCCCCCGGCTACTGGGGTAGTCGGTCAGAATGTGATGATTCCCTTCCAGGTTCACAATCAAACCCCCGTGGCCTTCTCGGGGAGTTGGACCGATTCGTTGTACTTGTCCTCCGGTACCACTCTCGATCCGAGCGCGGTGCTGATCGGTCGCGTGCCGCACGCCGGCGGCATCGCCGCCAGCGGCACCTACAATGCCGTCTACTCCGGGCCGCTGCCGGGAATCGTCGACGGCAATTATCACGTCCTCGTCGTGGTCGACAGTGGGTTGCAGGTTCCCGATTCGAACCGGGCCCACACCATCGCGGCGTCGCCCAACACGATCCTGATTTCGGTGCCGGTGCTGACTCTGGGCGGCAGCGTGTCGGGGATGATTGCCAACGGCCAAGATGCCTATTACCGAATCGACATATCCGGAGGCCAAGACGTCGTCCTGACAGGCAATTTCGCGTTGGCCAACGAGGCGGAACTCTACGAGAGATTCCAGAATGTGCCTACACAGGACGTGTATGACCAGGTAGCCTTCGTACCGAACCAGAACAGCCAGCAGATTCAGCTTCAACAGGCGCAAGCGGGGCACTACTACCTCCTACTGCACGGCCGGGAGGGGGCCGCGGCCGGGCAGAGCTACACCTTGACATCCCAGGCCCTCGCGTTCGGAGTCCGCTCGGTTGGGCCGAGTCGTGCGGCAAACCTGGGTCCTCTGACGATCACCGTCACGGGTGCCGGCTTCACGCCCGCAACAACCATGAGCTTGATTGGTCCCAATGGCACGCCTCAGGCCCCAACCGCACTTCTTTTCCGCAATGCCAACACGTTGTACGCGACCTTTGACCTGACCGGAGTGCCGCTGGGATCCTACCGTGTCGTGGTCTCCGACCACGGCCTCACTTCGACCGCAGCTCAGATGGTACAGGTCACGACCGGCTCGCCCGGAATGTTCGAGTTCCACGTAAGTCATCCGGCCAACGACAAGCCTGGGGCGACCACGACCATCACGATCGACTACGAAAACGTCGGCAACAACGATGTGCCGGCCCCCATCATGCTGCTGACGGCCGACAACGCCACCCTCGAGCTGCCCGAGGAAGACAATTTTCCACTGTCGACGTTGTTCCTTCTCGCGACCAACCCCCAGGGACCTGCGGGTGTCCTCCCTCCGGGTGCGCACGGCACCATCACGGTCCAGACGCAAGGCACAACCAACTCGGAGGCAGGGTACCACCTCGATTCCCCCGCCGGGCTTGAAACCATCGACTGGGGGAGCCTGTTGCCGGCGCTGATGCCGCCGACGGTTTCTCCGGACGCCTACAACGCCATCGTGGCCAATTTCATGGCGGATATGGGCAATACGTATGTCCAATTTCAGGCGGTCGCCGATCGGCTGGCCAGCTATTTGAGCCAGTTCGCGGTGCAGACGGTTGACGCCATGCGTATGGTGCGGTTCGAGCTGGAACTCGCCGACAACTTCGGCACGATCAGTAACCGCTACCAAACGGGGGCGCTGGGCTTCGGGTGGCCCGACCCAACCCATTGGGCCGCAACCACAGACCCGTCGACCGGGGACGTCACGATCACCGACGCCAATACCGTTCAGCTCTTCGCCAAGCAACCAGATGGGTCTTATCAGAATTTCGATCCGGTGAGCACATCCCAGTTGTTCTTGGTCAACGGCACGCTCCAATTGCTGGAGAAGGACGGAACAAGAGATGTTTTCCGCCCGGACGGCCTCTGGAGTTTTACGCAGGATCCCAACGGCAACCGCTACACAGGATCGTACGATTCGAATAGCCGGCTTGTTTCAATCACCGATCCGTACGGGCAGACTACCACGATGGCTTACAACGCCCAGGGGAACCTCGTTCGCCTGACGGATATTGTGGGACGGCAGACGATTTTCAGCTATGATGCCAGCGGCCAGCAGCTCTTGAGCGTCACGGATCCGACCGGCACCACCTCCTACACGTACCTCACGACAGGGACCCCCGCGCAGAATCATGCCGTGAGTTCCATCACGTTCCCCGACGGTACGCACGAGTTCTTCCAGTACGACGCCAGAGGTCGCCTGGCCCACCTGAGCCTGGACGGTGGCGCTTCGGCAGTCACCTACGCCTACGATGGCACCGGACGGGCTCTGGTTACGGATGCCTTTGGCGCCACGAGCGAAATCGATCTCAATGATGTAGGACAGGTTGCCCGCGAGATCGATGCCTTGGGCAGCTATGCCGATCTGGCCTACGATTCTCTCGGCAGACTGGTGGGGGAGACCGGTCCCTTGGGTCCCAGCTTCGTAAGCCAATACCAGGACGCAAACAGTAGCTTGCACATGGTCGGTCCCGACGGTGAAAATGTCGCCATGACGTTTTCTGCAAATTTCGCGAATCTTCTCAGTCTCACAGGTCCCGCCGGCAATACCGATCGCCTCGCTTACGATTCGAACGGGAACCTCGTGACCGAAACAGCTCCCGATGGTTCTTTCAGGACCTATGCTTACGATTCCCTCGGCCAAACGACCCAAACGACGGATCGCGCCGGGCACACCGTTCGATTCGTCCACGATGCCCATGGTCTTCTCACGGAAGAAGACCTCGCCGATGGGTCTCAGATCCACTTCGCCTATGATGCTCACCAGAACCAGATATCTGCGAGCGGCCCTTCGGGAACGACCACGATGACCTACGATGCGGCCGACCGCATGACAAGGATCAGCTATCCCAATGGCACTTCGCTGCAGTTTACTTACGATGCGGCTGGCCAGCCCACGACACAGACCGACCAAACCGGATTCATGGAGCACTTTGTCTATGACGCGCTCGGCAGACTTGCCCAAGTCGATGATGGCAACGGCCATGTCTTCGTTACGTATACCTACGACGCCATCGGAAGACTCAAGAGCGAAACCTTGGCCGATGGCTCCGTGACCCAGTACTTTTATGACGCGGTCGGCCAATTGGTGCGCCTGCTCAACCTCGGGCCGAACGGAGCAGTGCTCTCCCAGTTCCAGCTCGCCTACGACGCTCTCGGCGAGGTCCGCTCCGTGACATCCAACGACGGAGTTACCAACTACAACTATGACGGGAGCGGTCAACTCATTTCCGCCATGCTCCCCAACGGCCAGACGATCTCCTATCAGTACGATGCGGACGGCAATCGCATTTCAGAGACCGATGCTTCCGGGACGACAACCTATCAGAGCAACGTCCTGGACCAATATCTGACCGCTGGCAGTTTACGGTTTTCCTACGATGCCAACGGGAATATGATCCGGCAATCGGGCCCGGGAGGTGATACCGCCTATTCCTACGATCTGCTTGGAAATCTTGTGGGGATCACCACGCCGACGGATCAGTACACGTTTACCTACGACGCCCTTGGCAACCGCATCGGAAGCACGCACAACGGACAAACGGTTCGTGAGCTGGTGGATCCAGCTCTCTCCCAAATGGTCGCTCAGTTCAACAGCTCCGGGACGCTCATCGCCCACTACGTCGAGGCGATCGGCCCAACAGAGCGCATCGATTCCTCCGGGATGACGAGTTTTTATCATTTCGATCCGTTTGGCAACACGGGGCAGATCACCGACAGCAGCGGCACCATCCAGGACTCGTATTCGTATCTCCCATTTGGCGAGAAATCGGTGCTGCGACAAGTTACTGCCCAGCCGTTCACGTTTTCCGGGCAATATGGCGTGCTCGACGACGGTGCGGGCACCTACTTCATGCGCAACCGATGGTACGATCCCCGCCTCGGCCGCTTCCTGCAACCGGACCCGATCGGCATCTCTGGGGGGGATACGAACCTGTATCGTTACGCCGGTAACAGGGTTCCCGGCCAAGTTGACCCCGGCGGGACGGACGACCTCAGCCCCGAAGAAGTCTTCCAGCTTCTCCAACAGTTTAACCGCAACAAGACGAAATTCTTTGGCCTCCAGCCAATCAAGAATCCAGGAACGTGGGCGAATACGATGGATTACAAAGTGGGGACGACTGTCCGCGCTCTCGGCCAGACACTTCAGGACGCGGGGGCGCAGTCTATTCCCCCTGACCCGGGGTCTTATGGAGCAAACCTGCCGTGGAACCAAACTGTTTCCAGTATCCGATCGAGCATCAACACGATTCAGAAGCTCTTGGCCCTACAGGGGAAACTCAAAGGTTTGGGCATCAATGAGCTTCCGACCGGCCCCACCAGTGGGGGTGCCCCCGATGGCTCCATTCCAGTTTCCACTGTCGTGGGAGATGGCGTAAAGAATTCGCTGAAGGGCATTGGGAACACTATAGCGAATTCACCGGTAGTACGGGCGAACGCCGGCCGCGTCGTGAAGATTGGCCAGGTCGGCCAAGTGGTTGCTGTCCTGCTGGATGGACCGACGTGGCAGGCTCTGACCACCAATCCGACCGATAGCACCAATTCCGGCGTCTACGGGAATCGAACCATCGAAAAGAAAGGGCACGATCACACCTTCGACGATCGGGCCCAGGCCATTGTGAACGCGGCCCTGCACATCCTTTGCGACATCCTCGTGGGCGGCACGGCCGCATTCCTGGCTTTTGTCCTCGTTCCGGTTCCGGGCCTAAACTTCGTCGCTTCCGTGCTGGCCGGGTTGATTGCGGCGCAACTTTGCTGGTTCATTGTCCACCTCTTTTCTCACGACCCCAACGCGATTGTCGGGCCGGCTGGCTACGGAGATTCCAACTACGTCAACCCAGCCCAGGCTATGCCCTACACCGTTCAATTCGAAAACCAGTCCTCCGCCACCGCACCGGCTCAGACCGTCACGGTCACCGAGCATCTCGACCCCAACCTCGACGGCAGCACCTTCCAGCTGGGTGACATGGGCTTTGGGAACTTCGTGATCCATGTGCCGGCGGGACTTAGCTCGTTCAGCACCCGCGTGGATGCGACGGCAACTCTCGGTGTGTTTGTGGACATCCGTGCCGGTCTGGACCTGTTGACCGGCGTGATCACCTGGATCTTCACGGCCATCGACCCCACGACGCTCGATGTACCGCTCGGCAACCCGCTCGAAGGCTTCTTGCCGCCGGATGACAGCACCGGACGGGGGGAGGGCTTTGTTTCCTACTTTGTCCGGCCCAAGGCAACCGACAAGACCGGCACGGTCATCAATGCCCAGGCGACTGTGGTGTTCGACCAGAATGCGCCGATTAACACCGTGCAAATCTTCAACACCATCGACGCTCTGCCGCCCTCCAGCAGTGTCAACCCACTCCCGGCGGTCACGAACGCCCCGACATTTACCGTGAGCTGGTCCGGAATGGACGATGTGGGGGGCTCTGGAATCGCCTATTTTGATGTGTTTGTTTCCACCGACAATGGACCATTTGTGCTCTTTCTGCTGGCCACGACCCAGACCTCGGCCACGTTCAACGGTAGCTTCGGCCACAGCTACGCGTTTTTCAGCGTCGCCGCCGACCACGTCGGCAACCGGCAGCCTTTCCCCAACGCGGCGCAAGCGATCACCACGGTCGGCAGCAGCGCGGTCATTGCCACGGCCGCGACCGGTCCCTTCACGGCCGCCGAAGGGCAGACCTCCACCGTACAAACGCTGGCTACCTTCACCGATCCCGCCGGGCCGCAGCCGCCGGCCAGCTACTCGGTCCAGGTCGATTGGGGCGACGGCAACGGCTTCATCAGCGACACCAACGTCACCCTCGCCGCCCCAGTCAACGGCGTCTTCACGGTCTCGGGCAGCCATCGCTACGTCGAGGAAGATGGCCTCTCCGGGCAGGTCAAGGTGAAGGTCATGCACGCCGGCACCGCCTCCAACACCGTCAGCGTGGCCGTGCAGGTCTCCGACCCGGCGGTTATCGCCATGAAGGTCGCGGTCAACGCCCCCGCCGGCGCTCCGTTTAGCGGTGCCGTGGCCACGTTCACCGATCCCGGCGGCGCGGAAGCGAATGACGGCACGCATTACACCGCTACCCTCAACTGGGGCGATAATACCCCCGCCACGACCGGTGCGCTCGCCGTCAGTAACGGCACCTTCACGGTCAGCGGCACGCATACGTATGCGGCCGCGGGCTCCTACACGATCAGCCTCACGATCAACCATGAAGGGGTCCCGACAACACTCCAGAATCCGGTTTCGATTACGACAGTGGGACTCCCGATTCCCGCACAGATGACCAAGCCGACGAGCTGGTGGGCCGGTCTGCTCGGCCAGGAGTTGATCCGCCGGTTAGGGCTCACTTCCGGTGGCCAAACGGTGGGCCAATGGCTGGCGATGACATTGCCCAACCTGTATGGCGGCAGCAATGGCGCTCCCAATCTGAGCGGCTTCACCAATGCGCAGGTGGCCATCTTCTACCTGGGACTGTTCACGCAGCAGAACACGCTGAAGCTCGATGCGCAAGTGCTGGCCACCGCCTTGGAAGTCTTTGCCACGACGCAATCGCTGGGCGGTACGACCGGGCAGCAATATGGCTTCCTGGTCAACGCCGCCGGCCTTGGGGCCTACAACGTGAACATCGGCTTCAACGGAGCGGCGTTCGGGGTGCCGAATTCTACCATCCAGAATGTCTACCAAGTGCTGCTGGCGGCCAATCATTTTGCCATCGGCGGCGAGCCGTGGGGCAGCAATTCCCTTCTCCGCAATGAGGGCTTCAGCGTCTTTCTGAGCATCAACGGCGGCTGAGAGGGCGCGGACCACACTCGCAGCAACTCCGGGACACAAGCCTGAAGAGCAAGCGATGGAAGCGCAGAACCCCTTCCCTTGCTGACGCTTCAGGCTTGTGTCCCCTGACTATTCGTCATCGCTTGCAGCCGCGCTCTGCACCTCGGCCAGGAGCTTTTGGAAATCGGGACGGGCACGCAGGGACTCGAATTCCGCACCTTCGCGGAGGAGCGCAAGCCGGCCGGCGGGGATGAAAAAACCGCTCGCTTGCGCCTTGGTAAGCAGCAGGACAGCACGAGCCGCGTACTGTTCCGTTCGCGCTGTTCGTTCGGCCGGAGTGAGTCGTTGATCCCCGGAGGCCCCGGCCGCGGCCACCGCATAGGTCCCGGCAAGGCTACAGAGGCCCCCGCCATTAAGCACCACCGAGCGGAGTAGGCCCTCGGCCGCCCCAACTGCGCCCGCATAGTTGCCATGAAAATCCTTTGTCTGACCGGCGATCCGTGCGCGGAGGAACGCGCGCTGAAATTCAAGGAGCGGCCGCAGCAGCCCTTCGTCCGTGGCCATCGCGCGCTCCCCATCGGCCAGAGTCTCTGCGCATCGGCCCGCCAAGAAGAAGGTGTCTGCGCGGCCGAGATAAGCACCGCAGAGCAGCACCTTGGCGTAAAGGTTTCGCTTTTCGTTTTGCCACGCTGTCTCCAGGGAGGGGATCAGGCGGCCGTACTCGGCGAGTGCTTCGTCGGTTCGCCCGATATCTCGCAAGAAGCCGGCGTAACCCAGATGGCACAGTTCGCGATTGCCATTCCGTCGCGCCAGGAGGTCATAGTTGGATGGTATCTTGTCGAAGCGCGCCAACGACTCCGTAAAGGCGTTCTCGGCTTCCACCCACTGGCCGTTCAATTCGCACCAGATCCCCCAATTGAGCAAGGCAGACGCCAGATCGTGCTGATAGGCGGTCACGCTGGGACCGTCGCGGGCTACCTGGCGCAGATGGACCAACCCCGTTTCCAGAGTGGCGCGGGCTTGTGCCATTTGCGCCGCCGCTGCCTCCCCCGAGACGCATTGCTGAGCGGTCAGCTTCACGAGCCCCAGGCTAATGTAACTGCCTCCCAATGCGCGTTGGAACGACGAGACGCCGGGATGCTCCTTCACGAAGCGCGCGCTGAGGTCCAGGGCCGCTTGGAAATGAATCTCGGCCTTCTTCAGTTGACCGCTCAGCCGGCACAGGTCGCCGAGATTCATCAGGCTGCGAATCAAGTCCGTCTGGTAATTCGGGTTCCCCGGCTCCTCATCGGCCAGCTTCTGCACGGTAGTAATCGCATCCTGGTACGCCTTCTCGGCCTTACCAATTTGCCAGGCAACCGCGTACTGAAGGCCGAGATTGTTGTAGTTGCTGTACACGCCATGCCGGTAGGCAGCCGTGCCGGGGAACCGCCGCGCAAGGTCCTGAAAGAGGGCCAGACTTCGCCGATACCGCGCTTCCGATTCCTCCAGGACGTAAGTCAAGCTGCCCAAGTTGTTGAGCGTCGCCGCCAAGGCGAACTGGTATGCTTCGACCTCCGGGGATGCGCGTACCAGTTGCTCCTGGATGGCGAGCGCCTGTTCGAAGAGTCCGACCGAGATCTGGGGGGAGCCCAGGTCCCGGGTGATGCCCGCCTGGCGAAACAAGGCCCAGGCCAACTCGGCGCGGAGGGCGGGATCGTTTTCGTGCTCCTGGACGAAACCGGCATAGTAGTCCCGAGCGGCTTCGAGCAGCTCCTTCCGCAACGGCTGCAAACTGGGCTCGCGCAAGAGCTGATTCTCGCTGACCCGGGTGTAATACTTGTCCACGGCCTCGCGCAGACTCTGCAAGTGTTGCTCGGCACGGACCCGCTGCTCCTGGGCCTCCGTCGAGCTCTGCACGGCTTGCCGCCACTCCCAGGTGACGCCTACAAACCCAGCGCAGAAGACGACCACCAGCCCAGCCGCCAGTCCGGCCACCACCGGCTTGCGGCGGCACCAGCGGCCCAGCCGATCCAAGCGACCTACCGGCCGGGCCAGCACGGGCTCGCCGGCCAGGAAGCGGCGCAGATCCTGGGCCAAGGCCAGAGCCCCGGCATAACGGCGTCCCGGCTCTTTCTCCATGCACTTCAGACAGATGGTTTCCAGGTCCCGCGGAATCGTTTCATCAATTCGCCGCGGCGGACGAGGCTCGTCTTCCAGGACCTGACGCAAGACCGCACCCGGCGTGCCGCGGAACGGAACCTCGCCGGTCAAGAGCTCATAGAGCACGACGCCCAAGCTGTAGACATCACTGCGGGCATCGACCTTATGGGATTCGCCGCGGGCCTGCTCCGGCGACATGTACGCCGGCGTGCCCAGCACTTCACCGGTGGCCGTGAGGGTCTTGTCGCCGGTTTCCCGCTTGGCCAGGCCGAAGTCCGTGATTTTCGGAATGAGTTCGTAATCCGTCGTCTGTGGTCCGTGGTCGCCTGCTTCGGATTGTGGACTACGGATCACGGACGCTAACAGGATGTTGGCCGGCTTGAGATCGCGGTGAACGACCCCCATGCGATGAGCATGGTCCACGGCTTCCGCCACACCGCTCATCAGTTCCGCCGCTTGCCGTGCGGACAATCGTTCTTCCCGCAACTGCTTATCCAGGCTGCGGCCATCGATGAATTCGCCAACCAGGTAGACGACATCGCCATCGCGGCCGGTCTCGTAGATGCTCACGATGTGGGGGTGCCGGAGTTGAGCGGCGCTGCGCGCTTCGCGCAAGAAGCGTTCACTGTCCGCCGCGGTGGCCAGCGGATCGAGCCGGTAAAGCTTGACGGCCACGATGCGATCCAGCTCAGGATCATGAGCCCGGTAGACCACGCCGCAGGCGCCCCGGCCGGCCACCTCGAGGAGGAGATACTTGCCCAGCCGCACTCCTGGGCCCGGCGCAAGAGTTCCTTCGCGCGCCGATCCTTGCTGGGCCCGCATTACCGGGTTGCTCGTCGGGGCGCCGAGGCGAGGATGGAGCGGCAACAGTGGATCCGCCAGCTCTTGCCGAAAGTCGGGGAAGCGAGATACGTATTCGTCGGTTTTCAAGCGGGGATCCTGGCGGGCGCGCAGCCGGCATTCGGCCAGAATGAGCTCCAGGACACTGTGGCGATCGGCCGCCAATTCGGGAAAGCGCTTCAGGTAATCCTCGACACGAGTCGGCTCACCCCGTTTCAGGCGGTATTCCAGGTCAATGTGGGCCAGCTCGGCCAGCACCGCGCCCCGGTCGGTGGTTTGCTGGCTGACGAACGTATCCAAATCCGGCGGTTGGCCCGATTCCCAGGCGGACTCGAATTCCTCGAGCCGGTCCTGGATTTCGCGCCAGCGCTGCCTCGGCAAGGCAGCGAGATAGTCATGGATCTTGGACATTGACTTGAATTATCAGGCGGCTCCATCGTCGGATCAAGTCGAGCCACGCTTCTCCAGCACATTCGCCAAGAGCTTCTGGAAATCCGAACGGCCACGGAGCAGATCGAATTCGGCGTTGGTCCGGAGTTGCTCGACCCTTCCCGCCGGCACGAAAAAGCCAGCTGCATGGGCCTTGGCGAGGAGATGGACGGCAAGGGCTGCATAGCGTTCGGCTCGGGCCGAGCGCTCGGCCGCGGGAATGGCTTCATCCTTTGCTGCCGCGGCCGCGGCTCGCGAATAGATCCCTGCGAAGGTATAAAGATGTCCGCCGGGAAACACCCCCGTACGGAGAAGGCGGTCCGCCACCGCAACGGCACCCGCATACGGAGCGCGGAAATCCGCGGTCCCACTGGCCATGCGTGCCCGGATGAACGCAATCTGGAATTCGAAGAACTGGGGCACCGATCCGGAGTCCGTCGCCAAGGCTCGCTTTGCGTCGGCAAGCGCTTCCCCGAACTGACTCTCCAGGAGAAATGTGATTGCGCGCCCCGAATAAGCGCCGCAGAGCAGTGTCTTGAAAAACGAGTTTCGCTCTTCCATCCGCCACGATGCCTCCAGAGCGGGGATTAGGCGGCCATATTCAGCGAGTGCCTCGTCCGTTCGCCCCATGTCCCGCAACAG
>Ga0070734_10003288_pt1 | contig 17258 bp, 20 predicted proteins | sample Coa_R1_8_FD_66444 | JGI IMG/M metagenome (GOLD analysis project Ga0070734, IMG submission 66444) | Surface soil microbial communities from Centralia Pennsylvania, which are recovering from an underground coalmine fire - Coalmine... | ecosystem: Environmental > Terrestrial > Soil > Unclassified ... | reverse complement strand
TCGCGCCTCCTCCATGGCAAACTGCTGGGCGTCGAGGTCCAGGGTCGTATGCACGTCCAGCCCGTCCTGGGCGGCGACCATCTTCTGCACGGTGTCCGGCAGCAGGCGCTGCTGCACATCCACCTCGGCCTGGGCGATCCCCGGCTTACCGGTCAGCCACTTCTGGCAGGAGCGCTCCAGCCCGGCCTCCGCCTTGTTCTCCAAATCCAGGTAGCCGACGACATGCACTACATTCTCCCCGGCGGGATAGATCCGCTTGTCGTCGTCTTCCACGCCGAAGCCGAGCAGGATAGGGCGCGTGTCCCGGATCTGCTGCGCCGCTTTCAACGAGATGCCCCGCTGGATCGGGTAGAAACGCAGCTTCGGGTTCTTAATGGTTTTTTGTTGCGCCTCGACAATCCCGTTCCGAAGCGTCTCCACCGGCGTATGGACGATCTGCGCTACCAGGGCCAGGCTCCGCTCCAACTGCGCCTTATTTTTGGCATCCTGGGGATGCACCACGCTCGGGTCGAAGCCCAGCGTTCCGGAGTAGAGGCTGGAGGCCAGCGGCAGCGCATGGCGATCGTAGATGCCGCCGCGATGCGGACGGAGCGTGATGGAGCGCTGGCGCGCCTTCTGCGCCTCCTGGCTCAGCTTCTTGCCCTCCGCTCCCTGGACATACGCCAGCCGACCGATCAGGGCGAGGTAGGCCAGCAGGAGCACCGCTCCGGCCCAGCGGAGACGTTTGCGGGGTAAGGCTTCCAGGGAGGGGGTAATCGCTGCCATTGGGCGTCCGCGTCGCTTTCTACGGGTGGCCGGAGGCCGGGTTGGAGGCGTTGGGCGGGGTCGGGACCCCTGCTGTGATCGCGTCGCTCTCAACGGCCTTCACCATGCCCTGATCCTTGGCCTTCTGCTCGATACTGGCCGGTGTGGATTGGGCGGCCAGTTCATGCTTCCACTGCTGCTCCAGAGCACGCTCCTGAATCAGCATCTTCTGCAGCTTCGAGTGCCGATAGCCCTCGTTCGTTAAGCTGGCCTGTCCCCCCAGGTAGACCACGCCGCACAGCACGAAGATTGCCGCTGCCAGGATCAGGGCGGAGAGCCGGGCAGATTGGTCGTGCGGGATCGGGCGCGCCGCAGGCATCGTGGCAGGCGGGCGCACGGTGCGTTCGGCGGGCGTCCGTTGCCGGCGGGATGTCGCCGTGGACGTGGCAAACGCATTGGAGGAAGCGGGAAAGGCGATATTGGCATTTTGTCGCGGTATAGCAGCCATAGACGGCCTCTCTAAGCGTCCGCAGTGCGTTGGGCGGCGCGCAGTTTTGCGCTGCGGGCGCGGGGATTACGCTGTTTCTCGGCTTCTGTCGGCAGGACAGGCTTTCTTGTCAATAAGGTCAGCCTCGGCGCGGAGGCTGTGTTGGGCAGGAAGGCTGCGGGCGAATAACCGGACGCCGAGGGCTCCCGGCCCGCCTCCCTGGCAAAGGTCTGTTTGACGATGCGATCCTCCAGCGAATGGTAGGTGATGACAACCACGCGTCCGCCGGGCTTGAGATGGTCTATCGCCGCGTTCAGGCCGCGCTCCAATTGGCCCATCTCGTCGTTGACGGCGATGCGAAGCGCCTGGAAGGTCCGGGTCGCGACATGAATATCTCGGGGCCAGGCCGAGCGGGGAATGCTCACCTCCACCGCTGCAACGAGTTGCCCTGTGGTCCGCACCGGCTCGCCCCGGTCCCTCCGCTCCGCCAGCGTGCGGGCGATGCGCCGGGAGAAGCGCTCCTCTCCATACTCCCACAGAATGCGGGCGACTTCCGCCTCATTTGCCGTCGCCAGCAGCTCCGCTGCGGTCCGCAAAATGCCGGGCGTGGTATCCATCCGCATGTCGAGCGGCTCGTCCCGGCGGAAGCTAAAGCCCCGTTCTGTGTCCAGTTGGTGCGACGAAACCCCTAAATCGAAGAGAATGCCGTCCAGACCTGAGAAAAATTTGTCTACTAAAGCCTCAGAAATCTTGCCAAAATCGAAATGGAGCAGTATAATAGTAATCTGGTTGCGTAGCGCTTCCAACCAAATTTCGGCGGCGCGATGCGCATCGCTGTCGCGATCCAGTCCGATCAGCGTTCCGCCGGGGGCGAGAGCCCTGCCGATATGCAGGCTATGTCCGCCTCCTCCGAGCGTGGCGTCGAGCATGATTTCGCCTGGCTTCGGGGCCAGGTAGTGGAGCGTCTCCGCCAGCAGGACGGGTTCGTGATATGCGTTCGCGTCGGGCGTTGTCATGGCTCTCTGCCAATGGGCACGACTGGGAAGAGGTTACCCCTCGGCCCCACCGCCATTCTCATTGGGCGCGGCCTCCTTGTTGGCCGCATTCTGGCCTGTTTTGCGCCGTTCGGCGGCATCGGCGGCGTTCTCTTCCGTGAAGCGGGCGCTGTAGGCTTCCCAATTGGCGCGGCTCCAGAACTCGACGCGGGTTCCGCTGCCGATGATGATCGCCGGTTCGCTCTCGCGCAGATTGGCCCATTCGCGCAGATGGCGCGGAATGGAGAGCCGGTTTGCCGTGTCGGGACTGACGAATTCGCAGTTGCCGAACATCCGCTGCAGGAAAATCACGTCTTTATTGAGTTCATCCAACACGTCAACGCTGGCGAGTTGTTCGTCCATGGCATCCCAGATGGGCATCGGGTAGGCGCGTATATGGCGATCCGGCCCGATGGTAAGCACGAACTCCTCACCGAGCTTGTCTCTGAATTTTTGCGGTACGATCACACGGCCCTTATCGTCCAGGCTGTGTTCAAATCGTCCCCACATGCGTAAAGAGGGAGAACTGATCGCCATTCGGTTCGCATTTCGGCTTACATAATCGGGTAGGGTGTGGGTTCTTGGGAGCTTTTGGAATGGAGTCTCCTACAAGTCCCCCCTTACTCTCCCCATACTTACCCCGTATGCGCCCCATTGTACAATGGCGGTGTGTTCGGTGTCAAGTGCTTCTTGGCATCTGAACGGGCTTTTTTTGAATTTTTTTCGTTCGATTTAACTCCCGTACCCCCACTACGCCTATAGTAGACTACGTCTGTCTACGCCTATATCCATGCTCGCCGCTGGTAGCGAGCAGACGGTGTGTTACCGGGGGGATTCGGGGGGGAACTGGGTGGAAGGAGCCTGCAACCGCGATGCCTGATCCGATCCGAATGCTGACCGACTGGCCCGGAATGCGTGGGCGTCGGGTCGTTCCTGCCGCGCTGTCCGGCCAGATCGTCCGCCAGGACCCGCTACAGATGGCGATCCGCCAGATCGGTCGTTATGAACTGCGCTGCTGGTTTGAACCGGACTGGGCGGCGGCGCGCTACCTGGCGCAGCGCTTTCCCCACTGCCTCATCTGCTCCATCCCCGTCGAATCCAATACCATCAACCTGCACCGCGTGCCCGGCTGGCGCCCTCGCCCCGACAACGGTGTGGTTTAAGCCACAAGAACAATTAGCCGCAAAAAAGCGCAATAGACGCAAAGTGAGACCACTTCCCACGCCATAAACGACCTGACTGCGGGCGGTAAACCAGCCGTCTACCTGATGGCGAATCACTTAACTCACCTTACGCAGCCGAGCTATTCCGGGTACAGAACGTACCCGTCTCCTCCACGCCTCGGACCAGTGGCGGCGCGGAGACCACGGGCGCATTCGCGCCAAGCGTCCTCCGGACGCCTCTCAGCGTTGGGAGCATTTCCGTCCGCGAGGACGGTTAGCCGCAGGCTCTCCAGGCGGGGACAAGGTCGCACCTTCGGTGCAGTCCAAATCTGCTATTCCCCCGCAGATTTCGTTCTGTACCCGACCTCCAAAGCTGTTCCAATGTCCGGCTGCGTAACGTGAGATACTAAGACGAAAGCAGATGCTTACTCAGGTATATCAGTGCCTATTTTTGAGTAGTAGGTTCGTAGCCTATACAGAGTGCAATGGCGGCGGCGATGGCTTCAACTTCCTCTTCTGAAAGTTCGCCCAGTTTCTGCAAAAAGCGGGTTTCGGAGACGGATTTCACCTGAAACGCATCTGCGCCGGATGCTTTTGACAGTCCGTTTTCTGGGGTGGGGGTGAGGGGAACAAACCAAGAGGCATGCGCAAAGATCGGTTTCCAATCGGTTACTGGAACGACAATATAGAGCGGAAGACGCCCCACATGAGAAACGTTCATTACGACTGCAGGGCGTACTTTTTGTATTTCGGCTCCCACCGAGGGATTGAATTGTACGTTCCAGATTTCACCGCGTAGGGGTTGCATCGCCATTATCCGGGTATTCGTCGTAAAGATCGTCTGGCCCGAAAGTCTCAAAGTCGGTAAGGTCGGGGTTGGTGCGGTACTCATTCTCCAGTAATGCGGCCTGCTCGGCCAAAATGCCATTACGCTCTTCTAAAGGAAGTTTCAGTAATTCGTTGGCGGAGGGGGCGGGCTTGGGCGTGGCCGTAGGAATGTCTGTCAAAACAGTAAGACGCAGCCGAAAACCGCGAAATTCCGATTCGTGTGCGACAATCTCCTCCCAGGTTCCTTCGTATTCTAACGTCTGTGCTTCCATCGTCTTCCTCTCCTGTCAGCTCCCCTCAATGCAGGCAGATAGCGTACCATCTCATTATGGCATAGCTGCGTCTGAACCGCAAGATTGTAGAAATTTTGCTTGACAAACATTAGCCCAGTCCGTTATACTGTTATCCGTCTGTACGCCGAGGGGCGTACCAATCTTTTAGGAGTGACGATGACAGGAAAGGCCAGCATAACGCATACGTTGCTGAATACCCGCCGAATGGTGGGCATTTTCCGCATTCCGCGCCCGGACTCCGTCTGGGCGAACCCTGCGCTGTGCTGCCTTATCTCCGGCTTTCATTGACATTCTGATCGTCGCAACCAGTCTCTCGGAGAGCCACGGGCCATAGCGCTGCCGGTGGCTCTCGTTGTTTGTCTCGCCACCGGACTGCCTGCCAGGGCCGGTGGCGTTTTTGCGTTTGGCCGGAGGCGAAGATTTAGTGTTGCCACCACTTTCCGTCCAGCAGTCCCCCCTCTCCCATTTATGGGGGAAATTCGCGTAACAAGCGAATTTGGGCTGCGCGAAATCTGCGGGGGAAGAGCAGATTTGGACTGCACCGAAGGTGCGACCTTATCCGCGACCTTATACGGTCGGGGGTGGGGGCGTTTAGCGGAAGGGGAGTATGAAACGAAAGGGAAAAAGCAATATTATAGCCCGGCTACGCTTGCGCGCACCGGGCTTCAGCAGGCGAGTCAGGACGGTCGCCCGTTCATGACTCAATTCGCTTCGAACGGTTCATTGAACCGTCCGTCACGAAGGCTAAAACAGGCTTAGACCGCCTGCTCACCTCGTTGACTATAATCCATGCTAGTCACCACCTCCTTCTTTGTCAGTTATTATTATCGCAGGAACGGAGGAGGATGTCAAGACCCTGGAATTGACGCCGCAGAAAGGAAACCGCGACGCCATGCAGACGACCGATATGCGACTGGAAGCGCACGAACGCGAGGCGCAAAAACCCTCCCTGGAGAGCGAGATCGCCCTTTGGGTCGAGAACGTCAGCAAGACCTTCACCAAAACGGATAAGAAGGCCGAGAAGCGCCATCGCCCGAAGACCTGGCGGGAGAAGCTGCACTGGAACCCGCACCGGCTGAGGCCCGAGAAGAAGCGGGTGGTGGACAGCATCTCCCTCTACGCCCGGCGCGGTGAGGCCCTGGGCATTCTTGGCCCGAACGGATGCGGCAAGTCCACCCTGGTACGTATGATCTCCACCCTGCTCATTCCGGATGAGGGGCGTGTCGAGGTTTTTGGCCTCGATGTTGTCAAGGAGAGCATGGCGGTGAAGCGCCTCATCAATCGCGTCTCGGTAGATGCCGCCTTCTTCAAGAAGCTCTCCGCGATGGAGAACCTGCTCTACACCGCGCGGCTCTACGGCATCGAGCAGGAGCCGGGCATGGAGAAGGCCCGTGAGATCCTGCGCCTGCTCGGCTTCGATGCGGAGAATCTGGACAACTCGATGGAGCAACTCTCGCGGGGGCAGCAGCAGAAGGTCGCCATCGCGCGCGCCTTCCTCACCTCGCCCCGCCTGGTGCTGCTGGACGAGCCGACCACCGGCCTCGATCCCAAGTCGAAGAAGGATGTCGCGGCGTTCATCAACCGGCTGCGCGCCGAACAGGATGTCACGCTCTTGTTGACCACCCACGATATGGCGGAAGCGGAAGCTCTCTGCGACCGGATCGCCATTCTGAACCGGGGCAAGCTGGTCGCGTTGGGAACCGCGGAGGAGCTGAAAGCGAACGCGCGGAAATCTCCCGAAGATCCCCTGCCGACCCTGGAGGAGGTCTTTATCGCCCTGGCGGGCGAAAAACTGGAAGATGCGGACGAGAAAGAGGACGAAGACGACGGACCAGCCAGCCCCCTGCTGGCAGAATCCTAGAGGAGGACACTCTCATTGGAAATACGCGTGATTACCGATCCGGAAATGGAACGGGCGTTCTACCTGTCGGCCCAGGCGTTTCGACACGGCGAGCGCGACGACAACCGCTTTCAGAACTGGCTGAACGATACGGAGCGTTCGCCCTCCACCGCTTATGGCGTGTGGGACGAGGGCGGGATGCAGGCCAAGGTGGTCGTGATCCACTACAAGCAGCACTTCGGCCCTCACGGTGTGATCCCTATGGGCGGCATCGCGGGCGTCGCCTCGCTCCCCGCCAGCCGGGGCAAGGGGTATGCCGGAACGTGCCTCAAGTACGTCTTGGAGCGCATGCGGGACGACGGCGAGGTGATTTCGGCGCTCTTTCCCTTCGCCTGGGACTTCTATCGCAAACTCGGCTGGGAGTGGGTGGGCATCGAGCGCCGATACCAGGTTCCCACGCGCATCCTGAAATCCGACCCGGAGACGGAGCGGGTGCGGGCAGCAGAAACGGCTGACCGATCCGCCATTATCGCCTGCTACACGGAGTTTGCCGGGCGATATCGGGGGGCGATGGAGCGGCGCTTGCAGGATTGGAACCGGATCCTGGACCACGGCGACAAAAACTATACCTATACCTACCTGTATGAGCAGGAGGGCAAGATCGAAGGCTACTTTACCTATCGGGGCGGCAAAAAGGAGGAGACGCGTTTGCGCGAGTTCATCTCCCTGACGCCCCGCGCCCAGCGCGCCCTGCTGGGCTTGATGCGCCGCCACGAGATGCAGGTCGAGAAGTTCGCCTGGACCGCACCGTCGGACGACCCGCTCTGGTCCCAATATTACCATTGGGACATCGAGACCAAGCTGGAGCCGGTCACCATGTCGCGTGTGGTAGATGTGCCCGGCGCGTTCGCCTACTGCCGCCCGGCTCCCACCGCGAGCGGTTCTGTCACGGTTGCCGTGGAGGATGCCTGCGCACCCTGGAACACAGGAACCTGGCGCATCGCCTTCGAGGGCGGAAAAGCGCAGGCGGAGCGGACCCACGCCGATCCGCAGGTCTCGATGGACATTCAGGCGCTCTCTCAGGCGTATCATGGCATGCCGACGCTGGAGATGCTCCGCTCCGCCGAACGGCTGACCGTCCACGATGAGGCGGGCTTTGCCGCCTTGCAGCAGTTGCTCGACGGTCCGCCCATGTGGATGAATGACGGGTTTTAATATGCTGAAACAGATGGCGAAAACGGCGGCGATGGAGGCGACGGGGAACCTGGGCGAGAGCCGACTGTTCCTGATCGGCTACCTGATGCGCTTTTTGAGGGTGATGGCGCTGCTGGCGATATGGCGCATGGTGCTGGGAGGGCGCGGCGCGGTCTCCGGCATGACCCTGTCCGCCACATTGACCTATACGCTGGTCTCAGAGGCGTTCTCGGAACTGCTCACCTGCCGGACCGGGCTGGAGTGGGGGTTCTGGGATGGCTCCGTCGTTATGCGGTACCTCCGCCCGATGGGGCTGTTTAGCCAGATTACTGCCGAGATGCTCGGCCCGGCGACAGTGGGATTGGTCTTGTTTTCGCTGCCCCTGCTGCTGGCAGCGCCGCTATTGGGCGTCAACCCCCTGCCTGCCAGTTGGATGGCGGGGGAACTGTTCCTGGTGAGCCTGGCGCTGGCGGTCTCGGTGGGGCTGGCGCTGGAGTATCTCCTGTCCGGTCTGGCCATCGGGTTGGAACTGCACCCGTATGCCTTCAATTCGGTACGAGCGGCGATTGGAACGGTGCTTTCCGGGGCCATCCTGCCGCTGGCTTTCCTGCCCTGGGGGCTTGGAGCCGTGTTTGCCTGGCTGCCCTTCGCCTCGCAGGCGTCCGCACCGCTCCGGATCTATACGGGAACCGGCTCCGCGCCGGCGCTGCTGGCGGGGCAGGTCGCCTGGTCCCTGCTGCTCTGGCCCGCCGCAGGCTGGATCTGGCGGCGCAATCGGGAGAGGATGGTGATGTATGGCGGCTAAAACAGAGGCGTGGAGACTGCCCAAGCTGCTGAGGTTGTGGGGCGCTTATGGGCGGATGGATTTTCTGATGATCACCCGCGATCTGAAGACGTTCCTCTCCTGGACGGTCGCGGACGGCCTGCTCAATATCGCCGCCGTGTCGGGCATGCTGCTGCTGGCGCAGCGGTTTGCGGGCATCGGCCCCTGGAGCAAGGATCAGGTCATCTTTCTGCTGGGCTATGGGGCGTTGACGGATGGACTGGTGGGGACGGTCTTCAGCTACAACGTCGCCTTTATCAGCCGCAGGATCGGGCGCGGGCAGTTCGATCACACTCTGATCCAGCCGCAGCCGATCTGGCTGAGCCTGCTCACCGAGGGATTCAGCCCCGCCTATGGGCTCTCGACGCTGCTGCCGGGGTTGGGGCTGATGCTCTGGGCTTCCCGGCATCTGCCTCTGGCGGCTTCGCCCGCCTGGCTCCTTCTGGTGGCCCTGAACCTGGTAAGTTCGGCGCTGATCGTGATGGCGTTTCAGTTCCTATGGGGCAGCCTGGCGTTCTGGTCACCCCGCGCCGCCGAGGAGGTGAACAGCGCTACCATGCGGCTCATCGTCCAGCTCAAATCCTACCCGCTGGATGGGCGGAGCGGCGTATTGACCGGTGGGTTGTTGACCCTATTGCCGGTCGGGTTTGTGGCCTGGTTGCCATGCCGCGCCCTGCTGGGCCTGGATAAGGCAGTCGGGGCGGTCTGGATGACGCCGCTCGCGGCCCTGGGTTTTCTGGCATTGGCGACACTGATTTTTCGACAGGGGATGAAACAGTATGGACGGACGGGTTCTCAACGCTACAGCCTCTTCGGACACCGTCGTTGAGATTACAAATGTCTCCAAGACCTTCCGGCAGCGGCAGCGCTCCGAGCGTCTGGGCGATGTGCTGCGCAATCTGCTGCGCCCGACCTTTCGCGAGGTCCATGCGCTGAGCGCTATCAACCTCTGCATCGCGCGGGGTGAGATCGTCGCCTATGCGGGGCCGAATGGGGCGGGCAAAAGCACTACGGTCAAGCTCTGCTCCGGGATGCTGGCCCCCGATACCGGCACGGTGCGGGTGCTGGGCATGGACCCCCTGCGCGAACGCGTCCGCTATGTCAACCACATCGGCGTGGTCTTCGGGCAGCGCACGGAGCTCTGGAACGACCATCCGGTGGCGGCGAGCTTCGAGTGGAAGCGCGTCGTCTGGGACATTCCCCAGGAGCGGTATACGCGGATGGTCGGCCAGGTGCGGGAGCTGCTGGGGCTGGATGCATTCTTCCATAGTTTCGCCCGCGAACTGAGCCTGGGGCAGCGGATGCGGGCGGATCTGGGGCTGGCCCTGCTCCATGAGCCGGACATCCTCTTTCTGGATGAGCCGACCCTGGGACTGGATGTGCTCGCCAAGCGCAATATGCTGGCGTTTCTGAAAGACCTGAACCGGGAGCGCAAGATCACGATCATGGTCACCAGCCATGACATGGCCGAACTGGAGCAGTTGGCGGGGCGCATCGTGATGGTAGACAAGGGGCGTATCGCATACGACGGGGATTTCAACCGCCTCCGCCGCGAATTCGCCGACCGCCGCCACCTGGCGCTGGAGACGACTTCGGAGGTCGCCCCTGTGCTGGAAGGGACGGAGTGGGTCCGCAGCGAGGCGGGGCGGCATGAGTACACGTTTCATGCGGCCCAGACGCCCATCGCCCTCTTGCTGGAGCAGGCATCGGTGCAGACGGAGGTGCTGGATGTGGAGACCCACCGTGCCCCGATAGACGATGTGATCGCCGACATCTATGAGAAGTGGCAGGGCGCGTCCCGGCCTGCGGAGAGCGCCATAGCGCCCGCAACCGAGGAAGAAATGAGGAAGATAAGCTTGTGAAAATCACGTTTCTGGGCACCAGTTCCGGCGCGCCGAGCCGCTCCCGCCATCTGAGCGGCATCGCCCTGCAGTTGCCCCAGCAGGCGGCGTTCTGGCTCATCGATTGCGGGGAGGGGACACAGTACCGCATTCTGGAATCGCCTCTACGGCTGAGCCAACTGGAACGGATCTTCATCACGCACCTGCACGGAGACCACCTGTTCGGATTGGTGGGGATGCTCGCCAGCCGCTCGCTGCAGATCGGGAGCGATACGACGGTTACGCTCTATGGCCCGCACGGGCTGGAGGCATACGTGCGCTCCGGCTTGGAGATCAGCCATACCTACCTGGGCTACTCCCTGGCGTTTGTGTCGGTAAGGCCGGGAACCATTTATGAGGACGACGTCTACACCGTGGTCTGCGCGCCGATGAAGCACGGCATCGAAGCCTATGGGTACGCGGTGCGGGAGAGGGACCGGTCCGGCCACTTCGATGTGGCCCGGGCGAAGGAGTTGGGCATCCCTGCCGGGCCGCTCTATGGGCGGCTGAAGGCAGGAGAGACCATCACCCTGCCCGATGGGCGCACCATCGTAGGGGCGGAACTCTGCGGGCCGCCCATTTCCGGCCGCAAGGTTGTCTTCTGCGGCGATACGACCTTCACGTCCCAGGCGGTCGAACTGGCGCGCGACGCGGATGTGCTGGTGCACGAGGCGACCTTTTTGCAGGAAGACCTGGCGCTGGCGGAGCGGGCGAACCACTCGACATCTAAAATGGCGGCGGAGACGGCGCGGCAGGCAGGCGTCCGCACGCTGCTGCTCACCCACTTCAGCGCCCGCTACGAGGCCGATTCCGGCTCGCGTCTGGGAGATCTGCTGGCGGAGGCGCAGGCGATCTTCCCGCATACCCTGCTGGCGCACGACCTCTGGGCCTACGAAATCCCGCGTCGTGAGCCGGACCCACCCATTCAGCCTTGATGTAAAGCATCTGACTTTGAAAAGAGAGGAATGCCCCTTGGAAATAAGAGCCTTACGAGAAGAGGAGAAAGACCTCGCCTATGCCGTCTGGTCGCAGGCGTTCGAGCGCGGAGACCGAGCCATGGCCGACTGGCGCGATTGGGAGGCAACGATCAGCGGCGAGGCGACGACGTACGGCGTCTGGGACGCGGCGGGCCTCCAGGCGACCTTCTTTATCGTGGACTATCGCATCCACTTTGGCCCGGACCTCGTGCTGCCCATGGCGGGGGTGAACGGCGTTGCCTGCCTGCCGGCAGCACGGGGCAGGGGCTATGCCAGCGCGGGAATGAAGTACTGCTTCGAGCGGATGCGCGCAAAGGGGCAGCACCTCTCCATCCTGGAGCCGTTCAGTTTCGACTTCTATCGCAAGCTCGGCTACGAATGGATCGGCCCTCGCCTGAGGTATGCCGTCCCGACACGCATCCTGAAATCCGACCCGGAGACCGAGCAGGTGCACGCAGCAACACCGGCGGACCGGGCGGCCATCCTCGCCTGCTACGCGGAATTTGCCGGACGTTATCGCGGGGCGATTGTCCGGGGCGAGGCCGAGTGGAACGACATTCTCCACGACAAGCCGAAGCTGCATACCTACACCTACCTCTATGAGCGAGAAGGTAAGTGCGAAGGCTATCTCACCTACCGGGGCGGCAAGAAGGAAGAGACATGGCTGCGCGAATTTATCGCCCTGACTCCCCGTGCCCAGCGCGCCTTGCTGGGCCTGCTACGCCGCCATGAGATGCAGGTTGATAAATTCATCTGGACCGCTCCGCCGGACGACACGCTCTGGTCTCAACTCATGCACGGGGACATCGAAACGAAGCTGCAGACCGTGCTCATGGCCCGCATCGTGGACGTACAGAGCGCGCTGCAGGCGCTTCCCTACCGACGCAGCGGGGTAGGTCCTCCCCGTCAACCAGGCGTCATCGCCATTCAGGACGAAGCCGCGCCCTGGAACGCCGGAACCTGGGGCATCCAGTTTGAAGATGAGCGGGTGGTGGTGGAGCGCACCGACGCGCCGCCTCAGCTTACGCTGGATATTCAGGCGCTAACTCAGGCTTATCTCGGCTCGGCCACTCTGTGGCAATTGTACGATGACGACAATCTGGTCGTGCATGATGAGGACGGCATGCAATGCGCTCTCGATTTACTTACGGGGCCACAGACCTGGATCAACGATGGGTTTTAGGTTCCCTAACCCCCGTCGGGGGTTAGGGAGAGAGGGAGTGCTTCTTGTGATAACACCGATACAAGCGCGTGGGCGCAACGAGGTTGCCGCAACGCTGAGACGGGAGGGACGCGCCGCTTTCGGCTTTGTCGAACGGCAGTTCACCCTGATGAAACGCTACTGGATGTGGGAGTTGGTCTGGATCATCTACAGCCTCACCTCCAGCATCGCGATCGGCTACGGGGCAAAGTACATGGCGATTGCGGCGACCGGCAATCCGCACGCCGTTCCCGACAGGATGGCGGTTCAGAACCTCATTATCTTTATGCTGATCGGCTCGCTGCTCTGGGGCTACCTGAGCGGCCTCTTCTTCGACATCAGCAATGTGGTCGGCTGGGAGCGCTGGGAAGGTACCATCGAATATACCTTTATGGCTCCTATCTCAAGGGCTTCGCATATCCTGGGGATGTGCCTCTTTAGCATTATCTATGGCGTCTTGCGCACCGGGGCGATGCTGCTGGCGGTCGCTATCGTGTTCCATTTAGACCTGTCTCATGCGAACCTGTGGGGCGCGATGCTGGTCCTGGCAATCGGTTCGTTCTCGTTTATGGGACTGGGGACCCTGGTCGCCATCTTCCCGCTGATGAGCGCAGAGAAAGGCTCACAGATCACGGGGATCGTGGAAGGGATGCTGCTGCTCTTTTCGGGGATCTACTACAAGATCGAAGTGCTGCCCGTCTGGATGCAGTTTCTATCCCGTCTCTCCCCGGCGACCTATGTGCTGCATGGGATGCGGGCGGCCCTATTGGAGGGAGCCGGTTTCTCTACGCTCTGGAGCGACCTCTGGCCCCTGCTGATCTCTGGCTGCGTCCTGATCCCGCTGGGACTGAAGGTGTTCTCCTGGGGCGAATACTACTGCAAGCGCACCGGAAGCCTGAAACGGAGCGGGTAGAGCAACACGCTACGTTCCCATCTTCATGGGAGAAGCGTGAGGCAGAAAAACAGGGGAAGGACCATGAAAAAACAATTGGGTAGGAACAAACACCAGAAGGCTGCGCACAAAATTGGCGAAAGGCATGTCAGTAAGGAACAGGTCGCCGAGTTGTTGGAAATGTCCGTCAGCGACAATGCGGAGGATCGGTTGGCAGCGGCGGAAAATCTCTGCCCCTGCCATGTCCGCACACGGATCCCTGCTGTTTGGGAAGCGCTCTATCGAATGATGCAGGACAGCGACCCCCGGGTACGGCAGGCCGCATGGCACACTATCGAGGACGGTGGAAGGCCCAACGACGAGGCGGGGGAGCGGGAATTGGAGCGCATCTATCAGGCCGAGACCCACCCCAAGGTGAAAAAGTTCGCCGAGCTGACCTTAACGAAAGTATTGGGTCCTCGCCGGGACAAAGATATGGCGGCGCTCTGGCTGGCGGGCAGGCCGGAGATCAAGCAGCGTGGTAAGTGCGATTTCTGCGGCGAGACGGATGTTTTTGTCACCTATGAACGCAACACGCTGATCCCCGCTGCCGACACTCCCCGTCCCGCGCTGATATGTGAAGCCTGCACCAAAAGATAAGCCCGGTGATGGCGTGACATTCCGTTGGATTGCGAGTAGTGAAGGAGAGAGGATATGGAGACAATCAGGCAACCGATCTTGCTGGATCTGCCGGAAGAGCTTTGTGGGGAGCGCGTTCTGATACGGCCCTATCGGGCTGGAGATGGCGGCGCGCTCTGGGAGGCGGTCGAGGAGAGCCGGGAGCACATTCGTCCCTGGCTCCCCTGGGGAGATACGCATGCCAGCCCGGACGATTCCGAGGCGTTTGTGCGCCGCTCCCTGGCGAAATGGATTTTGAGAGAAGATCTGCCGCTCAGCATATGGGAGCGCGAGACGGGGCGATTTCTGGGCGGAAGCGGGCTGCATCGGATACACTGGGATGTGCCCTCTTTCGAAATCGGCTACTGGCTGCGAGCCTCCGCAGAGGGCAAGGGCTACATGACGGAGGCTGTGCGCGTCCTCTGCACCTTCGCCTTCGAGACCCTGGAGGCGCAGCGCGTGGAGATCCGTTGTGATGCGCGCAACGCGCGCAGCGCCGCCGTGCCGCGCCGCCTTGGGTTTGTCCATGAGGCGACGTTGCGTCAGGAGGGTCGGGATCATGCCGGCGAATTACGGGATGGTTTCATCTTCTCCATGACCCCCGCAGAGTACCGGAACCTGCGCAGTTGAAGGGCTCCGAGCCTCCTCTCCAACGGATTTTGCGTCCGCGAGGACGCTGGCCCTCCAGGCGGGTACGTTCTGTACCCGGCCCTGCGCAGTTGAAGGGCTCCGAGCCTCCTCTTGTTTGCAAAGAAGGAAAAACCAACCCTGCCGGTGTATCCTGCAATGAGAGGAGGCTCTGCCATGTCCGAAGAGACCGTTATATCGAAACCCACTCCCCGCAATGCGGACCGTGCTTCACGCCGCACGGTTGTCTTGCTGACGCTCTGTTGTGCTCTCGTCTTGGTAGCTGTCGGACAGCGAATATTTCTGAGGATGCACCATCGCGATCCGCTGGATGTGAAATTGCATGGCAATTTTGAAGATGCGACCTCCGCGCTGGATGAAATATGGGATAAAACGCCGACAAATCAGCAGATGGCGCTGCTGTTGAAGCTGAAGCAGGATGAGAGCCCCGGGTTGCGCTATGCCGCGACGGACGCGCTGGAGCGGGAGCGGGGGCCGGATGTGGCGGATGCCCTGGAACAGTCGTATCGCGACTCCTCCTCCATCGTGCGCAGGCGCGCGGTGGAGGTACTACCCTCCATCGATAGAGAGCGTGGGCTGCGCATGCTGCTGGCGGGGCTGCGTGACGAGGACGATTGGGTCCGCGATTCCGCAATCGGTAAGTTGGTCATGCTGGCAGGGAGGCCGAACACCGGCGTGGACAAACGTGCCGTTCCCATGCTGATGAAAACGCTGGATGATCCCGATCAGAACGTCCCCTTCCTGGCGATCTCCGCCCTGAAGAAGTTGACCGGGCAGAACTGGCGCTACCCCATCAAGGGCACGACGGCGGAGAAGCAGGCGATGATCGCCTCCTGCCGCAGTTGGTGGGCGCAGCACCAGGCGACCTGGCCTGCCGTCGCGGATTTGAACGACGTTCCGCCGATCCGACCGACGCGCATAGACCCTGCGCCGGATTTTTCGCTGCGCGATGTGGATGGCAATTGGATCAGCCTCAAAAGCCAGAAGGGGCGCATCACCCTGATCAACTTCTGGGGAACCTGGTGCGGGCCCTGCCGGAAAGAGGTCCCCGACCTGATACGGCTAAGCCATGATATGCAGGGGCGCAACGTGGAGATTATCGGGATCGCCCATGCCGAGAAGATGGACCCAGCGGAGTTTAAGAAGTGGTGTCAGAAGAACGAGGTGACGTATCGGCAAGCCTTTTCGACCCCTGAGGTTATGGACAATTTCAACAATATCGAGGAGATCCCGGTCTCCGTATTGATCGATGGGAAGGGGAGGCTGCGGTATCGTTGGGATGGGGATCGGGATTACGATACGTTCCGGGCTGCCATCGAGCGGCTGTTGAACGAGGAGGCGACGCAGCCCTAGGAGATCTCAATCGAGGCCGTCGTCGCTGTCTTCCGAAGCGCCGCTCTCCTGTTCCATCATCTGCTCGAACTCGTCGCCCATATCTTCGCCCAACTCACTGCCCATTTCGCGCATCAGGCGACGCATCGCTTTCGGATCGTCCGTATCGCCCAGCGTCTCCATCTCGTCGGCAAGCGAGTCGAGTGCTTCGTCCTCGTTCCGAACGCGAGCGAAGCGGGATATCTGCCGGTTTAGCTCGGTGGACTGGCAACGGGGACATTGCAGTGGGGCGGGGTGGGCGGTCATGCCCACCAGTTTGCGGAACTTGCGCTGACACTGGCTGCAGATGAATTCATAGATCGGCATGAAGACAAACCTCGAAGGTTTAGTGTGGCATTGCGGACGCGGGGGCGTCGGCAGTGGGGGGCGGCAGCGGCGCGGCGCTGTCTACATAGATACGCCCGCTCTTCCCGACGCGATACTCGATCAGGGCAGGCTGACCGAGATGCAGGTCGGGGGCATCCTGGACGGTTTTGACCGAACAGAGGTGGCCCTGAAAACGGACGGAGACCTGCGGGAGGACGTCCATGCCGATGGAGTTCGGCGGAGGCATCACCAGGATCTCCACGGTCGCCATCCCATGCTGGGGCTTTGCACCGGCCTGATCGTGCTTCACCCAGGCGCGCAAGATCGGGTCGAGGACCAGAAAAGCCAGCACAATCAGGGACATCCCGCTCAGGAACAGGGTCCGTAACCATTTATGCCGAACACCACGCATGATAGATCGCTCTCATTGCAATAGAAGGCGCCCACCTTAAGCCGGGCCACGAACGACCCGGCTGGCGCTCCAGGTATATTGTACCATCCAAGAAGCGAAGATCGGAAGCCTGTACGGAGGGACAAAATGAGATCGCAACGGTATACCGGACTGATTTTGATCGTCCCGCTGGCGTTTCTGCTCTGGGGATTTTTCCTGATATACCATCGGAACTCCGTCTATGGGGCGGTTGCGGGCCAACTCCCGTCGGAGAGGGCCGCGGCGAAACGGGAGGGACTCCCGCTTACTCCGGAGGCCCTCCAGCCATCCCCGCCCGTATCGGATGCGCAGAACGCCGCTCCACGCTACCTTGAGATCCTCGATGCGATGCAGCGCCTACCGACTGCCTACTGGGATTGCGTGCGTCCCATCATTCTGGGGATGGCGACGGAAGGCGACAAGACGCAGGCGCGGATGCTGCTCGCTCAGCATCACGCCCTGATGGAGC
>Ga0070734_10003287_pt1 | contig 17263 bp, 11 predicted proteins | sample Coa_R1_8_FD_66444 | JGI IMG/M metagenome (GOLD analysis project Ga0070734, IMG submission 66444) | Surface soil microbial communities from Centralia Pennsylvania, which are recovering from an underground coalmine fire - Coalmine... | ecosystem: Environmental > Terrestrial > Soil > Unclassified ... | reverse complement strand
TCTTCAGTCGTCACTACGGGGGTCGCTTCACGCGCAAAGCGGATGTACTTTGGTCCCACATGATTCAAGAGCAGCGTGGTGGTGGCCTTGCGTGTCTCAACGGCATCGCAAGGGACCACCACGGTCATGTTCGGCAGGCTCATCATTGCAGAACAATCTTCCAGCGCCTGATGCGTGGCGCCGTCCGGCCCAACGCTTACGCCGCCATGCGCGCCGGCAATCATAACGTTGAAATTTCCGTAACAGACAGAAGTGCGAATCTGGTCAAGGTTGCGTGCCGCCGCAAAAGTGGCGTAGGTGCCAAAGACAGGCAGTTTGCCTTCGCGCGCTAGACCGGCAGCAACGGATGTAGCCGACTGCTCGGCAATTCCCATGCTCAGCCAGCGCTTCTTTCGCTCAGGATTATTGGCGTAGAACTCATTAATGGTGATGGAGCCGCTGATGTCCAGACCCAGGCAGCAAACACGGGGATCGTCGCCAGCCCTGCGGAGGGCTTCTCCAAAACCAGCGCGTGTGGGACGCATTTCAACCTTCATGGTCGGCGCGGAATTCCACCAGTAGCCAACGCTGAACTGCGGCGTCTTTTCTTCGAGTCTGGTGTCCACCTTGTCTTGAAACATTTGTGCTGAAGCAAGCAGTTCCGCGACCGGCAATTTGCCGTCCAGATGGAGTTCAGCCAGCGCTTTCTCCAACTCCTGGATGTTTGGCGCTCGGCCATGCCATCCCGGCTGGTTTTCCATAAAGCTCACGCCTTTGCCCTTGGTTGTGTAGCAAATCAGCATTGTGGGGCGGCCGGCGGGCTCATTCTTCACGCACTCGAGCGCTTCGACAATCTCTTCCATGTCATGCCCATTCACGCGCAGCACGTGCCATCCAAAGCTGCGATATTTTTCGTCAAGAGGATCAATGTTCATTACGTCGGCCACGGGACCATCAATCTGAAGCTGGTTCTGGTCGATAATGCCGATCAGGTTGTCCAGCTTGTAATGCGCGGCTTCCATGGCCGCTTCCCAGATCTGGCCTTCCTGCTGCTCGCCATCGCCCATGATGCAAAAAGTTTTTGCCGGAATGCGGTCCATTTTTTGCGCCAGCGCCACGCCAACGGCAATGCTCAGTCCCTGCCCCAGCGATCCGGTTGATACTTCTACACCGGGCAGCTTCATGCGATGTGGATGTCCCTGAAACGCCGAACCCAGTTTGCGCAGCGTCATCATGTCTTTTTTGTCGAAGTAGCCGGAGAAGGCTAGGCCCGTGTAGAGAGCGGGGGCTTTGTGGCCAGCAGACCAGATAATGCGGTCGCGCATCTTCCAGTCTGGATTCCGGGGATCGTGCTCAGCGCAGCGGAGATAAAGCGCTGCGGCAACGTCCATGATAGAAAGCGTTCCGCCGGCGTGGCCTGAACCCGCGGCACAAAGCGCTGTGAGGCTGTAGCCGCGCATCAGGGCCGCTTGCTCTTTCAGTTCGTCGATTGAATATTTTGTAAGGGTCTTGCCGTCAGCCGAGTCGATGATGGCCATTCGATTTTGCCTCAATGGGTGCGCAAGGCGCAGAGCGCGCACCGTGATAACCATTGTGGCGATCTACTCACGGTGTGGCAGTGATGGCTGTCACACGCCCGCTAAGCGCATGGATACCAAGGGAAAACGAGGCTATTCCCGTGGAAGCGACTTAGTGGTGGCCCAGTACTGGGTGGGGTACATAGGTAGCCTCAAGCTGCGAAATCTCTTCCGTCGTGAGCTTTACCTTGACCGCTGCCAGAGCATCTTGAAGGTGGTGTGGCTTGGACGCTCCAACAATCGGCGCGGAGACTTCAGGCTTGTGCAACAGCCACGCCAGAGCAATCTGGGCCGGCGGCACGCCGCGACTCTTCGCCACCTGGGCTACGCTTTCCACCACGCGGTCATCGGCTTCCTGCGTATAGAGCTTTTTAGTGTAATCATCTTCCTGGGAGCGCACGGTTCCGGCCTTGCGATTTCCCGCCAACACTCCGCGCGCCAGAGGACTCCAGGGCACGAGTCCCACGCCCTCAGCCCTGCACAAAGGGATCATCTCGCGCTCTTCTTCGCGATAGACCAGGTTGTAATGATTCTGCATGGTTACAAAACGCATGAGCCTAAGACGATCCGAGGTATGCAGCATTTGCGCAAACTGCCAGGCAAACATTGACGATGCTCCAATGTAACGGGCCTTTCCTGACTTCACCACATCATGCAGCGCGGTGAGCGTTTCTTCAATGGGGGTCTCATAGTCGAAACGGTGAATCTGGTATAGATCAACATAATCCGTGCCCAGGCGGCGCAGGCTGTCGTCAATGGCGTGCATGATGTGCTTGCGCGAGAGGCCTTTCTGATTGGGATCTTCACCCATGGGAAAGAACACTTTGGTTGCAATCACCAGCTTGTCGCGCGATGGCCCAAAGTCCTTTAGTGCGCGCCCAAGGACCTGCTCACTGGCTCCAAGGGAATACATATCCGCGGTGTCAAAGAAATTGATGCCGGCTTCGAGCGCCTGTTTGATAAACGGCCGGCTCTCATCTTCTTCCAGCACCCACTGCCGCCACTTCTTGGTGCCATAGGTCATGCAGCCCAGGCATATGCGGGAAACCTTTGTGCCGGTAGAACCAAGATTCGTATATTCCATTTGCGCCTTTCGTCAGAAACGCTCTTGATGAAATCAGGATGCGATGAAGCGAACGACAGATTCCTGATTTTCAGGCAAAAGGTCAATCCACTTCAACCTTCTCAAAGCCCATCCCCTGAAGCAGCGTGGTCACGGTGGCGCGGGCGTTGTCACGGGCATTGGCAATGATTCCGCCGAGTGCGGCTTCCTGCAGCAACTCGCCTTCAGCCTCCTGTCGAACCTGCGTCTCAAGGTTGGGATCAACCCTGACCAGAAGTCCCGTGCTCCGCGAATAAACTTTGGTGCGCGCGTTGTCCAGGCGCGTGATCAGAATCTGGGGATTGGGCAGGTGAATGCGCACCTCTTTGCCCTGGATCTTGATGTCACCACTTTTCAGGCGGTTGAAATCAATACCAGCAACAACCTGACCATGGACTATCATCAGCAACCGGTCGCCGGCGATAAAGTCAGGCAGAATCGGATTGTCTTTTTCGCCGGTCACAATCTTGTCCATGTTGAAGACCACGGTTTCCATCCGCTGCAAGCGCTGGATACGCTCAATCACGCTGCCCTCACTGCTGATGCGCGTGTTGCGTCCGCTGAGCAGTGACCAAAATGCCGCCAGCGGGCCAGACTGCACTCGCGCCATGATCACGGCAAGCAGCAGAGCGATGATTGCGCCGATCAGAAGACCGGGCAGAAGTGCCGGGCGAGAGCGGCTCGGGACAGGTTGCGTTGATGTTTCTGTCATGGAAGCTATTGTAAGTTGCGCCAGGTTAACTGGGCCATGACTAAAGGCCGAAGGTCGAGCAAGTCGTATATTTGAGTCACGACAAAAGCGTCAAAGCCTGGGCACTGCACGTTTCTCTAATTGCCGATAATAAGCAGCGGCATTGTCCTTAAAAGTGGCTTCGTAGTTTGGATACTGGCGAAAGTTCTTGTATGCGCCCAGCTCAAGCGAGGACTGAATGCGCTCCAACGGCATGCCTTGGCGGTACATGCGAACCACCTGGTCCCGCAGGTCAGCCAGGTAATTGCGGAACCGCTGCAACTCATTTTTTGTAGCCAGTTCAAAATGGCCGGGGACAACTTGCGCAATAGGCAGAGCGAGCATGTGATCCAGCGCGGTAATCCAGTTTTCCATGTCGCCGTCATCCATGGCGGGACATGAATTGGTGAGAAAGAGATCACCTGTGGCAATTGCGTGTTCATCGGGAAAGTAAACGACCAAGTCGCCTTGCGTATGGGCCGGGCCGGGATGGTAGATGCGAACTTCGTGTCCACCAACATAGAGCACCAGCCCTTGGGGTCCCGGTCCGGCCGTTTGATTGACAGAGTTTTCCTGGGCCGGTTTTGCTATCTGTGAGCGCGTGAAAGCGGTGCTGATAATGATCGCATCCGAACCAACCACATTGTTGCCTCCGCGATGATCAGGGTGATAGTGAGTGTTGACGATCCAGCGAACAGGAGCAGGAGAAATTTTGCGAATCCCATCCAGCAACTTGCGGCCTTCCTGCGCATTGAGCCCTGTATCGACGACGAGAATTCCCAGATCGCTGACGAGGAACGTTGAATTTGCGCTTGCATCATTGTCGGAGATGTAGGCGTAGAGATCGGGACCAATCTTATGAACCGAGGCGGCAGGACTAAGGACAGGAAAACACAGCGCAATGCAAGCAATAATCGTTGAAAGATGTGGCTTATTCAAAACATGCCTCAGCGATACGCCACGATAAACATCCGGCGGTATGGAAACAACACCTTTCCCTGATCATTGGGCCGGTAGGCTTCCTGAATGCCTTCCAGGCAAAGCTCTTCAAAAAGCTGGCGCTGCTCGGCATCGGGCAGGCGGTCAAGGTAAGGACGCATGCTGGTGCTGCGAATCCAGTCAAAGACCGCCCTGGGGCCGTCCATCACCTGTTGATATTCGGTTTCCCAGATGTCGAGGCGGCTGGCGTGTTTGCGCAGGACATCGTAATAAAAAGCAGGTGGGTGCACAGTGAGCGTGTTGGGCACAGCCACCATCGCCTTGGCCCAGCGAGGGTCGCCGCTGAGGGCTGCTTCCCGCATGACGGAATGTGCGGGCGAATGAAAATTGTTTGGCATCTGGACGGCCAGAGCTCCGCCAGCCGCCACGCCGTTGATCATCCCGCGAAAGAGCGTGGCATGTCCCGCCACCCAATGGAACGCAGCATTAGAAAAAATCAAGTCGACCGCAGGTTCGGGTTTCCAGGTTTCTATATCGCCCAGCACCCATTGCCAGTCAGGATGTTTGGCCTTGGCCTGTGCCAGCATTTCCGGCGAATTGTCCACGCCGGTGATAGCGGCATTGGGCCAGCGCTGTCGCAACTGCTCCGTGCTATTGCCGGGGCCGCAGCCCAGATCGACAATGCGGGCGGGCGCTTCAAGATGGATTTGCGCAATCAGGTCGGCCGCTGGCCGCGCGCGCTGGTCGGCGTATTTCAAATATAGGTTGGGATCCCAGACGGGCATCTGCTCAAAGACTTTAATTGCGAGGCAGCATGAGAATCAAGCGCTAGACCGAAACCGCGTTCGCCTTTTCCGACTCAATGGCCGCCAGCATGGCGTTGTCCTCGGCAAATTTGAACCATAGAGCGCCGAGCTTCTGTGCTTGTTTTTCTTCAGCGCGGGCCAGCGCTTCAAGATCAGGCTTAGTGACAACTTGCAGGCCTTTGCGTTCAAGAAATTTCTGGACCTCGGCAGCGCCAAAATTGCTTTCGCGCGCTGTCTCCAGATATTTCAGCACATGCACCGCTCCGACTTCAGCGTCGTGGCGGGCGATGCCCACAAGACCGTCACTGGCTTTGCGCGCCCAGCCTACGGCATACATTCCTTCAAGCACTTTGCCGGTTTGAGGATCAAACAACTCATAGGCGGCGCGCTTCGGATCGGTCTGGTCCGGGTTGATGACGTAGCTATCGCGGCTATAAGGCAGGCCGACCGCAGGATCAGCCACATCACCGATGGCAAAAATCATGGTGTCCACGTCAAGGGCGGCAGATTTATCCGTGGCTTTGCAGGCGATACTGCCATCCCGCTCAAAAAGAACATTTTCGGCGACCGTAAGCCGGTCAATGCGACCTTCGGCGTCGGCATGGATGGCCTGCGGCGAGCACAGGAAGCGGAAACGCAGACGCGCTTTGCCTTCCGGGTGCTCTGTGGCGGGCGTCGCCAGCACAGGGAAAGTTTCTTCGGCCAGCTTATTGATGTCCTGGCCAATGGCCGAAAGTTGCGGCTGGATGCGCCGCAATTCCTCGTCAAAGGCTTTGCGGTCCAGGAATTCCTCAATGTAGTCAAATTCTTTTTTGTCGAATTTCGCTTCAAACGGTCCGCGCCGCGCCACCACAACAACTTCTTCAGCAGTCTTCACAGGCGCATCGATCAGGAGCCAGCGAGCGATATCCACCATGACGTTGCCCATGCCGACGATCGCTACGCGCTTTCCGGTAGAGAAGTCGCGCGAGGTAAATGGCGGAAGAAGGTTGTAACTGTAAACGAAATCCTTGGCGGCATAAACTCCGGTGACCTCCTCTCCGGGCAGGCCGAGCTTCTTTGTCCCTTGCGCGCCAATGGCAAAAACAATGGCTGAAGGGCCAAACTGCTGCAAATCCGCAATGGAAACCTCAGCCTGGGTTGACACAGGAACGTGGCCGAAGTAATGCACATTGGGAAGGCTCAGCACCTTGGCAAACTGCTTGCGCAGGCCAATCTTCATCTTGTCTTTGGTGGGATAGATGCCATACTCAGCCAGGCCACCTGGCTTGATGTCGCGGTTCAGGATGATGACTTCATGACCGCCCTGTGCGATTTTCTGGGCGGCAAACATTCCTGCTGGTCCTGCACCAACCACAAAGACAGTCTTCACGCGTATCCCTCCAACGATTCGCAATAACTAAAATCGAGCGCAGGCATTACCCAATGCGCGTTTGAAACGGGCTTAATAGCGGCAGCTTCCTTATTATCCCTTACCATTCGTGCCCATGCTCGCCCAAGTTTCATACATTTTCCAGCGCGCGGCCACGTCTTCGCGCGCCTCTTCCAGCAGTTTTTTGGCCTCTTCCGGGTGCGACTGTCGCAGCATGCTGTAGCGCGTCTCATTGTAAATGTAGTTTTCCAGAGGCACTGAAGGCGGTTTGGAATCGAGCTGCATCGGGTTCTTGCCTTCCGCGGCGCGCCGTGGATCGAAGCGGAACAGCGGCCAGTGTCCGGACTGCACTGCGAGCTTTTGCTGGCTCAGTCCTTGCTTCATGTCGATTCCGTGGGCGATGCAGGTGGCATAGGCGATGATCAATGACGGCCCATTGTATGCTTCGGCCTCGTTAAAGGCCTTGAGGGTCTGCATGTCCCCCGCGCCCATGGCGACGCGCGCTACATAAACATTGCCGTATGTCATGGCAAGCATGGCTAGGTCTTTCTCAGCCGTCATTTTACCGGCCGCTGAGAAACGCGCCACAGCGCCGCGAGGTGTGGCTTTAGAAGTCTGCCCACCGGTGTTGGAGTAAACTTCGCTATCCAGTACCAGGATATTCACGTTCTCGCCCGAAGCAAGCACGTGGTCCAGGCCGCCGTAACCAATGTCATAAGCCCAGCCATCGCCGCCAACGATCCACACGTTGCGCTTGACCAGCGAATCAGCCAGAAGCATAAGCTCGCGTGCATCGCGGTTCTCGCGGCTCAGCCGTAAAAGATTTTTGAGCAACTCTACCCGCTGGCGCTGCTTACGTATGCCCGCTTCATTCGATTGATCGGCGTCGCAGATCGAGGTCGCCAATTCAGGCCCAATCGTTTCGGTGAGCCGCATTACCAGCTCACGCGCGTACTCAGCGTGCTTATCTTGCGAAAGGCGGATTCCCAAGCCGAACTCTGCATTGTCTTCAAACAATGAGTTGGCCCACGCGGTTCCGCGACCGTCAATGTTGAACGTGTAAGGCGTCGTCGGCAGATTGCCGCCGTAAATCGAGGAGCACCCGGTGGCATTGGCAACGATGGTACGATCGCCAAAGAGCTGCGTCATCAGCTTGATGTACGGGGTTTCACCGCAGCCAGAGCAGGCGCCGGAAAACTCAAAGAGCGGTTGCAGGAGTTGAACATCCTTTACCTGACCAAAGGAAAGCTTCTCACGATTGAATTCCGGCAGGCCCAAAAAGAATTCCCAGTTTTTCGCTTCGCGCTGGCGAATCGGAGGCTGAGGGACCATGTTCAGCGCTTTGTGGTTCGGGGCAGTCTTGCTCTTGGCCGGGCACACATCAATGCAAAGAGTGCAGCCAGTGCAGTCCTCCGGAGAAACCTGCAGCGTGTACTTCATTTGCGTCATGTCTTTCCATCGCGCAGGCGCGGAAAGGAACGATTCAGGCGCGTTGGCGAGCTTTTCATCGTCATAGACCTTGGCGCGGATGACGGCATGCGGGCAAACCAGCACGCACTTGCCACATTGAATGCACAGTTCCTTGTCCCACTCAGGAATTTCCAGAGAAATATTTCGTTTTTCCCACTGCGCGGTGCCGGACGGAAAAGTGCCATCCACAGGCATCTTGCTTACGGGCAGGAAATCGCCGTCACCCTGGATAATGGGACCGAGAACGTCACGTACAAATGCTGGAGCCTGCTCGGGGACTGGTGGCTGGAGATCGATGGCGCTGAAAGACTCAACAGGAACTTTGACCTCAAACAGGTTCTCCAAGGTCTGATCGACGGCGGCAAAATTTTTATCCACCACAGCCTGGCCGCGCTTGCCGTATGTTTTGCGGATGGCACTCTTGATGGCCATAATCGCCTGAAAACGGGGCAGCACATTGCTAATGGCGAAAAAGCAGGTCTGGATGATGGTATTGATGCGGCCGCCCATGCCTGTTTCACGCGCGACTTTGTAGGCATCAATCACATGGAATTTCAGTTTGCCGGCAATAATCTCTTCCTGGACGGTGCGGGGCAGCTTGTCCCAAACATCGTCAGGGCCAAAGGGACTGTTCAAAAGGAAAGTTGCGCCGGGCTCGGCGTATTGCAAAAGGTTGAGCCGCTCCAAAAATGAAAACTGATGGCAGGCAATAAAGTTCGCGCGCGTGATGAGATAGCTGGAGCGAATGGGTCGCGGCCCGAAGCGCAGATGTGATGTGGTCATCGAACCTGACTTCTTCGAGTCATACACAAAATATCCCTGCGCGAATAGCTCGGTGTCTTCACCAATGATCTTGATGGAATTTTTGTTGGCTCCCACGGTCCCATCCGCTCCCAGCCCATAAAACAATGCGCGAACCGTATCCGGTTCCTCGGTGGAAAATGCAGGGTTGTAATCGATGCTGGTGTGCGTAACATCGTCAACAATTCCGACCGTAAAATGATTTTTGCTTTTCTCTTTTGCCAACTCGTCAAACACGCCTTTTACCATGGCTGGCGTAAATTCCTTGGACGAGAGACCATACCTACCGCCGATCACCCTGGGCATCGGCTGCACCAGGTGCGTTGACTGCAACTCAGCCTCAGTGAGAGCGGTAACCACGTCCATATACAGCGGCTCGCCCACAGCGCCTGGTTCCTTGGTGCGATCCAGCACAGCGATTGCTTCTACTGTGGGAGGCAAAGCATGCAAAAAGTGCTCAATGAAAAATGGCCGATAGAGCCGAACCTTGAGCACTCCAAATTTGGCTCCGCGGCGGTTGAGATGATCAACCGCCTCTTGCGCGACCTCTGCGCCGGAGCCCATAAGTACAAGAACTTGTTCCGCGTCGGGTGCGCCAACATAATCAAAGAGTTTGTATTGGCGGCCGGTGAGTGCGGCAAATTTGTCCATGGCGTTCTGCACGATCGTTGGTGCGGCAAGATAGAAGGAATTGGCCGCTTCGCGCGATTGAAAGTAAACGTCAGGGTTCTGCGCCGTGCCGCGAATGAAAGGATGATCGGGCGAGAGTGCCGCCTCGCGATGGCGGCGCACCAGATCATCGCTGATCATCGCTTGAATATCTTCGACCGAAAGCTGTTCGACTTTGGCGACCTCATGCGAAGTGCGGAAACCATCAAAGAAATGCACAAAAGGAATACGCGACTCAAGCGACGCAGCCTGCGCGATCAAGGCAAAGTCCATGGCTTCCTGAACGGAATTGGAAGCCAGCATTGCCCATCCGGTCTGGCGGACAGCCATCACATCCTGGTGATCGCCAAAAATGGAGAGCGCGTGTGTGGCCAGCGAACGCGCCGCAACGTGAATCACCGCCGGGGTAAGCTCTCCGGCAATCTTGTACATGTTGGGAATCATCAGAAGCAGTCCCTGCGCTGAGGTAAACGTGGTTGCCAGCGAGCCACCCTGCAAAGCGCCGTGCAAAGCTCCGGCAGCTCCGGCTTCACTCTGCATCTCAACCACGCGCGGTACTGAGCCCCAGATGTTCTGCCTGCCCTCTGACGACCATTGGTCCGCCAGTTCTCCCATGGTGGAAGATGGCGTTATGGGATAAATAGCAATTACTTCATTGGTCTGGTGGGCCACGTAGGCTGCGGCTTCATTGCCGTCGATCGTTACTCTGGGTCGGTTCATAAGAAGTGGTATGGGGCCGCCGATGGGTGCATACGGACGACCCCATTCCTCTCAGTTGCGTCAAAGGACGCTTGGTTACCTTCCATCCTCACGCAATGTCGGCAGATTGACTGTGACGAAGATCACGCAAGCGGGAACCCGCTGAAATAGAGGGGTTTCGGTTCAGCGATGAGTCAGAGAGGAGCGGCATCGCCCCGGAAAACTTTAGCTCTTCACCGGCTCGGCCGGCGCTTCTTCCGTCCGGATGGTAGGGCCGGCGGAAACCTGCAGGCGAAGGCTCGGATCGCGTTCGAGCGCGTCAAGGATTTCACGGGTCACTCGATTATCGATTTCACCGGCATGCTCCAGGTCAACCGGATAGCGAATCACCACTTCAAGCGAGGTTTGCGTAAGGTGTAGCCGGCTTTCAGGAGAAAAAGCCGCGATGGTGGAATTCAAGGAGCGTTCAACGTTCCGCCGCTGCACTTCCATCCTGTCTCGATATTCGGAAAAGACTTTGTTGACGGCTTCTATCATGCGCTGTTCCACCTGGCGATAATGGCCCTTTGGATCGAGCGTGAGCGTGATTTCATGCCAAAGAAAGTTCGTCCCCGGAATCTGCTTGAACATGCCCGAGTTAGCCTGAAAGACCACAGAATTAGAAAACGCCACGACGCGTCCTGTGGGAAGCGGCGCCGGACCGCCAGTGACTTCCATTAACTGGAGCCGCACAAGGCCGATATCAACAACATCACCCGTAACGCCGGCAATGTTGACGCGATCACCGACGCGGACACCATATTTGCCGATAAGGAAGAAATAGCCGGCAACCGAAAGAATGACATTCTGCAGCGCCACGGCAATGCCCGCTGTCATAAGGCCGGCGAATGTAGTAATAGCGCCAAGCTCGCTGGCAAACGCTGTGGCAATGATAATGGCCGTGAGGCACCACAGGACGATCCGGCGAATCAGCAGGAACTGGTAACGGCGGCGCGCGTCTGGAATGTAGCGGAAGGTTGCGCGCTTCCAGACCTCTGAAACACCCAGCACCACGCCCAAAACCAGAGCCAGCACAGCCAGCCGCAACAGCAATCCTTTGAGTTCAGCCTTGTACTGGCTATCAACGGCGCTACGCCAATTGGTAGTCGTGCGCTTGTAAATATCCAGCAGGATTGATTGTTTGCCCAGAGGCAACAAACTGGCTGATACCTGCTTGAACTGCGCGGTGAGTAAATCAAGATCTTTTCTCTGCTGTGCCAGCACCTTCGGGTCCTGCGAATCCGGCTGGCCTGCCACATCGTCACCCTTTTGCGTCAGCTCCCTGATTTTTGCCACCAGCGGCGCGCGCAGACTTTTAGAACTTTGGGAAAGCGCGTCGGTCTGGCGCAGATTGTCGTCCAGCGCACGCAGCTTGCGCCGCAGGGAAAACAAATCCGTAGCCAGGGCCAGAATGCCCGTGGGCGCTTCCTTGCGTTCACGCGAAGCGACCACCGCCGGAGAATTGGAATTGTTTGCGGTTGAAGAGCCGGTCTGCTCTTTGTTCTCAGCGGATGCCACTGGGACCGTTCGCGCCAGCTCTTCCACTTGCGAAAGCAGACTGCCCGAGCCCAGGCCGCTTGAGGCCGTTCCGGTGGCAAACTGAAGCATGGAACGCAGAGTATCGCGGCGGGTCTGGAACAACTCGAGTTCGCCTTCAGTCTCTGAGATCACGGCAAGCAAGGTAGTGCGTTTTTTGCCGGTGGCAGTCTCCAGTTGCTGGTGAAAATTATCCAGTTCCTGTTGCAGGCCTTTTACCTGCTGGTTAGCCTTGTTGGCCGAATCAATCAGCCTCTGATACTGGGAAGGCGCCTGCGCCGTGTTGGCTCCGTGCTCTGTCTGGCTGGCCATCGCCTGGGCACGCGCACGGGCACAATCGAAGGCAAGCTTCACAACCTGATCGGCCACCTGACGGCTGTCATTGAGAAAAAGCGCGTCACTGGGTTCGCTCACCAACTGCTGCTCGGCTGTGAGCTGCCGGGACCACACGATGGTCTGATTGAGAAAAGAAATAATGTCTTCCGCACTGCCGGCCTGAACAGCATTTGAGTCCTTTTGGGACGCGTCATTGCTGAATTGCGCGTGGCTGAAGATTCCGCCGAGAATAGCGATGGCCCAGAAAATCAAAACCAATTTTCTGATTGTGCGAGCCTTAGCTCGCGTCATCATGAACATATTGGAATTGTATTCGAGGGCTGCGGCAGTTGCATGACAGCTCAGGCCGCATTGCCTGCTCTGGCAAACCGGCATCAATAGGAAACAAGCAATAAAAAAGGGTGTTCCGATGAACACCCGTCATAACTATTTTCCCTTGTGAAATTCACGGAGACTTGGCTCCGCTAATCTGCTACTTTTTCTTCTTTTTCTTGGCTGCTTTTTTCTTGGTTGCCATGAGTTGAATGCCTCCTTAAGAAGATTTAGTTGCTTTGGAGCCCGATCTCACTCTTTTGAAGCCCAACGAATTGTACCGTTGAATGCTTACACACAAGATATTGAGGTACTGATGTTGCAATGTCAACAAAAAAATGCATGTTGGATGAGGAGAGTTGCTTTTTTATCGGCCGTCCGAGTGCCGTCTGCTGTGGAAAACTCCGCTTCAAGTTTTCAAAACGCGGATGTAGTTGCTCCGAAGAAAATTTATTTGTGCGGCGGTTCTGACATCTGAGGGAACGCCGTGTTTTTATCAAAACAGAAATTCACGAATTGCGGCGTATAGCGACGGCTGACGGCAGACGGGGTGTCCGCCTTTTTGATCTCCTCAAACTTGAAATCGATCTTTCCGTCCTGATGGACCGTGCCCAGCAGGTAACCATAGACCTTGGTGCGCGCTTCTTGTGCGCGCGGCGCGTCCGGGGGCAATGCATAACGAACTGCGCCGGCGGTACCAACGATCCAGCCCGGCAGTTGGCCGCCGTGGTGCTCCCAATATTCAGAGTTGAAGATGCCGCTCATAAAGAAATGCGAGTGGCTGGCCAGAAGATAAACATTCTTGCCGGTCTTTTTCTTGAAATCCAAAAGATCGGTATAAACGCGGCGGCCGCTTTCAACACCCACCAGCCAATCACTCATGCTGTGGCCAATGGCAACGCTATCCGGCAACGCGGCATGCATGCCCGCGACCACGGCGCGGACTTCAGGATTCGCAGACGCGCGCTCCAGAACGCCTTCCAGCCACGTCACCTGCCTCGGAGAAAACTGATCGAGGGTCGCGTTATCCAGATAAATAAAATCGACGCCGCCCTGTATCCAGTGAAAGTACGTGGTGGGAGTGGTGGCACGCGGATTATCCGCAAGCCGCTGGTTTTTGAGCGGGGCAGAATCAAGCCACTGAGCGAATTTTTCCGCAAACTGTTCACGGGTTTTGGGCGGTGTGGTTTCATGGTTGCCGATGCCCACAAACACCGGCATGGAACCAAAGGCGCCAATCTGGTGCTGGATGAAGTCATCCCAGGCATCATTCAGGTAAGCGTCTTTCTGAAGCGGCTTGCCGCGATGCTCCGGGCTGGCCTGGTAATCCTCATCAATGCCATAGATGGCGCGCAGGTCGCCCAGATGCCAGTAAAAAGCGGCCTTATGCTTTGCCGCACTAGCGGCAAGAGAGGGCACCACTACGTCGCCGCAATTGCGTGAATCGCCGGAAACCGCGAAATTCCAATCCGATGTGTCCTGCTGGTGGCCCTTAGTCTGTGCCACTCCCGCAGATGCAAGCAGCGCCATAAGCACTACCAACCTGATCATTTTCATTCATTGACCTCAGGGCCGCGCCAGAATCAACTCGCGATCGCAAGATCAAATTTAATTGCAGTCTTTGCGGATGCGCAACTAGCGATTCGTAGACCGATGGAGGGTCCTTGAGCTTTCATCAAAGAAAACTCCCGGACCCTTACTCAGAAATACGTGGTGCGACTAGAGCCACTGCAGGTCAGGACGAAAACGTTTGTGGCAGCTTTGGCAGGTGCTATCAAGGTGCATGAAGAAGTTAATCACTTCAGGAGAATCGTGTTTTTTCGCCGCGCGGCCCAGTTCTTCCGCCACACGAGAGAGTTGCAGGCGTCTTTCTTCAAAGAACTTCACGTCGTCACTGCTCCAACCCTGGTCTTTATAGATGGCTTCGTAAGCAGTAAGGTCGTTGGACATGCCGATGATATGCGCGGAAGACGCAGCGATGTTATCCATCTTTTGCGCATCGAGCGGACGATCATGCCACACCGTAAAGCTCAGGAAGGTATATTCCTGATGGATGCGCGCCTGCATAAACTTCCGCAGGTCTTCGCGGTCCTGCACTGCCGGATGCGTTCCAGCAGGCACTGAAGCGGTTACATGGCCCGTACGCAGCCTGTAACCGGCAAGCGCAAGAATGCACGTGAATAACGTTACCAGGATCCCCACTCTGATTCTGCTCATTGCCGGCCCGGTTCTCCCTTGGAATGCACATCAGCTTCCGGATACATGGCAGGAGCTTTCAGTTGTGGCATGGTCCCGTTGAGCGATTTCATGAATGCAACCAGGTCAGCTTTTTCCTGGGCGGTTAGATTCAGCTTATAGATCAGCTTTGATTTGTTGGGCGCGTCGCCGCCGCCGCGGTCATAAAGTTCGATGACTTCCTCGAGCGTGGCGCTGGAACCATCATGCATATAAGGCGCAGTAAGCGCGATGTTGCGCAGTGTCGGCGTCTTGAATGCATTGCGATCTTCCGGGTTCTTGGTGACTGCGAAGCGTCCCACATCGTCAGGACTGCCGTGTGCGGGCGCTATTCCAAGATTGTGATATTTGTTATCGGTAAAGTTGGGGCCATTATGACATTCTGAACATGCCGCCTTGCCGATAAAGAGAATCAGCCCACGCTTCTCGGCATCGGAAAGGGCATTCTTGTCGCCCATTGCGTACCGATCAAAGCGCGAGTCTGGCGTAACCAGCGTGCGCTCAAAAGCAGCGACCGCCCTGGTAACGCTGTCGAGCGATGGCGAACCGCCGAAAATGGTCTGGAAATCGTGCCGGTAGCCAGGAATCGACGTGAGACGATCGACCAGATGCTTCTCATCCAGCATATTCATTTCAGCAGGAGCAAGAAGCGGACCTTTGCACTGTTCGTCGAGAGTAGCGGCGCGGCCATCCCAGAACTGAGCAGAGTTGTAGGCCGCGTTCAGGACAGTGGGCGAATTTCTTGGGAGTAACGCGCCCTTAAAGCCCTTGGCGCGAGGCAGACCATCCGCAAATGCCTTTTCCGGACTGTGGCAGGTAGAGCAACTGCTGGCCCGATCCAGAGAAAGGCGGGTATCAAAGAAAAGCTTCTTCCCCAGTTCAATCTTGGCGACCGATTGCGGGTTATCTGCCGGAATTGGAACGGCCGGCAATGCAGCCAGACCACCGGGCAGCGTTTTCAGCGTGTCCAGCATTTGGGGCGTGATTGCGGGAGGCGGCGGCCTGTGCTCTTCAGCAGAGAACCCTCTGAGACTTAAGAACAAGAGCGCACTGAGAGCAACTCCAACAGTCATCCGGTAAACAATTTCATGTCTTGCCATAATCTTTACGTGCTCCTTGCTTACTGCCTGGCCAACGCGGCGGACTGAGCGCCGGCTTCCAGATTGATGTCCGCGGTGACGGAGCCGGTGGCGGGGACGATGATCGTTTTTTCCATCATGTGCGAACGCTGATGCCATGCCTTCAACACGTATTTTCCAGGCGGCACATCAGCCAGGGTGAAGGAATGGCCGGGCATACCATTGGCAAAATATTTTGTCGGGACCACGAAGACCCTTGCATGCATCTGGTGATGAATGGAACAAAACACGTCCACGATCCCGGTCTGGTCAAAAACCACGGTGCGGGATTCGCCTTTGGCATACAAGCCGAGATTGAACTGGTTTTGCCCAGTGAACGAATAAACGTTGTGAACAACGTCGTCATCGTTTGGCATTTCTACTTTCTGGCCTCTCACCGCAATGGCGAAGTCAGGCGAGAATTGAAGGCTTCTTTGAGAAATCTTGATTGTGGTTTCAGGAGGTTTTGAATCATGCGTCCCTTCCAGCCAGATCACCACGTTTTCTTTTTCTCCGGCTGCCTGGTTGGCAGCTGGCGTGGAGACATTGGCAAGCCGGATCTTTCCAGAAACGCTTCCCGCATGAGCAGTCACGGTTAAAAACATTGCTACTGCAAATGACACTATGATCGAAGCTCTGATCACAACAAACCCCCAAACTTATTTTCTAGTTGATGTGCGAAGCTGCCGATACAGACTAGCAACCCGATCCGCCGCACGATTCGCTGCAGATGTTCTCCGGAAGAAGAAGCGAGATCGAACGAGATTGAAGATACTTTTAATGAAGCCGGCAGCCAATCTTACGAAGGTAACTGGAATGAGAGCAGGAACCTGAAGTTTATGCGCCTTGTGAGCGAAGAAACTCAGCTCTCAAGGCAGAATTCCCGTTTTGGGATTTCAATCGTAAAGTATTTTGCGTGGTCTGCGGATTAGAGGACGGTTGTTCGAGCCTGCGAACGAGAGGAGCAATACCTATGGATTGATGGCAGAGCCAGCGAGAATTGCAGGATTGCGGCGAGAACGCGAGGCCGTTTGCCGGGTAAAGCGATATTCCAGGTCGCGCGATTCCATCACATACTTGCCTTTAAAGCGCACGTTGGCCACAGCGTGGGTGAAGGTGCGCAGCCACATGCCATCGACCTCAGCAAAGCTCATGAAGATGTGAAGATCATGCAGCCACCACGAAGGATTCTTAGCTGGAGTCCCTTCCACGCGGCGAATATTGTACGTTTCCGCGTCCACCCAGAGCTTGCCGCGGAGCAGGTCTTTTTCCTCGCGCCGGGGATTCATGCTCAAGACGAAACAGCGCTGACCATCGAGAGTTTCCTCTCCGAGCAGCTGGAAATCGTAATTCTCCAGCGAAAGTTCCTTACGTTGTGCATCCCTGGGCGATTCAGTCTCTTTGCTGAGAACGTCTCGCAGGACTTTTTCTCCCATGCCGCCGCTGCTGCTCTCAATGTTGTATTGCTTGCTGTCAGGTGGCAGAACGGTAATGTTGGCGACGACTTGCGCCTTTTCCTGGTCCTGCTTGTCTAGCAAGAGAT
>Ga0070734_10003285_pt1 | contig 17267 bp, 14 predicted proteins | sample Coa_R1_8_FD_66444 | JGI IMG/M metagenome (GOLD analysis project Ga0070734, IMG submission 66444) | Surface soil microbial communities from Centralia Pennsylvania, which are recovering from an underground coalmine fire - Coalmine... | ecosystem: Environmental > Terrestrial > Soil > Unclassified ... | reverse complement strand
GCATCGGCGGCGGCGCGTTCCTGATGCTTTACGACAGCAAGCAAAACCGGGTCACGAGCTTCGACGGCCGTGAGACTGCGCCGCAATCGGCGACGCCGACGATGTTCCTCGACGCGAGCGGAAAGCCGCGGCCGCATTTCGATGCGGTGCCCGGAGGACTTTCGGTCGGCGTGCCCGGCGTGATCGCCATGCTCTGGCTTGCGCACGAACACTATGGGCGCCTGCCCTGGGCAACCTTGTTCGAACCGGCGATCAAACTCGCCGAGACCGGTTTTCCGGTCGGGCGCAAGCTCGCGGCAACGCTGAAGGCATTTCCGCAGATGGCGCAGATGCCCGATGTGAAGCGCTATTTCTACAAGCCCGACGGGACGCCGCTGGCCCAAGGCGACATTCTCAAGAACCCCGGGCTTGCCGAAACCTTTCGCGCCATCGCGGCGAACGGACCGAAGGCGTTTTATTCCGGCGACATCGCGCAGGCGATCGTCGATGCCGTGCAGCACGCGCCGGTCAATCCGGGCGGCATGACGCTCGCCGATCTCGCGGGATATGCCCCGCGTGAGCTCGCGCCGGTCTGCGGCGTCTATCGCAGCTACCGGATCTGCTCGATGGGTCCGCCAAGCTCCGGCGGCGTCAATGTGATCCAGATTCTCGCCATGTTGCAGCGGTTTCCTTCGAAAGACGTGGCGCCGGGAACGCTGCTTGGCACGCATCTCTTCACGCAGGCGAGCCGCCTCGCTTTTGCCGATCGCGCGAAATATCTGGGCGACACGAGTTTTGTCGACGTGCCCGTGGCCGGACTAATCGACCCTTCTTATCTCGCGCAGCGCTCGCTCTTGATCGATCCGAAGAAGGACATGGGTACGGCGGAAGCAGGTACGCCGCCCGAGAAGCACGCCGAATTTGCGCCGCAGCGGACGCCACAGCTTCCCGGCACAAGCCATCTGAGCGTCGTCGATGATCGCGGCAATGTGGTCTCGATGACGACGACGGTTGAATTCGTATTCGGCTCCGAGGTGATGGCGAAAGGATTCTTCCTCAACAACGAGCTCACCGATTTCTCGTTCGAGCCGGAACGAAACGGCGTTCCCGTTGCCAACGCGCCCGCGCCCGGCAAACGTCCGCTGAGCGCGATGTCACCGACGATCGTTTTCGACAAGAGCGGCCACTTCGCCATCGCGCTCGGTTCGCCCGGCGGACCTGTGATCATCGACTACACGGCCCAGGCGCTGCTTGCGATGCTCGACGGACATCTGACGCCGCAGGAAGCGGCAGCCCAGCCCAAGGTCGCCAATCTCAACAGTCCAACCATCATCGAAAAGGGAACGTCGCTCGAGCAGTTCGTGCCGCAGCTCACGGCGATGGGTCACACCGTCCGCGAAGTCGAGCTTGAAAGCGGGCTGCATATCATTGCGCGGATGAAGCACGGCTATCTCGGCGGCGCCGATCCGCGGCGGGACGGCGTGGCGTTGGGAGACTAGAGCGCGACCTGTTTGAAAAACTATCAATAAATATCAGACGCGGAAAATATCAATCCAGGTGCGCACGCGAGCGCGTGAAAAGCGTTATGGAATGAGGCTCAGATGAATTTCGGCGCGGTTTGATTTCGTGCCGCGGAAATCAGAAATATTCAAAACCTTATTGCGACGAACGCGTGATCGAAAATCCCCCTCCGTCCGCCGGGCGCGCGCGCGCTTCGGAACGGACGGCATGAGTACGGGACTTTCCGCGCGCACACGGGCGGACACCTCCCCCGTAAACGGGGGAGGAAGAATCTGTTTTCAGACTTCCTCCCCCGCGTGCGGGGCCCGCCTTCGCCAAGGCTTCGGCGGGTCTGGTTGCGAGTCCTCCGAAGCTGCGAAACAGCGTAGGAGGAGGGGTGCCCGCCGCGAGCGAAGCGAGCCAGCGGGCGGAGGGGGGACGGCCGCGGGACCCCATGCTCTGTCCGAGCTGCGAACGGATATCCGATTGCCCAGCGGATTATTTCATGAACCAGTTCAATAAATGCCATCCCTGCTTCTCCTTCGAGGGCCGGAAACGAAAACGCCCCGCGCGGCCAAGGCCGGCGAGGCGCCATTCTGAGGAATAGATTTATTCTTATCGCGTCTTTAGAAACGCGTCAAGAATAATTTGCATAGCCATGGGAGGTGCCGAGGCAGGCATCCCTTTGGGATTGCTCGTCATTTCCGCAGCACCAAAAACAGCCGTTTGAAGGCAAAGAGCGTCTTTCCGTCCGGCCGCTGCGGATAGGCCTCGCGCAACCTTGCGCGATAGGCCGAAAGGAACGCCTCGCGCTCGCCGCCATCGAGCGCCTGCGCATAGGGCCGGAGGCCCGTCGCACCGACCCACCGGTAGACGGGGTCTTCACCGTCGAGCACGTGCAGATATTCCGTTTCCCAGATATCGAGCGTGCGCGCGAAGGGCGAAAGGATGCCGTAGTAAGCGTCTGCCGACAGCACGCTGACGCCACGGACATTGCGGAGCTTCGCGGACCATGGTCCTGACGCGCCGACTTCGCGCATCAGTTCGTGAGACGGTGCGTCCTGATTGTGCGGAACCTGGAAAGCAAAACTCCCTCCGGGAGCGACACCCGCCATCAGCCGCGGCAAGAGCACGGGATGATCGGGAAGCCATTGCAGCGTCGCGTTGGAATAAACGACGTCGTACGCAACGGCCGGCTGCCAGTCTTCTATATCAGCGACGGAAAAACGCGCGCGAAGACCCGCTCGGCGGGCCTTCTCGATCATCTCCGGCGAACTGTCGAGGCCCTCGATCACCGCTTCCGGCCAGCGTGCCGCGAGGACCGCGGTCGAGTTTGCGGGGCCGCAGCCGAGATCGATGACGCGCCCGGGTGTTTCGTTCTCAATGCGCTGCACGAGTTCGAACGCGGGCCGCGTCCGTTCGTCGGCAAAGCGAAGATAGTGCTCCGGGTCCCAGCTCATGGCAGCGAATCGGGAATCACGATGCGAAAATGCGAGCCGGCCGGTCCGGTGGCAACGAGCGTGATGTCCCCTCCGTGGAGACGGGCGAGATCGCGCGCGATCGCGAGCCCGAGTCCCGATCCGCCGCTTCTCGTCGAGGCGGCGAAGGGCTCGAACAGCTTTTCCCGCACGGTGACCGGAATTCCGGGCCCGGTGTCCCGGACATCGACGGTAACCGCGCCGTCGGAACGGGTTGCGGCGACGAAGATATCGCCTCCCGCTGCTGCAAGGGCTTCGGCGGCATTGCGCAAGAGGTTCAGGACCATGCGAAAGAACTGTTCCGGATCAGCATCGATCCTGAGTGCTGGATCGATGCCATTGTTGAAGCGCAGGGGATGAACCCCGCTCGCGGCCGCGACCACCGATTCGCCCGCTTCCTCGATGATCGGCTTGAGCGCCACCTGCTGGCGCGCGGGCGTCCGCTCTTCGGCGCGCCCATAGCGCAAGGTGGACGTGGCGAGAGAAACGGCTCGGTCGAGCGAGGAGACGAGCCGCGGCGTCAGTCGCTTCACCACCGGATCGTCGATCGCGATCAACCGATCCGAGGCCAGCTGCGCGTTGGTCAGAATGTTCCGCAGATCATGCTGGATCCGCGCGATCGCAGAGCCCAGCGCCGCGAGCCTGGCCTTCTGCTGGAGCAATCCGTGGATGTCGCGCTGCATCCCTTCGAGTTCTCGTTCGGCCACGCCGATCTCGTCGCGCCGCCGGCCGGCGTGAATGATGCGCTGGGCATCCTCGGGATTCTGGCGAAAGCGGACAAATGCCCGCGTGAGGTTCGACATGGGCCTCACGATCGCAACATAGAGGCTCATGAAAACAAGAACCGAGGTCGTGACCGACAGAAAGAGCGAAATCAGAAGCTCACGCTCGGAGTAATGCGCCAGGGCAATGAAGATGCCTTCTTCGTGCAGGACGATACCGATCGATTCTGCGGCCTTGACGCGCGTAGGTGCGATCACCTGCAGGATGCGGTGACCGCCTGAAAAGAGACAGTCGAGCGCGTTGAACATGTTCGAAAACGACATCGCGCGCCTGAGATCCACCGTGCGGTCGACATGACTCGGGGTCTCATCGACGATGAAGAATTGCTTCTGATCCGCGCGCTTCAAAAGAACAGCATCGGCGCCCGCGCGCATGAGCAACTCGTTCCTGAGGCCCGCAGAGAGCTTGTCGCCGCCCGGCTCGGTGAAAGGCAGGATCGCGAGCTCGGCCGACTGGATGTGCTCGTCCAGAAGCTGGCGGTGAAAGCGCCCGATCGAGGGAACGAAGAGAAGGATTTCCGTCAAAAGGACGTAGACGAGCGTCAACAGCAGCAAACGTCCCGACAGGCTCTGGGTAAACAGCCGGGAGAATTCGCGGATCGGATCACGCCCACCCTGCATCGGGCGTGCATTGAGCCTTATCAGTCGATGAAAATCAAAGCGCTAGCGCAGGTTCGCCAGCACTTGCGCTCCAGCGGGAGCGCGGCGCTTGAACAATGGCGATCCATAGTAACTCGCCGTCAGCCGCTTCATGTGCTCGCCCAGAGACGGGTATGGCAGGATCAGCCCGGCGAGGTGCGAAAGCGGAACGCCCTCGCCGACCGCGATGACCCAGGGCACGATCAGCTCGCTCGCGTTCCGCGCCACCATAGTAACCCCGAGAACACGGCCCTTCTTGCCCACAAGTATATCTACCCGGCTTTCGCCGATGCGATCGGCTCGGCCGCGGTCGGTCTCCTCGAGAGAGGAGGTCACGATTTCAAATGTCAGTTTTTCCGCTTTCGCTTCAGCGGCGCTCATGCCGAGCGTGGCGATTTCGGGGTCGCTATGGAGGACGCTTGCCAGGGCATCATGGGGGCCATGCGCGGCCTGCGCAGCGAACAGACTACGCACGAGAAAGGCCGCGTGCCAATGCGCGCCGCGAACGCGTTGAGGCGCCGCCACCGAATCACCGATCGCATAGATCCGCCGGTTGGAGGTTCTCAGATCCTTGTCGACGACGATGCCGCGCTCGCTGCACGTGACATTTGCTTTGGCGAGATCGAGGGTCTCCACGTCGGCCGCACGGCCGGTCGCCACCAGCAAATGGCTGCCTTCGATGATCTCCGCACCTTGCACGCGGCCGATTTCGACCCGAACGCCGACCGAGCTTCTGTCGATGCGCGAAATCTTCGCGCCTTCGCGCAGCCTGATACCGTCGCGCAGCAGCTGGTCGAGGACGATCTGCGCGAGCGGACGCTCGTAGTCCGCGAGCAGCCGCGCGTTATCGATCACCGTGACGTCCGCTCCGAGGCGGCGATGGGCCTGTGCGAGCTCGATGCCCGTCGAACCGCCACCAAGCACAATCAGATGCTGTGGAATGACGTCCTTTTCAAAGATCGTGTCCGTGGTGAAAAACGGCACCGATTCCAGATCCGCAAAATCGGGAATCTTCGCCCGCGTGCCGGCGGCGAGCACAAACGTCTTTGCGCGGATGCGCGAATCCCCGGATCTGAGCGTCTTGCGATCCAGGAAGGCGGCCTGGTCGCGGATCAGTTTCACACCTTCGAAGGGAACCCGCGCGTTTTGCGCCTTCACTTCGACGATGATTTCCCGGATATGCGCGTGGAGCTTCTTTGCGTCAATTTCGGGCGTCGCCGGCGCAATGCCGAATTCAGCGCCCGAGCGGCCAGCCTCTGCCGCCCTGGCCGCAGCAATCAGAGCCTTCGAGGCAATGCGAAGGTGATCGCCCCGCTCGCCCCGATCGATGAGAACGACGTTGCGCCCCAACTGGGCCGCTGCGGCCGCGATACTGGTGCCGCCCGACCCGGCGCCGACGACGCAGATGTCCACCGCGAGGTCCGCCATTGGTCAATCGGTCTTTCGTTCGAAAATGCCGCCGCCCCCGCAACGCATGGGCGAAACAGAAATACGACGACCAAAAAAACAAGCAAGCGGGAACGCTCAAGGACCGTAGTCTCTCGTATGCAATCCCTTAATGGATGGGAGGTATTCGCGCCTATCCTCTCAAATCCGCGTCGCAAATCGGCGAACGCCTGCCTAGTTGACGCCCCGGGAGCCCTTGCCTAGAAAGCCTGCCTTTCCCGGAGCTGTCCCATGAAGCGCACCTACCAGCCGAGCAAAATCGTGCGCAAACGCCGGCATGGTTTCCGCGCGCGCATGGCGACCAAGGGCGGCCGCAAGGTGCTGTCGCGCCGGAGGGCATCGGGACGCAAGAAGCTCTCGGCCTGAGCACGATCTGTCGAGGACTGAAGCTCGAGAGGATCGTCAAGCGCGCCGATTTCCTGCGCGCCGCGCGCACGGTGCGTCGAAGCGAAGCATCCTTGACGCTCGAACTGGCTCACACACCCGCCCCGCAATGCGCGCCCGGGACCGCGCGTTTCGGCGTGACGGCAAGCCGCAAAATCGGCGGAGCGGTGGAAAGGAACCGCGCGAAGAGGCGTTTACGCGAAGCCGCGCGGGCGGTCCTTCCCCTTTCGGGAGTGGCGGGCAATGACTATGTTCTCGTCGCGCGGCGGGAGACGCTGGTGATTTCCTACGATGCTCTCCTCGCCGATCTCGCCAAAGCGCTCGACGCAGCGCATGCGAGACAGCGCCAGCTTCGATCGGGAGATGCGTTTTGACGGCCAGGGAGCGAGCGCGCAGCACTGCGGTGGCGACGCTCGTCGCACCGATCCGGTTTTACCGGCGATACCTTTCACCGCTTCTGCCGCCGTCCTGCCGCTTCACTCCAACCTGTTCGCAATACGCCATCGAGGCGATCCAGGTGCACGGCCCGTTCAAGGGATTGGGCCTCGCCATGTTGCGGCTGACGCGGTGCCACCCGATTCACTGGCTGGGTGGCTCCGAAGGTTACGATCCCGTCCCCATGCCCGCGGATACGCCGAGGATCAGGGCCACAGCCGGCGGAGAGTCCACCTAAGTCATGGAAGAGAACAACAACCGCAACCTCGTCATGGTGCTGGTGCTCTCCGTCATGGTGATGCTCGCCTGGCAATACTTCATCATTGGCCCGCAGATGAAGGCCGAACAGGCGCGGCAAGCCGAGCAGGCGCGCGAAGCAAAGCTCGGAAAGCACGCTGCGCCCGGCGTACCCGAAATTGCAGCCGCGCAAGATCACCTCACGCGAACACGAGCGCTCACGCAAAGCGGTCCCCGCATTCTCATAGACACGCCCACCGTTGACGGTTCGCTCTTGCTAAAGGGCGCGCGCTTCGACGATCTGCGCCTCAAGAAATATCACACGACCGTCGACCCAAAGAGCCCCGAAGTGGTGCTGCTTGCGCCGAAGCGGACCGATTTTCCCTACTACTCGGAATTCGGCTGGGTAACGGACTCATCCATGCCGACGCCGGATGATTCCACGCCGTGGAAAGTCGCGAGCGGAACAACGCTGGCACCCGGAAACCCGGTTACGCTCGAATGGGACAACGGGCACGGCCTTCTCTTCACGCGAAGGATCTCGGTCGACGACAAATACATGTTCACCATCGCGGACACCGTGAATAGCACCGCGAATGCACCGGTCACACTTTATCCTTACGCCAGCGTGGTGCGCGAAGGCGTGCCAAAGACGCAGCATTACTGGGTGCTGCATGAAGGGTTCGTCGGGGTCGGCAACGGCGCGTCCAACGATGCCAACTATGATGATTTCAAGGACAATTCGAAGCCGCCAAAGACCTGGTCATCGACCGGCGGATGGGCGGCAATCACCGACAAGTACTGGATGGCGGCGATCATCCCGCCGCAGCACGCGCCCTTCGCCGCCGAGTACAAATCATCTCCGCTCGACGGCGGAATCCGCGCCTACCAGACCGATTACAAGCTCGCAGGAGAGCAATTAAGGCCCGGCGGCACGGCGAGCGTGACCCAGCAACTCTTCGCCGGCGCGAAGCTGGTCGACGTGCTGCAATATTATGAGAAGCGCGACGGCATATCGCTCTTCGACTATGCCATCGACTGGGGCTGGTTCTGGTTCATCACCCGCCCGCTCTTCTGGGTACTCGACCGGTTCTTCCACTACCTCGGAAATTTCGGCCTCGCGATTCTCGCGCTCACTGTCGTGGTCAAGGCCGTGACCTTCCCGATCGCCAATGCGTCCGCAAAGACGATGGCGAAGATGAAAAAAGTCCAGCCGCAGATGGAACTCATCAAGGAGCGGAACAAGGACGACGCTGCCAAGCAGCAGCAGGAAATCATGGAGCTGTACCGGCGCGAGAAGGTGAACCCGCTGACCGGCTGCCTGCCGCAGCTCCTGGTGATCCCGGTCTTCTTCTCGCTCTACAAGGTGTTCTTCGTCACGATCGAGATGTATCACGCGCCCTTCTTCGGCTGGATCAGGGATCTATCGGCGCCCGATCCGACCTCGATCCTCAACCTTTTCGGGCTGCTGCCTTACCACGTGGTCCTGCCCGGTTTCCTGAGCTTCCTGTCCATCGGCGCCTGGCCCATCGTCATGGGTGCCACCCAATGGGTGCAGACGAAGCTCAATCCGCCCGCGCCCGATCCCGTTCAGCAGCGCATGTTCAGCCTGATGCCGATCATCTTCACCTTCATGTTCTCGACCTTCGCCTCGGGCCTCGTGATCTACTATGCGTGGAACAATCTCCTGACCATCATCCAGCAAATGGTCATCATGCGCCGGCAGAACGTTCCCATTCACCTAATCGACAATTTCTCGTTGCCGAAACCGGCGCAGCGCGCCGCCGACAGCGTAAGGCGGCTGATTGCGAGAGAACGCCCTCAGGCGGGCGAGTGAGCGCAAGCGGCGCAAGCGAACGCGCGTCGAAGCTGTTCGCCGCGCCCTGCGTTTTCGTTGCGGGCGCATCCGATCCGGACGTTCTTCCGCCTGGCTCGCTCCCGGAACTCGCGTTCGTCGGCCGTTCGAATTGCGGCAAGTCGAGTCTCCTCAATGCGCTCGTGAATCGCCGCGGCCTCGCGCGGGTTTCGAACACGCCCGGCCGCACCCGCGAGATCAATTTCTTCCGGCTCGGTACGTCCCTAATGCTCGCCGATCTTCCAGGCTACGGTTATGCACGCGCCTCCAAGGCGCTTGCCGCAAGCTGGCACCACCTTGTTTTCAGCTATCTCGGCCGACGTTCCAGTCTCAGACGTGTGTTTGTCCTGATCGATGCAAGGCGCGGCGTTCTTCCGATCGACCGCGAGGTCATGAATCTCCTGGGGGAGGCCGCCGTCTCGTTTGCCCTCGTTCTGACCAAGATCGACAAGCTCGCCCGATCCGAGGTCCCCGAAGCGCTCCGTGCGGCCGAGGCCGAGACCAACGCGCGCAAGGCGGGCTTTCCAAAAGTCGTTGCGACCTCTGCCACCAAGCGTCTCGGCCTCGAGGAGCTGCGCGAACAGATCGCTGAGCTGGGCAGTCCTTAAATCGTGATCGCCACGTAGACCCTACCTCTCCCTTGTGGAGAGGTCGAAAAATCTCGAAGCGCAGCGTAGAGATTTTTCGGGTAAGGGTTTGTCGGAGGGGCCCCGCACCGAAATCGCTGCGCGATTTCGACCTCTCCACAAGGGAGAGGCAGATTCCACGACCAAAGCGAAGCGGGTGTTTTGGCTTTGCGGAGCTTGGGGTTATAAGGCGCCGCTTCCGCTCTCGAAGGTGAGACGTGGCTCTGCAGGATGATGTCGGCCAAGATCGCAATCTGCGCGTTTTGGCACGCTGGCGCTCGACCGCACGCGTGCTCGTGGAAGCACTGCCCTACATCCTCCAATACGATCAGAAAACCATCGTCGTGAAGTATGGCGGCAACGCCATGGCCGGCGGCAATGCCGCCGACGATTTTGCGCAGGACATCGTGCTGATGAAGCAGACCGGCATCGATCCGGTCGTCGTTCATGGCGGCGGCCCGCAGATCGGCGCCATGCTCACGAAGCTCCAGATCCCCTCGCATTTCGTCGACGGCCTGCGCGTCACCGACGAGGCCGCCATCGAAGTCGTCGAAATGGTGCTGACCGGCTCAATCAACAAGCAGATCGTCACCAGCATCAATGCCGCCGGCGGACGCGCGATCGGAGTCTCCGGCAAGGACGGCAACCTGGTCGTGGCGAAAAAGCTCGAGCGGATGAAGCTCGATCCTGCGACTCTTGCGATGAAGCCGGTGGACCTCGGCTTCGTCGGCGAGCCCGACAAGATCAATCCCGACGTGATCCGCGTGATGATGAAATCGGAAATGATCCCGGTGATCGCGCCGATCGGCGTCGGGCCAAAGGGCGAGACCTACAACATCAATGCCGACACCGTAGCCGGCGCGGTCGCGGGCGCAATGCAAGCCGAACGCATGATCCTCCTGACGGACGTGGAAGGCGTTCTCGATCGCGAGCACAAGCTCATCCCGCGGCTGACCGTCTCCGAAGCACGCGCGCTGATCGATGACGGCACGATTTCCGGCGGCATGATTCCCAAGATCCAGACCGCCATCGATGCGGTCGAACGCGGCGTGAAGGCGGCGGTCATTCTCGACGGACGCATTCCGCACGTGCTCCTGCTCGAGCTCTTCACAGAGCACGGTGCAGGCACGCTGGTCACCGCGTGATCTCAAGCTTAAGCCGATGAGCCAAACCAATCTCGCTGCCGCAATCGAGACTGCATGGGAGCGGCGCGACACGCTCGGGCCGGGGAGCGGAAGTCCCGTCCGTGCTGCCGTCGACGAGGTGCTCGGGAAGCTCGATTCCGGATCGCTGCGGGTCGCAGAAAAGATCGGGGGCGAGTGGCACGTACACCAATGGCTGAAGAAGGCCGTGCTCCTGTCCTTCCGTCTCCATGACATGAGATTGATGGAAGGCGCACCGGCCGGCGCCTTCTGGTGGGACAAAGTCGAATCGAAATTTTCGGGCTGGGGCGAAACGGAGTTTCGCGCGGCCGGATTTCGCGCCGTGCCGGGCGCGATCGTGCGCAGATCGGCTTTTATAGCGAAGGGCGCGGTGCTGATGCCGTGTTTCGTGAATGTCGGAGCACGGGTCGGCGAGAACACGATGATCGACACCTGGGCGACCGTCGGTTCCTGCGCGCAGGTCGGCGCCCACTGCCATATTTCCGGCGGAGCGGGAATCGGCGGCGTGCTCGAACCTCTTCAGGCACAGCCCACGATCATCGAGGACAATTGCTTCATCGGAGCGCGCTCCGAAGTGGCCGAGGGCGTCATCGTGGGCGAAGGCTCGGTGCTGGCCATGGGCACCTTTCTTACGGCAACGACCAAGATCGTCGACCGGCACAGCGGGGAGATCTTCCGCGGACGCGTTCCGCCCTATTCCGTGGTGGTCCCGGGCTCCCTCGGCGGCGGGCCGGACAAACCCGGACTCTATTGCGGCGTCATCATCAAGACGGTCGATGAGCGCACGCGTGCCAAGACGTCGATTAACGAACTCCTGAGGGACTGAAGGCAGTCATGGCCATCGACGCGGTCGGGCTCGCACAAGACCTCATTCGCAAGCCGTCCGTCACGCCGAAGGACGAAGGCGCGCTCGGCGTGCTTCAGACCGCGCTTACATCCCTCGGCTTTTCCTGCGAGCGCCCGGCATTCGGCGAAGGTGCGGATCGCGTGGAAAATCTCTGGGCCCGCATCGGCAACGAAGCACCGAATTTCTGTTTTGCCGGCCATTCCGATGTGGTTCCGCCGGGAGACCCATCGCTCTGGAAGCACGATCCGTTCGCAGCCGAAATCGTGGACGGCGTGCTCTACGGGCGCGGTGCCGCGGACATGAAATCGGCCATCGCTGCCTTCGTCGCCGCGACCGAACGGTTCCTGAAAGACCACAAGCTCAAAGGCTCCATCAGTCTCCTCATCACCGGCGACGAGGAAGGCGATGCAATCAATGGCACGGCAAAGGTGCTCGACTGGCTCAAGAGCCGTGGAGAAACCATCGATCATTGTCTGGTGGGCGAGCCGACCTCAACGGCAGCGCCAGGCGATACCATCAAGAACGGCCGGCGCGGCTCGTTGACGGTCAAGCTCACGGCCCATGGCACGCAAGGCCATGTCGGTTATCCCCAGCGGGCCGCCAATCCGATCCCGGCATTGGCGGAGCTCGTTTCGAGGCTCAGCGCTCACAGGCTCGATTTGGGAACCTCTCACTTCGAACCTTCGACGTTGTCGTTCACGACCTTCGATGTCGGCAATCGCGCCGGAAATGTCATTCCGGCCGAAGCGCGCGCGCAGCTGAACATCCGCTTCAACGACTCCCATTCGCCCGATTCGCTTCTTTCATGGATCGGGCGCGAGCGCGACGCGGTCGCCGGCAGGTCCGGAATCCGGATCGAAAGTGAAGCGGTCGTCGGCGCGCACGTCTTCCTGACCGAGCCCGGGCCCTTCACCGACCTCATCAAGAATGCCGCCAACCGTATGACGAATCGCGAACCTCAGCTCTCGACCACCGGCGGCACCTCCGATGCAAGGTTTATCCGGCACACCTGCCCGGTGGTCGAACTCGGTCTTGCCGGCGCGACCATGCACAAGGCCGACGAGTGCGTTCCGGTCGCAGACATCAAGCGTCTCTCCGACATCTACGCACAAATCCTGGCCGACTATTTCGCCCGATGAGCAATCGCGACTCGCCGATCGGTGTTTTCGATTCGGGCATTGGCGGGCTGACGGTCCTGAGAGCCCTTATGTCCTGCCTGCCGCAGGAGCGCTTCGTTTATCTCGGCGACACGGCGCGTCTGCCTTACGGAACGAAAAGCCCCGACACCGTTCGCCGCTACGCACTCCAGGCGAGCCAGGCGCTCAAGGCGCGCGATGTGAAAGCCATCATCATTGCCTGCAACACGGCATCGGTCGCGCTGCCTCATCTGATCGAGGCCTTGCAGCCGGTTCCGGTGATCGGTGTGATCGAACCCGGCGCCGAGGCTGCGCTCGCCATCGCGCCGGACGGTCCGATCTCCGTTATCGCCACGGAAGGCACCGTAAAAGGCGGCGCGTATGTTCGCGCCATCCAATCGCGCAAGAACATTCCTGTCGTGCAACAAGCCTGTCCGCTGTTCGTGCCGATCTGTGAAGAAGGCATCGTCGACGGCCCGCTCGCCGAAGCCATCGTCCGCCGGTATCTTGACCCGCTGCTCGCGATGCTGCCCCGCCCCAAATGCCTGTTGCTGGGATGCACGCACTATCCCGCCCTGAAGACCGTCATTGCGCGCGTGGCCGGCCCGGAACTCGCGCTCGTGGACAGCGCCGCTACGACGGCAAGCGCCGCTGCGCAGCTGCTCGAAAACCGCAATCTCCGGAACCATAAAAGTGCAAGCGCGCAAACGCGCTTTCTCGTGACGGACTCGCCCGATCGCTTCGCCCGCATCGGCGAGATCTTTCTCGGCGAGGCGATCAATCCCGGCGACGTCGAACTCGTCGATCTTCAGTAATCGACCGCTACGAGATAGAGCCCGTCGGGCGGCGCGACAGGCCCGCAGGCGCGCCGGTCGCGCGCCTCGAGCGCTTCGGCCAGCCGCGCGACCGGCCATTTTCCCTCGCCCACAAGTTTCAGGCTTCCTACCATGGAGCGCACCTGGTGATGCAGGAAGGAGCGCGCCGAGGCCTCGACCAGAACCTCGTTGCCGGCCCGCCGCACTTCGATCCGATCGAGCGTCTTAACCGGCGAGAGGGCCTGGCATTCGGCGGCGCGAAAGGTGGTAAAGTCGTGCGAACCGATGAGCGCCTGTGCGGCACGATGCATCGCCTCGGCATCGAGTTCGTGCATGACATGCCACGCACGCCCGCGATCGTGCACGAGAGGCGCACGCCGGCAAACGATCCGATAGCGGTAATGACGCTTCACGGCTGAAAAGCGCGCGTGGAAATCGGGCGCCGCCATTTCCGTTTCGAGAACGCATACCGGATCGGGTCTCAAATAGTGATTGAGCGCGTCACTCACTTTTCCGGGCGCGAGTTCTTTCTCGAGATCGAAATGCGCAACCTGTCCGAGAGCGTGCACGCCCGCGTCGGTACGGCCCGCGCCGGTGACGGTGACGTGCTCGCCGGAGAGCCTGAAAATGGCCTCTTCGAGCGCCGCCTGCACCGATGGCCCATTGTCCTGCCGCTGCCAGCCGACGAAAGGCGCCCCGTCATATTCAAGCGTGGCCCGAAAACGTGTCACGGCTAAGCGAGCCGCGCGCCCGGAGCGAGCGCATAGCCGCGCAGGAACGCCTCCGCCGCCATCGGAGCGCGCCCCGCCCGCTGCAACCGCTTCAGCCGCAGCGCGCCTTCGCCACATGCGATGGCGAGGCGATCGTCGAGGAGTTCGCCCGGCTCGCCGGCTCCTGCGATGATATCGCAGTCGAGAATCTTGAGACGCTCGTTGCGATAAAGACACCAAGCGCCGGGATGCGGTGAAAGCCCCCGGATCAGCCGGTCGTTCTCGATGGCAGGGCGCGTCCAGTCGATCCGGCTCTCTTCGTTGCTGATCTTTTTCGCGTAGGTCGCGCCGACATTATGCTGTGAGTGGCCAGTCACGACACCGCGCTCGAGGGCGGCGAGGGTCCGCACCATCAGTCCCGCACCGAGCTCGGAAAGTTCGTCGTGCAATTGGCCGAAGGTTTTCCGCCCGACGGGCGTGCGCTCTTCCGAAAACACTGGACCCGTGTCCAACCCCTCTTCCATGCGCATGACCACGACGCCGGTCTCGCTGTCGCCTGCGATGATCGCGCGCTGGATGGGGGCGGCGCCCCGCCATCGCGGCAAGAGCGACGCATGAACGTTGAAGCAGCCGAGGCGCGGAGATTCCAGAACCGCTTTCGGCAACAAGAGTCCGTACGCAACGACGATCACCGCATCGAGCTTGCGCTCGGCAAGGTTGGATTGTTCCTCTCCCGACTTCAGCGTCGAAGGTGTGCGAACCTCGATCCGATGCGTGTTCGCGAGCCTCGCAACGGGTGACGGAGCAGGAGCAAGGCCCCGGCCTTTCGGACGGGGCGGCTGCGCGTACACCACCTCGACGCGGTGGCCATGTTCGATCAGAGCAGCCAGCGTCGGCACCGCAAAATCCGGCGTACCCATGAAAGCGAGGCGGAGAGTCATGGCCTTGCGTCCGAGCCCGGCGAGGCCGTCAGCCGACGCCCTGCAGCCGCTTGGACTTTTGCAGCTTGCGCAGGGCCATTGACCTTTTCAGCCTGGAAAGGTGATCGAGGAAGAGCACGCCCTCGAGATGATCCATCTCATGCTGCAGGCAGGTCGCGAGCAACGCCTCGGCCTCGAGCCTGGCAGGCTTGCCGTCGCGATCAACATATTCGGCGCGGATCTTCGCTGGCCGCGCGACCTCTTCCCAGATATCCGGCACCGAAAGGCAGCCCTCCTCGAATGTTGCAAGCTCGTCGGAGGCCCAGATGATCTTCGGGTTGATGTAGACGAGGGGATTCTTCTTCCCTTCCTTCTGGTCGAGATCCATGACGATGACGCGCTTCGGTACGCCGATCTGGATGGCGGCAAGGCCGATCCCGTCGGCTTCATACATGGTCTCGATCATGTCATCGACCAGCCGGCGCGTCTCCGCATCGACTTTCGCGATCGGGGACGACACGGCTTTCAGCCTCGGATCGGGCGCGGTAAGGATGCTGCGGATGCTCACGCGCCGGAGATAGGCGAGCGGGCCTAAGGGGTCAAGCTGGGCTGGACAGCATGGAATTCGCACTCATCGTTCTGGCGATTGCCATTTTCGGCGCGGGCGCACTCATTGCGTTCGCCATCCTGCGCGGGCGAACGGACGCGCAGTCCTCGAAAGACTCGCGTTCCGAGGCGATGATCGCGGCGCAGAGCGCCATCGCCGCGCAATTCCAGCAGGCCGTCTCCGCGGCCAATGGCCAGCTGTCCCAGCGGATCGACGCGCTCAACCAGCACGTGGGCGAAACGCTCAAAGAATCGGCCGAGAAGACGGCGACGTCGCTCGGTTCCATCGGCCAGCGCCTGAACGCGATCGATCAGGCGCAGAAGAACATCACCGAACTTTCCGGACAGGTCGTCTCGCTCCAGGAAATCCTCGCCAACAAGCAGTCCCGCGGCGCCTTTGGCCAGGCACAGATGGAAGAGATCGTGCGCGACGGCCTGCCCGCCAGCCTCTACGAATTTCAGCCGACACTTTCGAATAACTGCCGGCCCGACTGCAAAATCCTGCTGCCCGGTGCGAGCACGTCGATCATCATCGATTCCAAATTCCCGCTGGAAGCCTTTCAAATGCTCCGCGAAGCCAAGAGTGACGAACAGCGAAAGCTTGCACAGGCCAGGATTCGGGCCGATGTGGCGCGGCACGTTTCGGACATCGCGGAGAAATATCTAATCCCGGGCGAGACACAGTCGCCCGCCATCATGTTCGTGCCCTCGGAATCGATTTATGCGGAACTGTTCGACGGCTTCTCGGATGTCATCGATAAAGCCCGCCGCTCGGATATCATCGTCGTCTCGCCGAACATCCTGATGCTCGCCATCAACACCATCCAGACGGTCATGAAAGGTGCGCGCATGCGCGAACAGGCAACGCTGATCCAGCGCGAGGTCGGGTTGCTGCTGCAAGACGTGCAGCGGCTAGCCGAGCAGGCGGAAGCCCTGAAGCGCCATTACGGGCAGGGCGAGAAAGACCTCAAGGATATCGGGAACACGGTCGAGAAGATCACCCGCCGCGGTGCTGCGATCACGAACGTCGAAGTATCGGACGGCGAACGGCCGAAGCTCGCAATCGTGAAGGAAACGTCATGACGCGAACGCGAGTCGGCGTCATCGGTCTCGGCCAGCGGATCGCACATGTCCTTTGCGCCATGCAAGACATCGGCTGGGACGTTGCCGTTGGGGGCTATGCCGATCCCGCGCCCGTGGGCCTCTCCATCCTGAAGGCGCGCGATATCGATGGCGGTCGCCCCTACACGGATACGCGGTCGCTTCTGGCGGACGGACCGTTCGATCTCGTGATGATCGGCTCGCCCAATCATCTGCACTACGATCATTTGCTCGAGGCGTTCGCGGCAGGCTTCCCGGTCTTTGCGGAGAAACCCATCGTACGCACCGAAGAAGAAACCGTGTCGCTCGCGCGGCGGATATCTTCCGGTCCCGTGCCACCGCTCTATATCGGGCTCGTGATGCGCTCGATGCCGATCGTGCGGGAAATCATCGCGCGCGTGGATTCCGGCTCGCTGGGCGAGATTGTCTCAATCGATGCGACGGAGCATCTGCCGCCCGAACATGGCGGCTATCTCGCCCGGAACTGGCGCCGTAAGGAGGCCTGGGGCGGCTCCTTCATGCTCGACAAGGTCTGCCATGATTTCGATATTTTCTCGCGACTGTCGCGCGCGCGTGCGAACAAGGTGGCAAGCTTCGGCGGCCGGCGC
>Ga0070734_10003284_pt1 | contig 17277 bp, 17 predicted proteins | sample Coa_R1_8_FD_66444 | JGI IMG/M metagenome (GOLD analysis project Ga0070734, IMG submission 66444) | Surface soil microbial communities from Centralia Pennsylvania, which are recovering from an underground coalmine fire - Coalmine... | ecosystem: Environmental > Terrestrial > Soil > Unclassified ... | reverse complement strand
CCTTGGAATCCCTGAGGACCCTGTGGCCCGAGCGGACCCTGAGGCCCTTGCGGTCCCTGGAATCCTTGAGCTCCTTGTGCGCCCTGGAATCCCTGCGGACCCTGAAGGCCCTGGAACCCTTGCGGTCCGACATCGCCCTGCGGGCCCTGGAATCCCTGGGGGCCTTGCGTGCCGGCTTCGCCCTGCGGGCCTTGGAATCCCTGGGGACCTTGCAGCCCGATCGGTCCTTGCTGACCCTGCGGACCCTGGAAGCCCTGAGGACCCTGGGGCCCGAGCGGACCCTGAGGGCCCTGGAAGCCCTGCGGTCCCTGAACGCCTTCGCCCTGCGGTCCCTGGAATCCTTGTGGACCCTGCGGCCCGATCGGTCCTTGCGGACCCTGCGGTCCCTGGAAGCCCTGAGGACCTTGAGGCCCGAGCGGACCCTGAGGACCCTGGAATCCCTGCGGGCCCTGGACGCCTTCGCCCTGTGGTCCTTGGAATCCTTGCGCGCCTTGCGCTCCGGTCTCACCTTGTGGGCCCTGGAATCCTTGGGGACCCTGGACGCCAGTTCCCTGTGGCCCTTGGAATCCCTGCAGACCCTGAGACCCGAACGATCCCTGAGGACCTTGGAAGCCCTGCGGACCTTGAGGCCCGAGCGGACCCTGAGGGCCCTGGAATCCCTGCGGACCCTGGACGCCTTCGCCCTGCGGTCCTTGGAAGCCTTGCGCGCCTTGCGCTCCGGTCTCACCTTGTGGGCCCTGGAATCCCTGGGGACCCTGAACGCCGGTTCCCTGCGGCCCTTGGAATCCCTGCAGACCCTGAGGCCCGAACGATCCCTGAGGACCCTGCAAGCCCTGCGGGCCTTGAACTCCCGTTCCCTGCGGGCCTTGAAATCCCTGAGGTCCTTGCGGCCCCTGAACGCCTTCGCCCTGCGGTCCTTGGAATCCTTGAGGCCCCTGAGCGCCAGCTTCGCCCTGAGGACCCTGGAATCCTTGCGGTCCTTGGACTCCGGTTCCTTGCGGTCCTTGGAATCCCTGAGGTCCCTGCGGTCCCTGAACGCCTTCGCCTTGTGGGCCTTGGAATCCCTGGGGACCCTGCGGCCCGAGCGGACCCTGAGGCCCCTGGAATCCCTGGGATCCCTGGACGCCTTCGCCCTGCGGTCCTTGAGGCCCTTGCGGACCTTGTGGTCCCTGAAGTCCTTGGAATCCCTGCGGGCCTTGAGTGCCCTCGCCCTGCGGTCCCTGAGGTCCCTGTGGACCTTGGTTGCCGGATTGAGATCCCGCGGGACCCTGGGGTCCTTGCGATCCGGGAGACCCGGGCTGACCAGGCTGTCCCGGGGGCCCCTGCGGACCAGGCGTCGAGCTGCCTCCGCCGAGTCCGGTCGGGAACGGACCGGAGACGCATTCCGATACGAGGTCAGGAACTACTTCCTGCAGGAAAGGCTGGATGTCGCAGAGACGGACCGCGTCGTCCGGTTTCTCAGGCTTGCCGAGGTGGCGTATCTTGCCACCCCGCATGTCTCTGTCGAGGTCGCTCATCTGGAAGTGCTACTTTCCGAAACGAGCAGCGACCATCGACGAAACGGCCGCGGAAGAGAGGGCGATGCGCGACTCCGGACTCACAAACTTCCGGGCGTCGCCGGCCATCGACCCTCCTGGCAGTCCGAAAACGGGGACCGCTGGGCGTGGGCGGAGAATCAGCCGTGACGCCAAAATGAAGCCAAGGGGGAGGGATTGGCCTCAGGCGTAAACCAATTCTACCGTTGAGGGAATCTCAAAGCAAGACGCGTGCTACCGACGCCGTGCTTGTTTGAGACCGGACTTGATGGGCTGTATCGGAGGATTCGATGGAGTGAATGCGCCGGAGAAGACGAGAGCCCCGATCGCCACGGCGCCGAGGACGACGAAGGGGATCCAGAGGACGACATCGCTGCTCCCGCCGGCGGCGCCGAGCTCGGCTCTCGACGTCCCGAGCTCCTTGTCCATCTCGCGGCCCACGTCGGCGAGCAGCTCCTCCGCACGCCGGAGCCTTGCCAGGCCCTCGTGCGAGATCTCCGAGGGCCGGTTCATGATGATCGACTCCTCGAGGGCGTCCCGGATGGCGTCCAGGCCGCCGCTCTCGAGCATGCCGGCCAGCTCGATTCCGATGGTCTCGATGCCCATCCTCCTCGCCATCATCCGGTGCGTGTCGACGAAGGCGATCAGCTCCTTTCCGCCATCGATGACCGACCGGACCGTGCTGAGCAGGTTTCCGCTCGAGTTCCGGTCGAAAGTGGAGAAGATCGGCGGCGACTTCGTTTCGACCGCGATCTGGCAGAAGTCGTCCTTGGGAGGGACGCTCGGGAATCCTATCTCGTTCTTCGCCATCTCGGGACCATTCTATCCGAGGAAAAACGCGGGTACAAGCCGCTATTCCTTATCGGCTTTCTTCTTTCCGTCGGACTTCTTCTCCTCCTCGGTCAGCTCCTCGTCCTCCGCCGGCTTCTTATCCTCTTCCGGCTTTTTTTCATCGACGGGCTTCTTGTGCCCGTCCAGTTTCCCGTTTTCGGAAGCCTTCTTCCGGCCATTCTTCATGCCGGGCACCTGGATGACGATCGGTTTCTTCGGCTTGGAGGCCAGGACCGCGACGCCGACGGCCGCGGCGCCGATCACGGCGAAGGGAACCCAGATATACCCAACCCCTTCGTTCGCCTGGCTGAGCTGCTTGTCCATCTGTCTGGTCGCATCCGAGACGATGGCTTCCGCATGCTGCAGCTTGCCCAGGCTCGCCGAGCTGACGTGGCACACCTTGTTTTCTTTGATCGACGTTTCGAGCGATCCGAGCACGCTCTTCAGCGAACCGTTCGCAATCATTCCAGAGAGCTCGACGGCGATCGTCTCGATCCCGAGTTGCCTTGCCCGCGAACGGTTCTTGTCGACGTACTGGATTAGCGTCTTCGACTTCTCGACGACGGAGCCGCAGGTCCCGAGAATCTGGGAAGCCTTGTCCGGAGTCAGCTTCTCAAAGGCTTGGGGAGGCTTCGGCTCCGCCGGCGCCTTTGGCGCTGGCCGGCGCTGCGGCATCAACTTGCCGAGCTTGAGCGGCGCCCACGCCATGGTCTTCCCATTCCTTAAACGAGCCTGATATCCGCGGCCGCCATGTTGTAGCCCTGCGCCGCATTGATGTGATCGGCGACGGCCTGGCGGAGCAGGCCCTGGATCTGGCTTTCGGAGTTGTTCACGACGTCGACATCGAGATCTGTCCCGGAAGCGAACGTCGTATCGGAGCACAGATAGGACAGCTCGAAATGGACGAATCCATCGCGTCCCTGTCCAGTCACGGGATCGACGCTTATCCCACGCCCACGAATCCACGCCACGCACACGTCGGCCATTTTAGAGCTCCATGTTAAGACCGAGCCTCGCGTCGATCACCGAGCATTCGATGAACTTCGAGGCGGCGTTCAGCGTGCGGACCTGCATGTTCGCGAGCAATGTTCCGCCGCCCGAAGGCAGGTTCGTGGCAAAGGTCGCCACATTGCCGAGGAGCGCGTTGTTGTTGGTGTCGATCTGCTGGATCGACAGGAAACATTCCGGACTGGAACCGCCCACCAGCGTCTCGTCGATTCTGGCAAAATAAGTCTCGTTGGCGGTAACTGGAACGGTGGTTGTCACCACGTTCGAGCTTACCCCGCCTGCGGAATAAGCGCGCCAGAATGCCGTGCCGTCGACGCTCGTGTCGTACCGGAACCCGACACAGTTAAGCGGCGTCGAGGTACCCATGGGACTCGCCGTGAAGGCTCCGATCCAGAGGCGAGTGTTCGTGAGATCGTTTCCGACCCTGAAGACGAATCCGATCGAGAACGAGTGATTCGTCGAGAAGTTGACGGCGGTGATCCAGCCGGCGTCGGAGTTGGCGACGGCTGCCGAGCTGTATTGGTTTGCATTGAACGGGGAGCCTGTGGCTGCTGCGACCGATCCGTTCTGCGTCAACGCCGGCGCCGGGCCCACGCTGCCCACCGTCGTCGACTGGTAGTTATTGAGGATGCTCCAGTAGTTTCGGAAAAACGCGGCGCCCGGGCTGTCGCTCGAGATGATGTGCCCGTTCATGAACGCCACGGGACGGCCGCCCGAAGGGTTGACCGAGACGTCGCCGGCAACCTGGGGATTCGTGAGCGCGCTGAAGCGGATCAGATTGTTTCCGCCCGGGGATATCGTGACCGTCCTGTCGCCGGCCTGGACGTAGGTCTTCATGAGGCCGCAGCGGCAGAGACGCTGCGGGAAAGCCTCGAGGCCCGGGATCGCCGTCCATTCGTGCGGCTCGCTGGGACCGTGGATCCTGGGCGGCGCCTGGCGTCGCAAGCCGAACATGGACCGGAGCGCGTTCTTCAGCATGTCACTGTTCCCGCTTGTGCAGCTGCCCGAAAATCGCCACCGGCTCCGTGTGATCTTTCTCGGTCCTTTCGGTCCTGCAGTTGCAGCAGACGGCCTTGAACTCCCGATGGCCCTTCTTCGGATCCCAGGGAGCGGTTTCCTTGATCCGGTGGTAGCACGCCTTCCCGCAGCAGCTCACTGGACGACCTCCTTCATCAGGAGTTCGAACTTCTTTCCGGTGACCTTGTTCACGACGTAGACCTTCGAGGGATCTTCCCCTTCTTCCTTCGCTTCGCGCACCACGAGCGACGCGCCGGTCTCCGGGTCCTCGAGCGTAAGGTCCCCCGTCGTGACGGTGACCGCGCGCACCAGGTTCCAGCGCAGGCCTGCCGTGCCGAGCGAGTTCGTATTGTCCACCGGCGGCACGAGCGCGCCCGTCGTGACCACCGCGACCGTGGTCCCGGCCCGGACAATATTGATGTCGTTCCCGTCGTTCGTCCCGAAGACGCCCGTGGCGCCGAACGAATTCCCGCCCTGCACCCAGGCGTTGACGGGGCCGCCCTGGAATCCCTGCTGGCCCTGGGCGCCGGCGCCCTGGAATCCCTGGTTTCCCTGAGGACCCTGGACGCCGGGATTCGTTCCCTGAAGGCCCTGGTTTCCTTGTGCGCCCTGAGGGCCGCCGCCGGCACCCTGGAATCCCTGATTTCCCTGGGGACCCTGGACTCCCGGATTCGTCCCCTGAGGACCCTGGACGCCCTGCCCTTGAGGTCCGAAGACTCCCTGATTTCCCTGGTTGCCCTGGTTGCCTTGGGATCCCGCAGGACCCTGAACTCCGACACCTTGGGGCCCGACGTTGCCCTGATTCCCCTGGGTTCCGGCCGGGCCTTGAGGTCCCTGGATTCCCACGGCGCTCGGACCCTGAGCTCCCTGCGGTCCGCCGGCGACCGCGCCTTGAAATCCTTGGAAGCCCTGGCTGCCCGAGCCTCCGCCGCCGCCTCCTCCAGGTCCAGGAGGTCCCTGGGGCCCCACAGTGCCCGGGCCGCCGCCGCCGCCTGAGACGAAAGGCCATGCAGGAGGAGGCGCCAGGAATGCGACGAGCTCGGCGAGATCCTGCCCCAAGATGAGCGTGTTGCCGAAGATGGTTCGGCCGTCGTTCAGTTTGATCGAGCCGTCCGCGAGCCTTGTGGCCATGGAGCGTCTCTGGGGCGGAAACCAACTTCGCAGAGGCTGCGGGAGGGGGAGGGAGGTTCCGCAGCTAGGGAAAGTCTAGTCCATCAGCGCCTGAAAAACAAGCCTTACGAAGGCGACGGCAATCAGAACGTCGCGGAAATCACGCTCGGCGCATCGGCGGTGGACAAGACCGTCGAGGTCCCGCTGACGGCCTTGGCCCGGAGTACCGCAGTATGTACTCCGGCAGCGAGAGCGATCGTCTTCCATCCGGTGGCAACGGCAAGCAGATTCTGGCTGTTTCCGTTTTCGATCTCCGTGCCCGCCATTTGCACCGTTCCTATCGGATAATCCGTTCCATCGATGTTGATGGCGAAAGCGCACGCAGCACCATGGACCGGACCTGGGTTTGTCTGGACGCAATTGATCGTCGCTCGTCCGTCAAAGCGGACAAACTCGGCTACGGTCGTCGTGATCGACAACGTGGTACCTGTGATGTCGACGTATGAACCGAGCGTGATGCTTTGGTTGCCGCCTGTGAAGGTCACCTCCTGATAGTTTGGTATCGCCAGGCCCTGGAATCCTTGACTGCCCTGCGCGCCTTGAAATCCCTGTGATCCTTGGGGACCCTGGCTTCCTTGAGGACCTCCGAAAGGTCCGGGGATTCCCTGGAATCCCTGTCCACCGATGACTCCCTGGTTTCCCTGAGGTCCCTGAACGCCTGGGTTCGTTCCCTGCGGACCTTGAACGCCGGCGCCTTGGGGACCGAAGTTCCCCTGATTGCCCTGGTTGCCCTGCGGGCCCTGAAGGCCCTGCATTCCTTGCAGGCCAGGGATGCCCATCGTCGGGCCCTGGAATCCTTGGTTGCCCTGGGCGCCGTCCGCTCCGGGAATTCCTGGAGCTCCGGGAGCACCTGCGATTCCAGGAGGACCCGCAGGTCCGGGAGCGCCGCCACCACCACCACCGCCAGAGACGAACGGCCAGGCGGGAGCGGGACTGAAAAGCGGGATGATCTCGAGGAGGTCCTTGGCGAGGATGAGCGAGTTCGCGTACACGACGCGACCGTCGTTCATCCGGATGGAACCATCCGCCAGCTTTTGGGCCATCGAAAGCCTCGGGGCGGATGCCTGGTCGCGAAGGCCGCGGAAGGGGGGGTGACCCGCGGCTAGGAAAAGTTTATGCCATCAGTTCCAGGAAAACAAGGCTTTCAGCGAGGAGCGGGCGCCATCCTGACGCGGTTCAGGTCCACGAACCCGTACCGCTTCTTGAACTCCTCGTTGGCTTCCTTCTGCTCCCGCATCGCCTTGCAGGGCGCGCATTCGCCCATCGTGTGGGTATGCGCCGGAAGATGCGTCTGATCGACTTGAGTCCACGGAGTCCTGCTGAAGATCGTGTTCATCTCTTCTCCACATCCTAGGCCAATGCCGTTGATCCGATACCTTCAATCCATTATACTTTCTCCAGACGGAGAGGATATGGCCAATCTGGCGAATCCTGGACAAGGCCAGAAGCCCCCATGTCCATTTCCCCTCACCCGGCTGACGCCGGACGGCCCCTGCGTGCGTCCCGGATTTGTCACGCCTTTCGGAGGACCTGCCAGCGGACTCTTCCCTTCTTCCTCGAGGGGAAGTCCCGCGTCCGGGCCGGCTCCCGCATCCTGCGTTCCCGTCACCGTCTTTGCCGACTGCTTCCAGCGTTGCACGGGCGTCATCTCCGATGCTTCTCCAGGCCCGATCTGCGGATGGACCTTCTCCGAGCCGTTCGGGCCGGCCACCGGCTCCATCAGTTTCGTACCGGGGAGCATGATTTTCAATACGACCGATCCTGCGGACCTGCCTGGGGATACGAAATCCTTGCCCGTATCTCTCATGACCATCAACGGGATCTCGGGCCAGTTCCTCTTCACGGAGTATCCGACCCCGCCCAACGCCAATACGGCCTACGAGATCTTCATCAACACCTTCGGATCCACCCAAGGGTTCGGAGTGGCCCTCTTCGGAGACGGAAGCGTCGTCATCCAGAGCGGCGATAACACCCTGGCATCGAATTTCCTCGGGACCTGGACGCCCGATAACGGGTCTCATGCCGTGTTTTTTGCCGTCGACGAGTCCGGCGTGCCGACCTTGTTCATCGACCAGGTGCCGATCCCCCTGACGTTCGCGGGAACGACCCCTTTCCCGATCACCAGCTTCCTCAATGCCAATTCCGTCACCTTCTTCTCGCAATCCGGAAGCGCGACGCCGGCCTCTTCTCCGGTCACCGGCGCTTTCGTCACTCAAGGGACTCCGGATCCAGCCGCCGTCTTCTGCTGCCCGCCATGAGCGAAATGAGACTCGGCGCCCGGGAACTGGCCGAAAAGGCGAGGACCGCCAGGAAGGATGTCCTCGACGTAGCCGCGCTGCGCCTCATCGACATTCCCCGTCCGGGCGAATCGTTCTTCGTCAAGGATGCGCTTTTCATCTGGGCACCCGACGACAGAACGCCCGACGATGGGATCGTTTCGGTCAAGCCGACGTCGCTCGGAGCATCTTTGCCGGGAAGATATTTGAGGGCGACGGCGGCGCTCGGAAGACGACCGAGCTGAGGCTTATCTCGCGCTCTTCAGGAATTCGGCCTGCCCCGACGTCTCCGCATTGTAGATCAGAGTCGGCTTCTTCGTGCAGGCCCACTTCTCTCCGCCCTTCACCCACCTCGAGATGAACTCCCAGTCGTGGGCGTATCCGCCCTCGATCCGGTCCTTCCAGAACCCGTACTTCTCCACAAGGCTCTTGTGGTGGACCACGCATGACGTATCGATCCCCTGGTACTTCGGTTCGGTGAAGCCGAGGTCCTTGCCGTCCACCTCCATGGAAGAGAAGGCGAAGGACGCATTCTTCGACCTCATCGCCTCGATGACGGTGGACAGGTGGTCCGGCTTCCATTCGTTGTCGTCATCGAGATAGGCGATCAGCTCGCCGGCGGCCGCGCTGATCGCGTGATTCCGGGGGACGGCGCCGCCGGCGCCATGATTGTGCTTCAGGTTGTAGGCGCGGACCCTGGTGTGCGAGCCGATGAACGGAATGTCGAGATCCGGACAGTTGTCGCCCACGACCACGACTTCGCAGTTCACGTAGTCCTGCTTGAGCACCGACGAGATCGCCTTCTCGCAGAGGGCTCGGCGCTTGTAGGTGGGCATCACGACCGAGACGAGCGGCCCGAGATAAATCTTCTCGATCCTGCTGTCGTCCATGCGGTCGTAATCGAGGATCGGCCAATCCCGGATCATCTTCGCCTTGTAGGCCGGATCCATGAAATAGGATTCCGCCTTCATGAGGGCGTCGTACATGCTCCCGGCTTTCTGCCGACGACCGTCCTCGTGGAGAGCGATGATGTGCATGATCGCTGCGTTCTTGACGAGCGCTTGCCGTCTCGACCCCACCAGCTTCTCGTGCACCTTGAAGGTCCAGCGGATCTCCGGACTGTTCCGGAAGAGGAAGGGCTTCGGGACGAAATCCCGCCGGGTCTTGTCGGGATAGAGAGCGAAGAGCGGCGACAGGAAAACGTCATGCCGAGCTCCCGCCGCCAGGTCCTTCAGGTGCTGGATCGTCCAGACGTCGAGGCGTTCATCCGGGTCGAACATGACGAACCAGTCCGCCCCATCCCCGAATCTCTCCAGCGCTTCGTTCCGCGCGGAGGCGAAGTCGAGGAATGGAGCGCTCTCCACCCGGACGCCCATGCTCTTCGCCTTCTGGACCGTCCGGTCGGTCGATCCTGTGTCGAGGAGGCACCAATCCCGCGTCACGGCGGCGAACTGGGCGAAGAACGGCACGATCGCCTTCTCCTCGTCCTTCGCGATGACCACCACCCGGATCTTCGGGTTCAGCCTCTGGAACACCATCCGATTGTGGTCCATCACCTTCTGAGCATCGAGGCCCAGCGCTTTGAAGGTCGCGTGACGCTCGTGCTCGACCCAGGTGCCGCCGACGATCTTGCACTGCCATCCCCGCAGCTTCGCCTTCAGGCAGAACTCGTCGTCCTCATAGGTCAGGAGCCGCGGATTGAATCCTCCAAGGGCGTTGAAAATGCCCTTCGGGACCATCATGCACAGGCCCACGACCATTTCCGCCAGGACGTCGATCGAGGGGACCATTTCCCTGGGAATGTCGCCCTGTGGAGGCTTCGCCCGGTTCGAGAACGGCGCCGTAATCGGATGCGTCGACGTTATCCGCTCCACCAGCAGCTGCGGAGTGAGATCATCGACGAAGGCGGCGTCGTTGTTCATGAAGCAGAGGACAGGCCTCGAGGCGGCCGCGGCGCCGGCATTGCATCCGGCCGCGAAGCCGAGATTCACGTCGAAATGGACCTCCTTATCCGCGGACCATGCGGTCGAAGTGCCGCTGCCGTTGTCCACCATGACGATCTCCGCTCCCGGAGCATGCTCTCGGATGGATCTCAGACACCTCACCGTAAGCGGCGTCGATAGCGGCGAGGCTTCGAGGACGATGAAAGAGACATCCTTCAAAGTCCATTTCGGGGCTGCCGGTGGAGTGGCCTCGGCTGGCGCAGCTTCCTTCGGATTCTCGGCCGGCGCCGCCTGCGGCGCGGGACGGAGCTGGGTGGTCTTCGTCGCGTCGTACTGGTAGTGATAGAGGACTTTCTGGATCCGGAGCTGCTTCTTGATGTCGGCCGAGGCACGCTCCGCCCACTCGGTGTCCTCCGAAATCGCGGAGAGATCCTTCCGGAACTTGTGCCTCCGCGAAATTTCGGTCCGGTAGGCCATGACATGGTTCGGCTTCCGGTAGTAGGCGCTCGCGTCCTCCCCGTGGGTGTAGGACGAGTCATACTTGCAGACTTTTGGTTCCGGCGTATAGCCGTGGACCATGACGTCGAAGACCACGCAGTCGGCGTCCGGGCCCTGCCTGACCGCGTTCAGGATCGCATCGACGTAGTCGGGCTCCACCCGATCGTCGTCGTCCACGAAGGAAATGAACTTCCCCTTCGCTCCGGCGATGACCAGGTTCCGCTTCTCGGAGAGATTGCTCTTCCGGTTGTCGAAGAAGCCGAAGATCTCCACTGGCTTCCCTTCAGCCTGCTTCGTGAGCTCCTGGGCCACCTTGCTGAAGCCTTCCATCCTGGACGGCATCGTGCAGACCGCGATCGTGAGGAGGACCTCTTCGGAGGCGGCCGCGGCGGCCTCGGCCGGTGCCTTGCTCTGCAGCCGGAGAGCGTTGAACTTCTTGAACTCTTCGGCATACTTGGAGCGGCCGTACGCCAGGTGGTCCTGGATCGCCTGGTTCCGCTTGAACGTGGTGTTCGACCATGCGTCCTTGAACCGATAGAGATAGAGCATCTTCGGGACGAGAAGGCATTTGGACCGGAGGAAGAAACGGGCGTAGAGATCCCAGTCGTCAGCGACGGGCAGGTTCGGATTGTAGCCCCCCAGCTCGAAGAGCTTGTTCGCGCGGAATGAACGCACGTGGTTGGGGCCGACGGTCAGGAACCAGCCGAACTGCTGGGTGAAGTCGGGGCCGAACCTGTCGTAGATGTCCGGCTGAAGGCACTCCACCCATTTCCTTCCGCGGTACTCCGTCTCCCGGTAGCGCGGGGTCCAGAACTCGTCGGTGAACCGGTGGTAGGATCCGTTCTCGAAGAAGTTCGACGAGTTCGAGTAGACAAAGCCTACCTCGGGATCCGATTCGAAGGCCGCCTTGATCTCGCCCAGGGCGAAGTCCGTCAGCATGTCGTCGTGATCGAGCTCGACGAGATAGGCTCCCTTCGCCAGACGCGTCGCCGTGTCCTTGACGGCGCCGATCTTGGAAAGCCTCTTCCCGGACCGGAAGGGCCTGACCCGGAAGTCTTCCTTCGCCATCTCGGTCAGCCGCTCCCACGTGCCGTCGTCGGAATGGTCGTCCACGACCACCCATTCCCAGTTCGGATAGGATTGATCCTTGAGCGACTGATAGGTCTCCCGCAGATAGCTCCCCGTGTTGTAGGTCCCGGTGAAGACCGAGATGAGGGGATGCGACGGCTGGTTGACGTGGACGCCCCAGAGATTGAAGCTGTACGTGCCTTCGATCGCGCGGCAGATGTCATCGATCCCGGCATTCGGATCGACGTGAATCCACCGCTTCCGGAGCTCGAAGGTGGCGAGGGACAGGATGCCCGGGATGAAGGTCGATGTCACGATGACGTCGGGCTGGAACTGCGCGATCGCGGGATGAATCTGACCGGGATCTTCGACGTGCCTCATCTCATAGGGCAGCTCGAAGCGTTTCCCTACGACGAGGACCTTGATACCAGAAACCGGCATTGAAGGATCTCCCTCTTCCGAGGGTCATTAAACTCAGTTTACGACTGTTTGTCCAGTGCGTGAAGGAATGGGAATGCGAGAAGACATGCTGCCGCCGAAGATCGCGACGTCCTGCCGGTTTACGTCTTCAGCAGCATGAGCTGAATGTTTTCAGCATTCACGGTCACGACGCTATCATTGTTCGCCATCTCAAATACGACGGCTTGAGCTCCGTTTACCGTGACCCTGCCGATGAGGCTGAATGAGATCTGGTTATCTACGCCGGGACTGTGCAGGGATTTGGTCGAGTCCGTAACCGCCACTCCGCCGACGCTTAGCCGGGCCGAATGCAGACTTCCCGAGGAGGGCATGCCGATTACCCAGTCCGCCCAGCATGCGGCCCACACCAGATACGTTCCTGCAGGAGGCGTGATGCTTTGCAGAGCCGTAAACGTTGTGGTCCCGACCGCGACCGGCCCGGGTGAACTCGATATCTGGGAGGCGCCGGAAAATGGGTTGAAACTCATACGATCCACCAAGCGCTACCGTTGTCCGATTCAGGGCTCAGGCTCACGTACTGCGTGCTGATGACCTGCGTCGCCGCGCCGTCGATCAGCTGGCCTCCCGTTCCTTGGATGGTGACCGTATTCGCAGTGGCGTCGATCTTCTTGATGTTGTACCTCTTGTACGACACGGTTGCTGACAGAGGCAAGGTCACGGTGACCGCGCCCCCCGTAGCATCCACCAGAACCGTTTCATCGGCAATGGTCAGCGTCGTGTCCACCGTGATCGTCCGGACGCGCCGGCCGTCCACGGTGCTCGTCGTCCCGGTGATGACCGATCCGGTGAAGTCCGTGTTGTTCGAATAGGTGCCGACCACGCTCGCCGCCAGCTCGTTGACCGGAACCGCGACTCCGATGAAGCGGGAGTTCCCGACCGAGAGGGTCGATCCGGCGGCCGCGCGGATGCCCGCGATCGTCTGGCCGGTGAACGTGCAGCCGTCGACCAGGACGTTCTGCATGGCCGTCGTGATGTCCACGCCGATGGTCGAAGCGATTCCGCTCGCGTCGAAGTAGATTCCGTGCAGCGACGTGATCGATTCGGCGACACCAGGACCCGTCAGTTCCAGCTGCTTCTGCGGCGTCGGGACCTTTGAACCGCTCCACCACGTGTTCGCGATGAAATTGAGCGATCCCGAGCAGTGCATCGTCGTCCCCTCGAGGGTCGAGGAGACGATGTAGACGTTGCCGACCGTGACGTCGAAGCTGTCGGCCTCCGCGCCGAGGAAGAATTGCACGAAATTGATGGTGAGCGCCACGATGGTCGACGGACTTCCGCCGCCGCCGACATAGGAATAGCTGGCGTTCCATACCGGTCCGCCCGTGATCGCCATCGTGGTGCCCGAAGACGGGAGATGGGCGTCCACGTGGTCCCAGGTCAGCTCTCCGCCTGGCGACGGCGATTTCCAGAAGGAAGCCGTGGCGGTCCGGACACGCAGCGTGCAGTCGCGGAAGGTCGCATCGGTATCCGTGCCACCGCTGTTGTTGATGATGTTCTCTACGAAATCCACGGAAATTCTCTGGCACAGGATGGTCGCGGGGAACGGCAGATCGATCAGCGATTGTCCCACGAGAGAACTGCCGATCACTTGGAAGTCTTCGAGCTCCAGGGTCAGCTCGACTCCGCCGCTGCCGGCGGAAGTCTGGAAGAGTGGAATCGCGTTCGCGCCCAGGTCGAAGACCGTCGCATTGGGGGTGATCCCCTGACCCAAGGTTCCGCCGGCGCTGCGGATCCTGATGTTCTTCGCGGGGAGCACGATGGTTGCTGCGATCGGGTAGGTCCCGGGCTTGAGATAGATGTCTCCGCCCGCGGCCGGAAGCGCCGCAACTGCCGCGGCAAGGGTCAAGTCCGTGCCGGCGCCTGCAGGATCGACGACGCGCGTCGCTGCGAAGATGTCGTTCGTGAGCAGTCCTTGCGGGCCCTGGAAACCTTGGGTTCCGGATCCCTGGGGACCCTGGACGCCTGTGCCCTGCGGACCCTGGACGCCTGCACCCTGAGGTCCGAAATTGCCCTGCGGTCCTTGGGCGCCTGTCCCTTGAGGCCCCTGCGCTCCCTGAGGGCCGCCGAAAGCGCCGGGAAGACCCTGGAATCCTTGAGGTCCCTGGGCGCCCCCCGCAGCTCCGGGGACGCCTTGCGGGCCGGCGGCGCCTGGAGGTCCTGCAGGGCCAGCGGGGCCCGGAGCTCCCCCACCACCGCCGCCGCCGGAGACGAAAGGCCACGCCGGAGGCGGCACGCAGAGCGGAACTACTTCGCAGAGGTCCTGCGCGAGAACCAGGCTGTTCGCGTAGAGTACCCGGCCGTCGCTCAGCTTGATCGATCCATCCGCCTGCCTGACCGCCATGGGCATTCCCCGAAAAATTCTTTCTGGAGAAACAGCCGGGCGGAAAGGTTTCTTGTGCGCGTCGTATTTCGGAACCTTGGGGGGAAGGCTCCTCGACGCCGACCGGATTCTATCCTACTGGCGAATGAAAATCAAACCTCATGTCGCTGTGGGAGTCGGAGGAACCCACGGTCCGCTCCAATCCTTCTTCCACCTTCCCACGCCGAACTTCGAGAGGATTCCCGTCGACCCGGGCTGGCTCGAACGCATCGCGGCGTAGGACGGATGCGTCGCATACTCGTTCTGCCATTCAAGTGCCGAGAGCGGCGAGTGCCTCTGCGATGAAGAGTAGTCGGCGATGATGTGCCAGTAGTCACCCTTGTCCACGACGACCACCTGTCTCATCCGATCACCAGGAGATTGCCTTCATGGTTGTTGACGGCGACGTTCCATGTGAGATCGATGCCCGCGGCGCTGAATGCCGTGACCTGAAGGAGATGGCTGAAAGTGCCCTGCTGAGCGACATTCGACACCGGATTCAGTACGCCGAAGATGGCATTGTTGGCAAAGCTCGCCGATACGCCTGGAAGCTGAGGAGAACCGGGCCCTATGTTCATGACCGTGCCAGCGCCTCTAGCATTGGCCAGCGTGCCGGTCGCAAAGCCGTTCGCCGTCCCGGCATCTCCGCCACTGGCTCCGGTATTGACGACGCCGGTGTAGAAAGCGACCTTCGGGGTGAACCCGAGCGCGCCCGTGCTGGCGGTGCCGCTCGTGTGGCTGAACGAGAACAGCGCGGTATTCGCGATGCTCGCTCCCTGGAATCCCTGGTTGCCCTGGTTCCCCTGATTGCCCTGAGCTCCGGTCGGGCCCGTAGATCCGGTCGCGCCCACATTTCCCTGGTTGCCCTGGTTCCCCTGGTTGCCCTGGGGTCCTTGGACTCCAGCGCCGGTCAAGCCCTGGAAGCCCTGGTTTCCCTGGGGACCTTGCACTCCTGGGTTCGTTCCCTGAAGGCCCTGATTTCCTTGAGGACCCTGAGGGCCGCCGCCTGATCCCTGGAAGCCCTGGTTTCCCTGGGGACCCTGGACTCCCGGATTCGTCCCCTGAGGACCCTGAACACCGGATCCCTGCGGGCCGAAGTTTCCCTGATTCCCTTGATTGCCCTGGTTTCCTTGTAGACCCTGAGCGCCCTGCAGTCCCTGAAGGCCGGTTCCCTGTGGGCCGACATTTCCCTGATTGCCCTGGTTTCCCTGCGATCCCTGATTTCCTTGTGGACCGGGAATTCCGATCGGAGGGCCCTGGAAACCCTGATTGCCCTGCGTTCCCGCGCCCCCGCCGCCGCTGCCAGCGGGGCCGGCAGGACCTTGAGGGCCGACGCCGCCTCCACCGCCTCCTCCGCCGGACACGAACGGCCAGGCGGGCGGCGGTGTAAAGAGCGGAATGATCTCGAGGAGATCCTGGGCGAGGACCAGGCTGTTCGCATACACGACGCGGCCGTCGTTCATGCGGATGGAGCCGTCGGCCTGTCGCGTCGCCATGAGGCTCCCTCTTAGGTCATGGGCAGACCGACGCCCTTGAAGCTGAGCACCGTCTCAGCTCCGCCCGTGTTCGTGAGGGTGACGCGCATGAAGGATCCGACGGGCGTGAACCGTTGGCGGATCGCCTGGAGCGCGCCGGCCGCGACCGACGTGAATGTCGCGACTACGGCGAAGGGCCCTTCGGCGTCGTTCGCCTCTTCGATGGTGAGCGTCATCGCCTGGTCCGAGAGGGAGAAGAAATTCACCGCCGAGTAGCCCGCCACGAGCATGCCGAGCGCGATCGCGGGCGCCGGCGGGATCGCCGCGGGCTGCGGCGGCATGACCACGGAGGCTCCGGGACCCAGCAGGAATGCGGCCCCGTCCGGCTGGAACGGCAGACTGAAGAGGACCTCCGTCTCCTGCCTGCTCGGGACCACCGTGGTTTCCATCGTCTCCTCTAGCAGCTCGCCCACATATGGCCCTTGTAGTGGTAGTGGGCCACGCTCGACGGGTTGAAGTTCTGCACGTAGATGCTGAATCCGGACTGCGGCGGAGCGACGATATGCTCCACGTTCACGAACTGCCCGGCCTCATCGATCGGCTCGAACGGCAGGCACCACTCGCCGAACGTGCCGAGGTTGACTTTCTTGTAGATGGGCTGCGTGTGCGGCTGCGTCTTCGCCGTCAGGTTGACGCCGGTCACGCGCGCCTTCTGGATGACGAGCGCCCGGTTCATCGGCGCGCAGAACGAGGTCACCCGGACTTCGCTCGGCGTGATGCTGCCGTCGGGATTGAGCGTCGCCGGCGGCACGAAGATGTCCTTGTCGACGTCGATCGCCGGATCGCAGGCCCCGGGCCTGGTCGCGGCGAGGGGTTCGAGCGCCCCGATCACGTCCAGGGCGCAGAGGAGGTCCTTCAGGAAGCTCGGGGGTCCGTTCAGGATCCCCATGATCTTCGCCGGCGGCCGTCCCGTGCAGCAGTACTGGATGTACTCCGAGAGGGACATGTTGCAGAGCAACCCGGCCGGGACCGCGATCACGGGCTTGGGCAAGCTTTCCTCCCAGACGATCCGAAAGCGGAAGGGGCGTTTTTACCGCCCCTTCCGCTCCGCGAGCTTTCTTTCAGGACTTAGACCATGCCCGACGCGCCCGAGACCATGGCCACTCCCTGGCCGGCCGCGGGAGACGTGGTGGGCTGGTTCGACGCCCCGAAGGTGGCGTTGCAGGGATACGTCACGGGGTACGCCTGCTGCTGGGCATCCAGCGCGCCCACGCCGAAGAGGCAGCCCTGCCGCGCCTTCGTCGTGTAGTTGGCGAGCACCGCGCCCGTATTGATCCGGAGAGGGCCCGCGCCCGTCGGGATCCCGGCCAGGGTCGCGATGATGTTCGTCCCATTCGGGAGGAAGAACATCTGGCAGCCGCCGAGGAGCTCGTCCTCGGTCTCGCCCAGGAGGATCCGCACCAGGGTCGGATCGCTGGACGGCGGCCTGGGCTGCACGGCGACCAGGCACGCGGGGCACAGCAGGTGCTTCTCGACCGCCGAGTTGTTGACCACGAGCTCGCCGTCGATCGAGAAGGTGAACGACGCCAGGAAGAACTGCCCGGCGTAGTCCGGGGA
>Ga0070734_10003283_pt1 | contig 17279 bp, 9 predicted proteins | sample Coa_R1_8_FD_66444 | JGI IMG/M metagenome (GOLD analysis project Ga0070734, IMG submission 66444) | Surface soil microbial communities from Centralia Pennsylvania, which are recovering from an underground coalmine fire - Coalmine... | ecosystem: Environmental > Terrestrial > Soil > Unclassified ... | reverse complement strand
GATCTGCTGGATTCTCTCGGCGACCGCCTGATGTATCGGCTGGCGTACCGCAACTTCAGCGGCGATCACCAGACGTGGCTGGTCAGCCATTCGGTGACGGCTGGAAGCTCCACCGGCATGCGCTGGTATGAATTCCACGCGCCCGAGACTTCAACCACTCTCTCGGTCTTTCAGCAGGGCACGTTCGCTCCCGACAGCAATTACCGCTGGATGGGCTCGATCGCGATGGACCAGTCGCAGGACATCGCGATGGGTTACAGCGTTTCCAGCTCCAGCCTGTTCCCGTCCATCAGCTACACCGGGCGCGTAGCGACGGACACCTTGGGCACGATGGAGTCCGAGGCTTCCATCGTCAGCGGCACCGGCTCGCAGAGCGACACCTCCAATCGCTGGGGCGATTACTTCAGCATGGCGATTGACGGGGCCGACGACTGCACCTTCTGGTTCACCGCCGAGTACTACACGGTCACCGCAACCTTCGACTGGAGCACGCGGCTGGCATCGTTGAAGTTCCCCAACTGTGGCCCGCAGCAGCCCGACTTCACGATCTCCGCGTCGCCGACCTCGGTTAGCGTGGCGCAGGGCGGGCAGGGCTCGTCCACCATCACCACCACGGCCGTCGGCGGGTTCAACAACTCGATCGGGTTGACGGCTTCGGGCATGCCCACGGGTGTGACGGTTGGATTCAACCCTAGCACCATTCCGGCGCCGGGTACCGGCACCTCGAGCATGACCATCACGGTGGCGTCCGGCACCACGCCGGGAAGCTATCCGATTACCGTGACCGGCACCGGCGGCACAACGCAGCACAACACGACGGTCACGCTAACCGTCACCGGCCCGCCGAGCTTCACGATTTCCGCCTCGCCATCTTCGGTGACGGTTGCCGACGGGAGCCAGGGAAGCTCGACGATCAGCACGACGGCGGTCAACGGCTTCAACAGCTCGATTGCGCTGTCCGCTTCGGGCGTGCCGACGGGGGTAACGGTGGGCTTCAATCCGACCAGCATTGCCGCGCCGGGCACGGGTAGCTCGACGATGACGATCACGGTTGCCTCGACCACCACGCCGGGAACCTATCCGATTACCGTCACCGGAAACGGCGGAGGAGTGCAGCAGAGCACGACGGTCACCCTGACGGTTACGGCAGCGGCGCCAGATTTCACGATCTCGGCGACGCCGTCCAGCCAATCGGTGCGTCGCGGCTCACGAGCCTCGTACACCGTTTCTCTGGCACCGGTGAACGGGTTCAACAGCAGCGTGAGCCTGAGCCTCAGCGGGTGCCCCAGCCGGAGCACTTGCTCGTTCAGTCCGTCGTCGTTGACGCCGCCCGGCAACTCCACCCTGACGGTTTCGACCACGTCGCAGACGCAGACGAGGACCTACACGTTGACCATTACGGGTACGAGTGGCAGCTTGCAGCACTCGACCAGTGTGAGCCTCACGGTCACTCACTGATGTCGCAGGTAATTGCCGGAAGGGCGGACTTCGGTCCGCCCTTTCGTATTAGCGGGGAGTGGTGGACGGGGGAATCGCCAGGAAGTTCGGCCGGCCACAGAGCGCTGAGTGGCGCTATTGGCAGGCATTCCAGCAGAAATGATTTCACCGCCGTATGACAATCAGTTGCAGCCGAGTTCGTGAGCATTCACCGGCAACTACGTGGCGCTGGTGTGAGGAACGTCTCCAGCACCCGCCACAGCGCTGACCGCCCCAACATCCGGAATCACCTCGTAGACAACGATCTCGTCGGCAAAGCCCTTGACGTGAATCGGATCGAGCGCACGCAGCGGCACGGAGTTACCCAACTCCATCGCCACCGGCTGCGACATGAGGATCTGCCCGGCGTGAGCCACTGAGCACAGGCGCTCGGCCAGATTGACGGTGCTCCCGATGGCGGTGTAGTCCAGGCGGTCCTGACTGCCCAGGGCGCCCGCGATCACCTCCCCGACGTGGATGCCGATTCCCACCTGCGCGCCGGCGCACGCGCCGAACTGCCGTTCCAGCGCCGCTAACATCTCGCGCGCAGCAGCCACCGCACGCTGGCAGCGATCGTCACCCGAGAACCAGGCAAACATGGCGTCGCCGATGAACTTGTCGATGTCGCCTCCATGCTTAGCTACGATTTCGGCCTGGATACCTAAGACCTGGTTGAGGCGTTCGACGACGCTCGCCGGATCGCGTCCGTCGCAGAAGCTGGTGAAGCCGCGAATGTCCGAGAACATCGCTACGATCCACCTGCGTTCGCCCCCACGATGCTCCAGCGAATCGACCGTCGTGTGGGAGAGGAACTTCAGCATCTGTTGACGCTGGTTGAGCTCGGCCACAATTGGGCGGCTGAAGTTGAAGCTCACATAAATGCCGCCGGCGAGCGCGCAAACCGCCAGAATCGCCAAATATGTTTCCAGTGCCTGGAAGGATTTCCTGACATTCGTAATCGATTGCAACAGGCCGAAGTGGATGCGTTCGGGGTTATCGATGATTAGCCCTGAAGTCTGGGGAACGACGTCGGCCAGAAGCCATTCTTCTTTCCCCGACTTGAAGCGGACCTCAGGCTGGCGTGCGGAAATCGCTTCCATCAAGGCAGGGCGCAAGCGAGGTTCGCTGGTTCCCAGCAGGACCGGTTCCAGCTTCGATTGCCGCTCTTCCTCTCGCCAGAAAACAACATCCGTTCCCACCCTCGCTTTGGCAACGGCAGCCGAGTGATCGTCTAAGTGAAAACCGATGGAGATGGTGCCCAGGGGCTCTCCGGAAGCGCCGTCGGTTATCGAGGCCGTATGCACGGCGTAGATTTGGCCGTCGGGATCAGCCCACCCGGTGAGTAATGGCATTTTGCGCTTTACCGTGTGGACGTCCGGCAGGCGCCAGCGCTCCAGTTGAGGATCGCAGACCGGCCGCCCGCGCACGGCAATCGCCAGAACGTTGCCATTCGGTCCTTGCAGCGCGGCGTAGTCGGGATGAGGTCCGTCGTTGGTGTCGGTTGCTCCGCTGTCGATAACGGAGGAGAGAAAGAGGCAGCGCTGCTCTTTGTCAGACTGCTTGATCAGCGGTGCAATTTTCACTGCGAGCATTGCGGCGATATGCGCGTGATAGCGGGCAAAGTTTTGTCCCAGGGCAGCGTAGGCCTTCTTCCTCTCGCCCAAATCGGTGGCGATGATCTTTACCACCTCATTTCGGCTCTGCAGCCAGACTCCGACCAGCACAGCGGTGAGCAGCAAGGAAACCACGGCCGCAATGAGCAGCGCAAACTTGGTGCGAACGCTCAAGCGCGCCGTTTGGCTAGTGCCTGCCACGATACTGCCCTCCCGAACTGGTCTGACGGTGACGACGAATCAACCGGCCAACGGAAGTTCACAACTCCGTGTGGCAGGCAAGAAAACGAAGACGATGGCCTGTTGGCGTGAAAGATTGAGTAGCGAAAAACTGGACGGCATTATGCCAGAAAAGCTGCAATACGCGGCGAGAAAAGCAGCACGAGTTGGCTCGCATTAAGGCTTGAGGGGCCAAGCCCACGTGGGTGAAGGTGAATGTTCGTTGCCGATCAGAGTTTCAGGCGCCTTCCAGTTGCCTTTCACTGAGCCGAATGATCGCTGAAGGTTGAGCCGTAACCGGCTGGCGCTTTTGCAGCATTCGCAAAATCCAGTAGCCGGCAGCGGCGGCGGCCAGGTGCTTAAGGGTATGACCGCTCACAATGTGTTGGGCTGCGAATATTGGCTTGTCAAAAATCTCCAGCACTTTGGCGAAAGCATAGAATCCCACCACGACCGCCAGGTCGGAGCTGCGGGTGTAGCGCTTCGGGAAGATAAGTGCAAGTAACAGGACGAGAGCCGAACAGGTCTGCACCGCGGCATAGAAGCGCAAATCACCGGCACCTCTGGCTTCGCTGGCATACCACTGCAAGACGCTGCTCACACCAATCAGTAGGAGCAACGGCAAGAACGACAAACCCGCTCGGACACTGATTCGTTCTGCAATCATTGCGGCCACCATCGCCATGAATGTGATCGTCATCGGCAGCCGGTCCCATAGCAATCGCGCATTGTCGGGAGACAAGTGATAGTAGGAGGAGCCGATCGCGGTCAGCAGCAGACCCAGGAAAGCGAAGGCGTAGGGCCATCGCTCACGCGGGTCGAGAAAACGGCAATCAGAGTTTGAGCTGAGCAACCACAGCAAACCCCAGATACCGATCACGGCGAAAGGCAGGTTGGAAGCAACATCGCCGAAGTTGGGGATTCCGAAGAAGCTGCGCCGGTCGGCAAATAAGTGATAGGCCTGCGGCTGGGGAATCCGAGGCAACATCGATGCGATCAGCGCCACTACCCCTGTCAGGAGAAGCAGGAGAATGGCGCTGAGTTTTGGAGAACGCGTGTCCAGCCTGGCGAAGATCCTTGCGCTTGAGCGATCCATGTTTCCCTCTCCCGGCGATTCTCGCGCAACCGAGCCTGCACGGCAGCCGCAGTGTGACAGTTTGCAATCTGTCACAGTACCGCGAAGAATTCGTGTTGCTTGCATTGTTTGTCTGTGATCTGCAGGAGATGAAACTCACACCGGAGAGAGATGCGATTTCATAACGGCGCACATTCCCGCAGCCGCATTATCCGTGCGCGGCGCTCGCCCCACTCAACTCCCGCACAATCGAGTTCACGAACTGCTTGGCATCACCGAATAGCATTAGCGTGTTGTCCAGGTAATACAGCGGGTTGTCGATGCCGGCAAAGCCCGGATTCATGCTGCGCTTGATCACCATCACGGTGCGCGCCTTATCCACATCGAGGATGGGCATGCCGTAGATCGGGCTGCTCTTGTCGGTGCGCGCGGCCGGATTGGTCACGTCGTTGGCGCCGATCACCAGCGCTACATCGGTTTGCGGGAAGTCGCCGTTGATGTCGTCCATCTCGATCAGGCGGTCGTAAGGAATATCGGCTTCGGCCAGCAGCACGTTCATATGGCCGGGCATGCGTCCGGCCACCGGATGGATGGCAAAGCGGACGTCCACTCCCTTTTTGCTGAGCAGGTCATAGAGTTCGCGAACCTTGTGCTGCGCTTGCGCGACCGCCATGCCGTAGCCGGGAACAATCACCACGCTGTTGGCGACGCCAAGGATCGAGGCCGCGTCTTCGGGGCTGGCGCTGCGCACCACGCGTTCTTCTTTCACTCCCGCGGCTGAAACCTGCACCTGGCCGAAGGCCCCGAACATCACGTTGGTGAAGGAGCGGTTCATGGCCTTGCACATGATTACCGAGAGAATGAAGCCGGAGGAACCATCGAGTGCCCCCGCCACGACCAGCACCTTGCTGTTGAGAACGAATCCCAGCAGAGCTGCTGAGAGGCCGGCGTAGGAGTTCAACAGCGAGATGACGGTCGGCATGTCGGCGCCGCCGATAGGAGTAACCAGCAACACCCCGAAGATCAGCGACACAAGCACCATGATCGGGAACAGCAAGGGCGCTCCGGGATGCACCACCAACGCCACCGCCAGCCCCAGCGCGCCCGCCAGGACTGAGAGGCTGACAATGTTCTGCCCGCGATAGACGATCGGCCGCTGCGGCAAGATCTCCTGCAGCTTGCCGGCGGCGATCAAGCTACCCGTGAACGTCAGCGAGCCGATGATCACTTCCAGCGAGATCTCGCCCATGGCAAATCGGGTGACCGGCGCCGTGCCCACGTAGTACTCGGCAATTCCGATCATGGCGGCCGAAAGTGCGCCAAACGCGTGGCTCAGTGCGGTTCGTTGCGGCACCGCCGTCATGTGCACCAGGCCGAGAGGGACGCCGACTCCCGCGCCGATGATCAGCGGGATGAGCACCCATTTGTACTGGGCCACTTCGGGGTTGAAGAGGGTGACGACAACCGCCAGGGCTGCGCCGACTTCTCCCGCCAGCACGCCCCAGCGCGCGGTGGTGGGCGAACTGAGGAATTTGAGCGAAAGGATGAAGAGAACGACCGCGACGATGTAGGCGAAGTCAAGATACTGCTGCAGTTCAAGTCCGCTCATGATTGTTTGGACCCGCGAGACTTGAACATGCGCAGCATGCGGTCGGTGATCAGGAATCCGCCAACCATATTGCTGAAGGAGGCCGCGACCGCAATCGCACCCAGTATGGTGGTGAGCTGCGTTTCATGACGGCCGGCGATGATGATGGCGGCAACCACCACGATGGCATCGAGAGCGTTGGTGAGCGACATCAGGGGCGTGTGGAGCAGCGGGGAAACGGCCCTGATCACGCCAAAGCCCACAAATCCGGCGAGAATGAATACGTAGAGATTCGAAATGAAATCCGGTGGCATTTGGTTCCTTTACGTTGCTCGGCTGTTCAACCCGCCGAGGTTGACGATCACTGTGCCGCCGCCAGCACCGGCAGGTTGTAAAACTCCCGTACTCGTGGATTCACCAGTTCGCCCTGATGCGTGACCAGGGTGCTGCGGGTGATCTCGTCATCCAGGTTCAGCACCAGCTTGCCCTCTTTCACAAGGTGCAGCAGGAAATTGGTCAGGTTCTTGGCGTACATCTGGCTGGCGTGATAGGGCACGGAGCTGGCGAGATTGATGGTGCCGACGATGGTCACGCCGTGCTGCACGATGGTCTCTTCCGATTTTGTCAGCTCGCAGTTGCCGCCGCGCTCGGCGGCGAGATCGACGATCACCGAGCCCAACGTCATCTTCTGGACCATGTCCTTGGTCACCAGCACCGGCGACTTCTTTCCGGGCACGACCGCAGTGGTGATGACGACATCGCTTTCGGCAACGACCTTGCCCAGCAACTCGCGCTGCTTCTGGTAGAACGACTCATCCTGCGCCTTGGCGTAACCGCCGGCGTCCTGCGCGTCGGCGGCCTCGATGGGAAGCTCGACGAATCGGCCGCCCAGGCTCTGCACCTGCTCTTTCACTACGGGCCGGAGATCGTAGGCCGAAACCACCGCACCCAGCCGGCGCGCCGTGGCGATGGCTTGGAGACCGGCGACACCCGCGCCGATGATCAGCACGCGCGAGGGCGTAATGGTTCCGGCGGCGGTGGTCAGCATGGGAAAAATGCGCGGCAGCTTGTCGGCGGCGATGAGCACGGCCTTGTAGCCGCAAATCGTGGCCATGGAGGAGAGCGCATCCATGTTCTGCGCCCGCGTGATGCGCGGCATCAGCTCAACCGAAAACGAGGTTGTGCCGGTGGCCGCGATTTCTTCCAGCGTCCTCACGTCGCCCAGCGGACGAAGGAAGCCGATCAGCGTCTGCCCGCGTTTCATCAGCGGAAGGTCACCGCGACCGGTGCGGTCATTGGAGCCGTGACAGAGCACTTGAACGATGATGTCGGCGCCGCCGAAAACCTCTCCCCGGCTGGGGACGACCTTTGCGCCCTTGCTCTCGTATTCGGCGTCGGAATAGCCTGCTTCGACCCCCGCACCAGCCTCAACCACGACCTCCAGGCCCGCCTTGGCCAGCGCCGGAACGACGCCCGGCACCAGGGCCACGCGCCGCTCCCCCGGAAAGATCTCGCGGGGAACCCCGACTCTCATCACATAACCTCCGTTCACGGTAACGCGCTCAGCAAAAAGTCAAAAGCAGCATTCTACGCAGTGGAAGCAGAAAGTCCAGCGCGCGGGCAAAGTTGGCGCACACATGGTAACCAATTGCGAAATTGTGGGTTCAATTCAATGGCTGTGCAGGGCATGCATCACGGGGTTACCGAAACGGTAAACTTCCACGCGAATCACAATGGGGTTATCCACAGCAGGTGTTTTGCTCTAAGCTGTTGCGACGAAAGCGGATTGCAGAGCTGGTGCGAGCGAGGTCCGCTTTCGGGCGCGATTTGTGGCGAAAATACCACATGGCAGCTTCCCTTTGACCTTGTAATCTGATGCATGCGCTGCGTTTAGTCTCCCAAGTTTGATCTACGAGCGTACAATCCGGCGACCGGTCGAATGCAGTGGCATTGGTCTTCACGGCGGCGCCCCGGTCACCCTCCGCATCCTCCCTGCTCCCCCCGGCACAGGCGTCGTCTTCCGGCGCGTCGATCTGGATGGCTTCCAGGTGGAGGCGATCGGCCGCAACGTCGCCAAGGTCAGCTACGCCACCAGCCTGATGAAGAAGGGCGTGCTCATCTCCACCACCGAGCACCTGCTGTCGGCCTTCATTGGTATGGGCGTGGACAACGCGTTTGTCGAGCTCGACAACCTGGAGTTGCCGATCCTGGATGGCAGCGCTTTGCCGTTCGTGCAGATGATCAGCGAGGCAGGGGTACGGCAGCAGCGCCGTAAACGAACGTATCTGAAGATCCTGCGCCCCTGCGAGCTGCGCGAGGGCGACAAATTTCTCGGAATCTATCCCGGCGAACGCTACTCGGTCAGCTACGCTATCGATTTCCCTCATCCCCTGATCGGCCGCGAGCAGTTCCAGGTTGAGTTGAGTAACGGCAGTTATCTGGAGCAGATCGCTGCCGCGCGCACCTTTGGCTTCCTGGAGCAGCAGCGTGCGATGTTGAATATGGGGCTGATTCGCGGCGCCTCGCGCGACAACTGCGTCGTGCTGACGCGCGACGGCATTGATAATCCTCCGCTGCGCTTCCCTGACGAATTCGTGCGCCACAAGGTGCTCGATCTGATCGGTGACCTGGCGCTGTTCGGCAAGCGAATCCTGGGATACGTGAAGGCCGACCGCGCCGGCCACGCTCTGCATACCGCGATGGTCTCCCGCATCCTGCGCGAACGCGGCTACGCCGAAGAAATCACGCTCGATGATGCCGCGGCGAAAGACTGGCCTGCGGAGCACCTCGCCGTCGCCGACTGACGCGCGCTTCCCCCTCGATGTCCCGTATCCGAACTGCCTGCGCTGGACGAATTAGGTCTGCCGCTGATGTAGCGCCTCGCTCGCGCCGAAGGAATAAGTGTCGCCGTGCACGGCCCGGCGGTCTCTTTGTTGCTTTGGGAGAAAAAGCGTGCGGAATATCCGATGGTCCCCCTTGTGCAGTGCAGTGCTACTCACCATCATGTGCAGCGTGAGTTCCCTTCCTGGTTGGGCGCAGGCGCAGAGTGCGCCCACGACGATCAGGCGCGACCTGCATCATGATGTCTCGCCTCCGCTGCTGGAGATGATTCGGAACGTGCAGCCGGGAGAACACGAAGAGCGGGAAGCCGAACCGCGGCGCAGCATTCCGCTGCCACTGGGATTGCGGCCGCTGATGGAAGATCCGGTGCGACAGGGCGGCAGCTCCGGATTCTCGCCGCAAGCGGGGTTGAACTTCGAAGGGCTGGGCAACGGGCAATACAACTTCTGGGTTGAGTATGCTCCTCCGGACACGAATGGCGCGGTGGGCGCAACTCAATACGTGCAGTGGGTCAACACCTACTTTGCCGTGTTCGACAAACGGACAGGCGCACTGCTGGCTGGGCCCGCTCCGGGGAACGCGCTATGGTCGGGGTTCGGCGGCGGCTGCCAGACCAACAATGACGGCGATCCCATCGTGCTCTACGACAAGCTGGCGAACCGCTGGGTGATGGGCCAGTTCTCCGTGTCCACGACACCGTATCTGCAATGTGTAGCAGTTTCGGCGACCTCCGATGCCACGGGGCTTTGGTACCGCTATTCGTTCCAGTACAGCTATTTTGACGACTATCCGAAGCTGGGCGTGTGGCCGGACGGGTATTACGAAACCTTCAACATGTTCGACATGTCGAATGGCGGCACCTTCATGGGCTCCGACGTCTGCGCCTACAACCGCACAGCTATGCTGAGCGGACTGCCGACAACGCAAATCTGCTTCCAGCGGGGGCCGACGGTGGGTGGGCTCCTCCCCTCAGACGTCGACGGCGCAACCGGACCACCCGCCGGGTCGCCGAATTACATGCTGACCTACGGCGCCAACTCGCTCGAGCTTTATAAGTTTCACGTCGACTTCGGCAATCCTTCCAACTCGACCTTCACCGGCCCGGTGGTGATTCCGGTGGCGGCGTTTACGCCGTTGTGTTACGGGGCGAGCGAGTGTGTTCCACAACCGGGCACGGATACCCGGCTCGATTCGCTGGCCGACCGCCTGATGTACCGTCTCGCGTATCGCAGGTTCAGCGATCACGAGTCTTTGCTGGTGAACCACTCGGTCGCGGTGAACGGCAGCGGCGGAGTGCGCTGGTATGAGATCCGGTCACCGGGCAGCACGCCGGTTGTGGCGCAGCAAGGCACTTACGCTCCCGACTCGAACTATCGCTGGATGGGCAGTATCGCGATGGACCGCATCGGTGACATCGCGGTGGGCTACAGCATTTCCAGTGCCGCCGTATATCCCTCCATCGCCTTTGCCGGACGCGTGCCCTCCGACCCCGCCGGTGTCCTCGAAACGGAGACCAGCGTGATCACCGGAAGCGGGTCGCAGACCGGCATCTTGAGCCGCTGGGGCGACTACAGTGCGATGAGCGTCGATCCCACCGACGACTGCACCTTCTGGTACACCCAGGAATACCTGGTGAGCAATGGCTCCTGGAACTGGCGGACGCGGATTACTAACTTCGCCTTTCCCGGCTGTAGCAGCGGAGGCTATATCGGCTTCTATCCTGGCACGCTGAGTTTTGGCTCGCAGGCCGTCGGTACGGTCAGCGCTTCCCAGCAGATCACCCTCAGCAACCATGAGCCCGGCGCGCTCGCGATTACCAGCGTTGCCGCGAGCGGCGACTTCCTGCAGAACAACAACTGCGGAAGCTCACTGGCGCCGAATACCAGCTGCACCATCAACGTCAGCTTCCAGCCGAGCACGACCGGCGTCCGGACAGGCACACTGTCGGTCATCGATAGTGGACCGGGGAGTCCCCGTACGGCTACGCTCAGCGGCTTCGGCACGCAGACGGCCACCTGCACCCCCGGCATGCTTTCCAATGCCGGCTTCGAGAGTGGGGCCCTCGACTGCTGGACCAGCGGTGGCGCATATCCGCCGTTGATTGCAACGTTGCAGGCGCACAGCGGAAGCTTCAGCGCGCAACTCGGCGCCAATGGCCAGCCCGAACCGGACGGTGATTCCTGGATGTATCAGAGCGTTGCGGTGCCCAGCGGCATGCAAAGACCGACCTTAACGTTCTGGTATTGGCCCTGGACCGGCGACAGCATCCAGTACGACTGGCAGGAGGCGCAGATTCGCGACTCCAATGGCAACATGCTGGCGCAGATCTTCAAGATCGCGTCGAATGCCGGGACGTGGAGGCAGATCACGTTCGACCTGACGCCCTACAAGGGTCAGACCGTGCAGATTTATTTCAACTCGCACGAAGACGGCGACGGCAACCCGACCTACATGTACGTCGATGATGTGTCGATTTCCGATACGAGCGTGTCGGGCCTGCGCTTTGTTCCGGTAACGCCTTGCCGGATCGCGGACACTCGCGGCCCTGCCGGAATCTTTGGCGGGCCCTCTATCGACGGTGGTAGCTCACGCGATTTTCCGATCCCGCAAGCGGGCTGCAATATCCCGCAGACGGCCGCTGCGTACGCGCTGAACGCAACCGCCATTCCCCACGGGCCCATGTGGTATCTGACCATCTGGCCCTCGGGTAACCCTCGACCCGTGGTTTCTACGATGAATTCGAGTGATGGACGCGTCAAGGCCAACGCTGTGGTGGTTCCGGCAGGCAGCAATCAGGGGGTCAGCGTATTTGTCACGAACACCGCGGACGTCGTGCTGGATATCAACGGCTATTTCGTGTCGGCCAGCGACAACTCAGCGCTTGCGTTCTATCCGCTGACGCCTTGCCGCGTGGTGGACACGCGCTGGCCAACCGGAGCGCTGGGGGCACCGCACCTGAGCGACAGACAGGCGAGACAGTTTCCTGTGCTGGCCGCCACTGCGTGCAACATCCCTAACACTGCACAGGCCTATTCCCTGAATTTCACGGCAATACCGGCAAATGGCGAGACGTTGGGCTTTCTCAGCGTATGGCCTGCGGGCCAACCTCGACCGTGGGTTTCCACGCTCAATGCGCCTACGGGCGCGACTACCGCGAACGCGGCCATCGTTCCCGGCGGCTCGGGCGGAGACGTCATGGTCTATGCCGCGGCCAATTCCGCCGACGTGGTCGTGGACATCAATGGTTATTTTGCGCTGGCATCGTCGGCGCCGAATCCCATGTCGCTCTACACCATGCAGCCTTGCCGGAGCCTGGATACGCGCGATCCTCGGCAGGGTCATCTCTTCCAAGGCGAACTGACGGTGAATGTGTTGGGCGGTCCGTGTTCGATGCCCGCCTCTGCTGAGGGCTACGTTCTGAATGCCACCGTCCTCCCGCGCGCAGGTTTGGCATACCTGACGCTGTGGCCCGATGGGCAGCAGCAGCCGGTAGTCTCAACCTTGAACGCGTGGGACGGCAGCACCACTTCCAACATGGCGATTGTTCCCACCAGCAATGGCGACATCGACACCTTCGCCGTCGATCCGACCGATCTTCTCCTCGATCTGTTCGGATACTTCGCACCTTAGAAGTGCGATTGATCACGAGCGCCCGGTGCCCGGCTTTACAATCCACGTATTCGTCCGTCAAAATAGCTGCAGGAATGTTGTGGGAGTGAGTGCTTGAAGCTTCGCGGCTGGCTATTACTGCTGCTGTTTGCGCACGTGCTGCTGCACCCTTGGGTGCACGCCATCGCGGCCGGCGACACAGCCACGCTCGACGCGACTGTCTCGAACGCCTCTGCTCAGACCACAACAATGGCCGGCGACCAGTGCGAACTGTGCCGCGTCGGCCATAGCGCCACGACCGCTCCGCAGCTCCCAAGAACGTACCTGCTCAATCCCCGTTGGATCCGCATCGCGCTGCAAGGGGTGAATTACGAATCGCTGCAAGCCGACCTCAGGATCCCCTCCCGCGCGCCTCCAGTCCTCTAGTTCATTTCGCGATGTAGAGTCCGCGACGCGTCGCTTTGAGCGTGTTTGCGGCCGAACTTACATCCACTTCGTTTTTGCGCCTTCCCAGGTCCGCGAAATGGAGTCCAGCGAAAATTAGAGGAGAGTCAATGTTCCGGAACCTGCAATTGCTTCGGCATTCGTTTGCAACTATTCCCGCACGGCGATTACTTTGCATCGCGTTCGTGCTGACACTCGGTTTAGCGCTTTGGCCGTTGTGCGCTTCCGCCCAGACAGCGGGTTCGTCAATCCTGAGCGGAACGGTAACCGATCCGTCGGGGGCAGTTGTCCCGGGAGCAACCGTGGAAATCCGCAACCCGGTCAGCGAATATACCCGCACCGTCAAGACGGATGATGCCGGACTATTCACCTTCCCCAATGTACCGCTGAATAACTATCACATGACGGTCAGTGTTAGCGGGTTTGCGCCTTACGCGCAGGATATTGACATTCGCTCAGCCGTTCCCATGAATATGAAGGTAACGCTTCAGATCACGGCAAGTGCGGAGAATGTCACCGTGCAGGGTGAAGCGGGCGACCTGCTGGAGAATGATCCTACCTTCCATACCGACGTGGACCGCCAACTATTCTCGAAGATACCGTTGGAAAGCACGTCGTCGGAGCTTAGCTCGCTGGTCACTCTGGCCTCGCCGGGTGTCGCGGCCGATTCCAACGGCCTCTTCCACGGATTCGGCGATCACGCCGAGAACTCCTTCTCGCTTGACGGCCAACCCATCACCGACCAGCAGAGCAAGGTCTTCTCCAACCAGATTCCGCTCGATGCCGTGCAATCGATGACCGTGATTGGTGGCGCCCCCCCGGCGGAGTACGGCGACAAGACCAGCCTGGTCATCGATGTAACCACGCGTTCCGGACTGGGTTCGACGACTCCTCACGGCAACCTGACGGCCGGGTATGGCACCTTCGGCACTTCGACGGTGGACGGTGATTTCTCCTACGGTGGAAAGAATTGGGGAAACTTCATCGCCCTCGGCGGCTCGAATACCGGCCGCTTTCTTGATCCGCCGGAATTCCAGGTGTTTCATGCCCACGGCAACGAAGAGAACGTCTTCGATCGTATCGACTATCAGCTTTCGAATGCCGATGCGCTGCACCTCAACTTTCAGTACACGCGTTCGTGGTTCCAGACCCCAAATTCATATGACCAGCAGTTCCAGATGCCCAACGGTATTCCGAACCTGAACCCCTTGACGGGTCTTCCTCTCGGGCCGACCGACCAGCGCTCGAAAATCCAGACCTTCAACATCGCTCCGACCTGGACCCACACGCTAAGTCCGAATTCCATCTTCAACCTTACGGGATTCGTGCGGCGCGACGCGTTCAATTACTATCCCAGCGACGATCCCTTCAACGATCTTGGCCCGCAGAACCTGCAGCGAGAAACCGTCGCCCAGCAGCGCACGCTCTTAGATGCCGGAGCTCTCGCCAACATCACGTATGTCAAAGGCATTCACAACGTCAAGGCCGGGGTGACTTACGAGCAGACATTCCTCGACGAAAATGACCAGCTCGGGATCGTCGATCCGGCGCTGAACGCGCCTTGTCTGAATGGCGGAGGCATTCCGGTCAACGGATTCATAAATCCCGGCCAGTGCGCGGGGGCAGGCTTGCAACCAAACACTGCCGACAACCCGAACGCGCCCAACTCTGGCCAGTTTCCGCTCTTCAATCCCGATCTGCTGCCCTTTGACTTGACGCGAAATGGGACGCTCTTTCGATTCGCCGGCCACACCGATGTCAAGGAACTCGCGATGTATGTGCAGGACACCATCACGGTAAAGAACTGGTCGTTCAACCTCGGCATCCGTGGCGATTTCTACAACGGCCTTACCAAGGCGAACCAGGCGGAGCCGCGCGTAGGCATCGCTTACAACGTGGCGAAGACCAACACCGTGCTTCGCGTCTCCTATGCTCGCACCCTGGAGACTCCTTTCAATGAAAACCTGATTCTCTCCAGCTTGGGATGCGGCGACGCCGTGCTCAACCCCCTCCTGGCCTGCACATCGAATACCTTGACGCGGTTGCCTCCCGGCTATCGCAACGAATTCCACGCCGGCCTGCAGCAAGCTGTCGGGCGCTTCCTTGTCATCGACGCGGAATACATCTGGAAGTACACCCATAACGCTTACGATTTCAGCATACTGGGCAACACGCCGATTACCTTTCCTATCGCGTGGCACAACTCCAAAATTCCCGGGTTCGCCTTGCGCGCCAGCGTGCCGGCCTATCACGGATTTAGTGCGCTGATCGTAATGTCCAGCGTAGCCGCCCGGTTCTTTAATCCGCAGGTCGGCGGAGCGGGAGCCGCCCCCGCAGCGCCTGGCGGGGTCTTCCGTATCGACCACGACGAAGCCTTCAACCAGACTACGCACATCCAGTACCAGACACCCTGGAAGCGTTTCGCTCCGTGGATCGGATTCAACTGGCGCTACGATAGCGGCCTAGTGGCCGGAGCGTTGCCGTGCTTTGGAATCGGGCCAAATAACAGTTGTCCACAGTCGACGTTCCTGCCTGACGGTACACCGGCAATCGCCATGACCGACGCAGGCGGCATACCGCTGACCGCCGATCAGGAGTTCCAGGCCGGCCTGACTTGCAATGGCGTGCATGCCACGCCGACGATGGCACTGCCCTTTGTGTGTCCCGCGTCGCAATTCGGCTCTACGTTGACTCAGGTACCGTCACCTGGAACTGAGAACGACGATAAGAATCCGCCACGCATCGCGCACCGTAGTCTGTTCGATCTCGCCATCGGCGACGACAACCTCTTCAAAGGCGACAAGTATCGCTGGAGCGCGCAAGTGACCTTCGTCAACCTGACGAACAATTACGCGCTGTATAACTTCCTGTCCACGTTCAGCGGCACTCATTACGTGTCGCCACGAACCGTGACCGGAGCGATCGGATTTCACTTTTAATTGCTGGGATGCTGGCTGAATACAACCGGCGCCGAGATGTTATAGAAAGCGGGGCCCGCTTGCTGCAAAAAGAAAGTGCCGCTCACTGAGAGTGGCACTTTCGAAGACGTAGCGACGGCCCGGAACAACAGATACTAGTTCACTACGATTTTGACTTGCGTTTACGTTCGGCCCAGCGCTGCTTCATCATCTCAGAAATCCGCTTACGCGCGGCTGCGCTCATGTGCCTGCGAGGACGCCGTCCGCTGGACGCCGAGCTGCTGCTGCCCGCACCGCTTCCAGCCGGTCTGCCACGACGGCGGCCTGATCCCTCCAGCGCCGCTATCGCCGAACTGAGACGGTCGCGTTCTCTTTTCAGGTCCCCGAGTATGCTTTGAATGTCCATGGTTCTCCTTTTTTGCATTAGAAATAACTCACGATGGTAACGTGCCATTAATAATACCTACAGTTTGACAATTAGGATACCCTTCTTGGCCAGCATTTTACATGGTTACTAAATAGCACCTTTGCTTGTCACCAAATATAGTCGTAAGTGGGATAAGTATCGCATGGGTGTGCTCCACCCAGGAAGGCAAGCTGGATCTCTGAGACAATTGCTGACGCACGAAAGGATTCATAGTGTCTGAGACAAACTACCACATGAGCCCGGAGCAGTTTCGCGACTATGGACATCAAGTGGTGAACTGGATTGCCGACTACTACAAGGGCATCGAGAGCCTTCCAGTACTGTCGCAGGTGAAACCGGGCAAAATCCGGCGTGCTCTCCCGGCTCAGGCTCCGGCTCAAGGTGAAGAGTTTCAAACCATTCTGCAGGACATTGACCGAGTCATTCTGCCGGGAGTGACTCATTGGCAGTCGCCGAACTTCTTCGCATACTTCCCGGCAAATGCATCAGGGCCAGCCATACTCGGCGACCTTGTTTCATCGGCTCTCGGGGTGCAGGGAATGCTTTGGGCTACGAGTCCGGCCTGCACGGAACTGGAGACTCACGTTCTGGACTGGCTGGTGCCCATGCTAGGACTGCCTGCGAAGTTTCTTTCCAGCGAAACCGGCGGCGGCGTGATCCAGGACACCGCCTCCAGCTCCTCGCTTTGCGCGATGCTGGCGGCGCGTGAGCGTGCAACGAACTATGCCAGCAATCGCCAGGGCTGTCACGGAGGCCTGGTTGCCTACACCTCGAACCAGGCACACTCCTCCCTGGAGAAAGCAGCCATGGTCTGCGGCATCGGCAGGGACAATTTGCGTCTGGTCGATGTTGAGGAGCATTTCGCCATGCGCGCGGAAGATTTGTCGCGCCGCATCGACGAGGACCGGCGGCAGGGCCTTCAGCCTTTTTTCGTTTCGGCCACAGTAGGAACTACTTCCTCGAATGCGCTGGACCCATTGCAGGAGATCGGCAGGATCTGCGCGGCCAACGATCTCTGGTTTCACGTCGACGCAGCCATGTCGGGGACGGCGGCACTCTGTCCTGAGTT
>Ga0070734_10003282_pt1 | contig 17281 bp, 14 predicted proteins | sample Coa_R1_8_FD_66444 | JGI IMG/M metagenome (GOLD analysis project Ga0070734, IMG submission 66444) | Surface soil microbial communities from Centralia Pennsylvania, which are recovering from an underground coalmine fire - Coalmine... | ecosystem: Environmental > Terrestrial > Soil > Unclassified ... | reverse complement strand
CCTGACCGGGCTTCGCCGACGCCTTCGGGGCCGACTTCTGGCGCTCCTGCCGTTCGGGTTTTTCGGTGGCGGCGTCGTCGATATCATCGAGCAGGGCGAGCACGCGCGCCGCGTTCGTACCGAAATCCGTCGTTCCGTAGCGCGACGCGGAGCGGATATCGACCTTTGCGCCGTCGCGCGCCGGACGGATACGCACCACCACGTCATCGCGGAAACCCATGATCGGCGTGCGCGCGATCGCCTCGATATGCCCTTCGCGATTGGGCTGCGGGGCGCGCGAGTCCACGATGCGCCACTTGCGCTTGGTGATGACGGCGATCGCACCGTCGTAGGCCGCTTTTGGGGTGACAGTGACAAGCAGGGGCTCGATATCCGGCCAAGCCTTGTTCTGCAACTCGGCGACGGTGAGGCCCGGATAGAGGCTACTATTCGGCGGCCGCAGGCGGGCCACCACCTCAAAGCGCGGTGGATCGATCGGATCCGTGGTGACGTCCGTAATGGCGGGCAGAGTGTATCCCTTATACGCAAGATAGCTCGGATAGGCGAGCAACCCCACCCCGATCACCACCGCAGTGATCGCTTGGCCAAAGCCCGGGCCACCCTTGTTCCACAGTGAGACGAATGATGCGAACGCGAACAGGATCGCCAGCACGGCAAGGACCAGGGCGGATCCGAAGGTGACCAGCACCGGGACGATTTCGAGCAGATCCGCGCGTTCGATGATGATGGCCAGCATCGCTACCGAAAGCGAGAAGACGGCGATCCGCCGCGCCCAGATGGCGAGCCGCGAGGGCGGTTCCTCCAGCACACGCAGACGGGACATGACCAGGGACATCGCGGGTCATCCTTCGGTGCAGATGCTCTTGAGCGCACCCCATTCGGTGGGTGTCAGCAGCGCCCTCATGGGCGACGGCTCTGCAATTCTCCCGATCGCATCGGCGCGTTCCTGTGCTTGCGGATGATCGAGCAGGAAGTGCGGGGCTGCCCCCGGCCTGTCGGAAATACGCAACAGAATGGCGCCAAGCGCATGCGGGTCGCCGCCTGCCTTGTACATCAATTTGGCGCCGAATTCATCTGCCGCAGCTTCCGCCGTCCGGGAGTAGGCGGAGCGCAGGACCGTCCTGGCGGCGACGATCACCGCCCCACCGCCGGTGAAATCCCCGAGAAGCATGCCGAACAGCAACGAAAGCCCCGCAGTTTCCAGCACCGACCTGGTGCCATCGCGGTGAGCCACATGGCCGATCTCGTGGCCGAGCACGCCCGCGACCTCGTCGCCCGACTCCGCGCTGGTCAGCAGCCCATTGAACACATAGATCCGGCCTCCAGGCAGCGTAATCGCATTGACTTCAGGGCGTCGCACTACGAAAACCCGCAACGGCATCGGCAGTCCGGCTGCCGTCTCCAGGGAGGCGACGAGTTTCGTAAAGGCGGCGTGCGCCGCTGTAGCCACCGCGGTGTCGCCGGTGCCGCATTCGAACGGCTTCGCGCCGGCCGGGGTGGCGAGCGCCTGTCGCACCTGCGTGTCAATGGCGGCGCCAAGGCGAATTTCGAGCGCAACCGGCACATGTGGCGCAATCCGGGTGGCGAGCAGCGGCACGCCCCAGATTGCGCCACCGACCAACACCGCGATGGCAGCAAGGCTGAAGGCTACGACTTTCAGACGGGTCCGGCGGTCGGTGAGGCCGGTTTGGTCGGTGGGCGCAGCTCGGGCCAGCAATGCCGCCGCGAGCGCCTGATCGTGGATTTCAAGGCGTGCCGCAGAGGTGGCATTAGCGATGCCAAGCCGCAGGACCCCTCCCGACGTAGCTGGCGGCGAGATATCAGCAAAGCGCCACCGCGCCAGCAGGGCGCCTTCCGGCGCGCTCACCTCGATAGTGTCGCCACCAATATCCACTACGACCTTGCGGCGATCGCTGGTAACGCCATCATAGAAAATGCCGGCTCCCGTCGTCGCCATGGTCAGCGCTTAGATGCCGCCCGTGCCGAGCGCGTCGGCGAGGCCTTCGCCCACAGCCGAGGACATAGCTTCGCCGGCTTGCACGTGGTCGAGCGCCGCAATGCCCGAAATCAGCAGCGACTCCACCGCCACTTGCCACAGCCGCATCTTTACCACGACCTGGTAGATCGTGGAGCATCCCAGCACGTAGATCACATACGCGACCACAGCCGCTCCCGCCGCAAGACCGTCACGCGGCAATGATGCCCGGCCGAAATCGATCTGGCCGCGAAGTGCCGCATAGCCAAGCCCGGATACCACGCCCGCGACAATGGAAAATGCAATTGAGAAAAGAAGCACGTAGAACAGGTAGCGCAGATATGCGCCGTAATAGTGGCGCATGCGCAGGTCGGATGCCGCCGCGGCGCCGCCGAGCCGTAACCCGCCGAGCCACCATCGCATAACGATCGCCTGATAGGCCGGGTACAGGATGACACCGCTCGCGGCCGACCAGGTCACACCGCCGACCAACAGCCCGAGCCCGATCCGCCCCGCTCCTGCAAAGGCTGCAACGATCTCGTTGGGGTTGCCTCGCCCCAGTGCGCGCATCACGGAAACCCAGTCGATGACCGCCACGGCAGCGCCGAAGGCGGCAACGAGCGGAGCGACGATCAGGAGCCAGATCAAGATGCCGCGGCGGAATAGCCGCCCGCCACTTCCCGCAAAGCTTCCGCCGAGATTGCCATAAAACGTGTGGCGCATTTTGTAGCGCTCGAGGTTGGCGGTTGCCCACGGCGCGGCAAGTCCGAGCGTGATTGCGATCGGAATCCACCACAGCATCGCGCGCACTGCGTAGCGCAGCGCCGAGCCGGCCTGATGAAACCGCAAGCCGCGAAACACCGTGCGGGTGAGGCGGTACCGGCGCGCCCGAAAGGCCGCGTATTGGCCGAAGCCGGCGAGCAGGAGGAATGCCGCAATACCGGAGAATCGGCTCACTATTCCGAATTCAAGCGATGCTAGGAAGAGCAGCGCGTAAATCGGGATGAGGATGCCAATCGCCATCAGAAAGCCGATGAGCAGCTCGACGGCCGTACCGGTATATTCGAGCGTTTCGCACTCAACTTCGGTGCTCGCCCATAGAAATCGCCGCATATCGGTGAAGAGCCAGAACCGGTAAATGCCGAGCGTGATTGCCTGGAGGGCGCTGCCGCGGATCATCAGGCGCCAATAGTCGCCGCGCTCGCCGACGAAGCGGAGGCGGACAGACGAAGGCCGGGAGAAAGGAGGATTCGCCGACGTGGACGGCGCCGTGGCATCAACACGATCGACGACTGTCATGCTTGACCGCCTTTGAGTAAATCGATCAGCGAAACGAATTCGTGCAGAAGATTGGGAAGAGCGCAGAGGCCGTGACCGCAGCCCGATGGACGGGCCTTTCAGATCAGTCTGGCAGGCCCGCGCGCGACATGCATACAGACGGTAGTTGTACCGCGCAATAGGCATGCGGTGCCAATTCACCACAGTGCAAAAGGGATTGTGTTCGACAAATACGACACGTCATAAAATGCAGGCCAAAGTCATAATGTAGTCAAAGTCAAAGATCTTTCACAAAATGGAAACGTCGTATCCCTCCACCGACGGTCTTGTTGGATGCCTCTACCGCAATCGCCTCCCGCACCAGCTGATATCCGCAATTTCGGTAGAACGAGACGGCAGCGGACTGAAGCTCAGATGTGCTTAGCACCATGACGGAGCATCCGTCCCGTCGGGCCAACTCCTCCGCTAGAGCAAGCATACGCCGGCCAAGGCCGCACCGACGTGCAGCCAGCTCGACATACATGCGTCGCAGTTCAGCCGATGTCGTGTCCACGCGTTCGAGGCCGAACATGCCGACAATCCTGGCGGCGTCCGTCGCGACCCAAAACGAACCTTGACGCTCGCAATAGTACGCGGGAATCCGTTCGATCTCTTCGACCAGGGATCGCGCGATATAATCATCGAATGAAGCTGCCAGATGTGAGGGCGCAAGCTCGCGATTGATACGGACGAACAAGCTGCGAACTGCATCAAGGTCCGATTCCTGATAGGGTCGGATCACCGCGAGCCCGGAGCGTCTATGCCGAGGGAAACCGGTAGTCCTTGAACCGCTCGCGCAGCGTGGTCTTCTGTATTTTGCCGGTCGCCGTATGGGGGATTTCGTCCACCAACACCACGTCGTCCGGCATCCACCAGTTCGCGATCTTGCCGCGCATATAACCCAGCACCTCGTCTTTGCTGATGGATTCGCCTTTTTTCGCCACGACCACCAGCAGCGGGCGCTCATCCCATTTCGGATGGCGGATGCCGATCACGGCAGCCTCGGCGACCTTGGGATGGCCGACCGCGAGATTTTCGAGATCGATCGAGGAGATCCACTCTCCGCCCGACTTGATCAGGTCCTTGGCGCGGTCGGTGACCTGCATGTAGCCATATGGATCGATGGTGGCGATGTCGCCGGTATCGAAAAAGCCCTCACCGTCAAGAATGTCGCCGCCGTCGTCCTTGTAGTAGGCGCGCGCCACCGCGGGTCCGCGCACCATCAAACGGCCGAAAGACTTGCCGTCCCACGGCACGCGCTGGCCGGCATCATCTTCGATCTTCATTTCGACCATGAACGGCGGGTAACCCTGCTTCTGCTGCACATCAAGCTTGGCATCGCCTGTGAGAGACGCGTATTCGGGCTTGAGCGTGCAAAGCGAGCCGAGCGGCGACATCTCGGTCATGCCCCAGGCATGGATCACCTCAACGCCGTAGATGTCCTGGAATTTCTGGGTGAGGGCGCGTGGACAGGCAGAGCCGCCGATCACCACGCGCTTGAGGTAAGGCAGCTTGCCGCCGGTCGCTTCGAGATGCTGCAACAGCATCAGCCAGATCGTCGGCACTGCCGCGGTGCAGGTCACCCGGTAGGCGGTTAGCATTTCGTGGATCGACGCGCCGTCGAGCTTCATGCCCGGCATCACCATGCCGGCGCCCGCCATCGGAGTCGAAAACGCGAGCTGCCAGCCATTGGCATGGAACAGGGGCACCACCGGCATCACCACGTCGCGCGAGGACATCCCGAATGCGTCGGGCTGGATCACGCTCAGTGCCTGGAGGACGTTGGAGCGATGCGAGTAGAGGACGCCCTTTGGGTTGCCGGTGGTGCCGGACGTGTAGCACATGCCAGCGGCAGTGTTTTCGTCGAACGATTTCCAGGCGAAATCGCCGTCCGCCTCGGCGATCCATTCTTCGTAGGCAACGGCATTGCGCAGTGTGGTCGCCGGCATGTGGGCCGCATCGGTCAACACGATGTAGCGCTCGACGGTCGGCAGCCTGCCAGCGAGCTTTTCCAGGAGTGGCACAAAGGTGAGGTCCACCAAGACGACGCGATCCTCGGCGTGGTTGATGATCCAAACGATCTGTTCGGCGAACAGCCGCGGATTGACGGTGTGATAGACGGCGCCAATGCCGAGGATGCCGTACCACGCTTCGAGATGCCGCCAGGTGTTCCAGGCGAGCGTCGCCACGCGGTCGCCGAGCCTGATGCCGTCACGTTCGAGACGTTGCGCGACCTTGAGCGCGCGAGCCCGAATCTCGGCGTAGTTCGTAGTGTGAATGGGTCCCTCGACCGAGCGCGAAACCACCGTTCTGGCGCCGTGGTAGGTGGCTGCGTGATCGATCACCCGGTGGCACAGCAGCGACCAGTCCTGCATCAGTCCGAGCATGTCGTTTCCCCACTGTGCCGGTCGTGATTGTTCCACTTAGCGGATGTCGTTGCCGGCGCTTGATGTTTAAGCCTAGTAGTGTGACTCGCAGGGTTCAATCCCTCCCACGGTGTCATTCAGGCTTTTACTGGAACCGCGCAAGCGAGAAGCGCGAAATATCATGATCGGTGCGGCCGGCAATCGCGAGGTCGGCGAGGATTTCGCCGATCACCGGGGCAAACTTGAAGCCGTGACCGGAACACGGCGCAGCGACGATGATCTCCGAGCATCCGGGCAACCGGTCGAGAACGAAATCGCCGTCTGGCGTCATCGTGTAAAGGCAGGTCTGCGCGGCAACGAGCCGGCGGTCGAGGTCTTGCACATGGGCCTTGAGTGCAGCCCGGATGATGGCTTCGTCGGCGGCCGACACGGCGCGATCGTAGTGGTCTGGATCGACGGCTTCGTCGAGGTGGTGGTGCTTTGCGACCTTCACGCCGCCCGCATCGGCGGGGAAACCGTAAAAGATGCCGTCCCGATTCTGCAGGAGGAACACCGGAAAGCGTTCTGCCACGAATCCGTCGCGCGCATGGTCGGCCGGCTCGAACCAAGCCAGTACCTGGCGTGTCACCCGGATCGGAACGGGAACTTGCGGCAGCAGCGATTTCAGCCATGGCCCCGCCGCCACGATGGCGCATCCGGCAACAATTTCGCCGCGCCGCGTGGTCACCCGCACGCCGCCGCGATGCGGCTCGATCGCAAGGACCCGCTCCTCCGTGCGCAATTGTGCGCCCGCACGATGGGCGATCATTTGCAGGGCCGCAACGGTCGGCTCCGCCCGAACGAAGCCGCCATCGGGCTGGAACACGCCGATGAAATTCTCCGGGACGCGAAATGCCGGAAAGCGCCTCATCAAGCTTGGTGCATCGAGGATTTCATGGGGCAGTCCATGCAGGCGAGAGGATTGCAGCGTGCCGGCCACGAGGTCGCTGTCGGGCGCGCCCATCTCCAGAATGCCCGTGACCGTCAATAGCGATCGGCCCGACTGCGCCTCAAGCTCGCGCCATAATGGATAGGCCGCGCGCAGCAGCGGCACATATGACGCGTGCTCGAAATAGCCGAGCCGGATGATGCGCGTCGTCCCGTGCGAGGAACCGCGATCATGTCCCGGCGTAAACCGGTCGATCCCAACCACGCGGCCTCCGCGCCGCGCCAGCGCTGCAAGCGCCGCGCTACCCATGACACCAAGGCCGATGATGGCGACATCGAAGGGGGGCATTGCCATACATTCACGACGAATCGTGATTTATGCTACTTGAACAACCCTCGGTTTTGCCTTTGATCGTGCCGACTATCCTAAATCCACTGGCGACGAAAGAAATTGCAGATCACGTGAACTTCAGCAGAACCATACCGGCAGGCGCCGCCCTCCTCGCGATCGCATTTGGCGCCGGCTTGGCGGCGCAAGCCGCGTCCGGTGCGGCGCCGAGTGCGTGCCAGGCGCGCCTCTCGGCCGATCGTGCCATCTTCAAGCCGCTTGGCGAGCTTGGCGGTCCCCCCGGATGTGGCGGGCCTGATGTCATCCACCTTGAGCGCATCATCCTGGCGGACCGAAGCGAGGTCGCGATCGAGCCGCCGGCCACCCTGCGCTGCGAAACCGCGGAGGCGATCGTGTCTTTCGTGCGGGAGGACCTGGCACCGGCGGCTGCCGTTATGGGGGCGCCGCTAAGCGCGATCGAAAACTTCGATTCCTATGATTGCCGCGGCCGCAATCGCATTGCGGGCGCCAAGCTGAGCGAGCATGGTCTTGCCAACGCGCTCGACATTCGCTCGATCCGTCTCAAAGACGGTCGCGTGGTCCATCCCACCGATTCCGGCGTGTTAACGGCATTTCGGGTCGCCATGAAGGCCGCCGCCTGCAACCGCTTCACCACGGTGCTCGGTCCGGGCTCGGACGGCTATCACGAGGATCACGTCCACGTGGATCGGGCCGAGCGCCACGGCGGTTATCGGCTGTGCCAATGGGATCTGCACGAAGTTGCGCAGACCTACGCGCTGCAATCGATCGCGGCGCCCTCCCGTACCGGTGCCGCCGCCTTGCCGGGTCTGATACCGCTGCCACGACCCCGGCCATTCGCCGCCGCCGGTGCTCGCGCCGTACTCCCGCCAGCCGAAAGCCACCCCTGATGAATGTGCTTAGCAATCTTGCGGTCCGCGATATCGAGACCCTGGTCCATCCCTATACCAATCTCGCGACATTCCGTGACGCCGGCCCCCTCGTCATCGAGCGCGCCCGCGGCGTTTACGTCTACGACACCGAAGGCAAGGACTACATCGAGGGCATGGCCGGCCTGTGGTGCACCGCGCTCGGCTACGGCAACGAGGAGTTGGTCGAGGCGGCAGCCACGCAGATGCGCAAACTCTCCTTCGCGCATCTGTTCACCGGCCGCAGCCATGACCCGGCGATCGAGCTTGCCGAAAAGCTCAAGGAAATCGCGCCGGTCCCGATTTCCAAGGTCTTCTTCTGCAGCTCCGGTTCCGAGGCCAACGACACCCAGGTGAAGCTCGTCTGGTACATGAACAACGCGCTCGGCCGGCCCAAGAAGAAGAAGATCGTGAGCCGTCAGCGCGCTTATCACGGCGTTACGGTCGCGGCTGCCTCGCTCACCGGCTTGCCCTCCAACCACGCCGACTTCGATCTGCCAATCGCCGGCATCATCCACACGGATTGTCCGCACTACTACCGCAACGCGATCGAGGGCGAGAGCGAGGAGGAATTCGCGACGCGGTTGGCGGCACAACTTGAAGAGCTGATCCTGCGCGAGGACCCGGAAACGGTCGCAGCCTTCATCGCGGAGCCCGTGATGGGCGCCGGCGGCGTCGTCGTACCCCCCGCGACCTATTTCGCAAAGATCATGCGAGTTTGCGAAAAATACGATCTCCTGATGATCGCCGATGAAGTGATTACTGGCTTCGGCCGGCTCGGCCACATGTTTGGCTGCGAGGTGGTGGGCTATCGGCCCGACACGATCTCGATTGCGAAGGCGCTGTCATCGGCTTACCTGCCGATCGCGGGCGTCCTGGTGCCGCAACGCATGTACGAGGCTCTGGTCGAAGGCAGCCGGAAGATCGGCACCTTCGGCCACGGCTTCACGTATTCGGGTCACCCGGTGGCGGCAGCGGTCGCGCTCAAGACCCTGGAAGTCTTCGCCCGCGACCGCATCGTCGAGAAGGCCGCGGCGCTGGTGCCGCTGTTTCGCGACGGTCTGGACCGGCTCGGCCAGCACCCGCTCGTCGGGGAGGCGCGCGGTCTCGGCTTGATGGGCGGCGTTGAGCTGGTGGCCGACAAACGCACCAAGCGCGCCTTCGATCCCAAGCTCGGTGTCGCGATGCATTGCGTCGGCGCGGCCCAAGCAGAGGGCCTCATCGTGCGCGCGCTGTCCGGCGACACGATTTCGCTATGTCCTCCGCTTATCATCTCCGCACAGGAACTCGGTCTGTTGTTCGAGCGCCTGGGGCGTGCGCTTGATACAACGCTCGCATGGGCGAGAAGCGAGCGGCTGTTGGATTAACTCCGAGAGACTTTAGGAAACGGCGGGCAAAGCGAAGTGTGCCACTTAGGCCGTTCCTTGGTGGGCACGGCGCGAAGACGCGCCTTTTGCCCACGCTACTCACTGACCGGCGAGACCCTGGTCACTCCCGCCCAGTCCCGCCCGTGAGCGCCAGCTTGGGACTATAGGGCGAATCACCCTGACCGGGCGCCAGCACGACGACCGGAGTGCCAAGCTTCACCCGGCTGTAGAGGTCGATCACGTCCTCGTTGGTGAGCCGGATGCAGCCCGACGAGATCGCCTGGCCGATATATTCCGGCTGGTTAGTGCCGTGGATCCGGTACAGTGTGTCCTTGCCATTGGCGTAGAGATACAAGGCGCGCGCACCCATGGGGTTCTGCGGGCCACCGGGCACATACGCCGGCAATGGGCCGAGGCGCTGATGTTCTCCAGCGGTCGGGGTCCAACTCGGCCACTCCGTCATACTGCCAACCTTGGCCACGCCGGACCAGCCCTGCGCCTCCTCGCCGACCGTGACGCCATAACGGATCGCCTTGCGGTCAGGCTGAACCAAGTAGAGAAAGCGATTGTCGGTATCGATGACGATCGTGCCGGGCGCTTCCTTGCGGTGATAGTCCACGAGATGGCGCTGGAAGGGTTCGGGAATTGAAGCCTGGGCGTACGGCGCCCTGGCGAGCAATTCCTTATCGCGCGGCTTTAGCGATGCGGTCGGTGCCGGCTCCAAAGTTGTCTGGATGCACCCGCTCAGCAGCAATCCGACACCAAGGATCACAAACTTCCAAGACCCCATCATCCCGCCTCTTCGCTGTCGTGCCAGCAAATCTAACGCGTCATGTCTGAGAAATAACCGAATCTCATTTTTAATTCCAGTTTGCCGCCTCTTCACCACTTTCAACCGGGAAATCTGTTGCAACTATGCACCACCATAGCAAGTTATTGATATGATTGAATTTTTTACCAGTTCGCCGAAAGCCTGATTGATGTCTGGTTTGCGGCCATGCGCCGGACGCAGTGGTCGCAACTCGCAACTTAGACGACCTTGAAATTCGGTTGACGGCTGGTGTTCGAAACAGCTCTCCATCGTCCGCGTCGTACGCGGCACTTTTATGGCGGGCGGATGACGCAGGAAATGCTTGCTGCGTTCCGCCGATGCGGGCATGGAGGGCGATGCAATTGCGCGTGCCTGTCCCGGGGCGCTGCCAAATTCGCGAGGGGGAATGCTCTCTATTAATGTGCCTCGCGGCACCACCCTCGAACGCATCAACCTCGGCGCCGACGGCGAAATACCTGACCGCGCCGTGTGGCTCGATCTGCACTGCCCGACTCAGGCGGAGGATAAACTGGTCGAGCGTGCACTTGGCATCGCAGTACCCACGCGGGAAGAGATGCAGGAGATCGAAGTCACCAGCCGGCTCTACGTGGAGAATGGCGCCCGCTACATGACGGCAACGCTGATGTGTCAATCTGATACCGATGTGCCACGCACCACGCCCGTCACGTTCATTCTGTCGGGCCATCGTCTCATCACGGTGCGCTACGACGAGCCCAAGCCGTTCGCGATCGTGGGTGCCAAGCTGGCGCGCTTATGCCCAGCATACGCCACCGGCGAGACCGTGCTGATGGATCTGCTCGACGCGGTGATCGACCGCGTCGCCGATATCCTGGAAAAGATTGGCGCCGATGTCGATACCATCTCCCATGACATCCTGGAATCCGAAGGCGGCATGAGCCGCAGTCACAGCTTCAAGGAAATTCTCAAGTCGATCGGGCGCCGCGGCGACCATACCTCAAAAGCGCGCGAGAGCCTGGTCTCGATCGGACGTCTGCTACTCTACCTGGCGGCGGAGGCCGACACCATGAAGTGGGCCAAGGACCAGCGTGCCGCCTTAAAAGGCATGCAGCGCGACGTGCAATCGCTGTCCGACCACGCCACTTACCTTTCGCAGAAAATCAATTTTCTGCTCGACGCCATGCTGGGTGTGGTCAGCCTGGAACAGAACAATATCATCAAGATTTTCTCGGTCGCCGCTGTCGTGTTCATGCCGCCGACCCTGATCGCCTCGATCTACGGCATGAACTTCAAGCATATGCCGGAGCTTGAATTCGAGTTCGGCTACCCGCTCGCGATCGTGCTGATGCTGCTCGCGGCCGTGGTGCCTTATTTCTTCTTCAGATGGATGAAGTGGCTGTAGTGGAACGCGGGTGCTTCCCGCCGGCCGCGACGCAACACGTGTGAAGGTCAGACGATCGCTTCGCAGGCGCACATCCCCCTACGGATTGGCATATCACACATACTGTCCCCCATTGATATGCACTTCCGCCCCATTCACATATGACGACATCTCGGTGCACAGCACGTAGATGATCTTTGCCACCTCGTCGGTGGTGCCGAGCCGTCTTAGCGGAATCTGCGCCACGATCTTCTCAGTCCCGGGCGACAGGATCGCGGTGTCGATTTCGCCGGGCGCAATGGCGTTGACGCGGATGCCTCGCGGGCCGAAGTCGGAGGCCATTTCGCGGGTGAGAGAAGCGAGGGCGGCTTTGGATGTGGCATAGGCTGAGCCCGCGAACGGATGGACGTGGGACCCCGCAATCGAGGTGACATTGACCACGGCCCCTTTTGCAGCCTCAAGCTCCTCGACCAAGCCGCGCGCCAGCATGATGGGAGCGAAGAAGTTCACCTGGAACACCTGCTGCCAGACTGCGTAGGTCGTGTCCATCGTCCCCAGACGGCTGCCGCCATTGCCTTTTGGCGAGATGCCGGCATTGTTGACGAGCGCATGTAGCTCGCCGCTGAGGCGCTGCTTGATCTCCTGGATAGCCCCGAGTGTGCTTTCCGGGTCGGCGAGGTCCACCTGGATGTGGTCCTCCGGCCCCATCGCCCACGGACAGTTTTCCGGGAAAGCATGCCGAGAGCAGGTGATGACGCGCCAGCCGGCGGCGGCGAAGCGCTTTACGGTGGCGTGGCCGATGCCGCGGCTTGCTCCGGTAAGAAGCAGCGTGCGGCGTGGCTGGTTCGAAGCGGGGACGTTCTGCATGGCGGCGACCTGACGGACCTCTGCGACTCTGGCGCATTATATAGGGTTGTGCATTGCGGTCTTGGTAGGATTGCGTGCGGATCATGAGCGGCGGGTGAACAAAAGTCAGGCAACAGTGGCCGTGCGTTCATTTCCTTCTCTGCCTTTCCGGACGGTTGCTAGTCAGGGCCGGGATATTACGGCAGCGCGAGAGACGTTAACCTCCATCACCCCCGTCGCGTCTCAGGCATGTATGTGGCCCCTGGGGCGTCGACATTGTGTCCGCCTTCGGCGATCAGCCGCGCTGTTGCGGACTCGATTTGATCCTGCAGCCTGGCGAAGAAAGCATTCCGATCAGCGCCCGGCGGAATCGGGTCCAGGATCTCTACCCGAACTGTGCCGGGAAAGCGCAGGAATCTGCGGCGCGGCCAGAACAGGCCGGAGTTGAGCGCGACCGGCAGACAAGGGACGCCCACTTCCGCGTAGAGGTGGGCAACCCCGAACTTGTATTTTGGGTCAGCGCCGGCCGGGCGTCGCGTGCCCTCGGGAAAAATGATGATCTGGCGACCTTCGGCGAGCGCTTTGCGCGCATAGGCTGTCATGCCGGACAGAGCAGCTTTGCCGGCGCCGCGGTCGACCGGAATCATGCCGGCATGCCGGGCGTACCAGCCGAAGAACGGGATCCACATCAGCTCCCGCTTGATGATGAAAGTCGGATCGCGAAACAGCGTGATCAACGCGAACGTCTCCCACGCGGACTGGTGTTTTGCGGCAACCAGGACGCCGCCGGGGGGAATTTTTTCGAGGCCACGCCACTCGACATCGATGCCGCATATGACGCGCAGCAGCCATAGCGTCGTGAGTCCCCAGAGCCTTGCCATCCCGAGGATGGCGCGGCGCGGTAGCACCAGGGTCGGAATCGCCGCGATCAGCAGCATCACGAGGTTCAAATAGAACAGGAGATTGAAGAGGATCGATCGAATCGTGATCACGTGGCGGTATCCGGGCCCCAGCCTCCGATGCGGGCAGAGCTTAGATTGGACTTCGTGATGCGAGAATCAATGTCGTCAGATTCCGTCGTGGTGCGCGACCTCGGTGGCGGCGGGCGCCGGTTCAAGCCCGATCCGCGCCACCGCGACAATAAACTTCAGGTATTCAAAGATCAGGATTTTCGCGCTGCCAAAACTGGACCACCACGGCTCGGCACGGGTCTGCCCGGCAACGACCGGAAACGGGATCAGAGCCACATCGGGAAGCCGGTGACCGATCTCCAATAGGGCGCGCGGCATGTGATAGCCCGACGTCACCACCACGAGGGAGCGGAACCCGCGTTCGCGAACCCATCGCCGCGTCTCGGCAGCGTTGCCGACGGTATTGACGGCGGTGTAGTCCAGGTCGACGCAGCAGCCGAACCATCGTGCGTGGTCCGGCACCAAACGGGCGAGTTCAGCCGTACTCGTGGTTGGACCGACGCCGGTGATCAACAGGCGTCGCCCTCGCCCCGAGGCGAGTAGCTCCACCGCGTCAGTGATTCGTGAAGGCCCTCCGGTGAGCGCCACGATGCCATCGGCCGCGCGATCGAGCCGCGACTCCCTATCCGCGATATGGAACGCAAACCAAACAAACCCCCCGATCAGGGCCGCGAACGCAATCACGGGCACAGCACAGACATACCTAACGACGCGGCGGCGCCAGGCCGGGCGCCTGCAGACGTCACGGTCGGCGACCTTGATGGCGTGGTCCTTGAGCATCATGACCGTTACCCAGAATATCGCCCACCTGGCATCCGTGGTCTACTCGATGCGTCTCAACGTGCGAATGACGACCTGCCGCGAGGTCAGAGCCGTGATTGCGGCGATCAAGCCTACTTCCGCCGCCACAATCGCATGGCCCATAAAGCCGATGGAAAAGCGGCCGAACAGCGCCGCGGCCTCGGCCTCCCCGGCCGTGCCGACGAACAGATCGCTGACCCGTCCGGCAAGGATCAGGCCCAATATCGCAGCCGCGCCCCCGAGCGCGCCCCCCTTGAGGCCCAGTCCCAGGAAATGGCGCTGGAACTGACTCGCGATATAGGCCTCCTTGGCACCAACGAAGTGCAACACCTCGATAATCGGTCGATTGCTCGCCATGGCGCCGCGCGTCGCGAAAGCGACCGACAGCACGGTGGCGGCCAACACCAGGCCGAAAATGCTGATGCCTCCCAGGATGGCGGCATTCGCCATTCCGCGCATCCGGCTTATCCCGCTGCGATGGTCGTCGAGGCTTGCGCCGGCGACATCCTGCGCCAGCGATTGCCGCAGGGCTGCGGTATCGACCACGGCGCCTCGTGCTACCCTGACGGCGATCATCCGCGGCACAGGCAGATCGTCGAGCGACAGCCCGGGTCCGAGCCACGGCTCCAGCAGGCGGTCCGATTCCTCCCGGCTGTAGGCGCGTGCCTCGACCACGCCGGGCGCCGCCTTCGCAAGCGCCTGAGCCCGGCTGATCTCGGCTTCGATGTCGCGGCCCGGAGTCGGACGGACCTGAATGGTCATTTCGCGCGCAACCTCCGACTGCCATTCATTGGCCGACCCGATCACCATGGCGACGCCGCCGCTCGTTACGGCAGCGAGGAACGTCATGATTGCCACGACCGCGGTAAGGGCGTTAGCGGCGATCGAATCCTTCGGCACGATGGAGGCGTCGCCGCGGGACTCCCGCCCCAACCGTGGCGGCCGGCGCAGATGCGCCAGCCCTTTGCGCAGCACCCCGATGATGAGATTAATCGTAGACATGGATGTAGCCGTCATGGAGGACGAGGCGGCGCGCGTCGTACTGGTCCATCAGGGCGATGTCATGGGTGGCAATCACAACCGACGTGCCGGACTTGTTCAACTCAATGAACAACCGGAGCAGGCGTTGCGCCAATTGCGGATCCACATTGCCGGTCGGCTCGTCAGCCAGCAGCAGCTGCGGCCGAGCGATCACCGCCCGTGCGATGGCAGCACGCTGCTTTTCGCCGCCCGAGAGCACCGGAGGCAGCGACCACATATGCTCGCCCAGCCCGACCCAGTTCAACAGCTCGACGACCTCGTCATAGTAACTTTCCTCACGGCGACCGATGACGCGTAGCGGCAACGCCACGTTGTCGAACGTGGAGAGGTGGTCGAGGAGTCGGAAATCCTGGAACACGACCCCGATCCGCCGCCGCAGCACCGCGAGTGAATCGGCACTCAACGTTGCGGTGTCGTGATCGAACAGCGTGATCAATCCTCGCGTCGGCTTGAGCGTCAAGAACAACAGGCGCAACAACGAACTCTTGCCGGCGCCCGAGGGACCGCTGAGAAACTGAAATGAGCGAGGCGCGATATGGAAGGTAAGGTCGCGCAGAATTTCCGGGCCAAGCCCATAACGCAATCCAACGTTCTCGAATTGAATCACGCCGTTCTCCGAATCGCGCGAAGTGCCAGGATCATAACGTCTCGTGCCGGCAGGAACATGCGCATCATCGCCGCGGCAAGCGGACGTGGCGAACGACCGAGCGGTTAGCACCGGATCTGGCTTCCCGGCAAAGAAAGCCGCGGTCTGCCCCACCGCGCCATTCGCAGCGCGCAAATCCGTCGTAACGGCGGGGAGTAACCGAGTGCGATGCCGCGGTCAAGATCAGGCGGCCGAAGAGGCGAGAGCGCTTGCGCGGGCAGCGTCAGTCGATGGTTTCCAGATCGTTAACGGAATGGCGCTAGTGTTCTCATCCCGACGATTCATTCCTTTCGGGCGTCGTGCCGGCGCGGGTGATGGCGCGGGGCGGCGGTCGCGGAATCTGCGGGCGATGCCCCTTGAGAATCGAGCGTTGGAGACGGAATAGGAGCGTTATCCGCCAGCCCCCAAGTTTCATCCGACCATGTTGATCGTCTGTCCCAGCTGCTCGACCAGTTATGAGGTGAATGCCGAAGCAATCGGCAATTCCGGGCGGACGGTGCGTTGCTCGTTTTGCCGCAAGCAGTGGTTTGAGACGGCACCCTCGATCGAAGCTGTCGGCATTGTAGCCGGTCCGCAGTTCGCGCCGCCGCCGACAATGGCTCCGTCCGCCCCGTCGGACGATGAGGCCGAAATACGTGCATCCGACCAGCCGATGCCGGACGAGCCGGCATCGACTGCAGTGGACGAGACACCGGTAGAGGAAAGCCTCGAATCCTTATGGGAGATACCGCAAACGTCTTCACCGTCGCTCGCTCCCGATTCCCGTGTAATCGAGGGCGCGGCATCACCGGCCGAGGTCGAGACATCACGGGCACCGCGAACGTCGCGCGCCCGATGGCGCCTCGATCGCGTCAAACTTCCGCTGACCCCGGTCCTGATCGCGTTGCAATTCGCACTGATCTGCGCCGGCGTTCTATGGCGCAACGAGATCGTGCACCTGCTGCCGCAGACAGCTTCGCTTTTTCGTGCCGTTGGGCTCGAAGTAAATACCCGGGGCCTCGTCTTCGCCGATATCCGGATATCAAGGGACGACCATGACGGCATCACCGTCCTCGTTGTCGAGGGCACCATTGCGAATACCGCGCGTGGCGCCGTCTCGGTGCCTCGACTGCGTCTTGCATTGCGTAACGCGGCGTCGGCCGAATTGGTCTCGTGGACCGCGCCACCTGGGAAAAGCACTTTGCGTGCGGGCGAGACAATGCCGTTTCGTTCGCGTCTTGTCTCCCCGCCCGCCGGCGGATCCGACATCCTGGTGCGGTTCATCAATCGCCAGGATTTTGTGAGCGGGGCACGTTGAAAAGCGATGGCACGGATCCTGATTGCCGAAGATGAATCGCCGCTGCGCGGGCAGCTCGCGCGCGCCCTTGCGGTCGACGGTCACGACGTTGTTGCCGCTGCGGACGGCGGGGAGGCGCTCGACGTGCTGGTGCGCGAAAGTGGCCGGTTCGACCTGTTGCTCGCCGACATCAAGATGCCGGTGATGGACGGCATCGCGCTCGCGCTGGCGGCGGCGCGCGATTTCCCGGACCTTCGCATTCTGCTCATGACCGGTTTTGCCGACCAGCGCGAACGCGCCTT